>Ga0172370_10011124_pt1 | contig 10194 bp, 7 predicted proteins | sample LakKiv5m_FD_114538 | JGI IMG/M metagenome (GOLD analysis project Ga0172370, IMG submission 114538) | Freshwater microbial communities from Kabuno Bay, South-Kivu, Congo - kab_022012_11.5m | ecosystem: Environmental > Aquatic > Freshwater > Lake | place: Democratic Republic of the Congo...
AATTATGAAAATAGATTATTAAAATGAAATACAGGAAACTTAAGAAAATGGTATCCGTCAGCAACAAAAAATTGAAATATTTCATCAAATATTATAGTGTCTTATTTTCAAACAGCTGTTTTTCAAAATTCCCAATTTTTAGATTTTTCTTACACCATCACCCGCTTCTGAAACATAAAATAGTGGCTTCAAACCGGTTCTCTCCTGATAGCCTTCCCCCACCCTATTGATGAATTTGTCGATCGAATCTGTTTTCACCAATGCAACTGCACAGCCACCAAAACCTGCGCCCGTCATTCTTGCACCAATGACGCCCTCAACCTGCCGGGCTTCCTCGACCATAATGTCCAGTTCATTTCCGGTAACTTCATAATCATAGCGTAACGAATTATGAGAGGCATTCATCAACTGTCCAAATTGGTCGAGATTTCCTTTTTTCAGTGCCGTTACCGCATCAAGGACCCTCTGGTCTTCAGAGACAACATGTTTAGCCCTTTTCCTGATCGTGGTATCCGGAATGTGATGACTAAGATCGACAAATTCCTGGTAACTCAGCTCACCAAGCTGGCTAATGTTTTTATACCTGGCGAGTTGCTCAACGGCTTCCGTGCACTCGGCAACACGTTCGTTATATTTTGAATCGGCAAGACCGCGGCTCTTGTTGGTATTTGCAATTACGATTCGATATTCGCCAAGTTCAAGCGGGATCAACTCATATTCGAGTGTTGCACAGTTAAGAAAAACAGCCTGGTTCTTTTTCCCTGCTCCTACGGCAAACATATCCATAATACCACAATTCACACCAATAAATTCGTTCTCGGCCTGTTTCGAAAGTTTAATCAGATTGAGGAGACTGAGGCCAAGATTAAAAATTACGTTCAGGGCTTCGGCTGTCACCATCTCGATGGATGCTGATGAAGATAGGCCTGCACTGTTTGGAATATTTCCTGAGAATAGCAAATCCATTCCTTCGGGTTTAAAACCTCTTTCGATCAACTGATTCATCACCCCAAGCGGGTAATTAAACCATTTCCCGGGTCTCTTTGTACGGATAGTGTCGATTGGAATATCAGCCGAATAATCGAAATTTTCGGATGTCATTTTAATTGATCTCTGCTTATTTTTCCTGATCAGGAGATATGTTCCGCAGGTAAGGGCACAGGGCAAAACATACCCACCGTTGTAATCGGTATGTTCACCAATCAGATTAACCCGGCCCGGAGCAAAAAAAACATCAGGTTCATTGCCTTCCTGACCATAAAGGTCGTCAAACAAGTCTTTCAGCGATTGAATATTCATGCGTTTTGGTATTATTTTTTGACCTGACTAAACTACAATATTTTTTTTAGCTGGTCGAAATTGTTGAAAAGAAATTGAAGTACATCCTGATTTTGGCGAAAATTTAAAAACTCTGGAAATCAATGATCGAAAGGCAATAGGACGTTTGCGCTCATAACGATTATATCAGGTTATTACAGCCTGGTTTGTCAAAACATCGTAATGGGTTAGCGTGGCCGAAACCAAAATTTGCCTACTTTTGTTTTAAATGATTATTAAAACAAATTTTGAATTTATAATACTGCAAATGAAAATGAAGTTGTCAGGTATCAAATTACTGATCGTTGGATTTGTATTAATTTCTTCGATAAATTATGTTTCAGGTCAGGATTCATTTAACAATTTTACACCCACAATTCTTCCGGATCCTGACGAAGAAGGTGAAAGCTTCGACCTGACAGGCTGGCGATTCGGAATAAACATGGGGATGTATTTTGCCAACAAGCAAACTGCAGGTTTTTACAGTGGCATTCCAACCAATGAAAATAGCATCGCCTACGTTTTGAACAACAAATATTGGAGTGAAGAAATTAAGCAACAGCTTAATAGCCATCAAATATTAAAAAATGTAGCGCAATTCCCGCAATGGCAAGGGTCATATAGTGAATGGCAGCGTCAATATGGATTTAGCGGCAACGACACAACTCAGTGGTGGATTTATTATCCCCAGGGTTTAAAATACGATGCTGCCATTTCACCAGGTTTTTATGCAAAATATAATTTCAACAACAGCACAGGCATATTTTTGCAGTCGAATTATGTTAAACTGAAAACTTCCGGTATTTTTCAGATGGCTATCGATTCAAACAATTACCTCAGTGAGCCGGCGCTGAGGGCAGGTTACATACGAGGGGTCGAAGAAAGAGTGAACATTGACCTTGGAATCAGCAAATTTTACCAGGTCGGCGAAATTACACATGTCTTTGTGGAGATGGGAATGCACATCAACAGCACACGGGTTCTCGAAAACCGGATAAGAATTGGGAACAAGGAATACACCATTGTTGACCGCTATTTAGGCGGGAATTACGTTCCAAACGGAAATACTCAGGAATACCAAATCTATCAGGGTGGGATTGGTTTTGGTATTTTTCTGGCCGGCGGACTAAAATTTATTGTCACTCAGGACATCTCCATTGATCCGGGTGTACAATTTTCCTGGAAAAAACTGAACCTTAATGGTTACAACGATTTTTCGATGGATACTTTTGCTTATTTAAGACTTATTTTCAACTTATTCTGATTATACTTTGAACCTTCCAATCGAAATGCAACTTTCGGTGAATACTGAAGCAATCATAAAGAAATATTATGTACCAGGCAGTTTAGCTCACGATTTGTTACTGGTTCATTCAAAAGCTGTAATGAAACTGGCTTTTAAAATTGCAAAAAGAAATCCTCATTTAAACATCAACATTCCATTAATAACCCAGGCTGCCATGCTTCACGACATTGGTGTTTTTAAAACCAATGCACCCGAACTCGGTTGCTTTGGTTCATTCCCCTATATTTGCCATGGTTTTCTGGGCCGCGAAATACTCGAAAACGAAGGTTTACACGTGATTTCACTTTTCTGCGAACGTCACACCGGAACCGGCCTTAGCAAAGAGGAAATTATTGAGAAAAAACTACCGGTTCCTGCACGTGATATGCTGCCGGTGACTATCGAAGAAAAACTGATTTGTTATGCCGACAAGTTTTTTTCGAAATCGAGCAAGTACCCCGATCGCCCAAAGAAACCGGCAAAAATTCTGAAAAATCTTTCAAAGTATGGTTGCCGGAAACTGGATGACTTTAATGCATTTGTTGATTTGTTTGGCATCAACTATATTTATGACGATGATGTTTATTAACTTTGGCATTTGGAATTACATTTGAATTCACATGAATCATAAAAATTACTTTCACACATGAAAAATTTTACAAGGTTCTCAGGCCGCAGCTTGCGGAAATTACTGATGAGTTTCTCAGTATTATTTTGTGCTGCTGCGATAAATGCACAAATCACGATCACAAATAACGACATGCCTTCAACCGGAAATGCCATCCGTAAGAGTGCCAATATTTCTATGTTTGGTGCGGATTATACATCAGCAGGTCCTGATTTTTCGTGGGACTTCCCGGCATTATTCCCATTGACTCAATCCGTGGATACTTTCGTAAGTGTATCATCAGTCCCGTTCCTGTACCAAATAATTTTTATTCCGAATATCGTGGCCAACCTTGCCATGCCGATGGGCAGTTTCGACCTGATTCCAGGCCTGAGCGTTGCCGATCCATACTATTTTTTTAAAAAATCATCTTCTTCTTACAATGATGTAGGCTTTGCGGTAACACTGAACAGTATTCCTCTTCCAATAAAATACAATACCCCTGACGTCCTTTATAAATTTCCGGTGGCTTTTGGAAATGCCGATTCAAGCTACTCCGGCTTTCAACTCGGCGTTCCGGATCTGGGGTATGCAGGGATCGATAGGAAAAGAGTGAACCACGTTGATGGATGGGGCCAGTTAACCACTCCTTTCGGAAGTTTTGATGTGGTAAGAATGAGATCCCAGGTTTTTGAAACCGACACCATTTACATCGACTCGATTGGTTATGGCACTACAATCCAAAGGAATTATACCGAGTACAAATGGCTTGGAAACGGTTTTGGAGAACCTCTTTTGCAGGTTACCGAAGAGGGTTTGCTGGTTACCGTTTCATACCTTGATTCGCTGAGGGATATCACCACTGTTATCGGGAAACAGGAAATATCGAAAACCGGGCTTCAGATTTCTCCCAACCCTTTCTCCATTCATGCCACGATAAACATTTCCATTCCGGAAGCCGGTTTTGTAGATTTATCGGTTTTGAATGTCTCCGGAATTAAAGTAGCTGACCTTGTCCACGAAAAAATGAGCCGGGGCCTGAACAGTATCCGGATTGACATTTCTGAGATTAACTTATCACCCGGCATTTATTTATTAAAGTTGGTTTCGGATAAAGAGGTGGTTACCAGGAAGTTTATTGTAAATTAAGAAGGTGTGAGGCTCAAGGCATAAGTTGCCGGTGGCTGTTAGCATTGACTGGGAACCGCAGACTGCTTATCGTAAACTTTGTTTTCTTCTTTATTTTAACCATAAAATTATTAACCCCATGAACTTCGCAGTCTATAAGTCGTCTGCCGGAAGTGGGAAAACCCACACCCTTGTTAAGGAATATATAAGGTTAGTCATCGAAAATCCTGAAAAGTACCGCAATATCCTGGCAATCACTTTTACGAACAAGGCGGCCAATGAAATGAAAAGCCGCATTTTATCGTACCTGAAGACCCTAAGCCAGTTTCCGGTTCAAAAGGAGAGCAATTTAATCGCTGATCTTTTAAAAGATATTTCTGATTCGACCGGCCTCGACGAACAATCCATTTCGAAACATGCCGGTTCCGCACTTAGCCTGATCCTTCACAATTATTCCAATTTTGCCGTGAGCACCATCGATAGTTTTGTGCATCGATTGGTCAGAAGTTTTGCACGTGACCTGCAACTTCCTCTAAATTTTGAAGTTGAACTGGATTCCGCAAAACTGATCACCAAATCGATCGGCATTTTAATAAGTAAAGTAGGTACCGATAAAAACCTGACCAAAGCGCTCGTCCAGTTTGTCGAAAGTAAAATGGATGATGAAAAAAGTTGGGATATCGAACTGAATCTGGAACAATTTACTGCATCACTTTTAAAAGAAGACAGTTTTGAGGCCATCAAAAAGTTACAGTCGCTCGAAATTGATGATTTCATCGGGATTAATTCCAAACTTTTTGCAATCATCAATACTTTCGAAAATAAAATTTTAAACGATGCAACACAAGCCAACCAGCTTATCAAAAATAAAGGCCTCGAACCATCAGCCTTTTTCCAGGGAACAAGAGGAATTGCCGGTTATTTCGAAAAGCTTGCCACTTCAAATTTCGATGCAATAAAGCCAAACTCATACACAACAGCAACAATTCAGGAAAACAAATGGTTTTCAGGCAAAACTACCTTGGCTGAGAAAAATGCTATCGATAACATTTCCGAGCAACTAACGAGTTATTATTTATTGATACAATCGAGAGTCGAAAATGAATTTTCGAAGTACCAGTTATGTAAACTTGCTGTCCAGAATATTTATCCCATTGCGGTTTTAAATGCCATCCAAAAGGTTATGGACGAATTCCGCGAAAACGAAAACATTGTCCACATTTCGGAATTCAATAAGCGCATTGCAGAAATTGTAAGTTCAGAACCGGTTCCTTTTATATATGAGCGTATTGGCGAAAAATACGGTCATTTTTTGATTGACGAATTCCAGGATACTTCCCTTTTACAATGGCAAAACCTGCTTCCGCTTCTCGAAAATTCGTTGGGTAATAATAATTTTAACATGATTGTAGGCGATGGCAAGCAAGCCATTTACCGCTGGCGAAATGGGGAAGTTGAGCAATTCTCCAGCTTGCCCGAAATATATCCTTCTCCAACCGATCCTTTGATGAAGAGCCGCGAAACATTGCTTAAAAACCATTATGCGGAGTTTGTCCTTCCAAAAAATTATCGCTCAAAAGCTGAGATCGTTCAATTTAACAACGAATTTTTTTCCTTTGCCAGACAATTTCTCGATGATCGTTTTAGAAATATTTACGATTCGGTGGAGCAGAAATTTGATGAGACAAATACTGGTGGATACCTGAGTATTGAATTTTTGGAAAAAGCTGATTATGAAAAAGAAGAGATTATTGAAATTGAACTTGAAAAAATAAAACAGATCATTAGCGTAGATCTGGCAGGGACCGATCTTCGGGACATCGCAATTCTTACCCGTGAAAACAAGGACGGGAGCGCTGCTGCCCGATTTTTAATTCAAAATGGGATCAATGTTATTTCGTCGGAGTTTTTAAGATTGTCGTCGAGCCGGGAAGTGAATTTCCTGCTTGCCTTTCTTAGTTACATCAACAATCCCAAAGAGAAACTGCCGGTAAGCATTATCCTGAATTATCTGACAGATAAGAAAAAAATTGGATTTAGCAGTCTTAATGACGCATTTGGAAGTTGTTCCGAATTAAGCCGGGAAAAGGATCAATCAAAAATTGCATTGCCACTGGAGAAACTTATCCAAAAAAATGGAATCGGGTTAAATATTTCCAAACTAAAACCACTTACACTTTATGAAATTGTGGTTGAACTGGTGAGTATTTTTAGCCTCGACCCAGGCTGGAAAGACCCATTTGTACAGTTTTTTCTTGATGTTATCCTCGATTTTACCACCAGGTTTAATGAAGGTATCTCTGCATTTCTCAGTTACTGGGACGACACCAAAGATAATAATTCGATCATCGTACCCGAAGGCATCAGCGCAGTAAGTATCATGAGCATCCACAAAGCCAAAGGTCTCGAATTCCCCGTAGTGATCTATCCTTTCGCAAATAATACCTCGAGGTTAGCTATCGATAATACATGGATTGACCTCGATTTTGATGAGATTCCGGAACTCAAAACGGCATTGATAAAGTACAATAAGACGCTGGAAAACACACAATACGACTGGCTTTATCGAAAAGAAATAAATAAGTCGTTCCTTGACACCTTAAATCTGCTTTACGTTGCCATGACGAGGCCTACAAAACATCTTTTTGTCATCACCTGCGATAAAACGACAAATGGCGAATGGAAGGATTCAGTAATGTTTAAGGATAATGCCGACCTGTTTCATGCCTTTTTTATCGTAAAAGGGCTGTGGGAAAATGAAAAGAAAACATATTCATTCGGGCAGCTGCCGACCATTTCTCAGATTGACCGGACAGAAAAAACGAATACTCCTTCCATGGATAAAACGCAAGTCCATTCCGGTAACTGGCGCGAAAAAATCAGAATCAGCACATCCGCTCCTGCATTCTGGGATGTCGAAAACCCGGATCGCAACCGTGAATATGGAAACCTGATCCATCTCATCTTATCAAAGATAATTAGGGCTTCCGATTTATCTCAGGTTCTTGATGAAGCTGTAAGCGAAGGCCTTTTGGAAGATGAACAAAAAATGCCTCTATCTGAAAAGCTTCAGCGGATTATTGCAAAGCCTGAAATAGCTAAATATTTTAGCGAAGGCATCGAAGTCAGGAATGAACAGGATATTTTAACACAACAAGGAAAAACTTCCCGCCCCGACAGAATAGTCTTTATGCAAAACAAAGTTGCCATTTTCGATTACAAAACCGGACACGAGGAAGCGTTTCATATCCGCCAGTTGCGGAATTATGCCGACACTTTAAAGGAAATGGGATATCCTGAAGTTGAAAAGTATCTGGTTTATTTGGATGATGAAAAAGTGGTGGTTTGCTGAGTTTTGGGCTGTATCAGCACTTTAGCTGTTACCGCCATTGGATTTTCACTTCTTTAAAACGCTTTTGGCTGAAAATCCGGCTCATTTACAATTGATGAACTGTTCCCGGTCGCTCTGATCACAAAGAAACCCTGGTTTTGCGCCATCCGGTCGCTGGAGCCATCGGCAGTGATAAAAGCTACGGCTCCATAAATAATCCAGTCCTTGTACTCTGGCATAAATGTTTTCGCTTTCCACAATTTCTCGTGAAAATCATCAATATCCTGTGGCCTAAGGGTAGTTTTTACTTCAACAATAACCATTTCGCTGCCATTAATAGCAATTAAATCAAATTCATAATTCAGGCCATCTTTGTTTCCTCTGCGCCTCGGGATTATGCTTTCAACCTTTATATCTCTTTCTGTGAGCAATTTTATCAAATCACCTTCAACCAGCGATTCAACCAGTTTTCCCCACTGTGATGTAAACAATCTGTCGAGTTTTCTGATTTTCCTGTCAGTTTCTTTAAACAGCTTTTCCGTTTCCTGAAATTTCCTGTCTGTTTCCTGAAATTTTTTATCAGTTTCCTGAAACATTCGCCAAACCTGCTGGAAATCGAGCGGCTGGTTGTAAGGAACTGTGGGTTCTTCAGCTATGTTTTTGTCTCCCATGTTTTTGATATTTAAAGTGCAAAGATACAACAAATTGGATGTTGAACAGGAACCGGCTTTGGCTATATCGTTAACAAGTCGAAACCTTTAGGCCAACAGTTCGCTGCCATATTTATAAAAGCACGAAGCCTTTCAGGCAAAAGGCCGCCTGTAAAAAAAAATTACCCGCCGCCTTTTGGGTTAAAGGCCGCCTGTAAATTTAAAAAGCACGCCGCCTTTTTGGCAGTTAACTGTTAAACTTTCTTCCTATTTAACAAATTCTTTCATTACTTGCTGCCAGACTGATGTTTTTATATCTTCGCTCCCACAAAAAAATAACAAAAATGACCGTTTACAATTCTCTCTCAAATCAAATCAAATTTACTTTTTGTTTTTTGCGATTTAAAAAATGCCTCTCATCCGGCAGCTTTGCTATGATGCTCCTCATCTTTTCAACAGCAGGATTTTCGCAGGAAAACAAAAATACAAACTGGAGCCAGTTTCGTGGAAACCTGCGAAATGGCGCATCTTCGGAAACCGGATCAATCCAAACATGGGCAGAAACGAGCCCGCAGCTCTTATGGATAAAAGATGTAGGAAATGGATTCCCGGAAGTAACCATAGCCGCAGGTGTGGCTTATATTTTTTCGAGCGATTCGCTGGAAGGTGGTTATGAATACATTGAAGCCATTGATGCTGAAACTGGTAAAACCAGATGGAAGACAAAGATCGATTCGATGTATTTTGAGGTTGATGGATGGGGACATGGGCCACGCTCAACACCAGCAATTGACGAAGCGATGATCTGGTGCCTGAGCGGATTTGGAAAGCTCACCGCTTTATCTGTAAAAGACGGTTCAAAAATTTGGACTGTCGATCTGCCAAAAGAATTTGGCACAACCCAGCCACGTTGGGGATTCAGCTCTTCACCATTATTAATCGAAAATTTATTGATAATGGAAACCGGTGGACCTGAAGAGAGGGCTTTTACAGCTTTCGACAAGAAAACCGGAAAAACCATCTGGAGCAAAGGTATTGGCCCGGCATTTTACAGTTCACCTGCAATCGCTGATATCAACAATCAAAAACAAGTTGTTTTTGCCAGCGACACCATGTTGTATGCGTACAACCTCAACGGAAACCTTGAATGGGCTTACAAAATGCCACTCAGATTCCCCACTGCAATGCCACTTTTTGTGGCGCCGGATAAATTTTTTGTTTCCACAATTAGCGACACAGGCAGTTTCATGATTCGTTTCGATAATAACAAGGTATCCAGATTATGGTCAAGTCCTGCCATGCAAAACGAATGGAGCACCAGCTGCTGTTACAATGGCTATCTCTATGGCATGTCCAAAACGAAATTGGTTTGTATTTCCGCTGAAACCGGCGAAATGAAATGGGGACAAAGAGGTTTTGGCAAAGGCAGCCTCATCATTTCTGGAAATAAACTGATCGTATTATCTGATCAGGGGGTAATATCTCTTATTGAGGCATCCCCTGAAAAATTCACCAAAATAGGTTCATTCCAGGCTTTAAAAGGAAAATCGTGGACTGCACCTTCGTTTGCTGACGGAAAATTATTCGTCAGAAATCTTTCCAACATGTCATGTTTCAAACTAAGTAATTAACAAACGCCATGAAAAGATCATCAAAATTATTATTCACGCTGGCCGCGCTTTTCCTTGCATCAGCATTTGTGTACGGCCAGCCGGTTGACGAAATCATCTCGAGACACATAAAGGCTCATGGTGGAATGAAGGTATGGAATAAAGTGGAATCGATGAAAATTACTGGCGAGTTTACCAGTTTCAGCGAAAGAAAACCTTTTGTTCAGATCAAGGCCAGGCCAGATAAGTATTTCGCCGATTTCAGC
>Ga0172370_10011126_pt1 | contig 10194 bp, 5 predicted proteins | sample LakKiv5m_FD_114538 | JGI IMG/M metagenome (GOLD analysis project Ga0172370, IMG submission 114538) | Freshwater microbial communities from Kabuno Bay, South-Kivu, Congo - kab_022012_11.5m | ecosystem: Environmental > Aquatic > Freshwater > Lake | place: Democratic Republic of the Congo...
CCTTGCTCCCTGCTCCCTGCGCCTCACGCCTTCCCCGTGATACTCCTGCAACGTCCTTACCTGGAGTTCCCCTTCGATCATGGCCTCTACAGCCAGGGCCGTGGCCGTAGCCCCGGACAGGGTGGTGGTATAGGGGATATTGAATGCCAAGGCCGCATTCCGGATAGAGAAGGACTCGGTCACGGCTTTTTTGCTCCCTGTGGTGTTGATCACCAGGGCGATCTCGCCGTTCTTGATCATGTCCACCACATGGGGCCTCCCCTCTCTCACCTTGTTGACCCGCCTGCTGGGGATCCGATGGTGCCCTAAAAATCTCGAGGTCCCCCCGGTGGCCACGATCTGAAATCCCAGGCTGTGAAAACGGGATGCCGTATAGAGCATGTGTTTTTTGTCGTCGTCCTTGACGCTGATAAAGACGGTCCCGGAGAGGGGGAGCCGCTGCCCGGCCGCCAACTGGGACTTGGCAAAGGCCAGGCCGAAAGATCGATCAATCCCCATGACCTCGCCGGTGGATTTCATCTCAGGGCCCAGGATCGTATCCACTCCGGGGAACCGGGCAAAGGGAAAGACAGACTCCTTCACGGATATGTGGCCCGGCGTGACCTCCTCGGTCAGACCCAGGTCCTTCATTTCTTCGCCCAGGATGACCCGCGTGGCCAGCCTTGCCAGAGGAACGCCGGTCGCCTTGCTCACAAAGGGGACCGTTCGAGAGCCCCTCGGATTGACCTCCAGGATATAGAGCGCCCCTCCCTTGACCGCATACTGGATGTTCATGAGCCCCACCACGTGCAGTTCCCGGGCAAGGGCCTTTGTCTGGGCCTTGATCTGCTCCAGGATCTCAGACGACAGGGAAATGGGAGGCAGGACGCAGGCGCTGTCCCCGCTGTGGATCCCCGCCTCCTCGATATGCTCCATGATTCCGGCCACCACCGTATCGGTCCCGTCCGATATGGCGTCCACATCGATCTCGGTGGCCGCCTCCAAGAAGGAGTCGATAAGGATCGGCTTGCCGGGAGAGACCTGCACGGCCTCCCCCATGTAGAACTCGAGGCCGTTCCGGTCATAGACGATCTCCATGGCCCGGCCCCCCAGAACGAACGACGGCCTCACCACCACCGGGTAGCCGATCCGATCGGCCACCCGGATGGCCTCCTTTTTGTTGGCGGCCGTGCCGTTTGCGGGCTGGAGGATGTCCAGTTTCCTGAGGAGTCGCTGAAACTGTTCCCGGTCCTCGGCCCGGTCGATGCTGTCCGGGCTGGTACCCAGTATAGGCACCCCGGCCTGACTCAGCGCTCCCGCGATGTTGAGGGGCGTCTGGCCACCGAACTGGACGATCACCCCTTCCGGCCGCTCCTGTTCCACAATGTGAAGGACATCCTCCACGGTCAGGGGCTCAAAATAGAGTTTATCGGAGGTATCATAGTCTGTGCTCACGGTCTCAGGGTTGCTGTTGACCATGATGCTCTCGATCCCCATCTCCCTGAGGGCCATCGAGGCCTGGACGCAGCAGTAGTCGAACTCGATCCCCTGGCCGATCCGGTTCGGCCCCCCCCCCAGGATGACCACCTTCCGCCTGGCGGAAGGACGGATCTCGTTTTCCTGTTCATAGGTAGAATAGTAGTAAGGCGTGTAGGCCTCGAATTCGGCTGCACAGGTGTCTACCGATTTATATACGGGCACGACCCCCTGACTCTTTCGCATCTCTCGGACCCCCTGTTCCTCCCACCCGAAGACGGCGGCGATCTGGGTATCGGAGAAGCCGCAGGCCTTCACCTCTCTCATGAAATCGGCGTCCCACCCATTCGGTCCGGATCCCTGCCTGGCCAAGTCCTTCAGCCTCTGGTGCATATTCCGGATCTCCTGGATGTGGAAGAGAAACCAGGGATCGATACGGGTCAACTCATAAATCCTGTCGATGGAAAAACCCCGTTCAAGGGCCTCGTAGATATAAAAGAGGCGGTTTGAATTGGGATGAATCAATCCTTCCTCGATCTGGTGGCGATCCTGACGGGGCCTGCGCGTGCGGCTGCCGTCCCTGCCCAGACCAAACCGTCCGATCTCCAAAGACCTGACCGCCTTCTGAAGGGCCTCCTTGAAGGTACGGCCGATGGCCATGGTTTCGCCTACCGATTTCATGGAGGTGGTCAGGAGGTCTTGGGTTCCGTGAAACTTCTCAAAGGTCCAGCGGGGCACCTTGACCACGCAATAGTCGATGGTGGGCTCGAAGGCAGCCAGGGTCTCCCTTGTGATATCGTTGGGGATCTCATCCAGGGTATATCCAACGGCCAGCTTGGCCGCTATCTTGGCGATCGGGAACCCCGTGGCCTTGGAGGCCAGGGCCGAACTCCGGGATACCCGTGGATTCATTTCGATGACCACCATTGCGCCGTTTTGAGGATGGATGGCGAACTGGATATTGGATCCGCCGGTCTCCACCCCGATCTCCCGGATAATGGCAATGGCCGCGTCCCTCATCTGCTGGTATTCCCGGTCCGAGAGAGTCTGGGCCGGAGCCACGGTAATGCTGTCGCCCGTGTGAACGCCCATGGGGTCGACATTCTCGATAGAGCAGATAATGACCACATTGTCATTGAAATCCCGCATGACCTCCAGCTCATATTCCTTCCATCCCAGGAGGGATTCCTCCATGATGATCTCGGAGATCATGCTGGCGTCTAGACCGATCCGGGCAAGCTGCTCCATCTCCTCCGGGTTGTAGGCCACACCGCTCCCGAAACCACCCAGCGTAAAGCTGGCCCGTATGATGACCGGGTATCCGATCTGTTCGGCCACGGCCCTGGCCTCTTCCATGTTCCTGGCAATGCCGCTCTCAGGGACCCTGAGGCCGATTCGGGTCATGGCATCGCGGAACTGCTCCCTGTCCTCGGCCTTGTGGATGACCGGTATGGAGGCCCCGATCATCTCCACGTTCAGGTCTTCGAGAATCCCGGTCCTGGCCACGCCGATGGCGGTATTGAGGCCGGTCTGGCCGCCGAGGGTCGGGAGGATGGCCTGAGGACGCTCCCGTTCCACGATCCTGGCCACGATCTCGGGGGTGATCGGTTCCACATAAGTCCGGTGGGCCGTCTCAGGGTCGGTCATGATGGTGGCAGGATTGCTGTTGACCAGGACGATCTCGTACCCCTCCTCCTTCAGGGCCTTGCACGCCTGGGTCCCGGAGTAGTCGAATTCGCACGCCTGCCCGATCACAATGGGCCCGGAGCCGATGATGAGGATCTTATGAATGTCGGTGCGTTTGGGCATTTTCTGGATACTGGTTTTCCCAAGTTTGGAGTGACGAGTCTGGAGTGCCTAATCACGCCTTGGGCGTGATAAAAGAGGAAAAATTCCGATTCCAACTTCACACTTCACACTCCCCACTTCTTTCCTTACTGCTTACTCCCTGCTCCTTGCTCCTTGCTCCCCGCTCCTTACGCCTCTTCACCATCTCCACAAATCTGTCAAACAGATACCCGGCATCGTGGGGACCGGGCGAGGCCTCGGGGTGGTACTGGACAGAGAAGAGGGGGAGCTTTTTGTGAACCAGCCCCTCCACGGTGTTGTCATTGAGGTTCATATGACTGATCTCGATATCCGGGTCGTTGAAGGAATCCGCATCGACACAGAAGCCATGATTCTGAGACGTGATCTCCACCCGGCCGGTGGTCAGGTCCTTGACCGGCTGGTTGGCCCCCCGATGCCCGAATTTGAGTTTAAAGGTCTTACCCCCCAGGGCCAGGCCGATCAACTGATGCCCCAGGCAGATCCCAAAGATGGGCCTGCGGCCCATCTGTTCACGGATCATGTTGACGGCATGGGTGACCGGCGCCGGGTCTCCGGGGCCGTTGCTCAGGAAAAGACCGTCCGGGTTGAGCCGGTCGATGGTCCTGCTGTTCGTATCAGCCGGGAGGACCAGAATGGTGCAGCCCCTCTGTTCCAGGGATCGGAGGATATTGTATTTGATGCCGTAATCCATGGCTGCGATACGAAAGCGATTCGGTCCTTCCGGCCACTGGAAGTCTTCGATTCCTGTCTCAAGCCTCGACATCCCACCGTTCTGCCACAGCATGGGTTCCCGGCACGTAACAACTTTGGCCAGGTCCAGGCCGGTCATGTTCGGGGACTGTCTGGCCTTTTCCATCAATGCCTCGGGATCCAGCTCCCGTGTCGAGAGAGCGGCCTTCATGGCCCCCCGCATTCGGATGTGGCGGGTGAGTGCCCGTGTATCGATCCCTTCGATCCCCGGAATGCCGGCCTCCCTGAGGTAATCGGCCAGGGTCTTTTCCGATCGATAATTACTGGGATATTCCTGGTACTCCTTCACCAGGAGCGCCCTCACCTGTATCCGGTCCGATTCCACATCCTCGTGGTTCACCCCGTAGCTGCCGATTAGGGGGTACGTCATGGTCACCATCTGGCCGCAGTAGGAGGGATCGGTCAGTATCTCCTGGTACCCGGACATGCTGGTATTGAAGACCACCTCGCCCACCGCCTCTCCGTGCCCGGTAAAGGAGTGTCCATGAAACAAGGTGCCATCTTCCAATGCGAGTATTGCTTTCATCATATTAGGCGCAAGACGTTAGGCAGGGGGAGCATGGAGCATGGAGCAGGGAGCAGGGAGCAAGGAGCCCTTCGCGCCGCACGCCGCATCCAGTCATCCAATCATCCACCCATCCAGTATCCAGCATCGAGCATCCAGTATCCAGCCGAATCACCATGTCATCCGCACCTTCACCCCTCTGGCATGGAGGGACTCTTTTATCTCCCTGACAGTGAAGGTATTGTAGTGGACCACAGAGGCTACAAGTGCGGCATCGGCCTTGCCTTTGGTGAGCACCTCGTAAATATGGTCGATGCTTCCCGCGCCGCCTGAGGCGATCACCGGGATGCCGACATGTTCCGAAACGAGGGCGGTCAATGTCAGTTCATATCCGTTCTGGGTGCCGTCTGCATCGATGGAGTTGAGGCAGATCTCTCCGGCCCCTAACGCCTCTGCCCGCCGGGCCCAGGCCAGGGCGTCCAGACCGGTATCGGTCCGGCCCCCATTGATGACCATTTCATACCCGGACGGAATCGCCGCAGAGGGCATGACTCTTTTGACATCCATGCCCAGGACAATGCACTGGCTCCCGAAGGCCTCGGCGCCCCGGGAAATAATCTCAGGGTCTTTGACCGCAGCCGAGTTGACGCTGACCTTTTCGGCCCCGGCCAGGAGGACCCTCCGCATGTCCTCTAAGGAGCGAATCCCTCCGCCCACGGAAAAGGGGATAAAGATCGTCTCGGCCACCCGACTGACCACGTCGATCATGATATCCCGGCCCTCACTGGATGCCGTGATATCGTAGAAGACAATCTCGTCGGCCCCCTCCTCGTAATAATAGCGGCCCATGTCCACCGGGTCCCCGATATCCACGTTCTCTTTGAACCGGATCCCCTTGGTGGTCTTTCCGTCCCGCACATCTAAGCAGGGTATAATCCGCTTACTGAGCATGGCCGCCGTCCCACTCGCAGAAGTTCTTTAATATCGTTAGACCCGGTCTGCCGCTCTTTTCCGGGTGAAACTGCATGGCGATCAGATTCTCCCTCCCGATGACCGATGGAAAACGGATGCCGTAGTCGGTGGTGGTGACGATATGGGTATCGGATGCGGGCTCAGGATAATAGGTGTGCACAAAGTAGAACTCGTCTTCCGGCGCAACCCCTTTCAGCACGGGATGCTCCCTGACAATTTCCAGACTGTTCCATCCCATGTGCGGGATCTTGAGCCGTTCGTCTCTCCGGGAGGAGAGAGACGCAGAAAAGGCCCTTGCCGCCCCGGCCATGAACCCCAGGCATTCCGCCTGATCCTCTTGGCTCCTGTCCAGGATGATCTGGGCCCCGAGACATATCCCCAGAAAAGGCCTTCCATCCTTGAGGACCTGTCTCAGGACACGGTCCAGGCCAAGCTGCCTCAGGTCGGCCATGGCTCGTCCGGCCGCCCCCACCCCCGGGAAAACGACCCGGTCCGCGTCCAGGATCTCTGCCCTGTCTTGCGTGACCCGGCATTCAACCCCCAGGCCCCTAAGGGCGCGCTCCACGCTTCTAAGGTTCCCTGCCTTGTAATCAATAATCGCAATCATGGGGTTCAGTTATCGGTTATTCTCTACCATAAAAACATCCGGCAATTGCTCGAAACAGCGATAGACTCCTTACTCTGTGAGAGAGGCTTTTAGCCTCGACAATCGCGGCGAGGACGCCGCTCCCACAGAAGCGGGTTCTTGCCCGACCGAAAAAAATTTGGGCATGGGAGTTTAATCTCCATTCTTCACTGTCCTGCGGCCATCAGCCTATCACGGATTTCTGCGATCTGACCATCCTCATAGATCTTCTGACCACTGGAATCCTTCACATAAAAGACACCCCTGAGCCTTTCCTCATCCCTGTTCACCTTGGCAAAGCGGATATCGAGGCCCAGGGAAAAGATCTGTTTGGCCAGGGTGTAGGCCAGGCCTACACTCGTGGGTGAATTTATCTCGATCACCGTAAAAAAATCAGAGGTCTCATTATCGACCTTCACCTTCCTTGCCACATGGCTGTGATAGGCCTGTCCGTAGGGGGACCTCCCCTTTTCCTGTATCAGGTCGTCCAACGGGAGTCGGTCGTCCAATGCCAGTCGGACATCGCTCAATGTCTTTTCCCATCGTTCCGCCTCCCGGTATGGGTCCAGGGGATTGGTCACCTCATAGATGTCGAAAGCCAGGCCGCTTTTCAGGGTGAAGATGTGGGCCGACAGGATTTCGATATTGTTGAGGGTCAAGACCCCCACCATCTTGCTGTAGAGACCCGGCCTATCGTAGGTGCACTGAATGATGCGGGTGACAGGGACATCGGCCACCCGCTGCAAAACCCATGCGTGCCTCTTTTCGCCCAGCGTCAGGGCCATGCGGAAGTGGTGGACCATGTCCTCCACTGCAGCACTCAGGAAATACCGGGAGGATATCTGATCCATCAGTTTCAGGACCTCCCTCTCCGAGAACTCCGGCCGCAGCGACTCCAAAAGGGCCTGCCTCTTGCCCGCGATCTCCTGGGTGGCGTCGGGCGAGGCCAAAAACCCCCGCTCCAAGATGCGTCTCACCTTCACAAACAGCTCAGTCAACAGCATGATCTTCCAGTCGCTCCGGGCCATGGGGCCGGTAGCAAAACTGTCGGCTGCGGTAAGAAGAAAGAGCATCTTGAGGCGTTCCTTGTCCTGGATGGTCTGGGCCACCTGGACCGAGGTCTTCTCGTCGTTCAAGTCCCTCCGTTGCGACACGTTCACCAGCAACAGGTGCTGTTTTACCAGAAAGGGAACGACCTCAAGGGGCTCGCCGGTCACGCCGAGTCGCTGGAGTATCCTCACGATGATTTCGCTCCCCTTCTCCGCATGACCGCTGTTCTCCCCCTTGGCGATATCATGGAGGAGGGCGGCCATGTAGAGCCAATCCGGGTGTTGAAGCCTTTCGAAGACCTTTTTGAGAAGGGGCCATTGACGGTCGTAAACCCCCTGAGACATCTCGTTGATCACCTCCAGGGCCCTGAGGGAGTGAAGGTCTACAGTCATCACATGATAATACCCGAACTGCGGCAGATTTCTTATCTCACTATATTCAGGGATAAAGAGGGTCAAGACGCCTATCTCGAGGGCCAGCCGGATGATCTTGGGGTTCCGGGGTCTCAGGATGATCTCCAGGAAAAGGGCCTTCGCCTCGGGCGAGTCGACCAGTTCCTTCCCCTTTTGCGCAATGATCTCCTCAGCTTCCCAGATAAACCCCGATCCTAAGAAGAGGCCCCGCTCATTGGCCTCTTTCACCGCCTGCAGAATGACAATGGGATTCTTTTCAAAGAGCGAACCCTCCCTCAGAACGATATTCCCCTTCACCACCTGAAACGGTTCAGGGAGATCTTCAGAGGTAGGCTCGACCGGCCCGGGGTCGATCATATCCAGGACCTTTGCCAGGAATTCGTCGTGGCGGTACCAGATCCGGTTCAGGTGAAGATAGAGGTCCCTCATGAGCCTTTCAGGGCCCGAGATGTGCGGGCTATCTACATATCCCAGGTCTCCGGCAATCCGGTTCTGAAAGGAGAGAAACAGACGGTCTTCCTTGCGCCCGGCGTGGACATGGAGATAGTTGCGCACCTTTAGTAAAAAGCTCCTGGAAATCGCCAGTTCCTCCAGACCCACATGGCTGAAGACCGCGAACCGCTTGATCTCTTCCAGACGCCTGCACCGGAAGTAGGTCCTTGCCATCCAGTCCATGAGGTGCAGGTCGCGAAGACCGCCTAAGCCCTCTTTCAGGTCCGGTTCAACAAAATGATCCTCGCCTCCATATTTCTTAGCCCGTTCCTCTCTGGAGATGAGGAACCTGCTTAGCAAGGCGGTCTGTTCCCTCTGGATGCGCGACCAGAAGGCCTCCTTAAAGAGCCGGTAAAAGGACCGCGATCCCATAAGGAAGCGGCTGTCCAAGAGGGAGGTGAATACCCTGAAATCCGTGACGGCTAAACGGATGCACTCCCGGTAGGTCAGGATGGAGTGCCCCACCTCCAGTTTGGCGTCCCAGAGGGGATAAATGGACCGGGAGATGACCCCTTTCATCTCCTCCGACAGTTTCCCCTGATGAATCACCATCAGGTCCACATCTGAACAAAGACAAAGTTCCCGCCGCCCATAACCGCCCAGGGCCATCACGGTGAGGCCCCCATCCAGATCTTCGCCGCCATTCTCTCTAAACCCGGCCTCGAAAAAGAGTGACCAGACAAATTGATCCATCAGGTCGGCATAGATCCGGACCGACTCCTGTCCGGAACAGCGATCGAGCCCTGTCTGGATGAAGGATTCTCTTGCACCAAAGAAATCCGCAATGATTTTCCGTGAACCTTCCAAAACATATGACCGTTCGTCGGTTCGTCGGTTCGTCGGTTCAGAGGTTCAGGGTTAAAAGACCTGGAAGCCCATGCCAGCTTGTCAGCCCCATCCTCCAGCGGTCTTTTTAGGGACAGGCTATTATTGCCTACAGCCAGGGGTGGCGCTCAACCCAGAACCCTGAACCCAGAACCTTGGAACCCCTTAAATCGCGTCCCTGTCCTCTTCACCCGTCCGGATGCGGATCGCCTTTTCCACGGGCATGACAAATATCTTTCCATCCCCGATCTCTCCGGTATAGGCGTTCTGCTTGATCACATCCACCACTCGAGGGACGATATCTGAAGAGACCACGACCTCTATCCGGATCTTGGGGAGGAAATCGACCACATACTCGGCCCCCCGGTAGATCTCCTTGTGCCCCTTTTGCCGGCCGAAGCCCTTCACCTCCGTGATAGTAATCCCGCTGACCCCCAGCTTCAACACCGCGTCTTTCACATCATCCAATTTGAATGGTTTGATAATGGCTTCGATCTTTTTCATCATTCGCTTTCTCCATACTCCTCCAGACCATCTTTTTTTACCCCAACTGCCTGACGAGGCCTTACCTTTCGATACACAGACAACGGATCCCTGGTTTTTCCCTCCACGGACAGGAGGTCCTGTTCGACAGAGATCCCGAACAATCGCTCGTTTTCCCTGAGATAGGGGAGAATCAGGTCCCAGTCCTTTGCCGCTATCCCCGCGAGCTCTCCCCCGTTGAGCTGCTCTTCATTGACGAGGCTGTAGGGATCCCGAATATAAATGGCCCCACCCGATGCCAGAGAGAAGAGATTGGCCCCCGGGTAGGGCGTCGGCTGGGGCCGGACCGCGCCCTGGTCGTCAAACGTCATGCCGTTTAAGACCACAAATCCCCCGCCCTCATGGGGGTTGCCCGCCATAAAGGACTCGGCCAGATAGTCGAGGCAGGTCCCGTTGATCACCACCCGGGGCCGGCCCACGGCATTGATGAGGGGCCGGCCGGCCGCATTTCCCATGACATAGACCTCGCCCCCCTTGGCCCCGTACATGAAGGTCTGTCCCGTATCGCCATAGATGACCATCTTCCCCGATTTCATGATCTGGCCCAACTGATCCTGGGCGTCTCCATGGACATGGATGGAGAGCCCATCGATCCCCGACCCTAAATAGTCGCCCGAACTCCCGTAGATATCGATGCGGACCCCGCCCGTGTCCGGCCCGAGCCCGCATCCATGGAACCGCTGGCCCTTGAGCCCGAACACGATAAATCGGCGCCATCCCCGGTAAAAGGCCTC
>Ga0172370_10011128_pt1 | contig 10191 bp, 8 predicted proteins | sample LakKiv5m_FD_114538 | JGI IMG/M metagenome (GOLD analysis project Ga0172370, IMG submission 114538) | Freshwater microbial communities from Kabuno Bay, South-Kivu, Congo - kab_022012_11.5m | ecosystem: Environmental > Aquatic > Freshwater > Lake | place: Democratic Republic of the Congo...
CTGGGCTGAGCGCGACATGCTCGTGCTCTCAAAGGGTCACGCTGGCCCTGCCCTCTACGCTACACTCGCGGACAAGGGCTATTTCCCTCTCGACTGGCTCCTCACACTCAACAAGGGCGGAACGAACCTTCCGAGCCACTGCGACCGCACCAAAACCCCCGGCATCGACATGACGACAGGTTCGCTTGGCCAGGGACTCGCGGCGGCCGCAGGCCTCGCCCTCGCCCGCGCGATGGACAAAAAGCCAGGATTCATCTACTGCGTCATCGGCGATGGAGAATCGAACGAAGGCCAGGTCTGGGAAACGGCGATGCTCGCGTCGCACAAACGGCTCTCGAACCTCATCGCCTTCACCGACTGGAACGGCATGCAGATCGACGGGCTGACGAAAGATGTCATGGACATGGAAGACATTGTCGCCAAGTGGAGAGCCTTCGGCTGGCACGCACAGATGATCGACGGCCACGATTTCGCCGCGATGGACGCCGCGATCGAAGCCGCGAAGGGCCGCGCCGCGCCCGGGAGCGAAAAACCGACCATCATCATCCTTCGGACCATCAAGGGCAAAGGCGCCCCATTCTGCGAAGGTCAGGTTACCAACCACAACATGAATTTCGGAATCGCGCAGGTCAAAGAATCGCTCGCGGCACTCGATGTGCCCGCGCGAATCACGCCAGAACTCGTGCAGGCGCGGTGAGCGCGTCACGCGGGCCAACGCCACCAACAACAGGAGAAAATCATGGCTGACCAGAAAGAAATGCGCGCAGTATATGCTGAAACACTCGCTTCCCTTGTCGAAGAGGGAAAAGATATCGTCGTCCTCGAAGCTGACCTCATGCGGGCAACCGGCACGACAGCCTTCGCGAAAAAATATCCCGAACGGGCGGTCAATGTCGGCGTCGCCGAAGCCGACCTCGTCGGAGTCGCCTCAGGCCTCTCGGCAGGCGGAAAGATACCCTTCGCCGCGACCTTCGGATGCTTCGCTTCGCGCCGTGCCTACGACCAGTTCTTCCTCTCCGCGAATTACGCGCAGCTCAACGTCAAACTCATCGGCACCGATCCCGGCGTCACCGCCGCGTACAACGGCGGCACGCACATGCCCTTCGAAGACCTCACCCTCATGCGCGTCATCCCGAACCTCACCATCGTCGAGCCTGCCGACGCGGCATCGCTCGCGGCTGTCACGAGAATCGCCGCGGAAACCAAAGGCTGCTTCTACATGCGGCTTCAGCGCAAGGCAGCGCCCCAGGTTTACGCCGACGGTGAAACCTTCGAACTCGGCACGGCAAAGGTTCTCCGCAAAGGAAAGGATGTCACCCTCGTCGCGCTCGGCACCGTGATGGTCAACGAGGCGCTGAAGGCGGCCAAAACGCTCGCCGAAGAGGGCATCGAGGCCACCGTCATCGACGCGATCTGGCTCGCGCCCCTCGACGAGGCGACCATCCTCGCCAATTCCCCGAGCGGCCGCATCGTGACCTGCGAGAACCACAGAGTCACCGGCGCCCTGGGCTCGGCAGTCGCCGAACTCATCGCCGAAAAGGCCCCGGGAACGCGGCTCGCGCGCATCGGCGTCGCCGCGAACCTCTTCGGCGAGGTCGGCACCCTCGATTGGCTCGCCGAGCGCTTCGAGCTCACCGCGCCGCACATCGCGGACGCGGCTCGAAAGCTTATGAAGTAAGGGAGCGACAGCGCAGGCGCGCGCCGCCGCGCGGTGGCGAGGGCAGATAAATTTTCCCTCGCCGCGGCGACCGGCGCGCACCCCCAGTGCTGTCCAGTTCATATTCAGTAAGGAGCTACCATCATGGCTGAAAAGATTGTCATCGCGATCGCGTCGGACCTCTCCGGTTTTCCACTCAAGCGCGAAGTCGTCAAGCACCTCCGCGAAAACCACCCAGAAGTCGAAGTCCTCGATTTCGGCATCGAGAGCGAAGACGCGCCGCAGCCCTACTACATCCAGGCGCCCAAAGTCGCCAAGGCAATCCAGGACGGGCGCGCCCAGAAAGGCATCGCCATCTGCGGCACCGGCCAGGGCATGGCCATCGTCTGCAACAAGCACAAGGGCGTCTACGCCTGTGTGGCCGACGACATCTTTTCCGGCGAGCGCGGAAAGATCATCAACAACGCGAATGTGATCACCATGGGCGGCTGGATCACCGCGCCCTTCCTCGGTTGCCAGATCGTCGACGCGTGGCTCTCCGTCCAGTTCACCCAGAAGATGGAGTTCAAGCGCGAGTTCCTCACCAACGCGTTCAACAACGTGCAGAAGATCGAAGAGGAGCAGTTCAAATGAGCGAACACGCTTCACCCGCGTCCCCGAACCCCTCCGCGCAGAATGAAGAGGCGGCGGCCAACCGCGCCCTCATCGCGGACTACATGTCCCGCGCCCGCGCCGCGCAGAAAATCGCCGCAACCTGGAGCCAGGAGCGCGTCGACGAAGTCTGCGTCGCCGTGGGCTGGTCGGTCTACAGCGACGAGAACATCCGCATCCTCGCGGAATCCGCCGTCGCCGAAACCGGCATGGGCCGCGTCGCGGACAAGATCACCAAGCACAAGAACAAAGTGATGGGCGTCCTCCGGGACATCCAGGGCGTCCGCACCGTCGGCCTTATGGAAATCGACCAAGTCCGCGGCCTGCGCAAGTACGCGAAACCCGTCGGCGTGGTAGGCGCGCTCGCCCCTGTCACGAACCCCACCGCCACACCCGCCTCGAACGGCCTCTCGATCCTCAAAGGGGCGAACGCCGTCATCTTCGCGCCGCACCCCAAGGCTAAAAAATCGACAACGCTCGCCTGCGCCTACATGCGCGATGCGCTCAGAAAAGTCGGCGCTCCTATCGACCTCGTCCAAGTCATCGAAGAGCCCTCGATCGACCTCACCCAGGAGCTCATGCGCCAAGTCGACCTCATCGTCGCCACTGGCGGCGGAGCGATGGTCAAAGCGGCCTACTCTTCGGGCAAGCCAGCTTACGGAGTCGGCCCTGGCAACGCCGTCCAGCTCCTCTGTGAAGACGCCGATGCCGATGACGCGGCCAAAAAAATCGCCACCTCGAAGAGCTTCGACAACGCGACGAGCTGCTCGAGCGAAAATTCGGCCGTCGTGCACCGCGCCGTCTGGGACCGCTTCACCGCCGGACTCGCCAGGGAGGGTGGCTACCTCTGCAACGAAGCTGAGAAGCGGGCCCTCCGCCACTACCTCTGGATAGTCGGCAAAAACGGGCAGGAAAACCTCAACCCCGCCATCATCGCCCAGAACGCCGACAAAATCGCCCGCGGCGCCGGTTTCGAAGTACCCCCAGCCACGCGTTTCCTCGTCGTCACCGGCGAACAGCCCATCGAATCTGACCGCTATTTCTGGGAAAAACTCTCCCCAGTGCTCACAATCCTCCCCTGCGATTCCTTCGAACAGGGCATGAGCTACGTCGAGCGCATCACCGACCTCTGCGGCACCGGCCACTCCTCTGGCATATTCACCTTCAACGACGATTACATCGAGAAGATGGGCGCCCACATGCGCTCGAGCCGGATCATGGTGCGCCAGCCGATGGTTTCTGGCAACGGCGGCGCCTTCTTCAACGGCATGCCCAGCACCGTCACCTTGGGCTGCGGCACCTGGGGCAACAACATCACCACCGAGAACATCCACTGGAAGCAGTTCATCAACGTCACCTGGCTCGCGATGCCCATCGAACCGAACAGGCCGAGCGACGAATCTATCTTCGGCGCCTACTGGGAGCGCTACGGCAAATGAAACTCCACGAATTCCAGGCGAAAGCCCTCTTCAGAAACTACGGCATCCCCACACCTCAGGGTGAGCTCGCGGCCACCGTGGCATCCTCAATCGAGGCCGCGAACCGCGTCGGCTACCCCTGCGTCCTCAAGAGCCAAGTGCTGCGGGGCGGACGCGGCAAAGCGGGACTGGTAAAGATTGTCCACAGCGCGGAAGAAGCGCGCACCGCCTCGGAATTCATCTTCGCGTCGGACTGGAAGGTCCGGCGCGTCCTCGTCGAACCCGCCGTCGACCACACGCGCGAGCTGTACATTTCCTTTTCTCCAGACGCGCAATCCGGAGCCCACCTCATACTCGCGAGCGCCGAAGGCGGCGTCGAAATAGAAGAACTCGCCCGAACCGCGCCCGAGAAGATCATCCGCGGACGGATCGACAGCGCCCGAGGCATCATGCCCTTCGAAGCTCGCGCCCTTGCCTACGATCTCGGACTGAGCCCCGCCGCCGCGAAGAACCTCGCGCCCATCGTCGAGAGACTCTTCAAACTCTACGTCGAAAAGGACGCCGAGCTCGCCGAGATAAACCCCCTCTTCCTCACCAGCCAAGACGGCTTCGTCGCCGCGGACGCAAAGATATCCATCGACGACAACGCCCTCTTCCGGCATCCGGAATTCCAGCAGGAAGACGCTGATTTCGACTCGGACATCGCGCGCGAAGCCGCCGCCGAAGGCATCCCCTACCTGCAGTTCGACGGCGACATCAGCCTCATGTGCGCGGGCGCAGGCCTCACCACCGCCGTCTACGACCTCGTGGTGGACTTCGGAGGCAGGGTCGCCAATTACCTCGAGTTCGGCGGCCCCAACTACCGCAAATCCGTCCGCGCCATGGAACTCTGCGTGCGCAACAACCCGAAGGTCATCCTCATCGTCACCTTCGGCACCATCGCGCGCGCCGACATCATGGCCGAAGGCATCGTCGAAGCCATCGGCCGCCTCCACCCCACCTGCCCCATCGTCACCTGCATCCGGGGCACCGGCGAAGAGAAGGCGCACGAAATCCTGCGCGGCGCGGGACTCACCCCCCTCATCGACACGGAAGAAGCCGTACGCAGCGCTGTGGCCCTCTCGAAAGGAGGCCGCCCATGAGCATCCTCATCGATCGAACCACGCGAACCATCGTCATGGGAGCCACCGGCTCCGAAGGAAGCTTCTGGACAGGCCACATGGTCGAACTCGGCACCCAGGTAGTCGCCGCGGTCACCCCTGGCAAAGAAGGCGAGCGCGTCGGCGAAATCCCCGTCTACCACAGCGTCCGCCGCGCCCTCGACGCGCGCGGACCCGCAGACGCCGCGATGCTCTTCGTGCCGCCCCGCTTCACCAAAGACGCGGTGTTCGAGTGCCTCGACGCGGGCATCAAGCTCATCGTCACCGTCGCGGACGGCATTCCCCTCCACGACGCCCTCATGATCCGCGCGGCAGCGCGCGCATCCGGCACCACCGTCATCGGCGGCAACACCTCCGGCATCATCTCCCCGGGCAAAGCCATGCTCGGCATGTTCCCTTACTGGATCGAGCGCGTCTACAAACCTGGGCGCATCGGCGTCATGACCCGCTCGGGCAGCCTCACCAACGAAGTGACCGCGATGGTCGCGCGGGCCGGCTTTGGCGTCTCGACCCTCGTGGGCGTCGGCGGCGACCCCGTGCCCGGCATGCGCTTCGCGGAAGTGCTCGCCGCGCTCGAACGCGACCCCGAAACCGACGCCGCCGTCATGATCGGCGAACTCGGCGGCACCATGGAAGAGGAAGCGGCCGACATGATCCGCACAGGAACCTTCACCAAACCCCTCGTCGCATTCATAGGCGGGCGCAACGCGCCCCAGGGCAAACGCATGGGCCACGCTGGCGCCATCGTCTCAGGCGGCAAAGGCAGCGCCCTCGACAAAATGCGCAGCCTTAACACCGCGGGCGCCCTCACCGCCGACCGAGCGTCCATGGTCGGCGCGCTTCTCAGCGAAGCGCTCCACGCCACAGCCCGCACGACAGGAATCCCAGAATGAACAAACCCTCCCAGACCCGACGGTTCATCGGCATCGGCGTCGCCATCATCCTTTTTTCAGCCATTGCATTCATCCCCCTTTCCGATGGCTTCCGCCACGCCGGCGACGCCGTGCTCGACCCCCGAGGCCAGCGGGCGCTCGCCGTCCTGATCGGCGCCCTCGCCATGTGGGTCCTCGAAGCTCTTCCCTTCCACATCACCGGCCTCCTCGCCATGCTGATGCTCGCCTTCGTCGGGGCGGGAGATTTCCAGACCATTGTCAAGAACGGCTTCGGCGACGACGTTGTCCTCTTCTTCGTGGGAGTGCTCGCCCTCGCCGCCGCCATCGTACGCTCGGGACTCGGCAAGCGCGTCTCACTCCTCGTGCTCTCCATCACCGGGAACTCCAGCCGGCGCATCATCTTCGGATTCCTCGCCGCGGGCGCCTTCCTCTCGATGTGGGTCACCGCCATGGCATCCAGCGCCATCATCATGCCCCTCGCCCTCGCCATCCTCGCCGAAGAGGGCGCGAAACCCGGCGAAAGCCGATTCGGCCGCGCGCTCATGCTCGCCGTCGCCTGGGGGGCCCTCATCGGCGCCGTCGGCACGCCCGCCGGCTCGGGCTCCAACCCCCTCGTCGTCAAATTCATGGGCAGCCTCGCCCATGTGGACATCTCATTCACACGCTGGATGACCTTCGGACTCCCCATCCTCATCCTTCTCCTGCCCGCCGCCTGGGCAGTCCTCATCCTCCTGTGGCCCCCGGAAATGACCCATCTCCGCAAGAGCCACGACGAAATCAAGCGTGAATTCTCAAGCCAGACACCCATGAGCCGCGATGAAATCGCCACGCTCATCGTCTTCGCCATCACCGTCGCGATCTGGATGTTCTCTCCCCTGCTCCAGAACCTCCTCCACATGAAACTCCCCATCTCGATGGGCGCCATACTCGCCGTCATCCTTCTCTTCCTCCCCGGCATGACCTCCTTCAAATGGAAAGAACTCGAAAAGGAGATCGACTGGTCGGGCATCATCCTGATCGCCGCCGGCATAAGCCTCGGCATGACCCTCTACCAGACCGGCGCCGCCGCATGGCTGTCGGCCGTACTCCTCGGAGGAATCGGCAGCCTCCCGCTCTTCGTCAGGATCATCCTCATCGTACTCTCCGTGCTGGCCGTCAAAATCGCCTTCTCCTCCAACACCCTCACCGGCACCATCATCGTGCCCCTCGTCCTCGCCCTTGGCCCCCGCCTCGGCACCGGCGCCGCCGGCCTCGCCCTCGCCGCAGGCTTCACCGCCAACCTCGCGATCATCCTCGTCACCACTTCGCCAGTCAATATAATTCCTTACACCACTGGGTATTTCACGATAAAAGACATGGCCATCGCCGGCCTCATCCTCACCCCCGTCGTCGCCATCGTCATCGCACTCGTGTTCAGCATCCTTGGGCCGCTCTCAGGAATAATGTAGACCAGCGACCCCAAAGCTCTCTCACCACCACACCCCGCTTACTCCAACACATACCCTCACCCCACGCCAGAAATGAAATCGAAAAATAAATATTGACTGCACACAGATAGGGACTTAAAATGTTGAAGATTATAATTTTATAAAAAAAGCGATCACTTGTTGCGTGAGATCGTTTCGGCGTCCACGTCCACCATCGCTGTAACACTCTCAACCATATCTACGCAATCGCCTGCGCTGTCATTGAAGATTCTCGAGCGGACTCCGTACGCCGCGTTTGTTCCGCACCGCAACATGCGTGTAAATCATCGTGGTCTGAACATTCGAGTGCCCCAGCAGCTCCTGAATCGTCCGGATATCGTATCCGTCCTCCAGAAGATGCGTCGCGAAACTGTGCCTCAGCGTATGCGCCGAAGCCAACTTCGCAATCTCCGCCCGCCGAATGCCCTCCTTGATCTTCTTCTGAATCACCGAAGGGTGCATGTGCCAGAACGCCACCTCACCGGTTCGCGCATTCGCGCATGGACTGATCGACGGAAACACCCAATACCATCCCCACTCTTTCGATAGCGAGACATACTTACGGTCGAGCGCTTCAGGCAAGAATACACCAGGCAATTCCCTCCTTCTGCCCTCCTCCCAACGTTCCCTCAAACCCCGCAGATACACCTCGAGATCGCGCCTGAGCACCCCTGGGAGCACCGTCAAACGATCCTTGCCACCCTTGCCTGACCTAACCTCGATCGTCTCATCCGTAAAATTGATATCCTTCACCCGCAGCGACAAGCACTCTTCCAACCGAAGCCCGCAGCCATACATCAGCGACGCCATAAGCCGAAAAGGCTGCTTAAGATTCGCGAGCAGCGCGGAAACCTCATCGCGACTCAACACAACCGGCAACCTCTTGCGCTTCTTCGCCCGGAGCACACTCGAAAGCCCCTCAATCTCAATATGCAGCACCAACCGAAAAAGCACCAACAGCGCATTCAACGCCTGCTCCTGCGTAGAAGCGCTCACCCTCGCATCGATCGCAAGATGACTCAGAAACGCCCTCAAAAGATCCGCCGAAAATTGAAAGACACCATTCGCATCGCGCACCAGGCGCTTCGACCACACAAAATCGAGAAACCGCCGAGTCCATGCCACATACGTCTTCTCCGTCCGCAGCGAGCGATGTTTCAATTTCAACAGCTCACGCACCTGCCGCATCAATTTCGCCGAAAACGCATCCCATCGGGCATCATGTTCCAGTAGGGCATCTACCACCTCACCGGGAGCAGCCCCACTGCCGAGAGCCTCCACATCACAGGAACCCAGGCCCGCCGAAACCGGATCAGCCCCGGGCCTCTCAGATGAAATGAACAGCTCCTTTCCAATCGAACGAGAAACACTCGCAGTTGCCAACGCCGTATGACCAGCATCGACAAACGCCATAAAATATTTGATATCCTGTAAAATGAAACGCAAACTCCTCTCAGACCTGGACATCGAAAACCGTTGCCTGAACAACTCGACCGAACTCTCCCTGTTCACGCGCCAGTCCGGAAACAATTGAACAAACACCTCGGCCCAGTAGCAGGCCGGCTCGACAAACTGTGGTTTAAAATGACAATTATCAACCAAATACCGCGCGAAACCATCACGATCAACAAAATTGCCCGTACCACGCCCCCTCGCTTGCACATTTCAGATCGATCAAACCACATTCGAATTCTTACATCGCTTCTATCTAACATGACGCCCCAAAACTTATTCGCGCTTCAATTCTTTCCAACATTTTTCTACGCTGGCTTACATCGCACCCCCTCTCCTTTCCCTCTCCCATTCTTTTCTTACCCAGTTTTCCAACGTAGAATATGTTAGCTGGGTGCTTCGCACAAAAAAAAGGAAGACTTGTCATTTGTAGATTTTAAGTGTATACTAGTGAGTGTATACTTAATGAGGTAGCATTATGAAAGTCACTACGAAAGAACTTCGCATTCAACCTGGAAGGATCATCGATCATGTTGTCAAAGGCCAAGAAGTCACCATCACCTATAGAGGAAAGGCTTTAGCGAAAATTGTACCTTTGCGCAAGGATTCTTCACTCCCTCAAACTCAAGACACCATCTTCGGTTTATGGAAAGATCATCCTTCTGACATGTCGGTTGAAGAACAGGTCCGAGATCTTAGAAAAGGAAGAGTATTTTGATAATCGACACCGATGTCCTCATTTGGTATCTCAGAGGCAATGAGCATGCAAAGCGCATTGTCGAGTCCGCACTCCCCTTCTCCATTTCTATTGTAACCTATATAGAACTTGTACAAGGGATGAAGAATAAAGACGAATTTCGCCGTTTTCAAAAGCAGCTTCAATCATGGAATATCGAAATACTTCATATAGATAACGATATTTCTTCAAGAGCAACTTTCTATATTCAAGAATATGCGCTGAGCCATTCGATGTGCTTAGCTGACGCCTTAATAGCCGCGACAGTTATACAATATGGAGAAACCTTTCTCACGGCGAATGATAAACATTATAAATTCATTCCCAATCTCAACTGCAAACGATTTGAACCAGAGAAAACCGAATAGTAACGCATAAATGTATACGAGATAGAAAGAATCCAAGAAATATACATCAAACTATTTAAAGCATGTACTACAAACCCATATATGAACGATTATAGAAAACAGTATTCTGATATTTTATCTTATCTCATACTTCATTCTTGAATTAGGACTAATATTTTTCAGCTAACAAACGCTTTAACCAGACTCGCCTGTTGTCACGGAGTTTGCGACTCGCTTCGCTCGCTCAAGCAAACTCCGAGCCAAGTACCGGCTCGCTGGTTAAGCGCACGTTAGCTTGGCGCCTTCGGCGTTCAAGAGATTTGATCGTGTCATTTTATTTCGTAATTATTTTCAACATTTGTAGAGCAACATGATTTGTTCATATATCCTCGATATCTCTATCAATCTGTC
>Ga0172370_10011129_pt1 | contig 10190 bp, 7 predicted proteins | sample LakKiv5m_FD_114538 | JGI IMG/M metagenome (GOLD analysis project Ga0172370, IMG submission 114538) | Freshwater microbial communities from Kabuno Bay, South-Kivu, Congo - kab_022012_11.5m | ecosystem: Environmental > Aquatic > Freshwater > Lake | place: Democratic Republic of the Congo...
CGCCATACCAGCCGCGGGCGTCCTTTTCAAGGTCCTCCACGGCCTGCGCAGCGGCCTTCTTCGGCGCGCCGATCAAGGTCACCGCCCACATATGCGACAGGAAAGCGTCCAGCGAGTCGTAGCCGTCTTCGAGGATGCCCTCGACATGATCTACGGTATGGAACAGGCCGGCATAGCGTTCGATCAGGCGGCGGCCGATCACCTTGACCGATCCTGGCACGCAGACGCGCGACTTATCGTTGCGGTCGACGTCCGTGCACATGGTCAACTCGGACTCTTCCTTGGGCGAGTTCAGCAGGTCACGGATGGCGTCGTGGTCGCGCATCGGGTCGCCGGTACGGCGTGCCGTGCCCGAGATGGGACACGTTTCGACCCTTCGTCCCTCGACCCGGACAAACATCTCGGGCGATGCCCCGACAAGTTGTTCGTCGCCAAGTTGCAGAAGGAACTCGTAGGGACTGGGGCTCTGCGTCTGAACGCGCTCGAACAGCCTCGAAACGCTGCCCGAGAAGCCCGCTGAAAAGCTCTGGCGCAGCACCACTTCGTAGTAGTCGCCCACCTTCATACCGGCGCGGACTTTCTCGACCATCGCCATGTATTCAGCAGGCGTGTGGTCGGAGACGATCTCACACGGCGCGGCGGGTTTGGCGGGCGGTTGAACTGGCGCCGTGGCGCGCGGCAGACCGGCCGTGGACTGTTCGGCGAAAGCGAAATCGTACTGGAATCGTTCGATGACCTCGCGTTTGCGGTCCATGAAGTGGATGTCGTCGCAGAGGTAGAGGTGCAGATCTTTCTGATCGCCGCGCGGCAGCTTCAGCGTGATGGGATCGAACTGAAACAGCAGGTCGTAGCCGAATGCGCCCACCAGGCCGAGCCGCCCATCCGCCGGATTGGCGAACTCACGCACCAGCGCGCGCAGCATCGAAAACACTGACGGCTGTTTGCTGCGCTCCTCCTCGGGGAAAAGAGTGGGCAGGGGTTTCAACGAGCCGGAGAAGCCGTTCGCGCCCGTTTCAACACGCTCCCAATGCGGATGGCCGGCCAGGACCCGATGGAAGACGCTTGCGATCACCTCGCCGCGCGGATTGAGCGCATTGAACTCGATCCGCCGGCCGCGCCCGACGATCTCCAACGGCGGATCCAGGCTGGCGACGTCCCATCGCGAATACCGCTCGGGATACTCGTAACCGGACGACAGATAGATGCCGCGGCGCTTGTCGAGCTTGCGCAACAGATGTCTCAAGCCGCGCTTATATGGCAGGCGCGACACTTTCCGGCTGACGGTGATGCCGGAAGGCGTCGTGTATTGGAGTAGGGGCATTTCGCTTTTGAAGCAGAGCGCTTTCCAATCAGGGTAGCACCTGGCAATCAAGCCGCCCGGCCGATCCTCTTACTGTGTTGCATGAAGCGCTCGCGCCGCATTCACATAGGGCGCAGTCTTGGGGTTGGCCTGATTCCAGGCTGGCGGTTTGGGATTGTTGGCGATCCGCCACGCGGTCAACGCGGCGACGCGCGTCAACTGTGCCATGTTGTCGTAGTCAAGTTTCTGCCACTCGTCGCCGGGACGGTGGTAGTCGGGGAAGATGAAGCAGGCCAGCGCCGCGTGGGCCGGGACGCCGGCGTCAGCAAACGGCTGGTTGTCGCTGGCGGCAAAGAACTGGTCGCTATTCTTTTCATGCTTGTAGACGTCGATGCCCACGACTTTGCCGGCCTCGGCCAGCGACTTGCCGATGTCGGTATAGTCGAAGCCGGTCATCGACATGCGGCCCTTGGTTGAACCCTCGTTGTCGTCGGTCCGGCCCATGTGTTCGAAGTTGATCATGGCCGCGGTGTCCTTGAGCGGAAAGACCGGGTGCGCGGAGTAATAGCGAGAACCAAACAAACCCTTCTCCTCGCCAAACCACAATGCAAAGACAATAGACCGCTTGGGCTTGAGCCTGGTGCGCTGGAAGGCGCGGGCGATTTCGAGAACGACCGAAGTGCCGCTGGCGTCGTCGTTGGCGCCGTTGTTGATGCGGTCGCCATCGCCGCGCGGCAGGACGCCGGTGTGGTCGTAGTGGCCGCTGAGGATCAGATACGTTGATTTGAGCGTGGGATCCGAACCTTCCAACACGGCCACGACATTCTTCAGCGCCAGCTTCTCGACAGCAGGCGCTCCGATCTTGAAGCTCAGTTTCAAAGGGCCGGCCGACTCGAGCTTCCGTTGCAATTCGGAATCCTGAATGGCGATGGAGGGCGACAGCGCCCGGGCTGCTTCGGAGGCCTGCCTGAGTTGCGGCCGTCTGGAAAGAAACGGGGCGAACGAAATGACCACCGCGGCGCCCAGCGCCCTGATTTCGTCGCGTCTGCCCGGCGAAATCCGCCCGGCCGATTTCAGCAGCACGGCCTTGCCCTCCACGGCGGCGCGCGCGGGGAGCGGCTGTGCGAGATCGACGGCGACAACCTCGATGTCAAGCGCCTCAGCAGCCTGGTCCGACGTCAACATGGCCCGGTCCGCCTTCACATCGAACTTCTGCGAAGCCGATTCCAGCGTCAGCGAGAAGCCAGCCATGGAAGGCTGGACCAAGGCGAAATCGGCCACCTGAAAGTAGCTGGCGCCGGCCGCCGGATTCAATCCCATGGCACGAAATTGCGACGCCAGGTACTCGGCTGCGATATCCAAACCGCGCGACGGCGTGTCGCGCCCTTCAAGCAGATCTGACGCCAGGAACGAGACGTCGCCACGCATCGAGTTGGCGGAGACCGCGTCAATCAGACGCCTTTCGGCGCCGGCGGCCACGGGCAGGGCGAGTTTCCGGCCAGCGGCCGGCTTGGGCGCAACCGCCTGTGCCTGGGCGAACCCCGGCTGAAGGAGTGCAAGGGCAGTTAGACCAATCAAAATGGTAGTTTTCATGGGTCGAATCCTTCAATCGTAGCAATCCGCCACGGCTCCAGCCGGATGTCGGGTGATAGAATCGCTGATTACCATGAGACTCGCCGCCCTGTTCGTCGTATCCGCCGCCATGCTCACAGCCCAATCACCCAGCATCCCGCTCTACCCTGGTCCCGCGCCGGGATCGGAAACCTGGACGCATACTGAATCCGAAGCCGTCGGCCCGAAGGACGACCTGCGCCGCGTCAGCAACGTCGTCAAGCCGGTCCTGATCCCGTACTTGCCTCCGGCGGGCAAGGCCAACGGCACGGCCATGATCATCTGCCCCGGAGGCGGATTCCGGATCCTCGCCATCGATCATGAAGGTCATGAAGTCGCGCGCTGGCTTAACGCGCGTGGCGTCACGGCGTTCGTCCTGAAGTACCGCGTCATGCAGACGGGCGACGAGGCGTCGAAAGACCCGCAAGTCGCCGCCCAGCGCCGCAAGCAGGCCATCGCGATGGGCGTCGCCGACGGCGAGGAGGCGGTTCGTTTGGTTCGCCGCCGCGCCGCCGAATTCAAGATCAATCCGCACAGGGTGGGCATCATGGGCTTTTCCGCAGGAGGCTGGGTGACAGTTGGCGTCACGTTGACTGCCGATGCGCCGGCCCGCCCCGATTTCTCGGCGCCCATCTATGCCGCCATGCCGCCTGAATTGACGGTCACGCCGGCCGCGCCGCCGCTGTTCCTTGTCCACGCTGACGACGACACCACCGTGCCGCCCGTGAAGACCAGCATCCGGCTCTACAACGCCTACAAGGACGCCAAGCTTTCCGCCGAATTGCACATCTATTCGAAAGGCGGCCACGGTTTCGGCATGAGGATGAAGAACCTGCCCGTGGATACATGGATTGACCGGCTGGGCGAATGGCTTGACGCCCAGGGGCTGCTCAAACCGGCGCAGTAAGCCTCACCTGGCTCGTTTGGATTGGATATGCCGGGCCACGCGCCCGACGGTGTCCAGCCAGACGCCGTTGTCCGGATCCTGTGCGTACTTGACGAATTGTTCGAGCGATGCGGTCTCAGTGACCTGTCGGGCGGGTTTCGAGGCGATATCGTGGCCGGCGAAGACGACCCACCCGCCGTTCTGGCGCGCCTGCTCCACCAGCGCCTTCATCTGCTCGAAACTGAGTCCGTCGGAGTCGATGCCCATCGTCTGGGCCAGATCGACGTAGGAAGGATCGTTGGACACTTCGTCGCGGAATCCGCGACCGGCCAAGAACAGTTCAGCGACGACAGGCACATAGCTCCTGGTACCGGCGCCACGGCCGACGAACTTCTGGCCGCACGGATAGGCGAAAGTCGACGGTTTCACGCCAACCAACTTTTCGATTGCCGTGCTGGTGCTGGCCAGTTCGGTCTTCATCCGGTCGAGGGTGTAATCTTCCAGCGCTCTCGTCCGCGACCAAACGAAGTTGCCCGTGCAGGGGTGCTGATCCGAGTGGTTGCCCAATTCATAGCCCTTTTGGGCCGCGCTCTTCCAGGCGTCCAGTCTCTTTTCCATGTTGCGCGGGTTGACATAGAACGTCACCCGCGCGCGGTATTTGTCGAAGAGGGGCACGCCCACATCCACCTGGCTGGCGCGCGCGTCGTCGAACGAGAAGCTCACGGCCACGCGTTTGCCATCGGGCCAGGCGAATGCGCCGGGCGCAGTTTGCGCCTGGATCATTCCGCCGGCCAGGAACAGGACGGCGGCTGCACTCGCGATTGCGGATCTCATGCCGATGATCGTAGCACCGGCGTGGCTTCCTGTTAGGCGTGCCGCTTCAGCTTCGCCATCCCGGCGCCTTGCCAGGGAAAGACGCCAGGCGTCTGCGCCTGTTTTCGCGCGCCTTTCACCGTCACCCGCTTCTTGCCGCCCTTCGGGGCGGGCTCGCCAGCGGCCACGGCGCCGCCATTGTACTTCCGTTGGCCATTGGACGCGAACGCGCCTGGACCATTTGCCCACGGCGCTTGGCGGCGGGGTTTCTGTTCCGGCCTTGGCCCAGCCCAACGGCCCTCTCCGCGGCCAGCATCGGCGCCGGGCCGGTGTCCTGCCTGGACAGCCCATTTTGGGGTGTCACCGCCGGCAGTGGATCTGTCAAAGCTCCGCGTGGGCCGCCCGTTCCGGACGGGCCCGGATTCGGACTTGGCCCGCACATCCCCTTTGGGCTTGAACCCTCTGCCCGATGAGCCATCGCCGCCCGCCGAAGGACCGGACTTCCATTCCGGCTGAGGTTTCCATTTAGCCTTGAACCCGCCCCGAGACGGCGTGTTGTCCTCGTTGCGCGCACCCGCTTCCCACTTGGGCTTGAACCGTCCGGGCGCCTTCTCCCCGGCTGCGGTTCTGGAGAATCCCTTCCGCTCGAATGGCCTGGAATCCGCGCGCACTGCTTCCTGTCCAGTGAAGCGCTCTGGGTGCGCAGCATTGCCGCCGCGGGCCGGGGCCGAGGCCTTGCCCGCTGCCGGCCGCTGGCCGCCCTGACGGCCGCCATGCCGTTTCGCCGGCGCGGGTTGGCGTCCCGTACCGCTGGCTTGCGGACGGGATTCGTGACGTTCATCCAGGCGCCCGGCCTTTGCTTCGCTGATGGAAATGACCGGCGCAGGTTCAACAGCCGGCTCAGCGGCGACGCGGGATAGTTGCCCAGCGTGCTTTTGCGTCAGGCGGGTTTTCAGGGTCCGTTCGATCCTCCGAATCTCGCCGCGTTCGCTCCGCGTTGAGAAGGTCGATGCCACTCCGCTGGCGCCCGCACGGCCGGTTCGCCCGACACGGTGGATGAAATCCTCCGGCGCGCGAGGCAAATCGAAATTCACAACATGCTCGATTCCGTCGACGTGAATGCCACGGGCGGCGACGTCGGTGGCCACCATCACGCGGCAATGGCCTTGTTGAAACATTTTCAGGGCCTGGCTGCGCTGTGCCTGCGTGCGGTCGCCGTGGATTCTCACCGCCTTCACGCCCGCGGCTGAAAGCTGGCTGGCAATCTTATCGGCCCGGCTGCGGGTTCGCGCAAATACCAGGAAAGCGCCGTTGCTCCGGCTGAGCAATTGCTCGAGCACGGAGAGTTTTTCGTGCTGATCCATTTCGTAGTGGTGCAGTTGGACGGTATCGACGGCGCGCGTCGAATTGCCGATCTCCACCCGGACCGGGTCTTTCAGATACTTCGAAATCAGCCCCGCTGCCCCGGCTTCGATAGTCGCCGAGAAAAACATCGTCTGGCGGTGATCCGGCATTTGTGCCGCGATGCGTTCGATATCGGGTTGAAAGCCCATGTCGAGCATCCGGTCGCCCTCATCGAGCACCAGCATGCTGATCTTGTCGAGTTTGACGAGCCGCCGTTGGATGAAATCGCACAACCTGCCCGGCGTGGCGATCAAGACCTGCGCGCCGCGGCGAATCGCCTGTAATTGCGGATTTTCACTCAGTCCGCCCACGACGACGGACGCCCGCAGGCCCGTCCCCGCGGCCATTTTTTGGAACGTCTCGTTGGTCTGCATCGCCAGTTCGCGCGTGGGGGACAAGACGACCGCGGTGACGCCCTGGCCGACGCCGCCGGCGAGCAGCCGTTCGAGCATCGGCAAAACGAAGGCAAGCGTCTTGCCCGTACCGGTCTGGGCCGTGGCGACGACGTCGCGGCCCTCAAGCGCCGGCGGAATGGCGCCGGCCTGGACCGGCGTCGGTTGTTGGAAATTGTTTTTCGCCAGGTTATCGGCCAGGCGGGCGCACAAAGAGAGTTCGGAAAAGTGGTTCATTCGGTTCAAGCTGTCTGGAGTCTGGGTGGGCGGGATGGCGGCAGGGAGACACTGAATGGCCCGGACCGGTCTCGGAAGGGAAACCTGCCCGGGCCTGACTCGTTCAATCGCCGACGTTTACCAACGGCTGCCGCCGCGGCCTCCGCCACGGTTGCCGCCGCGGTTGCCGAACCCGCCGCCTTCCGGCCGCGGGCGCGCTTCGTTCACGTTGAGCGCCCGGCCATTCATTTCGTAGCCGTTCATCGCGGCAATGGCCGCCTCGGCTTCGCTGGCGTTCGTCATTTCGACGAACCCGAACCCGCGGCTCTGGCCCGAAAACTTATCGGTCACGATGCTGACGCGCTCGACGGCGCCGTAGTTGGAAAACGCAGTCTGCAATTCGTCCTGCGTCGTCTTGAAACTGAGATTACCGACAAAGATGTTTGTCATGCTCTATTCCTACTTGGATGTTGAATTGTCTCTGTCGGACTGCACGGAGATACCGGCACCAATGGAGGGTACGGGACGCGGCGGCCAGAGGGCACTAACGGATAGGTCAAATGCTGGCAAAGACATCCATTAGTCTAGCACGTCCGAATCCGGTGCGGTGAGACCGAATGCAAGATCTAGAGCTTGAACATCGCCCGCAGGCGCTTGGTCTGCACGCGGCTGACCGGGATCTCGCTTCCGCGCTTGTCGTCCATTCGAAGCTGGTAGCTCGATTTGAACCAGGGCACAACCTCCTTGATCCGGTTCACATTGACGAGGTAACTCCGGTGGACCCGCCAGAACTGGCCCGGATCCAGGGCCGACTGCAATTCCTCGATCGTCTTGTAGTTCGATTGGCCCTCCACCGTGCCGGCGGTAATGGTGATCAGGCCGTCTTCAATCGTGGCGTACACTATATCGGATGCGTCCACGATCCAGTTCCGGCCGCCGCTGCGGACGATCAGTTTTGAGTGCGCCGGCGTCCCGGCCGGCGGCGCCGCCGCCGCCGGCGGTTCGGGTTCGAGGAAAGTTTTCCGCAGCCGCGCAATCGTCATCGCCAGGCGCTCGCGTTCAACCGGTTTCAGCAAGTAGTCCAGGACCTCGGCCTTGAACGCCTCCAGCGCGTACTGTTCGTAAGCCGTGCAGAGCACAAACGCGGGCATCGGCATAGGCGACTCGCGGAGGCGGTTAATGACGCCGAGGCCGTCAATGCCGGGCATCTGAACGTCGAGAAAAACCACATCCGGTTCGAACTTCAGGATCTTCTCGACGGCTTCGGGACCGTTGGAGGCCGTGGCCGCGATCTCGATCTCCGGGAACTCCCTCAGCAGGTAGGAAAGCTCGTCAAGAGCCAGGGGTTCGTCGTCGGCGAGGATGGTGGAGATGGTCGGCATCGCGCGGCCACTCATGCGCCTGTTAGTATATCAAGTGGGAGTCTTGGGTACCCAAGGCCCAACCCACGGAAGGAGTCGTTTTCTTGCCTACTCATCCCCCCGTCACAATCGCGCCCGCAAAAGGAAAGCTCGGAGTCCTCACGCCCGGCATGGGCGCTGTTGCGACCACTTTCGTCGCCGGCGTTGAAGCAGTCAAGCGCGGAGCCGGCCTGCCGATCGGTTCGCTCACTCAGATGGCGACCATCCGGTTGGGCAAACGCACGGACAACCGCTCGCCGCTTATCCGCGATTTTGTGCCTCTGGCGAGTCTCGAAGACATGGTTTTTGGCGGGTGGGACATCTATGAGGACACCGCCTACGAGGCCGCTCTTAACGCCGCGGTCCTTGAAAAAAGCCTGCTTGACACCGTCAAGGAGCCGCTGTCGGTGTTGAAGCCGATGAAAGCGGTCTTCGACCACGAATACGTCAAACGAATCAATGGACCCAATGTGAAGACCGCCGGCTCGAAGATGGACAAAGCGCACGCCCTGATGGACGACATCCGGAACTTCCAGAAGTCCAACAACGTCGCCCGCACGATCATGATCTGGTGCGCCTCCACCGAGGTCTTTCACCGCCCGGCTCCGGTCCACCAGACGCTGGCCGCGTTCGAGGAAGGCCTCCGAAAGAACGATCCCGAGATCGCGCCCAGCCAGGTTTATGCCTATGCCGCCCTCATGTGCGGCGTTCCCTTCGCCAATGGCGCGCCAAACCTGACGCACGACGTGCCGGCTCTGCTCGGCCTTGCCCGCGACCGCGCCCTGCCGATCTGCGGCAAGGACTTCAAGACCGGACAGACGTTCATGAAAACCCTGCTTGCCCCGGCGCTGAAGGCTCGCATGCTCGGCGTCAAAGGCTGGTTTTCAACCAACATTCTCGGCAATCGCGACGGCGAAGTCCTCGAGGACCCGGGCAGCTTTAAATCGAAGGAGGAGACCAAACTTTCGGTTCTCGATCATATCCTCCAGCCCGAACTCTACCCCCAACTCTATAAGGACCTCTATCACGCCGTCCGCATCAACTACTATCCCCCGCGCGGCGACGCCAAGGAGGGTTGGGACAACATTGACATCTTCGGCTGGCTTGGCTACCCGATGCAGATCAAGATCGACTTCCTTTGCCGCGATTCGATCCTGGCCGCTCCCGTCGTGCTTGATTTGGTGCTGTTCCTCGACCTCGCCCAGCGCACCGGCATGAAGGGGATCCAGGAATGGTTGAGCTTCTATTTCAAAGCGCCGATGACGGCGCCCGGCCTCTATCCGGAGCACGACCTGTTCATTCAGTTGATCAAGTTGAAGAACACCCTGCGCTGGATGAGGGGTGAGGATTTGATCACACACCTCGGCTTGGAATATTACGACTAATCGGTTCGTGTGCCGCCTCAGGCAGGCGGCTTCCGTTCTCATTGATCGGATCAAAACGGGAGGCGTGTAGGGAGAAGAATGAAGATCCTCGTCATTGGTGGAACTCTGTTCATCGGCAGGCAAATGGTGGCCCATCTGGTCAAGGCCGGCCACGACGTGACCGTCCTTCATCGCCGGCCAGGCCACGATCTCGGCAAGAAGGTCGCCAACCTTCAGGCCGACCGCAACGACGTCGGCGCAGTGAAGGCCGCCGTCGCAGGCAAGACATTCGATGTCGTCTTCGACAACGCCTACGACTGGGAGCGCGGCACTCCGCCCAGCGTGGTTGAAGAAACGGCGAGGATGTTCAACGGAAAGATCGCGCGCTATGTCTTCATGTCCAGCGTCGCCGCCTATGCCGAAGGGTTGAACCATCATGAAGGCGACGCTTTGGCCATGGACGATCACCCCGACCGCTACGTGCGGCAAAAGGCGCAAAGCGAACGGGCTTTATTCCGTCTCCATCAACGCCACGGGACGCCCGTGGTCACAATCCGGCCTCCCTTTGTCTATGGTCCCGGCAACCCCTTCTATCGAGAACAGTTTTTCTGGGACCGCATCCGCGACAAGCGCCCCGTGATCCTGCCGGGCGACGGCCGCAGGCTGATGCAGTTCGTCTATGTCAAGGACTTGGCGCAGGCTTGCGTGAAAGCGATGGACGCGCCCGGCATCGAGGGCCATGCCTTCAATATCGCCTGTCCGAGGCCGCTGACCCAGGCTGAAGTTGTCGAAGCGATCGCCGCC
>Ga0172370_10011130_pt1 | contig 10188 bp, 7 predicted proteins | sample LakKiv5m_FD_114538 | JGI IMG/M metagenome (GOLD analysis project Ga0172370, IMG submission 114538) | Freshwater microbial communities from Kabuno Bay, South-Kivu, Congo - kab_022012_11.5m | ecosystem: Environmental > Aquatic > Freshwater > Lake | place: Democratic Republic of the Congo...
ATACCCTGCGCAAATCCATAGATGCACGTTCCTCTTATCCGAAAATTAATTTGGTTGTGGACGTATACTGGAATGAAAAAGCGCCTGAAATTCAGTTGAATCACACTTTTAATTATCAGGATGTTCACAACAGTCAACCTGTGTTGATTATTGGTGGTGGACCGGCCGGATTGTTTGCGGCACTCAGATTAATTGAACTTGGTTTGAAACCAATTATCCTCGAAAGAGGTAAATCTGCTGCTAAAAGAAAACTGGATATTGCTGCATTAAACAGAAATAAAGGTCTCAATACAGAATCAAATTTTTGTTTTGGTGAAGGTGGTGCGGGAACATTTTCAGACGGAAAACTCTACACACGTTCCAAGAAAAAAGGGAATGCCAGGGAAATTTTTGAAACCTTTTATTTTCATGGTGCTTCGGATGAGATTTTGTATGATTCACATCCGCATATTGGATCCGATTTGCTTCCGGGCGTCATAGAAAACATCAGTTATACCATTACTTCTCATGGTGGAGAAATTCATTTTGAAGAAAAAATGACAGAGATTTTGCTAGAGGACAAGCAAATCAGGGGTTGTAAAACCAACAACGGAAACATTTATAAGGCTGATTTCATGATCCTGGCCACAGGACATTCAGCACATGATATCTATGAACTTTTGCATGCACATCAGATAAAACTGGAACCAAAGGGCTTTGCCATGGGCGTCAGGGTTGAACATCCACAAACATTAATCGACAGCATTCAATATCATTGTGAAGAAAGAGGTAAATATTTGCCTGCAGCAAGTTACAGTTTGGTAGAACAGGTTGATGACAGGGGCGTTTATTCTTTCTGTATGTGTCCGGGTGGCAGAATAGTTCCGGCAGGCACAAGTGACCATGAAATTGTTGTAAATGGCATGTCAGCCTCTAAAAGAAATTCACAGTTTGCGAATTCAGGCATCGTGGTTGAAATAAAACCGGAAGATATACCGGAAGAATATCAACAATATGGGGAATTAGCCGGACTCAGATATCAGCAATATCTGGAGAATCTGGCATATCTGAATAATGGCGGTAAGGGTCAGATGGCTCCTGCACAACGTTTGGCTGATTTTGTCAGAGGTAAACTTTCAGCTGATCTACCCGAATGTTCATACATGCCCGGGATAATTTCATCACCATTGCATTTCTGGCTTCCTGAACATATATCTACACGTTTAAAACAGGGGTTCAAACTTTTCGATAGAAAAATGAGAGGTTATATGACCAATGAAGCAGTGGTTGTTGGTGTTGAAACCAGATCATCGTCTGCTGTCAGAATACCGAGAGATTCTGAAACCGGCGAACACATCGAAATAAAGGGCTTATTTCCTGCAGGTGAGGGTGCAGGTTATTCCGGAGGTATTACCTCATCGGCTATTGATGGACAAAATGCTGCCAATCATATATTTGATTTAATCCATTCTTCGGGAGTCTGACCTAAAAATCTGATAAAACTCTTCCTGTATTCATAATTGGACTTGAATCCTGCCTCAGCAACAATACTCCTGAGCGTTTCGGGTTCTGTATCAATTGCGCTTCTTATTGCATTCAAAACATATTTAATCCGGTATTCATTCATTAGTTTTTTAAAATCCTTTTGAATATAATACCTGATACAAAACTGAATATGGTGTGGTGGTACTTCAAATACTTTGATTAAATCATTGGCATTAAAATCAGAATTCAGGTAAGGACGACCGTTTTCTATAAAAGCAATGATTTTTTCTGATAATCCATCAAAATAATCAGAATAGGTTTTAGCTTCATCAGCAGCAACCAACATACTATGACTTACCTGTTTTCCACTCACATGCGAATTATCCAGTAAAGGTCTTAATTTATCTTTTGTTGGTAACCCATAAAGTATGCGGGGATTCATCAGAATAATAAGTGCCAGAAAAACATGAAGAAGTACTGATATATTGAAAATCAGCACAACATCAATGCTGTTTAAGAAAATTGGGATGGTTTTATAAAGAATGATTAAAATTAACGGGAACACTGTCAATATTAAACATAACATGACTATCAGATTCAGCCATCGAAAATTTGAACTGAATACCCGAATGGAATTCTTATCTGAAAATTGTTTTTTATTTCTGTATGCTGAATAAATGATACCCAAACTTGCAACCATATAGGAAATAATCGACAGGATTCTGAAAATTCCACCCAGCCATGCAGGTATAAATATCAGTTGTTGATTAAAATAAACGTCGATATTTCCGGTTGCTGCACTTGCAATTGCCAGTTTGTATTCAATCGGTTTAAAAAGATATGGAATGAGCAAAACCATGTTCACAAAGAATGGAATCATATGTAACAAGTCCTTATCTTTGAACTTATTCTCATCATAAACCAATCCTCGTATAAATAAATACAGCATCGGGCCTGCTAAAAACAACATCGGTCCTGAATTGCTATTCAATAACATCAATAACCTGGCTGAACCTCCATTGATTACAATATCAAATAAAACTGACTGAAGTGCTGCTATTATCAGAAAAATGGAAAAGAATAAGATGTTTTTATTTAATTTCCAGTTATATAACAGCATCAATACTGATAAAAAGATATTAAAACAGGCAATCAGAAAAGCTATACTTACCATAGAGCAGTTTTTGCAGTAAAATTTATATTTCGATAATTACTCAGAATTAATCTTATTGCAAAAGTAATTAAATAAGCCGATAAAAAAAACTGCCTACCAGGGAAGGTAAGCAGTTTTTGTATAGTAATAATAAATTTGTAAAGCTATTATGCTCCGAAATCGTCAAACATAAGCATTTCGCGTGGAACGCCCAAATCGAATAACATTTTTTCCACCGCTTTTGCCATCGGACCAGGTCCGCACATGTAGTATTCAATGTCTTCAGGTGAATCGTGTTTACTCAGATATTCATCATGAATAACTTTGTGAATAAACCCAACATAACCAGTCCAGTTATCCTCAGGCTGAGGTTCGCTCAATGCAATATTGAAAGTAAAATTCGGGAATTCCTTTTCAAGTTTTCTGAAATCCTCTTCGTAGAAAATTTCATTTTTCGAACGGGCACCATACCAGTATGTTATTTTGCGATCTGATACTTTCAGCGTATTCAATAAATGAAGTACATGTGAACGTAACGGGGCCATACCTGCACCACCACCTACGTAAAGCATTTCACGATTGGTATGCAATAATGGATGGAATTCACCGAACGGACCGGAAACCCAAACTTTATCACCCGGTTTCAGGTTGAAGATATAAGATGAACAAATACCCGGTTTGATATCCGACCATTTATTAGCAGCTCTGTCGAACGGAGGTGTGGCAATACGCACATTTAACATGACGATATTTCCCTCAGCAGGATAGTTGGCCATAGAATAAGCACGCATGGTTTCCTCCTCATTTTTACAGGCAAGATCCCACATATTAAATTTATCCCAATCACCACGGAATCTGTCTTCCACAGCAAAATCGGAGAATTTTATGTCATAAGTAGGCACATCAATCTGAATATATCCACCCGGTTTGAAGTTGAGTTTTTCACCTTCAGGAAGTTTAACCACAAATTCCTTGATAAAGGTAGCCACATTGTTGTTGGAAACAACCTCACATTCCCATTTTTTAACACCCAGGATGGATTCATCCATTTTGATAGACATATCACTTTTTACTTTCACCTGACAACCCAATCTCCAGTTATCCTTGATTTCTTTTCTGGTAAAGTGAACGGCCTCCGTTGGCAGAATTTCTCCACCACCTTCTGCTACCTGGCAACGGCACTGCGCACAGGATCCACCACCACCACAGGCTGAAGGTAAAAAGATGCTTTGTGTTGAAAGAGTTCCCAATAAAGTACTTCCTGCTTCTGCAACAACCTGTTTCTCACCATTGATAGTGATGGTTACATCGCCTGAAGCAACCAGGAATCTTTTTGCAACCAACAGAATAACTGTGAGGAGCAATATAACCAGCAGGAATACCCCCAGACTGGCTAATAACATTGTTGAATTAATTGCTAATATCATTTGCTAAATATTTTAATCAAATTTTCAATCCTGAGAAACTCATAAATGCAAGCGCCATCAGAGCCACTGTGATAAATGTAATTCCTAATCCTCTCAAAGGAGGAAAAACATCGGAATATTCCATTTTTTCACGGATAGCGGCAATTCCAACAATGGCCAGCAACCATCCAACACCTGAACCCAGTGCATAACCAATGGATTCACCCACATTGTTGAATGCTTTTTGTTGCATAAATAGTGAACCTCCCATGATGGCACAGTTTACTGCAATCAGGGGAAGGAATATACCCAGGGTTGCATAAAGAGAAGGACTGAATTTCTCCACAATCATTTCCACGAGCTGGGTGATTGCTGCAATAACAGCAATAAAGAGGATAAAAGCCAGATAACTTAAATCCAGACTGGCTAAAGAGGGACTCAACCATTTAAGCGCACCCTCTTTCAACATATAATTTTCGAGCAGATAATTTACCGGAAGGGTAATTCCGAGTACAAAAATTACTGCAATACCCAGTCCAAATGATGTTTTTACATTCTTTGAAACAGCCAGGTACGAACACATTCCAAGGAAGAATGCGAAAATCATGTTATCGACAAAAATCGACTTTACAAATATACTTGCTATATTTTCCATATTCAATTTCTTTAATTTATTAACCGATACCGACTTTTCAGCTTATTTTTCCTGAAGTTCTTTATTTTTAGATCTTTGAATCCAGATAATTACGGCTACCAGAATCAATGCCATAGGAGGCATCATCATCAAACCATTGTTGCTGTATCCCATATCATAAAACGATTGAGGGATTATTTTGAATCCAAGCAGCGAACCGGCTCCAAGCAATTCACGGAAAAATCCCACAACCACAAGAATCCACGCATAACCGAAACCATTTCCAAGTCCGTCGATGAAAGATTCCCAGGGCTTGTTGGCCATGGCAAAAGCTTCAAGACGACCCATCAGGATACAGTTGGTAATAATCAGACCTATATAAACTGAAAGCTGAACGCTTACATCATAGGCAAATGCTTTGAGGATTTCACTTACTACTGTAACTAAAGCCGCAACCACAACCAATTGAACAATTATACGGATGCGGTTTGGGATAGTATTTCTAAGCAAAGAAATTATGACATTGGCAAAAGCCACGATGATGGTTACCGAAACACCCATTACAAGGGCAGGTTTCAGGTTGGCTGTTACTGCAAGCGCTGAACAAATTCCCAAAACCTGAACAGTAATAGGATTATTCTTACCCAATGGTCCCATAAAGAACTGTTTGGTTTTTTCTGAAAATAACTTACTCATATATTATTCCTCCCTTACTTTTGTTGTAAATATTTTTCGTACTGACCAATGCAGTCCTTCAACATTTTCTCCACACCTTTACTGGTGATGGTACCTCCTGAAATAGCATCAATTTCATGTAAATCATTCGACGCTTTTCTGTCACTCTTTTTCTGAACAAGAATGGAAACAAATTCATTTTTATCATTGAATATTTTGCGTTGCACGGGCTTGATAAAACTCTCCTGAAATTCTTTGTCGGCTATATTAGCTCCCAAACCGGGCGTTTCGCTGGCATGTGAGAAGTATGTACCGAAGATGGTATTTTTATCAGCATCTAAAGCAATATATCCCCAAATCGGACCCCAAAGTCCGGCACCATACAAAGTGATGATAAATTTTTTCTGACCATCAACCTCTGCAACATACAGGGGTAGATTTCTCTTTTCAAGGGGCAGAGAGAGTTCCTTTTTCACTTCAATATTGAAAGCCTTATTTGCAGGATTTTCAACCACTTCGGCATTGGCATTGATTACCAATTGCTCTTTAATATAGGTATTGAAAAGCGCTTCAGCATCCTGTCCTTCCGTTTCTACATGAATAGATTTCAGGATCTGCTTCATCTTATCAAGTCTCACATTGGCATTTTGTGTATCCTTCAGGGATGAAGAAACGATGGCAAGCATCAACGCCACAACCACAACCATGATGGTTGCGTATATCATTGTATAACTATTACTGTTTGTATTCATCTTTCTACCTCCTCTTAATTAGTTTTTGCCCTTTTCAGACGTTTTTTGATGTTGGCTTCCACCACATAATAATCAATCAGCGGAGCAAAAATATTCATCAGCAATATGGCGAGCATCATGCCTTCAGGATAACCAGGATTTAAAACACGAATGACGATTGCCATCACCCCGATCAGAAAACCATAAATCCACTTGCCTTTTTCGGTTCGTGATGCGGTTACAGGATCGGTCGCCATAAACACGGCTCCAAAAGCAAAACCACCAAATACCAAATGATTAAACCATTCAAAATTGGCTGCTGCTGTATCAGGACCGATGGCATTGAAAACCATTGCCATTATAGCACCACCTGCAAAAACAGAAGTCATAATTTTCCAGCTTGCAACACCGGTAATCAGCAGAATCGCAGCACCCAGTAAAATTGCAAAAGCAGATGTTTCACCTATAGAACCCGGAATCAATCCCCAGAAACCATCCCAGAAACCGAGTGGGTTACCGATAATTCCGGTCAGATTTGCGGCAGGAGCTGTAGAAGTTGCAACCTGTCCAAGTACAGTAGCACCTGAATATGAATCAATTACCTGACCTTCACCCAAACCGAAAGTTGTACCCGTACGAACCCAAACCACATCACCCGACATATAGGTAGGGTAAGCAAAGAAAAGGAAAGCACGGGTTATCAATGCCACATTGAAGATATTCATTCCTGTACCGCCAAAGGCTTCCTTCGCAAACACAACCGCAAAAGCAGTAGCCACAGCCACCATCCATAAAGGAGTATCCACAGGAACAATCAGCGGGATTAACATCCCTGAAACAAGAAATCCTTCCTGAATTTCGTGACCTTTTATTTGTGCAATAACAAACTCAATTCCTAAACCCACACCATAGGATACCACGATAAGCGGTAAAACTGCCAGGGCACCAAACAGAAACTGATCCCAGAATCCAACTTCCTGTCCGATAGCCAGATAATGTTGATATCCAACATTAAACATACCGAACAACAAGGCCGGAACCAAAGCGACAACCACCATAATCATCGTACGTTTTGAATCTATGGCGTCGTGAATATGTGTACCATTCTTCGAAGTAGTATTCGGAACAAATAAAAATGTTTCGAAACCATCAAAAACCGAATGGAATTTTTCAAGCTTACCACCTTTTTTGAAATGTGGTTTAAGCTTATCTACGTATTGTCTTAACTTATTACTCATATTATTCCAGTTCTTTTTTCATTAAATCGAGTGAGTTTCTTACAATCTGCTGCAAAGGCAGTTTTGATGTACAAACAAACTCACACAATGCCACATCTTCAGGAGCAATTTCATAAGCTCCCAAAGCCTCCATCTTATCAATATTTCCTGTAATCATGGCCTTAAAAAGGAATTCAGGATAAATATCCATTGGTAAAACCCTGTCGTATTCGTTGGACATGATAATTGCCCTGCGACCACCCATCAATCGGGTATCCCACTTATATTTCATATTACCAAAGAGTTTCCTCATCAGTTTGGTTTCAAGAATAAAAGTGAAGAAAGTGCGACTCATACTGAATTTTCTGAATCTTGGCATACCCCAACCTATCAATTCGTGAATGGTATTACCTTCTTCCATCACAGTAATTTGTGTAGTGTATGGATCAAGGAAACCATTACCGGCAACCTGAGTACCTGTGAGTACATTGCCACTGATAAACCGATGGGTTGTATTGCTGCCTATTCTGTTACCCTTAACAATACTTTCAATATTGCCACAAATTACAGTCTGATAATATTGAGGAGACTTAACACTTGGACCGGTAAGCGCAATGGTGCGACTTAAATCCACGATGCCCCTGTTGAAATATCTGCCGATAAATAAAACATCTTGAGGATTGATAGTCCAAACGACTTCACCTTTATTAACCGGTTTAATCTGATTGATTTGAATACCAACGTTACCGATTGGATGTGGTCCTTCAAATTCAGTTATTTTGGCATTTTTAACCTGAGAAAACGGCGTTTTTTTGCCAGCTCTGATTCCAAGATTTACTTCAGCTATTTTTGCTAAAGCATCAATACCTTTTTGAAAATCAACCATTTGAGAACTCATCACATAATCATTATTCGGTGCTAAAGGAGCACTGTCGAATGATGAAATAAAGATAGCACGGGGTTTCTGAGTCGGATTTGCAATCACATCATAAGGTCTTTGTTTGATGAATGCCCAAATACCGGCTTCCTGCAAATGAGCACAAATCTCATCAGCAGTCAATGACGAAAGTTCAATTTTGTCGCATGTTTTGTAAGTCATTTTTTCATCACTTTCGATGATGATACTCAAAATCTTACGACGTTCTCCGCGGTTAACTGCTTTAATCTTACCACTTACCGGCGACACAAATTTAATCTCCGGAAACTGTTTTTCATAAAAAACCGGTGAACCTGCCTGCACTTCATCGCCTTCTTTTACTAATAACTTCGGCGTAATTCCATGAAAATAATCCGGAATAAGAGCATAATCCCTGGATGGAGTGAAGTTGCCTATCATCTCAATCGGTCTGCCATTAAACGGAATATTCAAACCACGCTTTGTTTTAATCAGGTTTGCCATATCAATTTATTATTGTTTGTAGAATAAAATTTCTATCTCCAGGGCACTGTTTAAATGCCATTTGTAAACAGATTAACGATATTTTTCCTTAATCTGAAAAACTTTGCAAAAGTACAACAATTTAAGTGTAAAATCATCATAAATAGTGAAAAAATTCTTTAATTTATAACATATTCATTATCAGTTTTTTACACACAAAACACTATTATATGACCTGTATAATGCTTTTAGGTTTTGTTAATTATTTATAATTATTACAATTCGGACATTATTCATTCAAATGATTGGACCAATCTTTGGTATTCTAAACAAATTCTATTTAGAATGATTATATTTGCAGTTAAATTCAATAATTGCAGATTTTAATCCGTTTATTCTTCAGTAGTATTGATAAAATTATTTAGTTACATAAAAATTGAGCCGTGAATAAATTTCTTATTATAACTGTTTTATTGTTATTTTCCGGTTATAGCCGGGCAATTGAACCTTTCAGAACCAGGATTTTCAATCAGGATATAAAAACACTGATTATGGGCATTGAGAATGAAAAGTTTTTGATTCCGGTTATTGAATTAAACAGCAACCAGCGGCTCGTATGTAGTTTCGATGAGTTGTCGCATGAATCTAAGGCTTTCAGTTACGAAATTATGCATTGCAATGCCGACTGGACACCTTCATCCCTTTCTACTTCCGAGTTTCTTAGTGGTTTTACCAGGGCTGATATTACAGATTTTCAACAATCAATCAACACCCATGTCTTATATACTCATTATAAATTTAACCTTCCGAATGATGATGTAAATTTTAAAATTTCGGGCAATTATGTGGTTAGAATTTATGCAGATAATAAACGTGATCAACCCATTGCGCAGGCTTGTTTTTCAGTGTGTGAACCAAAAGTTGAGATTACAGCATCAGTAAGATCAAATACTGATACTGAATTAAACGGTAGATTTCAGCAATTAGATTTTGAAATCAAACTAAACGGTTATCCGGTAAGAGATGCAATATCAGAAATTATTCCGGTAGTCAGACAAAACAACAGGGTTGACAATGAAGTTAGAAATTTAAAACCATTTACTTTTTCATCCGGCAAATTAAGTTATATCAACAATAAATCCCTGATATTCGAGGGTGGAAATGAATTTCGTTCTTTTGATATTTCATCCATCTATAATGCCGGAAGAGGTGTTTCTGAAATCAAATTTAATCAAAAATATTTCGAATGCTTCCTGAATCCGGACAAATTTAAACCCAAATCCTATCTATCTGAACAGGATGTAAATGGTCGGTTTTTGATAAACTCCCAGGAATCATTCAACGACATCCATACTGAAGCTGATTATTTTCTGGTACATTTTAATATACCGGCATCCGGACCATTTTTCGATGGTTTATTGTTCGTCGGAGGAGATTTTACTTATAATTTACACAATCCTTCAACATTGATTCAATATGATAATGAACAAGCTGCATACACCCATTCGATGTTTTTAAAACAGGGTGGAT
>Ga0172370_10011131_pt1 | contig 10187 bp, 8 predicted proteins | sample LakKiv5m_FD_114538 | JGI IMG/M metagenome (GOLD analysis project Ga0172370, IMG submission 114538) | Freshwater microbial communities from Kabuno Bay, South-Kivu, Congo - kab_022012_11.5m | ecosystem: Environmental > Aquatic > Freshwater > Lake | place: Democratic Republic of the Congo...
GAAGTGACCCGGCCGCTCAATTCTGACGATTTTCTCACCGGCCATTTCGACGACACAATCGCCCAGATCATCAGCTACGGCCAGCCCGGCGAGGGGATGCAGGCGTTTGGCCTGGCCTACGGCGGGCCGTTGACCGACCAGGAGATCAACGCGATTATCGCGTTCATGCGGGCGTGGGCCGAACCAGAGGAAGAACCGGCCGGCGCCGCGGCTGCACTGACTGATCTTGCCAAGATCGAGAATCCGAGTTTCGCCAAAGATATCAAACCGATTTTCGACGCGAAGTGCGCGAGCTGCCACGGCAAACGGATCAAGGGCGGCTATCGCGTGGAGACTTATGACACGGTGATGACCAGCGGCGATAACCCACCGGTCATCGTCGCCGGCGACGCGGCGAATAGCACCTTGATTAAGATGCTACGCGGGATCAAGACCCCGGCAGGCGGTCAAATGCCGCCGGGCCGACCGCTGAAGAAAGAACAGATCGAGCTGATCGAACGCTGGGTGAACCAGGGCGCGTTGGACAATTGACACGGTGACAGGGTGATACGGTGATGGAATTCACCTTGTCACTTTGTCACCTTGTCACGGCCAAGGGGAATACTTATGAGCAATCGAGCACGCGTAACCTTATCGCAATTCTTCGCCTATCGCGGCGGCCAGCCGATGCTGGCCTGGCTGTTGCACCGGATCGCCGGGATCGGCATCGTCATGTTTGTGGGCATGCATGTTTTTGCTGCGTTTTTCCTGCATGGTATCACCGGCGGTGTTGCAAGCACGGTGGCGAATGCATTGACCGATTTCTACGAGTCTCGGCCCACGCAGGTTTTCGTCTTATTCGCCGTGCTTTATCACGGCCTCAACGGGCTGCGAATCGTTGTGTTGGATATGTGGCCGGGCCTGCATCGCTTTCATCGTGAGGCGATGTGGCTGCAGTGGGCCGTATTCCTGCCCGTTTTCTCGCTCCTGGCCTTCTTGATCGCCCTGGGGATCAAGGTCGGATAGCGCGTCACATCTTGCGGAGGTCTATATGGTGACACAAGCCAGTGCGTCGAGCCGCTCCCGCAGCAAATTCGAGCTTTACATGTGGTTCTTCACGCGCGTCTCGGGCGTGTTGATGCTGCTGCTCGGCGCATATAGTATCATCTACGCAAATCTCATGGGCGGCCGCGGGCTGATGGATGCCGACGCGCAGACGCGCTGGGCATTCTTCCCGATCTCGTTCCATGTGTCCTCCACCAAAGTGGAGCTGACGCCGAATTTCCAGAACGTATTCTGGCAGTTCTACGCGTTGTTGCTTTTTGTCTTCGCCGCGACCCACGGCGCAAACGGCATCCGGGTGATCTTGAAGGACTACGTGCGCAGCCCGATCTTGTTGGCCTGGCTGAACGCCCTGCTGCTGATCGTATGGCTGAGCATCATGGCCGCGGCGGTGTACCTGTTGTTCGTGGCGCAGGGCGCAGCTTGATTTGGGTTCAGAGAACGCTCATTCGATCGCTTCCATGAAAGGAATGCGGAGTTGACTATGATTCATCGTTATGACGTGATCGTCATCGGCGCGGGCGGCGCGGGGCTGATGGCTGCGCTTTATGCCTCGCGCGGTGCAAAAACTGCGGTTATCAGCAAGCTCTATCCGACCCGCTCGCACACCGGTGCAGCCCAGGGGGGCATCGGCGCCGCGCTGGGGAACATGGAAGAGGATCACCCCGAATGGCATATTTTCGACACCATCAAGGGATCCGACTATCTGGCCGACCAGGACGCCGTGAAAATTTTGTGCGAAGAGGCGGTCGGGATGGTGTACGAACTGGAGCACATGGGGCTGCCGTTCGACCGGACGCCTGACGGCCGGATCGCCCAACGGCCGTTCGGCGGGCACACCAACAACGCCACCAAGCAGCCGGTGCGCCGGGCCTGCCATGCCGCCGACCGCACCGGCCACATGATCCTGCAAACGGTTTATCAGCAGTGTATCAAGAACAACGTCGCGTTCTTCGACGAGTACCAGGTCATTGATCTGTTGGTAAACGACGCGGGTCAGGTCGCGGGGGTCACGGCGATCCACATTGACAGCGGCGAGCTGCACACGTTCCATGCCAAAACGACGATTTTCGCAACCGGCGGCTTTGGCCGCATTTGGAAGATCACGTCCAACGCATACGCGTTGACCGGTGATGGGGTGGCGGCCGCCTTCCGCCGGGGCGTCCCGCTCGAAGACATGGAGTTCTACCAGTTCCATCCGACCGGCATCCTCGACCTGGGGATCTTACTAACGGAAGGGGTGCGCGGCGAGGGCGGTGTGCTGATCAACAGCGAAGGCGAGCGGTTTATGCCGCGTTACGCGCCGACGGTCAAGGATCTGGCGTCGCGTGATGTCGTCTCGCGCTCCATCTATCTGGAGGTGCGAGCAGGCCGGGGGATCGGCGGCAAGGACTATGTCTATCTGGATGTGCGGCCCGATACGGTCAATAAGTACTTTGCGCAGGATGGCGTCAAGAACCCCGACGGCTCCCCGCGACGCATCACCGCGCAGGACATCCGTCGTAAGCTGCCGGATATCTCCGATTTCTGCAAAACTTACCTGCAGCTCGATCCGGTGCGGGCGCCGCTGCCGATCCAGCCGACCGCGCACTACGCGATGGGCGGCATCCCCACGAACAGCAACGCCGAGGTGATCACCGATGCGGCCAACACGGTGATGCCCGGCTTCTATGCGGCCGGCGAATGCGCGTGCGTCTCGGTGCACGGCGCCAACCGCCTGGGCACGAACTCGCTGGTGGATATCCTGGTCTTTGGCCGGCGCGCCGGCCAGCACGCGGCCGCGTATGCGGCAGGCGCCGACTGGCCGGCGCTGCCCGCGGCCCCCGAAGAGCCGGCCCGCGCCACGCTGGAGGCCATTCGCTCTGGCAATGGCCGCGAAGTTGTGGCGCAAATCCGCACGGATCTGCGCGCGCTGATGATGGACAACGTCGGTGTATTCCGCACGGCCGACATGCTCACCGCGGCGGTGGACAAACTGCGTGACTTGAAGGAGCGGTTCAGCCGAATTTCGATTATGGACAAGGGGCGGCGGTGGAACACCGAACTGCTGGAGGCATGGGAGTTAGGGGGTCTGCTCGACTTGGCGGAGGTGACGGCGGTGGCGGCGCTCACCCGCACCGAGAGCCGCGGCGCCCACTTCCGCGAGGATTTCCCAGAGCGGGATGACGCCAATTGGCTGAAGCATTCGCTGGCTTATCTCGAGGCCGACGGGCGAATCCGCATGGACACCAAGCCGGTCACGCTCGGACTGTACGAACCGGCCAAGCGCGTGTATTGATGAATGGGAGCGTAAGGATGAAGGTCAAGGTCAAGGTTCGCCGCTTCAACCCGGAAAAAGACCGCCGGCCTTACTGGAGCGAGTATAAGCTCGAAGCCCAGCCGACCGATCGGGTGCTCGACCTCCTGGTACAAATCAAAGGGTATCAGGATGGCACGCTGACCTTCCGCCGCTCGTGCGCGCACGGCGTATGCGGGTCCGATGCGTTGGTCATCAACGGCCGCAATCGGCTGGCGTGCAAGGAGTTGGTGAAAAATGTGGGCCGCACCATCGTGATCGAACCGCTGCGCGGCCTGCCAGTCATCAAGGATCTGGCAGTGGATATGGCGCCGTTCTTCCGCAAGTACCGCTCGATCCTGCCGTTCCTGATCAACGACGAGCAGCCGCCCTACTCCGAGCGGCTGCAAAGCCCGGAAGCGCGCGAACGGTTCGACGATACGACAAAGTGCATCCTGTGCGCGGCCTGCACCACGTCCTGTCCGAGCTTCTGGGCCAACGACAGCTATGTCGGTCCGGCGGCCATCGTCCAGGCGCACCGCTTCATTTTCGATGATCGCGACCGGGGCGCGCAGGCGCGGCTGGCGATCCTGGCCGAGGCGGATGGCGTCTGGCGTTGCCGGACGATCTACAATTGCGTCGAAGCCTGCCCCCGCGACATTGACATCACGACGGCGATTGGGGAAGTGAAGAAGGCGATGTTGGCGGAGTAAAGCGTATTGCGGATTGCGTAACGCCGCGAGAATCGGCGCGGCGATGAAAACAAACGCCGGGATTGCTGCACAAGCAACGCCCGGCGTTTTGTCTTTCGGATACGAGTGAGCCGACAGCGGTGCGCAGATACGCACTACGCACGACGCACCACTTCCCCGATCATAGACCACGGCCCCGCCCACGTGATCTGCACGTTTGCCAGCTTGCCGCGCCAATTCTCCTCATCGGCGAAAAAGACGAGCTTGTTCAGCCGGGTGCGCCCCCGCCACTTGCCTTTGTGCAGATCCTCCACCAACACCTCGACCGTTTGGCCCAGCAGCCGGCGGTTGATCTCCCCGACCACCCGCTCCTGGAGGGCGTCCAGGGCGTCCCAACGCCGCTTCTTCTCCTCCGGCGGCACGTCGTCTGCCATCCGTCGCGCGCTGACGGTCCCCGGTCGCGGGGAATACATCGCCAGGTGCGCCTTGTCCAGCTTCAATTCTGCCAACAGGTCGTAGGTCTGCTGGAACTGCTCGGCGGTCTCGCCGGGGAAGCCGACGATGATATCGGTGTGGATCGCTGCGCCGGGGATCAGCTCCCGGATGTGGCCGACGAGGCGGCGATAGTCGGCCTGGGTGTAGCCGCGTTTCATTTCGGCCAGCACCGCGTCGTCGCCGGCCTGCACCGGAACCTCAATTTGCTCGCACACCTTCGGGAGGGCCGCGACGGCGTGTAGGATGCGATCGGTCATATAGTTCGGGTGGCTGGTGAGGAAGCGGATGCGCCACAACCCCTCGATCTCGTGGACGGCCGCCAGCAGGTCGGCCAGGTCGGGCCTTTGCTCAGAGAAATCCTTACCATAGCGATCCACAATTTGGCCGAGGAGCGTCACTTCGCGCACGCCCTGCGTCACCAGCCCGCGCACCTCGGCGACAATCTCGGCGAGCGGCCGGCTGCGTTCGATCCCGCGGCGGTAGGGGATGATGCAGAAGGTACACGCGTGCGAGCAGCCGTAGACGATCGGCACGTTGGCCGCCACCGGCGCGTGGCCGTGGCGCGAGATGTGGCGGACGCTTTGGCGGGGACGATTTGTTGACAAGGTGACACGGTGAGGGGGTGACACGGTGACGTCGTGTTCATCCGGGGCCTCCCACGCATCGTCGCTTTCCTCGATCAGGCCGATGGCGGCGGCTTCCGGGCTGGCGTCGTCCTGGAACGCGTGCCGCGCCGCAGTCAACGCCTCCTCGAGCCCCTTCCCCTCCACCTCCGCCTCAACCTTAGCCTTGACCGCAGTCTTATCCTGCGTCAGATACGCCACGAGCGGCCCCGGCTCCGACGGCGGCATGAAGACATCCACGAACGGAAAGCGTTGGACGAGTGCGGGATTGGGCTTGACGCCGACCATGCAACCCATCAGCGCGATCACCCGGTGGGGATCCTGGGCCTTCAGTGGCTTGAGCGAGGAGAGATGGCCGACGGCCTTGTCCTCAGCGCTCTGGCGCACCACGCAGGTATTCAGCACAATCACGTCCGCGTCAGACACACGGTCGGTAGGCGCGTAGCCGAGCGCGTCCAACTCGGCTGCGACGCGGCCCGAATCCGCCTCGTTCATCTGGCAGCCGATAGTCCAGATATGGTAGTGTTTCATCTACGATCCGCTTCAGCTATGCGATGAAAGGGGCGCATTCGGCGTCTTTTTGCCACGAATTACACGGATTTCCCGAATGATACTTTCTACCTTCAGGAAATCGTGCAATTCGTGGCAACCCCATTCTACTTATACGTCTGCTCGAACTTGCGCAGAACTTCGTTGCCGCGCTTGACTGCGCTGTCCATCGCCTGCTTAGCGGTTTGCTGGCCTTGGAACGCCTTCTCCCACTCCTCGTAGACGATGGTGCGGATTTCCGGCATGTTGCCGAGCCGCAAGCCCATCGAGTTCTCGGTCGGCTTGGCGCGGGTCAACTGCTGGTACGGCAGGTCAGCGCCCGGATTCTTGGTGTAGAAGCCGTCGGCCTTGGTCTTCTCGTAGCCGCCGTGCGTGATCGGCAGGTAGCCGGTCTCCTGGTGCCAGCGGGCATCCACCTCGGGCCGGCTGATGTACTTGAAAAACTCAGCGATCGCCTTGTACTCGTCTGCGGTGCGGTTCGGGGCATTCATCACCCACAGGCTGGCGCCGCCGATGATCGAGTTGATCGGTGCGCCGGGGACATCATCGTAGTACGGCTGGAAGGTCACGCCCCACTCGAACTTCGATTCGTTCTTGATGCGGGCGCGCGCCGCCGAGGATGCAATGATGATGCCGCATTCACCGGAGGGGAAGAGCACGGTCGCCGCGCCATCGCGGCCGCCATACTTAAACGAGCCTTCCTTGGCCATGTCCATCAAGGTTTGCAGATGGCGGATATGCAGATCGCTGTTGAACTTAAGCTCCGCATCCATCCCCTGCATCCCATTGGCTTTGGTGGCCAACGGAACGTTATGCAGCGCAGAGAAGTTCTCCAACTGCGTCCAGGTCGGCCACTCGAAGGTCAGGCCGCACTTGGTCGCACCGCTATCCACCAGCTTCTTGGCCGCAGCGCGCGTCTCGGCCCATGTCTTCGGCGGCTTGGTCGGATCGAGGCCCGCCTTCTTGAAGGCATCAATGTTGAAGTACATCATCGGGGTCGAGCTATTCAGCGGCATTGAGATCATGTTGTCGCCTTCGCTGTAATAGCCGCGCACCGCCGGGATGTAGATGCTCGGGTCAAGGTTCCAACCGGTTTCCTTCGCCAACTGATATACCGGCTTGATTGCGCCTTTGGCCGCCATCATCGTCGCCGTGCCCACCTCGAACATCTGGACGATGTGCGGCGGCTTTCCAGCACGGTAAGCCGCGATCGCCGCATTCATTGTATCGGGATAGGCGCCCTTGTAGATCGCGTCCACGTAGTACTTATCTTGCGACTTGTTGAAATCCATCACGATGGCTTCAAGCACGTCGCCCAATGGCTTGCCCAGCCCAAACCAAAACTCCACCGTCACGCTCCCCGGACGCGGTGTGGGCTTGGGGGTAGGGACGGCTGTAGGCGCCGGCGCCTTGGTTGGCTCGGGCGCTTTGGTTGGCTCAGCCGGTTTGGCTTCGGGCGCCTTGGTTGGCTCGGGCGCCTTGGTCGGTTCTGGGGCCTTGGTCGGCTCGGGCGCCTTCGCCGCAGGCGCGGCCGGCGCCGGGGCCGGTTGCGGCGCGCACGCCGACAGGAGCATGCCCACAACAACCAGCATGCTAACGACGACAAACAGCTTCTTCATGATCCGCCTCCTGATAAAAAGGGATTGGGAGTGGAAACAGATAGGATCAAGGATCGCCCGAGGCAAATATCAAGGCGCGTCCTGGAACCTCGGCCTGGCCGGCGCAGAAAACAGGGCCGGAAGATCCCTTGCGCCGAAAAATGCGCTGGTGCGTCAGATACCGAAATCGCTGACATGGGCTGCTCCATCGCATGCACCGAGTTCGCTAAACTCCGGTCAAATCGTGGCGTTGCGCCACCGTCTGGGCATGACAGTAGAAAGATTATACCACAACCTCGTGGAAATCAAGCAAGTTCGGCAGCGACGGTTAAGTCTCCTTAACACGATAGCAGATGACCACCAACGCCTGTTCAGCATAGCAGCAGAATGCGAAGATCGCACGAAGACGTGATTATGGGACAGTTAACGCTCTGTGAGGATGTCATAACATAGCAAAAACACAGCGAGGGTGAGGCCATCTTGCGCTGGCTCCACCCCCGTCAAAATACGCGCCAAGAATCGGATCAGGCGCGCGCCGCCAATTGCCGATCCACCATGTAGAGCGCCGTGCCCGAGTTGCCGACCATCTTGATCGCCTCGATCACCCCGGTCACATTCTTCTCCTCTTCAACTTGCTCGTTGATGAACCACTGAAGCAAGAATTGCGTCGCATAGTCCTTCTCAGCAAGCGCAACCTCATAGAGCTTCGTGAGGAGCGCCGTGACCTTCTTCTCGTGGTCCAGCACCTGCTGGAAGAGATCCAGGAGCGAGGTCCATTCGCTCGGCGGCTGCGCGATACCGCCCAAGACGACCCGGCCGCCCTGCTCGACGATGTACTTGTAGAACTTCATGGCGTGCCCCTGCTCCTCGCCAAATTGCGCCCGGAGCCAGTGCGCCGCCCCAGCCAGGTTGTTCGCCTCAGCCCACGCCGACATGGATAGGTAGAGATAGGCTGAGTAAAGCTCGTGTTTGATCTGCTCGTTGATCGCGGTTTCGACAGTCTTGTTGATCATGTGTTGATCTCCCTAATGCCTTGATTGTAAATACACTACAACAATTGTCATTGTAACAGAATCCGCAGACGTGTCAAGGAAGCGTCCTGACAGTTGTGTAAAGAGCGGCTGCGTTTGCAACCGCAGCGCCGGTTTTGCGCATTAGTTTTGTGCGAGTCGTGACTTGACACACTTGCGAAAAAGTTGTATCCTATATGCCCGCATCAAGTTCCGTCATCGTTGCCAGCCATTTATCAGAGCACGTCTAGTGTCAAATGTAGTTGCAGTCAAATTATGGAGGAGGCACCATGAAACAGCGAATTTGGTTCTCTGTCTCGATCCTGGCTATCCTGGCCCTGCTGCTCTCCGCGTGCACCCAGCCTGAACCAGCGCCGCAGCCCACGCCCGAGCCGGCCGCCAAAGTCATTGAGAAAACTGCCGCTTCTGCAGCAGCCAAGACCGCCACCATTGGCTTCACCGCCTCACAAACCGGCAGCCTGAATGTCGAGGGTACCCGCCAGATCAACGGCTTGAACCTGTGCATCGAACAGGTCAACGCGGCGGGCGGCATCAAGCTGGCCGACGGCAGCATGGTCAAGCTCCAGGCCAAGTTCTACGACGATGAGAGCAAGAAGGAGCGCGTGCAGGAGCTTTACACCAAGCTCATCAACGACGACAAGGCCGATTTCCTCATCAGCCCCTACTCCAGTGGCCTGGCCGACGCGGCCGCCGTGATTGCCGAGCAGAACGGCAAGGTCATGATTACTGCGGGCGCGGCGTCCGACAGCACCCACACCAAGGGCTACAACCTGGTCTTCCAGATGTACACGCCCGCCTCCCGCTATCTGACCGGCGCGTTCGATCTGCTGGCGAAGCTGGCCCCCGACGCCAAGAAGGTGGCGATCATCCACGAGAACGACAAGTTCTCCACCGACGTGAGCGATGCGGCCAAGGCCTACGGCACGAGCAAGGGCTTCAACATCGTGGCCTACGAAGGCTACGACACCGGCACGACCGACTTCGCGCCCTTCATCAACAAGATCCCGGCTGATGCCGATGCGATCATGGGCGGCGGGCACTTCGCCGACGGCAGCACCTTCGCCAAGCAGCTCTTCGAGAAAGGCTCCAAGGTCAAGTTCATCGCCCTGCTCGTGGCGCCGCCCGAACCGAAGTTCTCCGAGATCGGCCCCGGCGCGGAGGGCGTGATCGGCCCCAGCCAGTGGGAGCCGCAGGCCAAGTACACGGCCGAGGCGGCCAAGGCTGCCGGCATGGCATGGGTCGGCCCGAAGGGCGACGATTTCGTCGCCGCGTACAAGGCCAAATACAAGGGCGAGGAGCCGTCCTACCACAGCGCGGGCGGCTATGCGGCGTGTCTGATCCTGCAACAGGCGGTCGAGAAGGCCGGCGTCGTGGATACCCAAAAGGTCAAGGCTGCGCTAGATGCGACCAACGTCATGAGCTTCTTCGGCCCGACCAAGTTCGACACGGCCAAAGCGCACGGCCTCCAGACCGGCCACGACATGGTCTACATCCAGTGGCTGAAGGGCGCCGACGGCAAGGCAGCGAAGCAGGTCGTCTGGCCCGCCGAAGGCAAGTCGGCGGACGCGAAGTACCCGTTGCGCTAAGGTCGCCGTACCGTCCACGAATGACCGACACGAATGCACGAATTGTGCCGCACACGCGGGTTGCTCCGCCAGACGACAACGACGAGGCACACTCAAGCGCGAGCGGTAATACACAGACTGCCAACGCCAGATAGCAATTCGTGCATTCGTGGCCCTATTCGTGGACGGTTGCTCGCCTCGAAAGGACGCTCATGCCAGGCAACCTGCTGCCCTCCATCGTTGACGGCCTGCTGTTGGGCTTCGTGTACGGTGTCGTCGCGCTCGGGCTGAGTCTGATCTGGGGCGTGATGCACGTGA
>Ga0172370_10011133_pt1 | contig 10185 bp, 7 predicted proteins | sample LakKiv5m_FD_114538 | JGI IMG/M metagenome (GOLD analysis project Ga0172370, IMG submission 114538) | Freshwater microbial communities from Kabuno Bay, South-Kivu, Congo - kab_022012_11.5m | ecosystem: Environmental > Aquatic > Freshwater > Lake | place: Democratic Republic of the Congo...
GAGGTGGCGGCCCGTCCGTTCGGCCGCATCGCCATGGCCGGCACCGACAAGCGCTCGGAGGCCTACATGGACAGTGCGATCGACTCGGCATACGAGGCGGTCTCGCAGCTGTGACGGGAGGGATACCGATGAAGAGTCAGCAGGACGTGATCGTCGTCGGAGGCGGGCACAACGGGCTCATCTGCGCGGCGACGCTCGCCAAGTCGGGCGCTCGGGTGCTGGTGCTCGAGCGACGCGAGCGGCTCGGGGGATGCACGGACACGTCCGCCCCCTGGCCCGAGCACCCGGAGTTCCGCGTCAACACCTACTCGTACGTCGCTGGGTTGATGCCGCGGCGCATCGTCGGCGACCTGGAGCTGCAGCGCCACGGCCTCCGGATCCACGCCCTCGGGCCATACTTCCTCCCGTCGCCCGAGGGGCGCACCCTGACGCTCTTCCATGATCATCGCCGCTGCTACGAGCAGATCGCCCGGTTCTCACGCAAGGATGCCGAGGCGTATCCGCGCTGGGAGGAGTGGCTCACAGGGATGGGCCGGGCTGCGTCGCGCCGCGCGGTGAACTGCGAGCGGCCTCTCCAGTGACGCATACATCGACCCGCCGCGAGTTCCTCGGGCGCGTCGCCGTGCTCGGCCTCTCCCTGACGGCCGCGGGGCGTGCGCTCTCAGCGTGCGGGGACGGCGCGGCGTCGCCTTCGCCGCAGGCCGCCGCCGCACAGACCGCCGCCGGCCGGGTCGTCGTCGCGCCCTCCGATCCCCGGCTGCGGTACGTCGGGCGCTGGCGCTTCGACGACCCCGAGCGCCCGACGGCCGGCTGGCAGGGAGCGAGCGTCGCCCTGCGGTTCGACGGGACCGGCGTCGAGGCGACGCTCGACGCCGGCAAGCGCCGCGAGTACTCCCGGGTGGTCGTCGACGGCGACGGCGCCGGGTCCGCGCGCTTCGCGGCGTCGCCCGGCGTCGGGACGTACGTCCTCGCCCGCGACCTCGGACCGGGACCGCATCTGGTCGAGCTGATCAAGGAGACGGAGGCCGGATGTGGCTTCGCCTTGCACGGCCTCATCGTGACGGGGCGGCCGCTCGAGGCGCCGCCGCCGGCCGCCCGCCATATCGAGTTCTACGGCGACTCGGGCCTGGCCGGCTACTCGCTCATGAGCGAGCGCAACCGCGACGGCTGGGATCTCGTCGGCAGCCACAACACGTATGCGGGCGTCACGGCGCGGGCCTTCGGCGCCGACTACCACAACATCTCCGTCTCGGGCGCGACGCTGGCGAGCATGGCCCGGGACTACGATCTCCGCGATCGCCACGATCCGGCGTCGACCTGGGACTTCGCCAGGTATCCGGCCGACGTCGTCGTGGTGGACCTCGGGTCCAACGACGTCTACGAGGTCCGGCCGGCCGAGGTACGCAGGCGCTACGCGAGGCTGCTCGACCTGCTGCGCGCCGCCCACCCCGAGGCGCACATCGTGCTCTTCAACTCCTACGGGTGGGGCAGGATCGAGCCGGCGGACTACTCCGCCCGGGTCGTCGAGGAGTACGGCGACCCCAACGTGTCCGCCGCCTTCTTCCCTTGGCTCTTCGAGCGCTGGCACGGGTGCGAGTCCGACCACGGCGGCATGGCGCGGTACCTCATCGCCCACCTCGAGCGCGTGATGGGCTGGCAGGCCGGGGAGCCGGACCTGATGAGCGGCTATGGCTGGGAGGGCGACGTCGCCAACGGCGGCTTCGAGGAGGCCGCGCCCTTCGGCGGATTCGGCTGGCGCTACGCCGACGCGCGCGGCGTGGACCGCGTCCGGGACGCCGCCTCCGCGCGCGAGGGAGAGCACTACCTGCGCCTCGCGCGCGGAGCCTCCGTCCACCAGTCGAACCCGGCGCGCGGCGGCCAGCGGGTCAGCCTCGAGCTGTGGGCGCGGGGCGCCGCCGGGCCGGCGCGCGCGGCGGTTACGATCGACTTCCGCGGCCAGGAGATGGGGACGAAGCCGCTGTGGTCCCGGACCCGGCAGCTCGAGCTCACGCCGGAGTGGACTCGCCACGTGGTGTCGGCCGTGGCCCCGCCGGTCCCGGGCGACCCTGTGTTCCAGACCCGCGTGACGCTCGCCGCCGCCGCCGCCGCTGTGGACTACGATGGGCTCGTGATGCGCACGGCATGACGCGAGCGGCTGTGGGACCGCACCCGCGATGCGAGCATCCTGGTCCCCACCGGGGGAGGTGAGTCGGATGAGACACGCTCGTCGGCCGGCCGCCGGGCAGGGAGGCTCGGCCGGTGGGAGGCAACGCGAGCTCAGCGGGCTCCTCGTGATGATCGCTTTCTGGCTGTCAGCGCTGCTCGCACCTTCCGAGGCGTTCGCGACGCCGGAGCCCCCGGTCCGATCCGCGCCCTCCCCGGGCGTTAAACTCCTCCCCCCGCTCCACGGCATGTACCATGCCGCCTACCCCGACTTCGTGGGCAGCGAGGACAAGGTCAGCGCCGCGCGCATCCGCTCCTTCGAGCGACTCGCCGGCAAGCGACTCGCCTGGGTGTACTTCAGCGACAACTGGATGGACCGCATCCGGTTCCCTGCCAGGAACGTACGCATCATCCACGAAGCGGGTCGCGTGCCGTTCGTGCGCCTGATGGCCCGATCGACCTGGCGGTCCGGCGGCCCCGATCCCCTCTACACCATGGATCGCATCCTTGACGGTGAGTTCGACGTCGAGCTGACCGCCTGGTTCGAGGACGCCCGGGATGCCGGCGTCTCCTTGCTCGTCGAGTTCGGGACCGAGGTGGACGGCGACTGGTTCCCCTGGAACGGGCGCTGGAACGGCGGCGGGGTGACGACCGGCTACGGCGACCCGGCGTTGGCCGACGGGCCGGAGCGCTTCCGCGACGCCTACCGTCACCTGGTGGACCTCGCGCGCACGGCCGGCGCGCACGACCTCACGTGGTTCTTCCACGTGAACGGCGACTCATGGCGGCGCGAGGCCTGGAACGTGCCCGCGGCCTACTACCCCGGGGACGACTACGTCGACTGGATCGGCGTGAGCATCTACGGGAACCAGGCGCCGGGTGAGTACTACGGCGGCTTCAGGCGCCTCCTCGACCGCGTCTACCCGAGGCTGTGCGCTCTCTCGCCGGACAAGCCGCTGGCGGTGCTGGAGTGGGGGATCTCGCAGAGGCCCGGGCGCGGCACCAAGGCCGGTTGGATCCGCGATGCGCTGCGCGCGCTGCGCAGCGGCCGCTGGTCGCGCATCAAGGCGGCGAGCTACTGGCACGAGGACTGGCCGGAGGCCGACGGGAGCGTCACCGACCTGCGCATCGACTCGTCGCGCGGCGCCGCCCGCGCCTACCGGCGCGGGGTCGCGCCGCGGTTCTTCACGGCGCGCCCGGTCTGGCTCACGCAGCGCCACCGGTAGCGGCCGGGTCACGCCGAGCGAGGCGCTCCGCCCGCCCTATGCATACAGGTCGTCTGCCGTGACCATGAGTGCCTCGCCCGGCGCGACGTCCCTCACCCGCTCGTGCGCGAAGAGCGCCAGCTGAACGCGCGGCGCCCGGTTCGGCAACGCATCGACGGCTCTCTGCAATAGCCGCAGCTCGGCTCTACCAGTGGATGCCGCCCACTTGACCGACCCTGCCAGCACCACCCTGCGATCGTCGAGGCCGACCACGTCGATCTCGAGCGAGTTGTCGCGGTTCCACCAGCGCCCCACCGTCGATACGTCTACCGGCAGTGCGCCACCGGCCGCGAGTCGTCTGACGTGGTCGCGGCACATCTCCTCCCACGGCTCGCCCATGTAGTCGTTCAGCCTAGGAATGATCGCGCGATCGACGACCTCCCGGCCGAGCCCGCGGGCGACGTCGACGCGCCGTCGATGAAGGAACCGGAACCAGAAGTGGAGGAAGTTGTCGCCGATGCGATACAGGACGCGCTTCGAGCGCAGGGGGTCTTCGGTGACGGGCACCTCGCGTTGCACCAGCCCGACGCGTTGGAGCCGGTCGAGTTGGCGCGTGATGTCGATGGCGGCGAAGTCGCGCAGGGCGTTGAAGGTGCGATTGCCGGCGGCGATGCCATGCAAGATACGGAAGTAGCCCGACGCGTCCGGCAGTTCGCTCGTCAGGACGAACTCGCCCTCCTCGACCAGCGGCGATGCGGCGTCACCGAACAGACGGCGCAGGTTGGCGTCTCTGCCCTGGCCGGTGCGCCATCGCTGCAGGTACGTCGGCATGCCGCCGAGTACCCCGTAGATGGTCGCCGCATCTGCGCCTGTGACTCCCGGAGTGAACAGCGACGCGTCCCGCGCGTCGAAGGGCTCCATGTGGACACGGTGGTCGATGCGCCCGAGCAGCGGTGCGTTCTGCGATTGCAGATCGACCATGACGGCCTGTGCCGAACCGCACAGGACGAGCGTCAACTTCGACTTGCGGCCGGCGTGGTCCCAGAAGCGCTGTACGATCGACGGCAGCGCCGGCTCGGTCGCCACCAGGTAGGGGAACTCGTCGAGCACGACCAGGAGTCGCCGTGAGGCAGCTCGCTCGGCAAGGTAGTCGAGTGCGGACACCCAGCTGGGGAAGTCGCCATGGGCGAGGAGGTCGGTCCCCGACGGGGCGAGCGCGCCTCGCACCGCGTCCGAGAATGCCGCCAGCTCGGCAGCCGGCGCCTGCTGCGTGGCGCCGTAGAACACGGCTCGCTTGGCGTCGGCGAAGCGGCCGAGCAGACGCGTCTTGCCGACGCGGCGCCGGCCCCAGACCAGCACGAGGCTGGAGCCCGGCTGGTCCCAGGCCTCTTCCAGGCTCTTGAGCTCCGCGCCTCTGCCGATGAAGGGCTCGTTCACAGAAGAAGTATGCCATACAAGTTGTATGGCATACAAGTCATGAGGCCATCCCGCGAAGAGGCAGTGCCCTGACGCGGGCTCACGGGCGGAAGGTGCCGCTCCACGTGATCCCCCCTCCGACAGGCCGCTCGCCTTCGTTGCGGCCGCTCTCGCTGACGCTCGCAGTGTGGTCCTGCCATCGCGAGGAATGGCGGAACCGCCGTTTTCGACCGGATGCATGGAGGCAACGCCGGAGAAGATGCGGCGGGCTCCCGTGGTAGAGTCGCGACCCGCCCGAGCCGACGGTTCCCGACCGCTCGGGCGTCCAACGGGAGCCCGGCGCCATCACCGCGCCATCCGGCCGCGCCGCGCGGTCCGGCCACCCCGAGAGCGAGGAGGAGGCGACATGAACGAAGCTCGCCTGATGATCTGGGACGAGAGCGCCTGCCGGCGCGTGCACGAGGCGACGCTGGAAGTGCTCGCCGAGACGGGCATCGACGTGCACTACGCGCCGGCCGTGGAGATCTTCGCCGGCGCCGGCGCGAAGGTGGACGGGCCGCGCGTGCGCATCCCTGCGGATCTGGTGGAGCGGGCGCTCTCGAGCGCGCCCCGCGACCGGACGATCAAGCCGCGCGGCGGCGAGAGTGAGCCGCTCATCCTCGATGCCGGGCACTCGTACTGCGGCACCGGATCCGACGTTCTGTACGTCTGCGACCCGGACACGCGGGAGCGCCGCCGGGTCCGCCGCGCGGACGTCGAGGGCATGGCCTCGCTCTGCGAGAAGCTGCCCAACATCGACTTCGTGATGAGCATGGGCCTGCCCGAGGACGCCCCGCAGGCCATCGACGACCTGGTGCAAGTGGACGCGATGCTCCGCGGTACGCGCAAGCCGCTCATCGTCGCACCGCGCGACGGCCATATCCTGCCGAAGATGCAGGAGATGGCGGCACTGGCCGGCGAGCGCGACAGCTTCGGCATCTACGCGATGCCCGTCCCCCCGCTCCTGTTCGACGAAGACGGCGCCAGCAAGGTCATCGCCTGCGCCGAGCTCGAGATCCCCGTGATCTGGGCGCCGGCGCCCAACGCGGGCAGCACGGCGCCGGCCAGCATCACGTCGGTGATCGTCGTCGCCAACGCGGAGGTCCTGGCCGGCCTGGTCCTGAGCCAGGCGGTCCGGCCGGGCACGCCGTTCGTCTGGGGAGTCGGCGTGGGCGCGATGAACATGAAGACGATGAACGAGGTGTACTCCTCGGCCGAGGTGTTCCGCGGCCATCAGGCGCAGACCGACCTGGCGCGCTGGTATGACCTCCCGAGCTTCGCCTACGCCGCTCACACGGACAGCAAGGCGCTCGACGAGCAATGGAGCGCCGAGGCGGCGCTGACCGCCATCCTCGGCAAGCTCAGCCGCGGCACGCTGCTGCACGACGTCGGCTACCTGGAGTGCGGGCTGCAGAGCAGCTACGAGTCCATCGTGTTCGGCGACCACCTGCTCGGCTGGGCCAAGGCGTTCATGGCGCCGCTCCCGGTGGACGACGAGGCGCTGGCGCTGGATGAGATCAGGGAGGTGGGGCCGGGCGGCAATCACCTGGCCCGGCCCTACACGCGCAGGCACTTCCGCGGCCTCTGGCAGAGCGACTACCTCGACACGACCCGCCACGACGCGTGGCAGGCGGCCGGGTCGCAGACGCTGCTCGACCGGCTCAAGGCGCGGGTCTCCGAGCTGCGCTCCGAGCCGCGCGCCTTCGAGCTGCCGGCCGACGTGAAGACGAGCCTCGACGCCATCCTCGCGGACGTCGAGGCCCATCGCCCCGGCAGCTGAGGCGCGGCCGGCACGAAGGCGCGGGCGTCCGGGCCGGGCGCGCGGCTTGGCCTGGACGCGCTGCCCGGCGCGCACGGCGCCGGTCGTCGGTCGCGCGGCCCGGCGCCGGCCGCCCGATCTGCTGTTGACAGGGCCCCGGCCAGCCGTACAGTCGGGGGAAGGGGATGTCGTCACGCCCCTGATCTGTAGCCGGTGCGCTGCCGGGCCTGCTCACATGCAAGGCTGACCGACGCTCGCAGGGACGGCACGGCATCTCGCCGGCCGGAGCGGAGGGGGGACCGTATGGGCACGATGAACGCCGCGCCACGCCGCCACGCCGGGCTGGCGCTCCTCCTGCTCGCCGTGGCGGCGTTCGTCGTGTGGCAGGGCGCCGGCCTGCCGTCGGCGGGGGCCGGCGAGCCGCAATCGCCCCCGCCGGGCGAGGTCACGCTCAGGATCGGCTGGCTGGAGGACCCCGACAACCTCAATCCGTTCATCGGGTACTCGGACTCCTCCTACGAGATCTGGTCGCTGCAGTACGACTACCTGTTCGCCGAGCGACCCGACGGGACACGGGGCCCCGAGCTGGCGAGCGAACGGCCGACCATCCAGAACGGCGGCATCTCGCCGGACGGGAAGGTGTGGACCGTGCCCATCAGGACCGGTGTGCGGTGGCAGGACGGCGAGCCGCTGACCGCAGAGGACGTCGCCTTCACCTACAACTACATCATCCGGGGTGAGCTCTGGAACTTCACGATGCTAACGGCAGGCATCGACCGCGTCGAGGTCGTCGACCCCGCGACCGTGAGGATCGTCTGTGCGAAGCCCAAGGCTGACATGCTGGCTGCCGGCAGCGCGATCCCCATCATGCCCAGGCACATCTGGGAGCGGGTCAAGCCGGGCGCGGCGCAGACCTCCTTCGTCAGCAGGCCGCCTATCGTCGGCAGCGGGCCCTTCCAGGTCGTCAAGTTCAAGAAGGGCGGCTTTGTGCGCATGGTCCGCAACCCGGCGTACTGGGGCAAGGAGCCGGTCGTCGACGAGATCATCTTCCAGACATACACGAACGCCGACACGATGACCCAGGATCTCAAGGTGGGTGCAGTCGACGGCGCCGAGGGGATCCCCAAGGCGCAGTTCTCGGGATTCCGGGAGGATGCGGCCTACGGCACGTCGGAGTGGAACGTCTCCGCCTTCAACTACCTCACGCTGAACTGCAAGGACGGTCCCTCGAAGGGGAACCCGGTGCTGCGCGACCGCGAGCTGCGCCGCGCCCTCGCCATGGCCATCGACCGCCGGGTGCTGGCCAAGATCGCCTGGGGCGGCCTCGCCGAGCCGGGCACGACGATCATCAACCCCGGGACCTGGACCGACCCCGACTTCCACTGGCAGCCGGCGCCAGACCAGGAACTGGCGTTCGACCTCGAGAAGGCCCGCCAGACGCTCGACGCCGCCGGCTACGTGGACGCCGACGGCGACGGCGTGCGCGAGGACAAGAGCGGTGCGCCCATCACGCTGCGCCTCTGGGCGGGCACCAACAACCCGCCCGACCAGTCTCAGGGCAAGCTGATCGCAGGCTGGTGGCAGGACATCGGCATCGGCGTCGACTTCCAGATCCTCGACATCGGCGCGATCGACGACCACTACTGGAACTTCGAGGGCGACACCTACACGCCCGACTACGACGCCTTCATCTCCATGACGCTGGGCTATCTCGATCCCGGCCAGACGGTGCCCTGGTTCACGACTGCCCAGATCGGCAACTGGAACGAGCCCTGCTGGTCGAACGCCGAGTACGACCGTCTCTCGGACGAACAGGTCTCCGCCATGGATCCCCAGCAGCGTGCCGAGATGATCTGGCGGATGCAGGAACTCATGTACGAGGACGCCGTGTACCCCGTGCTTGCCTACCCGTACCGGCTGCAGGCCCATGACAAGGAAGGCTGGGAGGGATGGAAGCCTCTCGGCTACGGTGGCAGAGGCGGCGGCGCAGGGCCGGTCTTCTACACGACGCAGAACGTCGAGACCTACCTGGACCTCAGGCCGGCCGGCGAGACCGGCGACGGGGGCGGCCCTTCACGGTCGATCGTGGCGGTCAGCGCGCTCGGCGTCGCCGTCATCGTCGTCGGCGGGGTCGTTTGGCTGGTCCTGCGCCGGCGTCGGGGACGTCGGGAAACCCTGGAGGAGGCCTGAGACCGACGGCGTCGGGCGCAGGACTGACCGCAGGACTGCGGCGCGGGGTTGAGAGGGCCTCCGCCGCGCCTACTCGTCGTCCTCCTCGCCGCTCGGCTTGGGCAGCCCTCGCGTCAGGATCTCCTCGGCCGCCTGGAGCGCGGCGTCGAGGTCGAAGTCCGGGTCGATCGCTCGCTGCAGCCCGAGACCCTCGTCGATCGCCAGCAGCACGGCGCCGATCGCGTCGCTGCGGCGCTCGGCCTCGGGGTCAGGCGCGCCCTCCGGCGCGCCCGGGCCGAGGCCGAGCGTCTCGACCTCGAGCCGGCGGTCGCGCGCGTACAGCATGACCAGACGCCTGCGGGACATCTCGTCGCGCAGCGAGTGCACGACCAGGTCCCACGCGTCGCGCACCGCCGCCAGGTCGGCCATCTCTTGCCGGCTCCACTCCAGGGAGTCGTGGATCGTCATGGGTCGGGCTTCCCCGGGCGGTCGCAGGAAGCGCATCCAGACCTCGTAGAACAGCCAGTCGAAGAGAGCCTCGATGAGGCCGGCCCGGCTGCCGAAGTGATAGGGGATCTGGGTGCGGCTGGTGTTGGCCTCGTTGGCGACCGCCTCGATGGTGAGTCCGGCCATGCCGCGCTCGCGCAGCACGGTGCGGGCTGCGACGAGGATCGCCTGGGCGGTGGGGTGCAGTTCGTCGAGCGGGTCCCTGGCGACGTCTTCCGGCATGACGGCTCCCTGCCCGGACGGGGCGGGTCTCCTGTTGACAAGGATGGCGCCCATCGTATGTTCGTGTGGCTTCCGCGCCAAGAGCGGATCGGCACGGCCGGCCGGGCCGTGGGAAGGGCGTTCACGGGCGCCAGAGTGACGCAAAGGAGAAGCCACCATGAGTGAGGTCGTCATCGTCGGAGCCGGAGCCCAAGGCAACGTGATCTGCGGCGTCCTCGCGCGAGCGCCGGAGATCGACCGCATCCTGCTCGTCGACCTGGACGCCGAACGGGCCGCGGAGGTCGCCCGGTTCGTCGACTCGGAGAAGATCGAGGCCGGGCGAGTGGATGCGTCGAACAAGGCCCAGCTGGTTGAACTGTTCACGCAGGGGCACTACGACCTGGTGGTCAATGCCACCTTGATGACGTTCAACCGGCAGATCATCGAGGCGGCGCTGGAGGCCGGGGCCAACTACATCGACATGGCCTCGAACGAGATGCTGGGTGAGCGTGACGGCAAGCGGTTCCTGGTCGAACAGCTCGAGTACGCCGAGGAGTTCGAGGCCAAGGGCCTCACGGCCATCATTCTGGCCGGCGGCGACGCCGGGCTGGTCAACGTGATGGCCAGGGAGGCCGCCGACGAGCTGGACGAGGTCGACAGCATCCGCATCAAGGACTACGGCGTCGCGGAGTGCGACGAGCCGGTCGCCGGATGGTCCTTCCAGAC
>Ga0172370_10011136_pt1 | contig 10185 bp, 9 predicted proteins | sample LakKiv5m_FD_114538 | JGI IMG/M metagenome (GOLD analysis project Ga0172370, IMG submission 114538) | Freshwater microbial communities from Kabuno Bay, South-Kivu, Congo - kab_022012_11.5m | ecosystem: Environmental > Aquatic > Freshwater > Lake | place: Democratic Republic of the Congo...
AAAGTTTGGTCCCTACCTATCTTATTATCTTTATTGTTTTCTCCATCAGCAGGTTCTTTGTGCCGGCTAAGTTATCCATCATTCCGGATCTGGTGCAGAAGAAGGATCTGCTTATCGCGAATTCCCTGGTTAATACAACCGGGATGATCGCTGCGGTCCTGGGATTCGGGATAAGCGGGGTGCTTGTGGAATGGCTAGGGGCCAAAAGTGGTTTTTATCTTGATTCCCTGGGATTTTTAGTTTCAGGGGTATTTATCTTTTCGATCTCCAAAAAGTTCACCACGGCCGTTGATCTTAAGGAGGTAGGCAAGGAAATAGTAGAGGTCATCAGTAAATCCGTATTCCAGGAGATAAAAGAAGGGGTATTTTATTTTATCCGTAAGAAGGATATCCGGTTCACCGCCTCCATTATTTTTGCCCTTTGGTCAGCATTAGGCGCGGTCTATGTGGTAATTATCGTTTTTGTTCAGCAGACATTGCATTCGGCGACCAAGGACCTGGGGCTCCTGGTGATGTTTTTGGGCATCGGTCTCTTCCTGGGATCATTAATTTACGGCAAATTCGGGCAGCGCGTATCGCATTATAAAATTATATTTTCTTCCCTGGTCTTGAGTGGTATAATGCTGGTCATCTTCGCCCTGGGGATATACCATTATCCCAATTTTATCCTGGCTGCGCTTCTTTCTTTATGCCTGGGTTTGATCATTGCACCCATCATGATCGCCTCCAATACCATTATTCACAATGTCAGCGACAATGTGATGATGGGCAAGATATTCAGTTCCCTGGAGATAGTCATGCACCTGGGATTTCTTTTATTCATGTTCGTCAGCTCGATATTGGCTGAAAGATTTTCGCATTTATTGATCCTGGTTGTCGTAGGTTGTTTGTTAGGCATCCTGGGGTTAGTGAATCTGTTCTGCAATCGAAAGGCAGCATGGTTAAGTTAGCGGAAAATAAAGACCGTTCGGAACACAAGGCGATTGAAAAGCTTCCTCTGCCGCAAAAGGCCTATCTTCCCTTGATCCAGCATTTGGGAAAGATCTGCGTCCCGGAGGTAAAGGGCGGCGATCAGGTAACTCTGGGCCAAAAGATAGGCGCTATGCAGGCGAATTTCTCAAGCCCCATCCACGCATCGATATCCGGAAAAGTAGTTGCCATACAGGACTGGCCGCATCCGGTTTTAGGCAGGGCTAAAGCAATTGTCCTGGAAGGAGACGGCCGGGATGATACCTCTGCTTTTGCTTTGAAGGGCCAGGAGGAGATAGATAAGCTTACTCCCGATGATATCAGGAAGATCGTCTTAGAGGCGGGCATAGTCGGTATGGGAGGAGCAAGTTTTCCCACACATATCAAGCTTAATCCTCCCAAGCCGGTGGATACCCTGGTGGTTAACGGCGCAGAATGCGAGCCTTATTTGACCGCGGATGACCGCCTGATGGTGGAAAGGTCAGGGGATATATTTAAAGGCATCGCGGTTGTATCCAGGTGCCTGGGGATAAAAGAGGTCTATATCGGCATCGAGGAAAATAAACCCGAAGCGATAAAAATATTTTCTAAGTTTTCCGGGATCAAGGCCAAGGTTTTGAAATCGGACTACCCGCAGGGCGGGGAGAAGCAGCTGGTGCAGAATATATTAGGTAAAGAGATCCCCCGCGGTAAACTGCCCTTTGATATCGGCGTACTGGTGCAGAATGTCGCCACGCTTTATGCCATTTATGAGGCGGTGTATAAAGGCAAGCCTTTGATAGAGCGATTGGTAACAGTCACCGGAAGTTGTGTAGAGAACCCTAAGAATTTATTGGTGCGCCTGGGCACCCCCATAAAGAATCTGATAGAGTTCTGCGGCCTCAAAGAAGAACCTGCAAAGATCATTATCGGCGGCCCGATGATGGGTGTAGCCCAATATACCGATGATGTCCCGATAATAAAATCCAGCGGTGGCCTCCTGCTTATGAATAAAAAAGAGGCCGAAGATCTGGAGGAAGAGCCCTGCATACGCTGCGCAGCCTGCGTGCGCGCCTGCCCGGTCGGGCTTATGCCCTGCCAGATAAACCTGGCCTCCCAGAAATCCCTTTGGAAGCTGGCTAAGGAGTATGGGGGGATGGATTGCATTGAATGCGGCATATGCAATTATGTCTGTCCTTCCAACCGCCGGTTATTACAGACGATAAAAAGGGCAAAACTGGAGTCGGCGAAATGAAAGAGATGATCCGTTATGGCTTTATCCTGGCTTTGATCTGCGCTATTGCCGCAGGCCTTTTGGCCGGGGTCAATGAACTTACCCGCTCAAAGATCGCCGCCCAGGCTTATGCCGAGGAGCAGTCAGCGCTTAAAGAAGTTATGCCGCAGGCAGCCAAATTTACGGAGGTGAAGTCAGGGGAAGAAATATTATATTATAAGGCGCTGGATAACCAGGATAAAATTGTAGGTTTTGTTTTTAAGGCAGGCGCTAAAGGTTATTCCAGCCTGGTCCAGACATTAGCCGGGATCTTTCCTGATGGATCGATCAGCGCGATAAAGGTCGTATCGCAAAATGAGACCCCGGGCTTAGGGATGCGTATAACCGAGAATAAGTTTACCGATCAGTTTAAAAATCAGGATAGCTTAAGTTTATCCGGTGTGCAGGCGATTACCGGCGCAACCATCTCCAGCCGCGCGGTAATGGATTCGGTTAGAAAAAAGGCAGCCGAAGTATTGGAATTGATAAAGAATGAGAGATAATCTTATAGTTTCAGGCTCTCCGCACATACACAAAAAAGCCTCCATTAGCCGGATCATGTGGACCGTAGTGCTTAGCACTATCCCCGCCGGCATCGCCGGGGTGATCATTTTTGGCTGGGACGCCCTTTGGATCATCCTGGTTGCCACAATTGCTGCGGTATCAACCGAGTGGGCCTTTGAATCAATTACCAGGCACAAGGTAACGATCCTGGACGGTTCGGCAGTGATCACCGGGATATTGCTGGCTTATAATCTGCCGCCAGGTGTTCCTTTATGGCTGCCCGCAGTCGGAGCGGTATTCTCCATTATCGTCGGCAAGGCGGTCTTTGGAGGCCTGGGCCAGAATATTTTCAACCCCGCGCTTGTAGGCAGGGTCTTTCTTATGGCTTCCTGGCCAAAATATATGACCACCTTCCCGAAGCCGTTTAATTATGATGCTGTGACCTCGGCTACCCCCCTGGCAATGCTTAAGGAGGGAAAAATCCCGGGGCATATCCCGTATTTGGATTTATTTCTGGGCAACCGCGGAGGATGCATCGGCGAGGTCTGTATCCTGGCACTGTTGATCGGTGCTGCAATTCTGCTGATCAAGGGCTATATCACCTGGCATATACCGCTAACTTATATTTTTACCACTGCTTTGCTGACTTATATTTTTGGGGCAAAGCAGCTTTTTCAGGGGGACTGGCTCTTCCATATATTAAGCGGAGGATTGATCCTGGGCGCTTTTTTCATGGCTACTGATTATGTGGCAACCCCGCTTACGCCAAAAGGCCAGGTTATCTTTGGAATAGGATGCGGTCTGATCACCGCGGTCATCCGGCTCTGGGGCGGATACCCCGAAGGGGTCTCATATGCCATATTAATGATGAACGCAGCAACACCATTTATTGACCGTTACACAAGGAACAGGATTTACGGGACCTGATGAAAGCACTGATTAAGGAATTTACCAAAGGCATAATCAGAGAGAATCCCACATTTGTATTAGTGCTGGGATTATGCCCGACACTGGCGGTTTCGGTGACGGTAGCCAACGGCATCGGCATGGGGATAGCGGCAACATTTGTGCTCCTGGGCTCAAGCGTGATCGTTTCATTGGTCAAGGACTTTATCCCGGGGAGGATCCGCATACCTTGTTATATCGTGATTATCGCCACCTTTGTTACCATTGCCGAAATGAGCATGAAGGCCTACAGTCCGGTATTGGACCGGGCCCTGGGTATTTATGTCCCGCTTATCGTAGTCAACTGCATAGTATTGGGCAGGGCCGAAGCCTTTGCCTGTAAAAACAGCATGGCCAGTTCTTTTTTTGACGGTTTAGGGATGGGTTTAGGTTTTACCCTGGCGCTTATACTGATCTCAGGCATAAGGGAGTTCTTGGGTTCAGGCCAATTATTAGGGCATACCTTGATCAAAGGTTTTGAGCCGATCTTTGTTTTCGGCATGCCTTCAGGGGCGCTGTTAGTGATCGGTTTATTGCTGGGTTTTTTCAATTTCCTAAAGAATAGAAAAAGATGAACATCCAAGAGTTCCTGACCATATTCATATCCGCGGTATTTATTTATAACGTCATCCTTTCGCGCTTCCTGGGGCTTTGCTCGTTTATCGCTATATCCAAAGAGACAAAGCCGGCGCTGGCGATGAGCTTTGCGGTACTGTTCGTCATTACTATGTCCTCCATAATCACCTGGCTTGTTTACCGTTTTATGCTGCTTCCCTTTAACCTTACATATCTACGCACCATTTCTTTTATCCTGGTCATCGCTACTTTTGTGCAGCTGGTGGAGATGGTGGTCAGGAAGTCCAGCCTTCAGCTTTACCGGGCCTTTGGTATTTACCTGCCGTTAATTACCGTGAACTGCGCGGTATTAGGGGTAGCGGTATTGAATATCGATATGTTTTTTGCCAACGGCAAACAGCTTGCCGGAAGCTTCTATTATTCTATCTTCCAGGGAATATGCGTGGGTTTAGGTTATACCCTGGCCATGCTTTTAATGTCAGGGATAAGGGAGAGGCTTGAGCTCTGCGATATCCCCCGTTCATTAAAGGATTTTCCCCTGGCATTTATCATCGCCGCGATCTTAAGTTTAAGTTTTATGGGTTTTAGCGGGTTCAAATTCTACTGAGCCTCCGGTAAATAATGAGCACATTGGCTGAGACAATTTTGGAGCGAGACAAGGAACGAAGACGCAGACGTAGTCGCAGCACTACGTCAAGGATGAGTGACGCAGTCGCAGCCCAAAATTGTCCAGCCCATAAATATAGAATTGAAGGGGAAGCCCGCCTTTTAGCCGTCTGCGGCGTTGCTTCTCCTCGGCGTAGTACTGCGACTACGCCTTCGTCGTCACGCCTTGCATACGGCCAAAATCCGGGCTTCCAATGTGCCCATTATTTGCCGGAGACTCAGCAATGGAAATCTTAATTGCCATATCAATATTGAGTATTTTAGGCCTGCTTTTCGGTATAGGATTAGCTGTTGCCTCAAGAAGATTTGCTGTCCAGGTTGACCCGAAATTAGAGGCTGTGCAGCACCTGCTTCCCGGGTCAAACTGCGGGGCCTGCGGCAATCCGGGGTGTTTTGGCTTTGCCGAAAACCTGCTTAGCGGCAAGGCTACGATAGAAGGCTGCCGGGTCTGCAGTGACGAGGTCAGGGAGAAGATCGCCAATATTATGGGCCTTAGCGTGACCAAACAGAGTAAAAAGGTGGCCACCCTCCATTGCCACGGCGGCCTGAAAGTAAGGGATAAATATGTGTACTCGGGCATAGCCGATTGCGTCGCAGCCAGCCAGGTCCTGGGAGGCCAGAAATCATGCGTTTATGCCTGTTTAGGGTTTGGCACCTGCGTAAAAAGCTGCCCCTTTAGCGCTATCAGTATGTCAGAGGAAGGCCTACCGGTAGTAGATATGAAAAAATGCCGTGCCTGCAATAGATGTGTGTTGGCCTGCCCCAAAAAGCTGTTTTCCCTGGCCCCGGCTGCCAGTAATGTCTATGTTGCCTGCAATTCGCATGACCTTGGCAAGGATGTAAGGGTTGTCTGCCCCGTAGGATGCATCGCCTGTAAATTGTGCGAGAAAGCTTGCAAGTTCGACGCAATCCATGTGATAGATAACCTGGCGGTGATCGATTACCATAAGTGTACCTCCTGTGGAGAATGCGTCAAGGTCTGCCCTGCCAAAACTATAAGGATAAGAGAGTGAATTTAGCCATATTCGCTTCAGGCCAGGGGAGTAATTTCTCGGCAATTGTTAAAGCAATAAAGAAAGGCAGGATCAAGGCCGGATCAGTGGTCCTGGTTTGCGATAAGCCGGAAGCCCGGGTAATCCGTCGGGCGCAAAAGGCAAAGGTTGCGGTAATTTTGGTGAGGCGCGAAGATTTTACCGGACGGGCCGACTTTGAATCGGCGATAATCCAGAGGCTTAAAAGCTGCAAGATAGACCTGATCGCCTTAGCCGGGTTTATGCGTATGCTTAGCCCGGGTTTTGTCAGGCAATACCGTAACCGGATTATGAATATCCATCCTTCTTTGCTCCCTGCCTTTAAAGGGTCTTGTGCCATAAAAGATGCGCTGGAGACAGGCGTTGGCTCTACCGGGGTTACCGTTCATTTCGTTGACGAAGAGATGGATCACGGCCCGGTTATCCTGCAACACAAAGTCCGTATCGCAAGTAAAGATACATTAGCCTCGCTTGAAAAAAGGATCCACTCCGTAGAGCACAAACTCTACCCTCAGGCAATCAGGCTGTTTGGCGAAGGCAAGATCAGGGTAAAGGGAAGGAAGGTAGTAATTTCTAATCCCTAGAATTGGCGAAGATGGCTGCTTGATTAAGGATAGTCTTTGCCCCGCTTTCCAGGTTTACCAGCTCAACAATCCTAAAATCTTTATAACCGTAGGTATTCAGGGTAAGGCCGACTATCTTTAAAACCTCCTTATCAATATCCGCGTTCTTTTCTACTTCAGGTTTCTGGAATTTCATCCTTATGCGGCTGCGGATCTGATAAGTGATAAATTCCTCCAGGGTTATATCCCGGTAGAGCAGGTGCGCTCCTTCCTTATCCCCGATAATTTCGGCAGAGACCTCCGTATCCTGGACAATGCGGTGCTGGTATTCTGTCTGCGAGATAAAACCATAGGACAATTTCTTTAAGTCCAGCAAATGGAACATCTGTTTTATCTCAAAACCGTTCTTGATATCCGCGGTGACAATGCAGAAGAAGAGGGGGGAGTCTTTTTCGGAGCTATCTATGCTGAAAAGCACCCTGCGGATAACCTGCAGGATATTGAAGATCTTTTCATTTGCCGCCTTGTCTAAGGTCATCTCCTGCTCTTTTTGAGTTTCCTCAACAGGTTTGATAAGATAGCTGACCTCTAATTTTCCTTCGCTAAGCGTATTTTCTTTATCTTCAACCAGGAACCTCTCAATGTATTTTTCCGGCTTTTCGGGCTTAGAGATTATATCTTCAAGCGGCATATATACCCAGAGTGTCCGGCCGATCAATTTGGCCGAAACATCAAGTTTATATTCCTTCATGCATATGTCTTTAACTGCCTGAGGAATGTTTTCTTTCGGGAATGAAGGTGCTGTGGAGGATGTGCAGGCGGACAAAAAGAAGACCAAAGGTAGAAGCTTAAAGGCGGCTTTTGCCAAACCCCTTGAAGATAGCCTCGATCTCATCATAATTAAGTTCATCTTTTGCTACCAGCTCTTTGGCCAGCTTGTCCAGGAGCGGCTCCTCCTTTTTTAAGAGGGCAGTTACTTCGTCAAGGCAGGTCTTTAATATGTGCTGCACATCGGCGTCCAGTTTTGCTTTCACATCATCGGAGACATTATTAACGATTTCCCAGTTTCCCAGCATGCCGGATCTCCCCATGCCGACGTTCCAGACCATCTGGTGCGCGTAATGCATGGCGGAGGAAAAGTCCGCGTATACGCCGTTGGTGGTGGCGTTGTATTTGATCATTTCAGCCGCGTATGAGCCCAGGCAGATTTTTATCTGGGCGTACATCTTATTTGAATCCTTGACAAAGGTGTCTTCCTTTTCCGGCACCCAGGTGACTCCGCCCGTAGGCCCGCGCGGTGTGATGGTTATCTTGAATACATCCTGGCTGGGGGCGAACAGGTAGGTGACAACGGCGTGGCCGGCTTCATGGTAAGCAATCTGCCATTTTTCTTTCTCGCTTAATTTTATCCTGCGTTTTATCCCTAAGGCGATCCTCTCCCGGGCTTCGTCTATTTCGCGCATGGAGATCTCTGTCTTTTGGTTGCGCACGGTGATGAGTGCCGCCTCCCTTACGATATTGGCTATATCCGCCGGGCTTTGGCCTACGGTAATGCGGGCCAGGCGGTCCAGTTTTACGTCAGCGGAGTTGTATTTGACTTTATTAAGGTAGTAGGCGAAGAGCTTCTGCCGGTCATCGAGATTCGGTTTATCAACGATGATCTTGCGGTCGAACCTCCCGGGGCGAAGGAGCGCTTCATCAAGATAGTTTTCTGATACGTTGGTAGCGCCGATGAGGACAATATTATAGTCCTTGTCTTTAAGGCCGTCCAGCTCGACCAGCAGCTGGTTCAGGGTTGTGTTATGTTCGGTAGTCCCTCCAAAGCCCCGGTCCATGGCCCGCTGTGCGCCTATGGCATCCACTTCGTCAATGAAAATAATGCATCCGCCTTCAAGTTCCGCCAGCTGCTGGGCCTTTTTAAAGAGAGAACGCACGCGGCCCGCGCCTACGCCGACGAACATCTCCACGAATTCCGAACCGGACATGGAGATAAAAGGAAGATTGGATTCCGTGGCTATCGCTTTAGCCAGGTAGGTTTTCCCGCAGCCCGGCGGGCCCAGCATCAGGATACCCCGCAGGATCTTGCCTCCGATGCGCTGGAGGCTGGCGCGGTCGGTAATTAATTTGACAACTTCCAGGGCTTCTTCTTTGGCTTCGTCCATGCCGATGACATCCTTCCAGGTGATCCCGACATCGCCTCCTGAAATTGATTTCTTCTGAGTTTGAGAAAAAGAGGATGCCCCGCGCTTAAAATAAAGCCAGTACATTAAATAGGTATATACGAAACCGAAGATAAGGGCCATAATGATCTGCAGGTATAGCTGCAGCGGGATCATTGCCAGCTGTGACTGCCTAAGGTAAGATTCAGATTCATTCCAGGCGCGGATGCCGATAATGACAAAAATAGCCAGGGATATGCCCAGGGCAAGAAGGGCGGTAAGGAGCAGGGCCTTTAGCCAGTGCAGTTTTACGTAAAACCTTATTTTCTTCCAGTTCATAATCTCTCCGTTTTTTCAGTAACTTGGACACTTAAAAATAACATATCCGTTATCCCAAGTCAATCTTTTTTAGCAATCTGCGTGTCTGCCGAGGATTGCCTCTGGCAGCAGGCCTCGGGGCCTAGTAGCTGAATCCTCCCCATTCTGCGACCAAGCGGGTCCTGTCGGCTGATTTACCCCGTCCGTGCTCTCCGCCTTCGGCGGAATGCGCGCGTACGGGGGCCCCAATCAGCCGCCACCCGCGTTCACATTCCCAGAGACTGTCCATTAAATTCGCATACAGGATTGTAACCTATCTCCCCGGTCCGGCTTGTTACCTATCTTACCAGTTCATACCCAGAAGCATCTTGACTTGATTTCTTTTGCGTGTATAATTAGGTGTCTAAAAAAATATTTTAAGATAAGGAGAGTAAAATGGCAAAGATCAAGAAGGTTTTAGGCCGGCAGATCCTGGATTCCCGCGGCAACCCGACGGTTGAGGTTGATTGTATCCTGGATAACGGGATCCTGGGCAGGGCAGCAGTCCCTTCCGGGGCCTCCACCGGCGATAATGAAACATTGGAACTCAGGGATGGGGATAAGAAGAAATATTTAGGCAAAGGGGTATTAAAGGCAGTTGCCAATGTCGACACCGTAATTAATCAGGCGATCAAAGGAAAGCCCGCGGATTTTACCAAGATAGATAAACTTTTGATCAAGCTGGACGGGACGGAATTTAAATCCAACCTGGGGGCAAACGCTATCCTGGGAGTATCCATGGCTGTGGCAAAAGCCGCGGCATTGTCAAAGAAGCAACCCCTCTACAGATTCTTAGGCGGGGAAAAGGCAAAGCTCCTGCCCATACCTTTGATGAATATCCTCAACGGCGGCATGCATGCCGATAATAACCTGGATATTCAGGAGTTTATGATCATGCCACAGGGCGCGCCTACTTTTTCGGAGTGCCTGCGCGCGGCAGCCGAGGTTTTCCATAATTTAAAATCAATCCTCAAATCAAAAAAGCTCTCCACATCCGTCGGAGACGAAGGGGGATTTGCCCCCAGCCTCAACTCTAATGAAGAGGCCTTAGGCTTGATCATTGAAGCGATCAATAAGGCGGGCTATACCCCGGGGAAGGATATTTCCCTTGCCCTGGACTGCGCTGCCAGCTCTTTTTGCAAAGACGGCAAATATACCTTTGA
>Ga0172370_10011141_pt1 | contig 10180 bp, 7 predicted proteins | sample LakKiv5m_FD_114538 | JGI IMG/M metagenome (GOLD analysis project Ga0172370, IMG submission 114538) | Freshwater microbial communities from Kabuno Bay, South-Kivu, Congo - kab_022012_11.5m | ecosystem: Environmental > Aquatic > Freshwater > Lake | place: Democratic Republic of the Congo...
AGAAGTCGGGCGAGGCCGGCGACGAGGTCGATCCGCTCGGCATCCTGACCGGCATCGCCTTCGATCTCGGCGACGGAAAGGTCGCGCTGGAGCGGGCGCTGCGCATCTACGAGGCCGGGGTTGGCCAGGGCAACGTCTACACGCGGGCCTGGGGCAAGAACGCCGAGGGGGCCGTTCGGCTGCTCATCCAACGCGACGCGAAGCGGGCCCTGCCGGCCTACGAGCAGTCCGCGCGGCTCTACGTGAGCGCCGGTGCGCCGGTGGAGGCCTTGACGCCGCTCGCCGGGAGCGGCCGCGCGCGCGTTCTGCTCAAGGATCGAGCGGGGGCTCGCAAGACCTTCGAGGAGGCGCTCGCGCTGGCGCTGCACCACAAGCGAAGGACGTCCGAGGCGGGGCTGCGCACAGAGCTGGCGTTCCTCGAGGTGGAGGACGGGCACGCGGCCGTGGCGCTCGCGGCGGCACAGCAGGCCGTCGCGGTCGCAGACGCGATAGGCGATCCGGGACAGCGCTGGAGCGCGCTGCACGCCCTCGGCCGAGCACAGGCGGCCGCCGGGCACCTCGAGGCCGCCGCGAGCGCCTACGACGCTGCCGTGAACCTGCTCGTGCCGTTGCTCGCGCGCGGGGCTTCCGGGGGCGGCGACGCGGGCAAGCAGCTCGACGTGGGGCGGCGGCGCGAGCTGTTCGACGAGGCGGCGGCGCTTTTTGGGAAGCTCGGCACGCAAGGAGGCGCCTCGACGTCGGGGATCTCCGGACAGGAGCGCGCGATGGAGATCCTGGACCTGGCGCGCGACACGGAGCGGCGCCGCCTCTTCGATCCCAAGAAGGTGGCGAGCCGCGATCCGTTGCTCGAGAAGCGACTTGGCAAGCTGCGAGGCTCCGAGGCGCTCGTCGACGCGTCGCAGAAGGCGCTCGCCGACGAGAAGAGCAAGCCCCCGCCCGAGCAGAACGCCGAGCGCATAGAGGCCCTGTCCCGGCGCGTCGCCTCGAGCGACGGCGAGCTGCGCGAGCACCTGAAGGAGCTGGAGCGCGATTTTCCTTCTGTCTACGGTATGTTGGCGGTCAAGGCCGACTCGGTCGGTGTGATCCGGCGCGCACTGCCTGCCGACGCCGTGCTGCTGCAATACCTCGTGACGGACAAGGAGACGCTCATCTTCGTCGTCACCCGCGACCAGAAGGCCGCCCGCTCCTACGCGCTGCCCGTCGGACGCGAGAAGCTCGACAAGGCGATCACGTCCTGGCGCGCGGCCGTCGATCGCGGCGATCCGAGCGCGACCGTTACGGGGCGCGACCTCTACAAGATCCTGCTCGGGCCCGCCGCGGCGGACATCGAGAAGGCGAAGACGGTCCTCGTTCTGCCCTTCCGGTCTATGTACTACCTGCCTTTGCATGCGCTGCCTTGCGATGGCACCGGCGATGCACCGGTCTACGTCATCGAGCGCCACCGGATAGGCTACCTCACCCGCGGCGGCATCGACCAGCTGCTGCTGCCGCCCGAGGCCGAGGCGCCGCGCGGCCTGCTGGCCTTTGCGAACCCGGACAAGTCCCTCGACGCCGCGCGCCGCGAGGTCGATCGCATTCGCACACAGGTCTTCAAGGACGCGACGGTCTACTACGAGGACGACGCCACGCTCGCGCGCTTCTTCGAGCTCGCGCCGGAGCACCGCATCCTGCACTTCGCGACGCACGGCAGGCTCTCGCGCGTGGACGCGCTGCAGAGCCACCTGGTGATGGCGAAGGGCGAGAAGCTGACGGCTCGTGAACTTGCAAAGTTTACAAAACTTGAAGGTCACACGCGGCTCGTGGTGCTCTCGGCCTGTGAGACGGCCTTGGATCCGGCGCAGCTCGGCAAGCACGAGGGCAACGAGCTGCTTTCGCTCGCGTCCGTGTTTCTCGGCGTGCCGACGGTGATCGCGTCGCTGTGGGAGGTGGGGGACGAGGCCACGAGCGAGCTGATGGTGCGATTCTACACGAACCTGCGCGACGGCAAGGGGATGGACACCCTCGAGGCCCTGAGGCAGGCGCAGCTTGGGCTGCTCGACAGGGGTCGCAAGGAGAAGTCGCGCCTCGCGTGGCCGGCGGCGTGGGCGGCGTTCGAGCTGCTCGGGCATTGGAAGTAGGCGGGGCGTTCGCGGCGGCGCTTCAACGAGCCGGCCCTTCGCCTGCCGCGGCCGCGTCCGGCTTCCGTTCCCCCGTCCCCGTCCCCGTCACCGGCTCATCCTCATGAAGCACCCGCATCGGCGGCGTCTCCAGGTCGTCAAACTGACCTGATTTCAAGGCCCTGAAGTAGCCCCACAGCGCCGCGCCGGCGAGCGCCAGGGCGACGGGAAGCAAAACATAGATTACTTCCATACTTACCCAGACTTTCCGTCTGACTTGAGCGCCAGCGCGAGAACGGAGAATGACGAGATGGGCATCAGCAGCGCCGCCATCCAGGGGCGCAGCAGGCCTCCGGTGGCCATGCCCGCCGCGAGCAGGTTGTAGGCGAGCGAGACGATGAGGGCCGCGCGGATGCGGCCCACCGTGCGGCGCGCGACGAAGAGGAGGTCGGCGATCGCGCCGAGGCCCGGGCGGCCGAGGTAGACGTCGGCCGCGGCGAGGCTGGCTTCTGCGCCGCCGTGCACCGCGATGCCGACACCGGCAGCGGAGAGGGCGGCTGCGTCGTTGGCGCCATCGCCGACCATGACGACGCGGGCGCTGCGGGCTGCGGCCTCGACGACATGGGCCTTGGCCTCGGGCGTCATGCCGCCTCGGCAGGCCTCGGCGGGCAGGCCGAGCGAGGAGCCGACGGCCTGGACCGTTGCGGGGTCGTCGCCCGATAGGATGGACACGCGCCAGCCACGCGCGCGCAAGGCGTCGAGCGACGAGCGGACGTCGGCGCGCAGCGGGTCGCCGATCTCGACGAGGGCCGCGACGGCGCCGTTCGCGACGACCCAGACGGGCGTGTGACCGGCGGCGGCGGCGCGATCGTGCGCTGCGGTCGCCCAGTCGGGGACCCTGGCGGCCTGTGTGCGCGCGAATGCGGCCGAGCCGATGGCGATGGCGCGGCCGTCCACGCGGCCCTCGATGCCTGCGCCGGGGACCTGCCGGACGTCTGTCGCGCGGGTAAGGTCCTCGACGTGCGCGCCCTCGAGGAACGCCACGGCGAGCGGGTGCGAGGTCTGCGCTTCGATCGCCGCGACCGCGCCGCGCAAGCTCGTGTCGCCGTGCCACGCGACGATGGCCGTGCGCCCCTCGGTGAGCGTGCCGGTCTTGTCCAGGAACACGTGTGAAGGCCTGGCGAGCCGTTCGAGCGCGTCGCCGCCCTTGACGAGGATGCGCTGCCGCGCGGCGCGACCGATGGCCACGGCCACGGCGAGCGGTGTCGCGAGCGCGAGCGCACACGGACACGTCACGATGAGCACGGCGGTCGCGTGATCGACCGCGACCACGAGCCCGCTCGAGATCCAACCTAAAAACGTGGCGATGGACAGCCCCACGGCGCCGAACGTGAAGTGCCCCGCGAGCCCCTGCGCCATCAGCACGAGCGGCGCGCGGCGGCGGGCGTACGCCTCGACCAGGCGCATCAGGCGGCCCGCCCGCGTGTCCTGGCCCATCGCGTCGACCCGCACGCGCACGGGTCGGCTCATGTTGACCGACCCGGCGGCGGCCTGATCGCCGAGGCTCAGCGCGACGGGCCGGGATTCCCCTGTAAGTAATGCAAGATCTACGGTGGTTTCGCCGCTCGTCACCTCGCCGTCGGCCGGGAACGACTCGCCGGGCCGCACCTCGACGACGTCGCCCTTCGTGAGGGCCTCGGTCGGAACCTCTCGAAGTTGCTCACCTTCTAAGCGTCGCGCGACGGCAGGTGTCAGGCTGTAGAGCAGCTCGATCGCGTCCGTCGTGCGCCGCTCGTGGCGTCGCTGCACCCAGCGACCGCAGAGCAGCAAAAAGACCAGCATTGTCAGCGAGTCGAAGTAGATCTCGCCGCGGCCTGCGAGGGTGTTGATCGTGGCCGTGGCCGTGCCGACGAGCAGGCCGAGCGCGATGGGCAGGTCGAGGTGCGGCGTGCGCGTGCGGATGGCGGCCCAGGCGCTCGTGAAGAAGACGCGGCCGGGGAAGGCGAGCACGGCGAGGCCGATGACCATGCTCGTCCAGCGGAAGAGCGACTCGTAGCGCGCCTCCATGCCCGCGAAGTGGCCGCCGTAGAGCGCGAACGCGAGCATCATCACGTTGCCCGCCCCGGCGCCCGAGAGCGCGATTTGGGCGAGCGCGCGGCGATCCTCGGCCGTGCGCTGCCGTCGCGACTGCGCGTCGCGGGCGGGGTGCGGCGGGTAGCCGAGGCTGTCGAGCGCGCGCGCGGCCTCCGACAGGCGCGCGGCGTCGCTGTTCCAGGTCAGCCGCACGAGCGCGCGGCCAAAGTCCAGACGCGCCTCGATGACGCCTGGCACGAGGCGCGGCAGCTTCTCGACGAGCCACACGCACGCCGAGCAGTGGATGCCCTCCAGGTAGAGCTCGACCGTGCGGATGGGACCGCCCGGGGAGCGCGCGTAGGCGTCGAGGAACGCGGGATCGTCGAGCTCAGCGTACGCGCGCCCCGTGGCACGCGCGGGCTCCGCGTCGGGGCCGCCGCGCAGGTCGTAGTACGTGTCGAGCCCAGAACAGGCGATGATCTCGAAGACGCTGCGGCACGCCTTGCAGCAAAACTGGCGCTCTGCGGCCGGATCGACGAGGCCTGCGGGCACATCGAGCCCACAATGGGCGCAGGGGACCGTCGCCGTCACTTCCCGCCCACATCCACGAGCACGCGATCCACAAAGACCAGCGGGCCTCGCAGGGCCTCGACGCGGACCTCCCACGTCCCTTCGTGTGGCATCACCGGCCGCGCGCTGTAGACGCCGTCGCCGTCCATCGCGAGCTCCAGCCGCTGCCGCTCGTCGCTTCGCACGTGCGCGAAGATCTCGACGCCGACGTGCGCGCCATCCACGGCCACGCCCTTGCTGTCGACGAGGCTCAGCGCGAGGCGCCGCGTCTGCCCGGGACCCGCGTGCGCGTCAATTTCCACGCGCGCCATCCAGCCGAGCGCGCGGCTCGCCCGCTGCTTCGCGCTCGTCTCATTCCAAGCCATCGATTTTCGGTAGTAATCCGGCTCGACCTGGGCAGTTCTGTCGTCGAGCGCGAGGAACACGAACGCGAGCCACGCGGCGATGTGGCCCACGAAGAGGAAGGCGATGACGAGCGGCACGAGCCAGAAATGGCTCTTCTTCTCGGGACTTGTCGGTGTCTCAGTGCCCAACGGAGGGGGCCTCCGCGCCCGAAGGCGCCGCGGGCGTCGCTGGTTTGGGGCCCGCGGGGCCGAGGAGGTGGAAGGTCTGCGTCGTGTCGAAGCCCTTGCCGTCCGTCACGCGCACGCTCACGTCGGCTCGGCCCGCCTGAAATGCGTCGCGCGGCGTCAGGACGGCCACGTTTTTCGTAACGAGTCCGTTGCGTTCCACTACGACCGGGTTCTCGTCGAGCGCCATCGTGATGCCGCCGCCGCCCACGACCTGCACGTCGTAGCGCGCCTCGTCGCGCGCGCGGTTGGCGATCTTGATGCGCAACGGGTTCGAGATGCGACCGTCGGGCAGCTCCATGAAGGGCGCGCCGGGCCCGCGCACGAGCGTCACGACCGTGTTCTCCGTGCGCGAGAGCACGACGCCAAAGAGCCCCGCGATGACGAGCAGCACGAGCGGGTAGATGACGACGCGCGGTCGCAGCAGGCGCGCCCCCTCTCCGGCCATGCGCGCCTGTGAGGTGTAACGCACGAGACCCACGGGCTTTTTGATCTTTTTCATCACGGCGTCGCAGGCGTCGATGCACTGCGCGCACGCCACACACTCCATGCGCAGGCCCTCGCGGATGTCGATGCCGGTCGGGCAGGTATCGACGCACAGGCGGCAGTCGATGCAGTCGCCGAACACGTTGGATTCGGCGCCCTTTTGCAGCTTGCCGCGGGGCTCCCCACGGTTGGTGTCGTAGCTGATGATGAGCGAGTCGCGATCGACGAGCACCGACTGGAGGCGGCCGTAGGGGCACGCGATGATACAGGTCTGTTCACGAAACCAAGTGAAATCAAAGAACATCAGCGCGGTGGTCGAGGCCATGACCACGAACGCCGCCGGATGCTCGATGGGCGACTGCGTGATCCAGCGACCGAGCGCCTCGACGCCCACGAAGTAGGCCAGGAAGACGTTCGCGAGCGCGAAGGAGATCGCCCCGAAGCTCGCGTACTTGAGCACCGTGCGCAGGGGGGTCGACCTCTTGCCCGGCGCGCCGTCCTTGCCAGGCGGCCCATCGAAGAGCCGCTCGATGGGCCGGTAGATGAACTCCAGGTACACGGTCTGAGGACACGCCCAGCCGCACCAGATGCGGCCGAGCAGCGCGGTGACGAGGAAGAGTCCGACGACGATCCCGACGACCAGCAGCGCGAGCAGGACCGTGTCTGTCGGCTGCAACGTCCTGCCGAAGAAGGTGAATTCGCGCCGGACGAGGTCTAGCAGCAGCGCCGGCTTGCCGCCTACAGGAATGTAGGGAAGCGCCACGAAGAGCACGATGAGGCCCCACGCAACCGAGCGGCGCGCGCTCAGGAAGCGGCCCGGCGACACGCGTGGCCGGAGCCATCGGCGCGAGCCGTCGGTGTTGAGCGTGGAGAGCACGCGTTCGTTGAGGACCGGCAGCCTGGGTTCCGGGTCCATGGGTCCCTACTTTGTCACCGAGGGCCAAGGCGGGATTGCGTCGCCTTCGGCCGCCCGGCCGGCGATGTTCTTGCCGCGCAGCGTGGCGACGTACGCAGAGACCAGCACGATGTCGTTTGGATGCAGCTTGGTCTTCCACGCGGGCATAGCGCCGTTGCCCGCACCATCCGAGACCACCCTGGCGAGATCCTCGACTTTCTTTACGTTTTTGTAGACGTTGTCGGTCAGGTTCGGGCCCACGACGCCGGCGCCCTCCGTGCCGTGGCACGAGACGCACTGCGCCTTGAACACGGAGCCGCCGTAGCTCACCCACTCGGCCTTCGTCGTGTAGGCCACGATCGTGGCTGCATCCGGCTTCAGCTCGCCGATCTCGGCGAAGCGCAGCTTGACGTCGGCGGCGACGTCCTCGACGAAGACCGCGGCGACCGACTTCGATATCGTGCTCATGTGGAAGTAGAGAAAGTACACGATACTAAAGACGAATGTGCCGATGAGGATGAGGTTCCACCAGCCCGGCGTCGGGTTGTCGTACTCCTGGATGCCGTCGTATTCGTGCTCTCGCAGGATGTCTCGCGTGCGCTCGCTCATGACTCGATACCCCCCTTGGAGCGCGGCGCGTGGCCCGTCGCAGCGCCGTCCCCTTCGTCCAGTGGTGCCCTCGACTGCGCGTCGATCTCCGCGCGGGGGCGCACCAAGGTCCACGCGACGACCAGCAGGAACGCGACGAAGCTGACGACCAGGCCGATCTCGGCGTAGCCCGTCAGCCCAGCCCCGCTCATGACGTCGCTCAGGCGCATGCTCGCTCCTAGTGCGCTTCCGCGGCCGCTGTGGCCGGAATGCCGACCCCGGGCGGCGCGGCGAAGAGGTCCGTGCCCAGGCGCTGCACGTACGCGATGAGCGCCGTGACCTTCTTGGTCTCGAGCCCCGGCAGGCCCTGCTGGTCCACGATCTGCGCGGCGAGGGCCTTCGACTGCTTGCGCGCGTCGGCCTCGCTCGCTGCCAGCATCTTCTCACTGTAGGGCACGCCGAGCGTCTTCATGGCCCACACGATCGACGCCACGTGCCCGAATTCCGTGTCATCCTCGAGCAGGTGCCCATACGACGGCATGATCGACGCCGCGTTGACCTCGCGCGGATCCCGGAAGTGCAGCACGTGCCACGCGCTCGACTGCTTGCCGCCTTCGCGCGCGAGATCCGGCCCGATGCGACGCGAGCCCCACTGGTGAGGGTGATCGTAAATGAATTCGCCGGCTTTCGAGTACTCGCCGTAGCGCTTCGTCTCCGCGAGGATCGGACGCACCATCTGCGAGTGGCAGTTGTAGCAGCCCTCCGCGATGTAGATCTCGCGGCCCGCGAGCTCGAGCGGGGTGTAGGGCTGCACGGACGCGATGGTCGGGATGTTCGACTCGATGAGGAAGGTCGGGATGATCTCGAAGAGCGACGCGACCGCGACCGAGATGAGCACGTAGATCGTGAAGCGGAAGGGCTTGCGCTCCCACCGCCGATGCCACGCGGCCTGGAGCCACAGGTCGAGCTTGTGCGCCCAGGCCGTCACGGGCGCGCCTTCGAGGCGGGAGCGCGGCGCGGGCTCGCTGTAGTCTGCCGTGCCGAGCGCTGGGGCCTCGAAGACGGGCTCGGCGTAGACTTTGGGGCGCGCGGCCCAGGTCTTGTACATGTTCACCGCGGCGACGAGCGTGCCGCTGAGGTAGAGCACGCCGCCCGCGATGCGCACGACGTACATGGGCAGGATGGCCGTGACGGTCTCGACGAAGTCGCCGTACATGAGCTTGCCGCCCTCGTCGATCGCGCGCCACATCAGGCCCTGCGTCAGGCCGGCGACGTAGATGGGCACGATGTAGAGCACGATGCCGATGGTCGAGAGCCAGAAGTGGAGGCTCGCGAGGCGCACCGAGTGGAGCGGCGCCTGATAGAGGCGCGGCATGAGCCAGTACATCATGCCGAACGACATGAAGCCGACCCAACCGAGCGCGCCGCCGTGCACGTGAGCGATGGTCCAGTCCGTGTAATGCGAGAGCGCGTTGACGCTTTTGACCGACATCAGCGGCCCCTCGAAGGTGGCCATGCCGTAAAACGTCACGGCGACGACGAAGAACTTCAGCACGGGATCCTGCGCGACCTTGTTCCAGGCGCCGCGCAAGGTCAGAAGACCATTGAGCATTCCGCCCCAACTCGGCATCCACAGCATGACCGAAAACAGCATGCCGAGCGTCGAGGCCCACTCGGGAAGCGCCGTGTAGTGCAGGTGGTGCGGGCCCGCCCAGATGTAGATGAACACGAGCGACCAGAAGTGGATGATCGAGAGGCGGTAGGAAAAGACGGGTTGTCCCGCGGCCTTGGGCAGGAAGTAGTACATCATGCCGAGGAAGGGCGTGGTCAGGAAGAAGCCGACGGCGTTGTGGCCGTACCACCACTGCATGAAGGCGTCCTGCACGCCCGCGTAGAGGACGTAGCTTTTGAACCAACCGGAGGGCACGACGAGGTTGTTGAAGACGTGAAGCACGGTGATGGCGACGAGCGTGGCGATGTAGAACCAGAGCGAGACGTAGAGGTGGCGCTCGCGGCGCTTGGCGATCGTGCCGAAGAAGTTGATGCCGAAGACGATCCACACGACCGCGATGGCCAGATCGATGGGCCACTCCAACTCGGCGTATTCCTTGCCTTGTGTGAGGCCAAGCGGGAGCGTGACGGCGGCCGCGACGATGATGAGCTGCCAGCCCCACATGTGCACGCGCGAGAGGAGATCGCTGAACATGCGCGCTTTGCACAGGCGCTGGGTCGAGTAGTAGACGGCCGCGAAGACGGCGTTGCCGGCAAACGCAAAGATGACGGCGTTCGTGTGGAGCGGTCGCAGGCGGCCGAAGCTCGTCCACTGGAGGCCCAGGTTCAAAGCCGGGAACGCGAGCTGCGCGGCGACGATCACGCCGACGAGCATCCCGACCGCGCCCCACAGCAGCGCGAAAAACGTGAATTGACGCGTGATTGCGTCGTCATAGACGAAGCGCTCGAGCGCGCCCCCTGAACCATCGGGGCCGTGACCGTCGTGTGCGCGGCCGTCGCTGACTGGGGCCACCGCAACGCTCTCCGACATGGGCTCTGCTCCTATCGGTCGCCGCGGGCAGCCGGCGCCGCTGCGTTACTACCCCGATGCGCCGTCCCTGACAAGCCATGTCCGACAAGGCCAGATTTGGCGCGATCCCGCGGGCTTCGCCGACAAGGCGCCGGGCGGGTCAGTCGCGCAAAGCCGCGGACTCAGGCCGGATGTGACGCAGCGCGGCGGAGGTCGAAAAGCGGCGTGGGTCAGGGCGTGGAGTGATCTGGGTCAGGTGGCGGACCAACACGGTGTCTACTTTTCGTGGTGGTCGGGCTCTGGGCGTCCCTCCGCCGCGCTCCGCGCGGCGGAGGCGGTCCTCCTCCGGGCTCGCGCTAACGCGCTCGGTCGCTACGCGACT
>Ga0172370_10011142_pt1 | contig 10179 bp, 8 predicted proteins | sample LakKiv5m_FD_114538 | JGI IMG/M metagenome (GOLD analysis project Ga0172370, IMG submission 114538) | Freshwater microbial communities from Kabuno Bay, South-Kivu, Congo - kab_022012_11.5m | ecosystem: Environmental > Aquatic > Freshwater > Lake | place: Democratic Republic of the Congo...
ATCCAAGTCACTGGTTCCATCAACAAGCAAATCACCTGTTAAATGAAGATTTGTTAATTGAGTGGTTTCAGCATGTAGAGTACCACTTACCCAGAGATTAGATATTGTAGCATCTCCCGAATTTAAGAGACCCAAGGTAGTTTGACCGGTTACATTGAGAGTACCGCCGATTGTTTCATTACCAGTAAGAGCAAGATTATTATCCATCTGAACATCACCGATAAGATGAGTTGTTCCATCTGTTAATAGAGTACCTGTAATATGAGTATCACCGGCTTCTAATGTTCCGGTTGTAGTTTTATTTGTTACTGTAAGGTCAGTGCCAACAGTTGCAGCACTACCAACAATGAGGTCAGTTCCGACTGTGGTTTTTTCTGTGGATTCCAAAGTTTTGGAAACTGTTGCTCCGTTAACATTTACGTTTGCAGCATTCAAAGTCTGAACATTTGATGTTCCAGCAACTGTCAAATCATAGTTTACCATAACATCGTCAGCAGTCAGCTGATTGGTAATTGTAGTTGGTCCTGTTATGTTCATGCTGTTATTAACAACAACCGGTCCGTAGAAGGTTGAAGTACTCTGAACATCACCTACATTATTAACAATGAAAGGACCATTAATAGTTGTATTTTTAGCATTCAGAACATTAAGATCAGTTACTCCAGCAACTCCAAGGTCACCTCTAATAAAGAGGTTTGTCAAATCTGTAGTTTCTGCATGTAAAGTACCTGTTACGTACAAATTAGAAATTGTAGCATCTCCGGAATTTAATGTACCTGTTGTCGTGTTTCCGTTAACAACCAGATTACCAGTCAAATTCTCGCTCGAACCTGAAATTGCACCGGCAACGTTCAACGTGTTGTCCAAAGTAACGGGACCAACTAATCTGGAAGTACTGTTGGCTCTGAATGGACCGTTCAATGTTGTTGTACCGGCAACATTTACTGTATTAAGGTAAGAAACACCGTTTGTAACTGTTAAATCTCCACCACCTACTATGTTACCGGTAGAAGTCAAACTTGTTACATTTGTTGCACCCAATGTGGATGGACCGGATGTTAATGAACCGGTTGTTGTATTTCCGCCAACAGAGAGATTAGCGGAAGTGATAACATTTTGGGCGCCGAAATTCGGAGAAATTTTTGTTCCCTGAATGGCTGCATTACCGGCAACATCCACATCCATGATTGTTCCGTCTGCAATGTCACCGCTTGTAACTGTGTTATCTTTAATAGTACGTGAGTCAATTGCGTCAGTAGCAATCAACTGATTTATAAGAGTAAAATCAATAATCTTAGTGTTAGAAATCACTTTAGGAGCGATAACTGCATTTGGGAAAGTACTGCCGGCAAGGTCACCCTGGAAAGGAAGAAGTGCTAAAGGATTAGCCTGAGTTCCTGTTCCAGTAGTGAACTGAGTCTGGTTGGTGAATACTTTCAAAAGTTTTAATGAGTCAATATTACCAAAAGCGTCAACGGTTCCTGTACCTCTAATAGTAATACCATCGGAAACAACCTTGGCAGAAGGAATATCCCATCTCATAATCTGATTTGCATTATCCCATGTCAGGACTTTGCCATTAGCATTAATATCAGCATTATTGGCTGTCATCAGGTTCATTGGTCTGATTAATTCAGCATTCCATGCTTTTTGGCTTTGGTCAAAATAAAGAACCGCATTCCTTGTACCAACGAAGGAAGCTGCATCTTCTATTTTTAGTGGTAGTGCCACTGTACCTTTTCCAACAATCGGAAATACTGTGTTGATGTTTGGTACTCCCCAGTCAAATTCCTGAGAGGTTGCATTCCAAACAGCAGCCATTCCGTCTAACGGTGGTTTTGACCACTGCATCTTGGTAGGATTGGTTGCATCATATTTATAGAATAGAAATTCACCGTTAGCACCGGTTGTCAGTGTGTGAGGTTTAATACCATTCTTATCGTATGCGTTTAATTCTGAAGTTCCAACAGCACTTGCATTAATCTGAAGGTTGTTGTAATAACCGGAAACGTCTGCAGTTACTGCTCCACCGGCTTGTGAAGGTGTCCACTGTTTCAGAATATTATCATACATATAAAGTTCACCGGTTGCGGTAGGTGCTGCGGAAAGAGGAACGTTTAACCATCTGCGGACAGTGTTATTGTTAAATGGACCTGTTACATCACCTGCTAATGTTGTAGCAATCCAGCTTGTTCCGTCGTACATATATACCTGACCCAAAGTTGGGGGAGTAACATTTAGAGGAATACCGCGAAAACCGCCGACATAAGGTCTACCGATAGTACCGTATAAGTCTTGAGTAAGTCTGGTAGTATCTTTTGTCCAAGAGGCAAAGTCTGCGTCGTTCATATCAACACGCATGATAGTGCCATCGGCAATTTTGTCGGTTGTGACACTGTTATTAACTAATTTGCTTGTTGTGATTTGCAAATCAGCAATTTTATCCATGGTAACAGCACCGTTTGCTAATTTAATTGTAGTAACAGCACCGTTGTAAATACGGTCGGTCTTGACTGCTCCCGGAGCAATTAGCGGGTCGGGATAAGTTCCTGTTAGATCGCCGCTTGCAGGACCACTCGGGGGGACAGTAACGTTAGGAGCTAATTTGTCCTGAGTGATTGAACCGGCGCCGATATTATCCACAATTGCCTGAGGATTAATCTTCGGGTTTGGATAATTTCCCATCAAATCGCCGCCAGCAGGACCTTTAGGGAAAGCTTGAACATTTGGAGCTAATTTAGCCTGGGTAATCACACCGTCAACAACGTCGAGTGCAATCGTAGCAGTATCGGTTGTTATTGCTTTAATAGCGTGCATTGTGTAAGGTGTGGAGGTCAGAGGCGTCCTGGGCAGTGTGTTACCATTACCGAAAGACATCTGAACCCAGTATGGTTTATCGAATGGTAAGTTAAGCGGATTTAAAGTACCGAGATACACATTGATAAAACCACTTGATGAAACAACTTCCTGGAGTTCAATCCAGACCGGAGTCCCACCGAATTCTTGTTCGTAAATAGCAAAAGTAATCGGATATGAACCATCAATAATCGGTTTGCTATTCTCATTGAGAACGCTTGCCTGAAAGTTCATTAACTTCGGTATTTGCGAAGAGGCATTGCTAAAATTAGCAAAGATTATAGCTAGTGCCAAAATGACGAGAAGTAAAACCTTCTTCATTTAAATACTCCTAAACGGTTAAACATTATAAAATTTCTATTTAATCTATTTCTATTCAATTTTTCTAAAATTAATATGTGATTGAGTGTTTGCAATTATTTTACTACTACCATTACGTTTTTAATAGTATAGGAAGAGAAAGCCTGAGACCCGACCATTTGTGCGGGTGATACAGTCAGTTCATATAAATAGGAACCTGAAACGAGCAGGACACCTGATTCATTTTTGAGGTCCCAGTAAATTTCCTGGCTACCTTGCTCCTGAAGACCGCTAACCAGAACTTTGGCAAGATTACCGGTAACATCAAAGACTTTCAGAGTGACAAACGACTGCCCGGGAAGATTGTAGCGAAATGTGGTTGTTGAGCTTGCTGGATTAGGATAGCTGCTCAGATTCGTGTTAGTAATGTAAGTTGGGTCGTCCACTCCAACGGTATTTAGTTCCACAGGGACCCAGAATCCCTGATAGACACTAACATTCTTGGAATCTAACTTTCCAGACCTTTTTTCGATAGCTAATTGACCGTTAATGCCTGAGACGTGCCAGTTTGCACTTGTTTTCTCATTAATAACTCCGCCGGAGCCAATCACAGCCCTTTGCAGAGATTTCTGCGAAAGCAGGTTGAATGAGCCCAATGACAGGGTTAAGAGAACCAACATCAGGTACGTGAAGCTTTTTTTCATAGCAACTCCTTATCACAATGTATTTTTAAATTAATTTCATTTATAATAATCATGTTTCCACCAGCAATTAATATGCCACAACATATATAATCGTAAAAATTCACCAATTTTAACAAAAATTGGTAAAATTTTTTGACCTTAATATGTAATTTACGATTTTAAATCCAAATAGCAAACAAAAAAATCAAAAATAAATAAATTAACTAATTATTAATAATCAGATTCTATCTATCTTATATTAAATTTTTAGCCTCAGCTAAATTCCTTTTGACTTTTTTTTTTACTTTCAAATTTATTTTTTTTGTCTCCTAATTGAAAATTTGTCGTAATTCATTTATTTTCATATACTTATTTACAAATATCGTTTTTTATTTTTGTTAATTCTTAACAAAGTACCGGAAACTGCACTATTGCTGCAAAATTTTTATTCTAATTTTCCTTCAATGATTATTTTTAAAATTAAGATAGAATTTCGTAATAACCAAAGCTTTTTTTTTATGTTTTTATTTTAAAATTCCTTAATTTCTACTGTTTTTAAACTAAACTTTTTATAAAATGGAACTTAAATCCTTGTTTCTTCATTCTGCTTCCTTAATCAGAATCATTTTAAAGTCTTCAAAACCTGCCGATTCTATTGCAAGAGAATATTTTAATTCTAACAGGTATATCGGAAGTAACGATAGAAAATTCATCTCTGAATCTGTCTGGACCTCACTTCGCAATCATAATTTTTCAATTTTCTGCCTAAATCAGGCGGATTTCCCGATAGAAATCAATGATATAAACAACAATAATCATGCCCAACAGCTAAAAAATGAATTATTTTTCATTTTTATTTCATGTATTATCTCGAATTCTTATCAAAATCTTACTTTTTTCTTCAATCCTGAAGAAATTCTGCGAAAATTTTATAAAAAAAATGATTATAACTTCGAATCTGCATCTGCTCTGGCACTCTCTGAATTGTTTCAAACATCCACTGAACAAATCACTTTTTTGATTAAGCAGATAAAATCCTTTCATTCCGAATTATTACGTAAAGCCTCAATTACAGCCGATAAACAGCTTTCTGAAGAAAATTTCAAAATCATGGAATCTTTGTTCTCGGTTAACAAATGGATAATGAAGTCATGGTCTGAGTCCGGCATGACAAAAAATGAGATTTTTTTGCTCGCCCAATCTCTTACTTATCCGGCTCCAATAGGTCTCAGACTCGCAAGCAGTCTTGTGAAGCGTGAGGTTGCAATTGAATTTCTTAAGGAATCCGGTATAGATGCTAAAGCAGGACTATTCTCACCCGCTTCGATTATTTTATCCAAACGTCAACCCGTAAATAATCACGAGTTATTCAAGAAAGGCTTGCTCGATGTTCAGGATGAAGGCAGCCAGCTCATCTCATTTGCGTGCTCACCGGAAGAAACGGACATTGTTCTGGATGCTTGTGCAGGTGCCGGTGGGAAGACTCTCCACTTAGCATCGCTGCAAAATGATAAAGGCTCTATACTCGCAACCGACATTGAATTTAACAGATTAAAAGAGATTAAATTCAGAGCTTCACGCTTTGGTTTTAAATCAATTAATACATTGCTTTTGAAAAACAAAGAAATTCCAAGGGAGTTTTACGGAAAATTTGATTTAGTTCTCGTTGATGCACCCTGTTCCGGAATGGGAACAAGCCGGCGACTTCCCTTACCCAAAATAAGACTTACTCCCGAATTAGTTAGTAAATTAGCAAATAATCAGTTTGGAATACTTTCTCGTTATGCTTCATGCGTCAAGTCCGGCGGGATTTTAGTCTATTCCACTTGCTCACTTATGCCCGAAGAAAATCAGCAGGTTGTTATCAAATTTCTTAAAAATAATCCGGAATTCGAACCCGATTTTCTTGAGCCTGTCTTTAATAAATATAGTATAAATTTGCCCGGTTTAAAGCAAGATGATTTTTTTACTACACTCTATCCTTCCGTTCACGGATGCGACGGATTTTTCATTGCACGAATGAAAAAAATTTTATGATAGTTTGTCAGAATTATTTCACAGTGTGAGATTTTTCTTACAATACACTCGAAAACCTTCAAAACAGCACTCATTTTAGTCATTTTTTTTTTCGTAATTTTGTGAGTATTTTTCTTAATTTTTTTTGTTTATGCAAAGTATCTGGGAAACACCATTTATTGTAGTTGATGTCGAAACAAGCGGATTCAGTCCTGTCTTGCACAGGATTATCGAAATAGCCTGCATTACTGTTATTGGCGGGGAAGTAGTTTCCAAATTTTCATCTTTGGTAAATCCCCATCAGTTTATACCTCCATTTATTGCCAATATGACCGGCATTACTAATGAAATTGCCTTCACAGCACCCGAGATAGAAGAAATATTCCCTGAAGTCAGCAGAATTTTCAGCAGGCAGGATGCAGTCTTCGCAGCCCATCCTGTCAAGTTTGACTGGGGATTTGTCAGCTCATTTTTTACGGCAGCCGGCTCAGAACCTCCGAAAATCTCAAAGCTTTGTACTTTAAAGCTTGCCAGAAGACTTTTACCAAAAAATCAGAAAAAAAATGTCGGTGCTTTGGCTCAATTTTTCAATATTGAAATAAAAGACCGCCATCGTGCTTATGACGATGCATTAGCTACAGCTTATGTATTAATCGAACTTCTTGATAAAGCTGCTAACGAGCACAATATATCAACTTTAGATGAATTACTTCTTTTTCAAAACAAACCAATCAGAAATTTCAAGCCGGCTACAGCTACTTTTAACAGGATCAAAGCCCGCTTGAATGAACTACCTTCAGAGCCGGGAGTGTATAATTTTCTTGACAAAAACGGAGATTTACTCTACATCGGCAAGGCAAAATCTCTCAAAGACCGTGTTCGTTCTTATTTCTACGATGAAACAACCACATCGAAGAAGATTTCCGATATGGTTAAAAAGATTTATGATATCAGGTGGGAATGTACAGGAACAGAACTTTCTGCTTTGCTTCTCGAATCAAGGAAAATCAAGGAGCATAAACCGCCTTTCAATACAGCAGATAAAAAATATCGAAGCTATCCATTTATTAAAATTACTAACGAAGAATTCCCAAAATTGGAGATGGCTAATTCAGTGGATGATGACGGGGCAGAATATTACGGTCCATTCCAGACACCAACTCTCGTTGAAGAGATTCTACTGACAATGGAAAAGCAATTTAAAATCAGAAAATGCGAGAAACCATTTAATCCTCACCCTGATAACAGAGCCTGTTTTTATTTTCATATTAAACGGTGTGACGCACCCTGCAACCTGGGCATAACCAGCGAGGAATATAAAAAAGAACTCGAAAGAGTAAGATATTTTCTTAGTGGATTTTCCGATGGTATTATCAAACAGTTGGAAAGCAAGATGGAGCATTTTGCTGAAATTCTTGACTTCGAGAAGGCTCAAACGCTTAAATTTCAGATTCAGCAACTCAAAAAGCTATTCGAAAGAAAGTATAGCGTGGCTATGTCAATTAATTCAAATAACCTGATATTTATTCATCTTGCATCCTCGGAGAAAAAAACGATTGAATTGTTTTTCATAAAAAGAGGGAAACTCCATTTTCAGAGTTTAATCGAGCAGTTTTCGGATATGAGCGAGACGAATAAACAAATTCATTTTGTTTTCTTCAACGGCGTTGAAGAAAATTTGACAGTCTCAATCGAAGATGCTAATGAAATAAGAATCATTACATCATGGACTTACAGGAAACAAAATCAGGGTATTTTTCTTTATACCGACGGTAAGACAGAAGCTGATGTATGCTTAGAACTCAAAGAAATTATAAATAGTATAGAATTCGAACCGATTATCGCTGATGAATTTTCAGTGGAAATTGCATGAGTAATTATAAACTTTCATCAAAAATAATAAGTGATTATTTTTTTATTGCAGTTGGTTCTGCTATTATGGCATTGGGCGTCGGAATCTTTTTGGTTGATGCTCATGTGGTACCGGGAGGTGTTAGTGCGCTTTGAATTGCATTTCATTAAATGACTGCCGGTAAAGTACCGATTGGTCTTTTAATGTGGTTTTTGAACATACCGTTATTTATCTGGGGAATAAAAGAATTAGGGAAAAGCTTCGCTTTGAGAACTTTTTACGGATTTACATTGAATTCGTTTTTCATAGATTTATTTCGCGGTGATTTACCCTTTTTAGGATTTATCAAAATTCAGGACACGCCCGCAATCGTTGATTTATTGAAAAACGATTTCCTTTTTACTATCGTTATCGGTGCAGTTCTACTTGGTGTCGGTCTTGGCATAATATTCAAGTTCAAAGGTATGACTGACGGCTCTGACATTGTTGCGTCAATAATGAATAAAAAATATGGTATTAAACCTGGACAAGCCATTATGATAACTGATTTTTTTGTTATTACACTTGCCGGGTTTATTATTGGTTTCATGGACCATGCCACACACAGACCTGCACTAACACTTACGTTTTATGCTTTTTTCCTTTTGTTCGTTTCAGCTAAAATAATTGACACTATTCTTGACGGATTTGATTATGCAAGGATGGCATACATTATTTCGGACAAATGCAATGAGATAACAGAGTTAGTCCTAAAAGATATTGGCAGAGGAGCAACTGCATTCAAGAGTCGCGGGCTTTATACCAATACCGACAGAGAAGTAATAATGACCGTGGTGCCTGTGAAGGAAGTCGGAAAGCTGACAGAAAAAGTTAAGGAAGTTGACGCTGATGCGTTCATAATAATAAGCAATGTCCATGAAGTATTAGGCAAAGGATTTAACCGGTGGTTTTGAGAAAGAAAATCATACTACCTGTTTCAATTCCAATGAAGCCAATTCGTAAAGTAACTCAGGTGCGATGTCTAAGTTACCGTCTTTGAAAGTACCATCTTCATCTTTAAATTTTATCATGTTTTCCCAATACAAGCTAGTTCCATCGCATTTGACTGAACAAAAGACTTCAATATTTTTAATTTTTGAATAGGAAGATTCCGGGTTAAGAGATTTCGAACTTATGAGATCATCAAGGTCAACCCATCTGATTACACCGTCATTCCACATGGTTTTAACGACATAAGGTTTAACATCTAATATTTTTTCAATCCATTTCATAATTAAATCAAAGGTTTAATTTCCCAATTCCAACAATAATTCTTCAGGAGTCTTACCTATTTTATTTTCGTCTATTGATTTTGCTTCACGAAGAATCATCAAATCCAGATAATCTTCTGCTAATTCTTTCATCTTAATAAATTCGTTATATGGTAAAACTGCGAATTCTATTTTTTTCCCATTTTTAATGATCTGCGGGTTTATTTCTAATAGTTCATTCATTTATATGCTTCCTTCCTATGAATTACCCTGTAAATTTTTATCAAAGTGTCTTCGATATCAAACAATATCCGATAATTGCCGACTCGTAGCCGATATTCAGGATTGTATTTAGTTAGCTTTTTAATATCACCTTTTAAACCATCTGCTAATTGCATTATTCGTTTAATAATTCTAACTGAATCGGATTTTCTTAGCATCCGTAAATCCTTTTCAGCTAATGGCTTAATCTGAATTTCATATTTTATCTTAAAGTCCACTTTTTTGAGACGTCTTTTCTTTTACCTTATTGCTAAAATTGGGGATTTTATAAATGAGATAATTTCTTCATACCCCTTTTTGCCTTACAATCTCAAATAGAACTATTGCAGCGGAGACAGATGCATTCAAAGAATTTACCCTTCCAGTCATCGGTATTTTAATCAGTACGTCGCAATGGTTTTTCGTCGAAGGACGAAGACCCTTCCCTTCACTTCCAATAACAATTGCAACGGGAGAATCGTAAACATCATCCGTATAAAACCTATCTGCATTGGCATCTGTACCTATGAGCCAGAAACCATTATCCTTAAGATATTCAAAAGTTTGCGGAAAACTGCTTACCTTGCAGACCGGGATGTATTCCAAAGCACCGGCTGAAGCTTTCACAGCAACGGGTGAAATTGGTGCCGAATTCCTTTCCGGAAGAATAATGCCGGCAGCACCCGAACATTCAGCTGAACGGGCGATAGCACCAAGATTCTGCGGGTCGCTTATTTCGTCTAATATTACAAGAACCGGCTTTTGGTCTTTATTGTAAGCGGCAGCGACAAGGTCTTCCAATGAAAATATTTCAAAATCACGCATAAGTGCAATAACGCCCTGAGATTTGAATGCGTCCGGACAAACCTGCTTTTCGAGAATGGCGAACTTCTTTTTGTCGTAAACGACAAGCTGAACTCTGCTCTTTTTGCTCAAGCTGTAGATTTTACTTACTGAATCA
>Ga0172370_10011147_pt1 | contig 10178 bp, 12 predicted proteins | sample LakKiv5m_FD_114538 | JGI IMG/M metagenome (GOLD analysis project Ga0172370, IMG submission 114538) | Freshwater microbial communities from Kabuno Bay, South-Kivu, Congo - kab_022012_11.5m | ecosystem: Environmental > Aquatic > Freshwater > Lake | place: Democratic Republic of the Congo...
CAGAGGGAGACCCACCGCTACAGCGAGCGAAAAGCCGCATCCGACCCTCAAAAGGCTCGCCCCGGCATCGGTGAGGAAACGGCCCGCATAGGGGCCTTCTCCTGGTTGACCGAAGATATACGCATAGCCGGCCTGAATCGTATTTAGGGGGGAAGGCAGGAGATAGGCGGGCATCAGGCCTGTGGCGCTCACTGTCCACCAGAGAAAGAAAAGAAGGAAGGGGATCACCCAGGGCAAAAACCATGTTGCCGTGTTGACGGTTTTCTTGTCAGCAGGAACCATCATTTCACCTTCTTGTTCACAAATGAGAGGTTAACAAGCCGATCGTAATCGGGTTGATTCTTGATAACCCCAAGTTCCTCCATCCGTTGACCCAGGGCACGGACCCTTTTTACAAAATCGGCATCCATCCGCCAGGCCAACTCCATGTTGGGGGCCGCCTTCTCCAGAACGCGAAGCTCGGCGCCAAATGAGGAGGCCCGCTTCAGCCACTCGTCCGGGTGGGTCTGAAGGTATTCCGTCGCACGAACGTGGGCGTTCACCAGCGTCTGAACCCGTTCCGGATGATTCTCGATCGTGTCCCGCCTGACCAGCATCCCGGCATTGATCGTGCCGATGGATTCGTCGTAATATGGATACGAGAGGATTTCGCCGTACCCCTGGTCCACGGCCATGGTCGGAAACGGCTCTCCGGAAAGGAAGGCGTCAATGCCCCCCCGGGCAAGGGCCATCCCCATATCGAAGAAATCCACCCGCATCAGGTGAACGTCCTTGTCAGGAGAAAGCCCGTTGCGGGTCAGGGTCTCCCGCAGCAGGATCTCGTGCATGGTCCCCGGCACATAGCCGATTTTCCTCCCCTTGAGATCTGCAACCTTTTTGACCGGCCCCCCCTTTCGGACGACCAAGGCCGAGCTCTTGTTGCAGAGGGCCGCCACCACGACAACGGGTTGACCCAGTGAGGCCGAATGAATGGCGTGGGCCAGGGTGATGCCGCACATGTCGAGGCTCCCGGCCAGCAGGGCCGTTTTCTGATCGGCCGGATTGGTGAAGGAATAGACCGTCACCCTGCTGTCTTCCGGCAGGAAACGCTCATAGAAAAACGGTTGTATGGTCTGGGGCGTCCTCCAGGTCCCCACTCGGAGGTCTTCGGCCATGGAAAACGTGATGGTGAGACCCAGAAAGACAGCCGTTCCGCTAATCAGCTTGAGAAATCCGGTCAGAAATGCACTCATCTCATCCCCCCTTTTTCGGAACCGTTCCGGGCATGACGGCTTGAGGCGGCGAAGCAGTTGGACGGCAGGTCCGGGTCCCATGCCATCTCCTTGAATATCTCCCGGCAGGCAGCGAGACTCTTCCCCCTCCCTTTTCCCGTGTCCGCGGTTCCATCCCTGGGACTGGCCCCCACTTCCGGGAAAAAGAGGTTGGCCCCAGCCATCAATGATGCGGAGTGCGGTTCGTGGGTGCAGTGGGCCCGCGGAACGTCCCCCATCACCAGCCGGCTCACCGCCACCATTCGGGCCATCTCCCTTTCCGTGATCATGCCGAACCTTTCCATGGGAGATCCCGGGAAATTGATTCGCCGCATCACCCCGCTGTAAACGGCCTGATGCTCTCTTGCCAGAAACATGAGATCCACGATCTCATCCGGAGAGTGTTCCGGTCCGACCGGTTCAATGCAGTTCATCCACAGCAAGCCCACGTCATTGAGGACCTGGATGGTTTGGATGCGCTTCTCTCTTTTAAAGGGGGTATCCACCCCTTCACCCAGCCGGACCGCATGATAGGCCCCCACAAAACCGGCGTCCAGGAGTTTCTCCCCTTCCCGGTGGGTGATGTCGCGGGTGTTGGCCACGAGGGGAACCGAGACTTCTTTTTTCAGCAGCCTTCCGATCTCCAGGAGCCTCTCAAAGGAAAACGTCCCCGTCGTCATCAGGTTGAGGGCATCCGCGGACTGGACCTCGCCCATTTTGGCCCACGCCAAAATGGTCTCTTCTGAAAAATCCACATCCTCTTTGAAGATCCCTGCTCTCTCCGTCAGAGAGCAAAAGGCGCAGTTGAAGGGACAGGGGGCCACATTCACCCCGATATGGAGATGGTTCTCTCCTTTTTCGTTGAACTGCTCTCTGGAAAGCCGGTTGGCGGTTTCCATGACGGCATAGGTTTCCCTGGCATGCAAATCCAGACTCAGGAGAAACAGCGCTTCCTCCCTGGTGATTCCGGCAAAGTCATGCGAACAATCCAGTATGCCTTGAACCCTTGGCAGGATCTCCCACCCCATCTCTTTACGCTCCTCTCTGTCATCTTTTCCTGTCAATCCCAGATGCCACATCTCGTCCCTTGCGGCGGCTTCACCCTTCCTGCGATCCCTTGTCCGGCTTATCCTCCCCCTTGATCTTTTTGATGATCTTCGGGATGAAGAAAGAGAAGATGAACAGGCCGACGGAGAAAAATACCTTGAAAGAGATGAGTTCCCCCCAGTTTCCCGAGGCCCATACCTCTTTTACCGTGCCAATAAAGAACGTGAAGATGAAGGTCCCCACGATAATGCCCAGGCCTGTTCCGAAGAAGTAATCCCAGAAGCGCACCTTTGTCAATCCCATGCCGAAATTCATGGGGGTGAAGGGGAAATAGACGAGGCGAAGGTAAAGCACGGTTGCAAAGCCTTTTCGCTCGATGGCATCGTCATATTTCTTCAACTGGTCTCCGATGAGTGATGCGGCAAACTCCCTGCCCAGGGTCCGGCCGATGACAAAGGCCCCGCTCGCGCCAAGCATGGCCCCGACCCACACATACAGAAAGCCCCAATAGGGTCCGAAGATCGCCGCCCCCAACCCGGTGAGAAGGGTTCCGGGTAGAAACAGGCACACGCCAACGGCATAGACGGCCATATACGCAATGGGCGCCCATATGCCCGCGCTATCCAGGAACCAGCCAAGCGCTTCGGCGGTTAGAAACGCCTTCACCGGTGTAAACCTCACCACATAAACGGCCGCAGCGATGAAGACTGCGAAGACAAGCGCCTTGAGAACGGCCCCGCTTTTGTTTTTTGGATGTGTTTTACGGGCTATTTCATCCACTTTGTTTATCCTCTCCATTCGTAGGCATCAGCCCGTTCCACAGGCCCTTCCCTTCAGGTGAAAAAAGAATTTCAATCCCTTTTTCACCTTATCGGAAAAGATCTTGGGAGACAGGTAGGCGCCTGCCACCCGCTTGTTGATCTCCCCGATGGTCGGGTAGGGATGGACCGCGGCGGCCAGGGTGGAGAGCTTCACCTTTCCGTTCAGCACGGCCACCCACTCGCTCAGCAGCTCACCGGCGTGGGGGCCCAGGATCTGAACCCCAATCGGTTTTTCATCCTTGTTCAGGAGCAACTTGATCTTTCCTGCTTTATTCCCTTCTGCAAGGCTCCTGTCGTTTTCCCGAAAGGCCTCCGAAAATACCGTGTATTCGATCTCCGCTTCCTCGGCCCTCTTTTCGTTCATTCCGATGCTGGCAAGTTCCGGGTCCGTGTAGGTGCACCAGGGCAGGAACGTGTAATCAGCCTTTCTGGGAAGATGAAAGATGGCATTACTTAGCACAATGCTTCCTTCGTAGCCTGCGGCATGGGTAAACTGAAAGGTGCCTGTGACATCTCCCGCTGCATAGATATGCTTCTGAGTGGTTCGCATCCGCGCGTCCACTTTAACGCCTTTTCGCGCAAACTCAACGCCGATCTCTTCCAGATTAAGGCCTTTCAGATTGGGTTCTCGCCCCATGGCGACCAGAATCTGCTCCGCTTTCAGGGAGGTGGCCTCGCCTTCCCTGTGCTTGATGCGTACTTCTTTTCCATTACCCAGGTCCCCTACTCCGAGAACCGAGCAGTTTAGATGAAAGGCGATCCCCTCACCGGTCAGGACCTGCATGACCTCATCGGCCATGTCCTTGTCCTCTTTGCTGAGGATCCGCCCGCTTCGCTGAATAACGGTTACCTTTGTCCCGAGACGACAAAACGCCTGGGCCATCTCGATTGCAATCGGGCCTGCGCCCAGAATCACCATGGAGGCAGGGAGACGATCCAGTGAGAAAATCTCTTTATTGGTGATATAGGGTGTTTCGTCTAACCCCTCGATGGGAGGCCTGTCCGGTGACGAGCCGCTGGCAATGACCCAGGTCTTTGCGGAGACGCTCTGCCCGTTCAGCCGGATGCTGTGCTCGTCCGTGAACGCGGGCTCTCCAAATTGTACTTTAGCGCCAAGGCTGCAAAACCTTTCTTCCGAGTCATGCTTTTGAATGGCGGAGATGACCGACTGAATTCTCTCTCTCACCTTCGAGAAGTCCACCGACGGCACTTCCACCGCGGGAAGTCCGAAGGCCTGGGCGTTTTTCATCGTGTGATAGGCCTGGGCCGTCCGGATAAGCGTCTTGCTCGGTATACACCCGAAGTGAAGACAGTCGCCGCCCAGTTGTTTCTCCTTTTCAACAAGGAGGGTTTTAGCGCCCAACTGGGCCGCACCTGATGCCACGGTCAACCCTGCGGCTCCCCCGCCAATAATCCCGATGTCATAGTCATACGCTGTCATGGTGTTTCTCCTTTTTTCCGAGGTCATTTTCCATTGAGAGACCAGTCGTAATCAAGATATTTGACGTTGATTTCTCCTTCCTGCTGCTTTATTTCTTCGCTTAGTTTCCCTTGGGCATATTGCCTGAAAAACCCGACAATGTCATCGTTGAAATCCTCGGAATACCACTTGAAAATGCTGCTTACATAAAGCGTGTTTTCTTGAAGGCGGTTGTATGTCGGATTGTTGATAAAGGCTTCCGTCATTTCGGTGAGTTGCCCATCCAGTGTATCCCCCCGATAAGGTTCCGACCGCAACGGCGGACAGCCCTTGGATGCGCAGTTCACCGCAAAATGAATCCGGGGATCTTTGAAACGGGGCCGTAGGATGTCGTGTTCGATGTTGTCCAGGGTTATGACATCGCCGTCGATAAGGGCGATTTTCTTCTTCCACGGGCTCTTGAACAGGCTGCCCAGATCTTTGATCGACTTTATGTCAGGATAGGCGCTCAAGATCAGCTTGATGGTCCAGGCATTGTATGCGTTGATATAAAAGGCGAACTGCTCGTTTCGAGGAAGTTTCTTCGGGTCGGTGTCTTCCAGGATCTTCAGGTATCGATCCAGCTTTGCCTCCTCATTCTTGAACCCCTGGTAGTCCACAACCCCGTTCTTCACATATTTATCGAGCAATTCAGCATAAAGCTGCATATCTACTGTGGGTGGGCATAATACGGGCTTTTTTCCAGTCTACCCTTGTAAATGGTCTGCCGGTGCTCCTCGGCAGCCATCATGATGGCTGCGCCGGAGAAATCCTCCAGGCTGTACTGACAGAGCAAGAGCCCGTTTTCTACAGGCGGCATAAGGGTGGGCGCTTGCTCCAAAACGCTCAGAGCTGCCAGGTCCCAGCCTTTGCGAACGGTCCATATCATGTCGCCCAGCACCCTGAATTCCTGGGTTCTAACTGCGAATCCTGCCAGATACCGTATCATTTCCTCCGGCGAATCCATCCCGGCGCTGACACTCAATCGTCCTCCCTTGAGCCAATCCCCGACAGGATGTCCCTGTTGTTTCATGTCATCCAGGAGATCCCTGCTCCTATCGGGAGGCATCACAACAAGCAAGGCCTCCTCCCGCTCGATGCCCTCAAGAAGGTACGGAATGGACACCCTGAGCGCGTCCTCGCTCCCTGAATAAAAATGGGTCATGTGGGAACCGTCTGGCACCTTGTGATCTCCAATGCCCAGGGGCTTCAGTGAATGGTTCTGCGAATCGTGAAGGAATTCCTCCAGGTCACTCCTGCGAAAGCGTCTCTCCCGCTTTCCACCTACCCGGTAGCAGTTCAACTTCCCTGAATTGGTCCATCGTCTTATGCTCATCTCGGAGACGTTCAGAAACCCAGCCGCATCTTTTATGTCCAACAGGCGCTCCATCAGATATGGTTTTCCTCCTTCCATATTGAAATGGACACATTTCCTTATTTCATGTCTGGTCCAGCGGGATCAAGAGCAAGCCCCCGGTTTTCCGTAGTGATTTATCCGTTTCTTTTAGGCATCTTTCTTTCACGGCCTTCAGAATTCGGCCCGCCGTCGTCTCCTGCCAAAACCATCGGCTGAACTCCCCGCTTGAGGGCGCAGCCGAACCGGGGCGGGCGGTTACGGCCTCGAAATAGAATGACTTCAAGTCCTGTGCGGCAAGCCGAAGGGCCGTCGAAAGGGAGAGGTCCGCCTTCGGGATCAACGGTTGTGCGCCCGTACCAAAGGCGCCGATCAATTCCGAAGCCGAGCGAGGTTCAAATTCCACCACCGCGGTTCGGCCGCGCTTTTCCATGCCCAGGTCGTACCAGGGGAGGAGCTCTGCGACTTCGCGGTTAAAGGCCGATCGCAGTCTTTCCAGATCGGTCTCTTGCCTCATCTCTGGGGCAAAACTCACAGGACAGGACCAGCCCTCCAGGCCCCTGTCGTCGTCGAGAGCGTCTTCAGGAGCTTCCTCGGGAAAGTCCACAAGCAACGGCCCTTCCGGCGCATCAAGAAGCTGGAGTGCCGCCATAAGCACTCGGCGCTGCAGTGCCGGATTTCCAGGGGCGCCCAGGGGGCGTCCAAGCTCAAAGGAAACCCAAAGCGCCCTGGGAGGGCAGATAGTCTCCGTATGCTCGCGGATCAGGCTGATTTGCGTGGTGGGAATGCCTTCACTTTCCAAATAATGCGCCAGCGCGCCCACGGCGCGCGTGCAAAACGGTCAGACCGGGACCAAGAGGGCCCCATCCACCCCGTCCCCTTTCAAGAGCGCGGCCAAGTTCCGGGCCGCCGACTCCATTTCAGCCGGGTCGGTGGCGCCCATGAACGAGTAATGATAGGCGGCCACACTCCCGATGATCCCTTCCACTTCGAGTTCACGGAGCCGGTCAAGAGGGAAAACAATGTTCCAGTCCTGCTGAAAACCGGTGCGGTCAAAATTGGTGGAGATGTGAGTCATCACCAGGTCTCTTGCATGGATGTTCCCTGGGATCACCCGGTAATCCCCAGTCATCCCCTCAAAGGGCCGATCCCCCCGTCGCTGAAGTCCAGCGGTTGAAATCAGAGAAATCCGTCGGCTGGCAAGTGGTTTTCCCGGTACCCAAGGTTGGCTGTTGAATGAGGGGCAAGGAAGTTTGGCCAGGTGGGAGCGCATAGGTTCGGGCATTCGGTTAAGCTGGGCCATTCGAATCCTCCTTTGTTGACCTTCAAAAAGTAACATCTCAATAATCAGGGGCAAACCCCCTGGATTCCGGCCTCCGCCGGAATGACGAGCAAGCCAACCACCCGTCATTCCAGCGAAAGCTGGAATCCAGCGCCGTTGGGGAGGAAGCAGTCACCCCGATTTATTGAGAAGATACTTCAAAAAAGAGTTTTCTTAAATATTGTCAAATTGTCTTTATTTTGATATACAATATTATTCATTGTTATCAAAGTCAAGCGTTGTTGTTGAAATTTGTGACCATTGGAGGGTTCGCGGGAGACGGGAACTGAAAAGGGGAGGTTGGATGGGACGCATGAAACCAAGCTTGCTACAAACCGTCTTTGCCGGCGTATTGATCACTGGACTCATCTGGCATACGGTTGTTTTGGCCGAATCTGTTTCTGTGCTGGAAGAAGGCTCCTTTTCAGCCGAAAAAGCCGTGAGCCCGCTTCCAGCCAAATGGGAGCCCCTCCACTTTAAGGACATTAACCGGCATACCGACTATCGACTTGTCGACGAGGGTGGGCAGGTGGTTGTTAAGGCGGTGGCTGACGCCTCAGCCTCCGGTTTAATACGAAAAATCACCATTGATCCCCGGGAATACCCGATCGTTCAGTGGCGACGGAAAATCGCCAACATATTGAATAAGGGGAACGTGTACAGAAAAGACGGGGATGACTACCCGGCCCGGCTCTACATCCTCTTCGAATACGATCCCGACAGGCTGGGCTTTTTTGAAAAGCTTAAATATGAAACCGCAAAACTCTTTTACGGCGCCTATCCCCCGCTGGCGTCCATCAACTACATCTGGGCGTCCAACGCGCCGGAAGGGCTGGTGGTTCCCAATCCATATAGCGATCGGTCCATGATGGTGGTGGTCGAAAGCGGAGAAAAGAATCTGAATCGATGGCTTACCGAGGAGAGAAATATCTACGAGGACTACCGGAAGGTGTTCAAAGACGAGCCCCCCATGATCTCCGGGGTGGCCATCATGACCGATACGGACAACACCGGCGAATCGGTCACCGCCTACTACGGCGACATCCTCCTTTTCCATGAGAGGCCATGAGTAGAACCAGTGAAAAGAGGTGTGTTTGGAGCGTGACGCATTCAAGAAAGTCGCATGGGGACCAAGATTACGCGAATGGCATTTCAGGGCTTTTAAGGAATGTATCAAATACAGTCCTTCAATACCTTTTTGGCCCAGCCCGGCAGCGGACTTACTGACTCAGTCAATGCTCCGTGTTCAATAACGGCAATCTTTCGGAAAGGAGCGTCAAACAGGGAGTTGTCCAGCAGTCGCGCTTCGTCGATTAGGGGAAGGACGGTTGCGATATATTTCATAGTCCTCGGGATGCGGCTCCTTATTTTCTGAGGAGGTACATCATGGCCGCCTTCAGCGACACGCTGATGCACACGGGCTTCATTCAGTTCCGGGGTTTCTAAATGGATGTACACAAGGACGATGTGGTAGCCCAGTGATTTTGCCCTGGCAATGAAATCTATCTTGGAGGGATGTGAAAATTCCGTTTCAAAACAAAAGGAAATTCCTTGAAGCAGGAGGTCCTCTCGAAGCCTTTCCGCAAGCATCATCGCCTTATAGCTGGCAGATTCCTGATTTACGGGGTTTATGGCCCTGGCAATGATATCGGCGTTGATCAGGTTGATGCCGCGGGATTTCAGGAAAAGACGGTAAAAGGTGGATTTGCCAGCGCCGTTGGCGCCTGCCAATATCCAGAGCTGCTTTTGGCTTTTCATTGGGATGCTCTGAACTCACCATTTTCAAAGTGACCTGTCTGACGTTCGCCTGTTTTGACATTGACCCTGTCCAGCAGGCCCGGTCGGCTTCTGCTGGCTTCATAATAAAATGGCGCCGCTGTCAATTTTGACGAGACGTCTTTGCTCCTGGAGTTCTTTTCCAGATCGTTGAACACGTCAGAAGGATCTATGGGCGCCGAGAAGGCGGATTCCAGCCTGATGGTTTTGACGCCCTGCATCACAGCAAACACATCTTTAAGATCGATGATGCCTTCCACCGCTCGACCCAGTTCAGCCCAGTATTCAATTTGCATGGGGATAGAACGCTTTTGAACCATGCCCTCCATTTTGGCGGCCTCTATCAAATCCGAGTTTAAACGCATTGGACTGGCCATTTGATCTTCTCTCCTATCCTTCCGTTGCTTTTTGCTACAAAAGTAGCGCATAAATACAGGGTTGTCAATCTAAATGACCCATCACGGGGAATATCTTCGATTCCTAAAGCCATCTCTTTCGCTGGTTGTTCGCCTTCCATTCCGCCAGTCCGTTCCATCAGATCACCGAAAACCAGTGAACCCGCTCGTTCTCGCCCTACCGGTCGTTGACGGCGATAGACATCCTGGCCACCGCCTTTTGGCTCGTGGTCGTGTACCGGAGGTCCACATCCGCGCCGGCCGTCCGATGATGTTCACCTGGTTCATGCTCGTTTCTCCTTTCCATGGGCGGCGGACTTCCTCTGGAATCGGAGGCCGCTTTGTGAAATACGCAATCATCTTGACATCCTGGCCATTTTGCAAGTATTGTGCATGTATTATTGAGCCAGAATCAGAGAGATTGAAAATCCCACGAAATATCGATCGATTTGCGGTAACAAAAAGCATGTGCTAAGATAATGTCGATCTGACCGGGGAATCCGACCGATAAATGCCAAGAAAATGGAGGAGCGGACGATGCTCGAAATTGAATACATCACAGACAAGGATGGGCAGCAAAAGGCCGTAGTCATCCCGGTTGATCTGTGGCGGAAAATATCACCTGCGAAAGACGCATCTGCCGAGGAAATCTCCGAGGAGGTCGAAAACTACTGTTTGAACAAAGCCATGGATGAGGATGAGGGAAGCCCTCTTTTGAACCGAAAAGAAGCTCTCGCCTTCCTTGAAGGATAACC
>Ga0172370_10011150_pt1 | contig 10176 bp, 5 predicted proteins | sample LakKiv5m_FD_114538 | JGI IMG/M metagenome (GOLD analysis project Ga0172370, IMG submission 114538) | Freshwater microbial communities from Kabuno Bay, South-Kivu, Congo - kab_022012_11.5m | ecosystem: Environmental > Aquatic > Freshwater > Lake | place: Democratic Republic of the Congo...
ATCGTCTCCCGGGTATAGTCGATGGGGATGCCGTCGGCGGGAGCGATCGCCACCTGCGGGATGGTGATGCCCTGCTCGAGCTGCCGGCGAATCTCCGCCTTCATCTTCTCCGCAACCATCGCCGGGACATCCGGGTGGGTCAGGTTGGCCAGGGTTTCGTTGATCGAACCGTCGATCTGCCGGGCGAAATACTCCGGTTTGGCCGTCACATATTCCTTATCCGGCAGCCACTGTTCGATACTGCCGTCGCCTGCGACCGGCAGCACCTGCCCGGGATTGGCTTTGTTGCGGATCTTGAATTCGCAATCCTGCGCCCACATCTCGGGCGGGGCGTTCTGCCACCAGGTTCGCTGAACGAAGTCGGGAGCGTCGGTGAAGTTCATATCGGCAAAGGTGACGGTCTTCAGCGCGGGCAGGTATTCGCCGTATTCACCCGGCATATACCAGCGCGCGCCCAGCCGATGGAGAAATTCATAAACGGCGTATTCGGTGCCGTGATACGGCCCGGCGTCGTTGCCGACCAGCGCCAGCGTATCGCCTTTACAGTAGATAGTATAACCTTCCTCCCTGAAATCTTTCGTCACGCCGCGGAGATAGATCAGCGGCAGCGGTTTTGTCAGCGTGCTTTCGCCCACTAAAATGACCGGCCCCGGCGCCCGCGCGGTTTCAGACACCAATGGCAGCCGGGCGCCGCTGATCTTCTCCAGGTAAGTCTGCAGGTCAGCGGCGGCGGCGTGCTCGCGTTCCGCGGAAGTGCCGACCTTCCAGGCGGGACCCCACCCGGCGCGATTATACGGCTCGGCGGCGAAAGCAGTGGCGGAAACCACGATAGTCGCCGCGGGCAGGCCATCCTTCACCAGCGTAATGGCGTGGGCGGTCGAGAACAACAGCAGGGAAAGAAGGGAAAAAACGCATAATCTTAACATGGCGCACCAGCCTTTCAGACGAGACATGCGAGGATAGGCGAGTGATGATAGTGTAAGGGAGCAAGAAAGGATTGTCAAATAAGGTACTATTGACAAACGCAAGGAATCCGCGTTACATTCTTTGCATTCCGATAAGGAAACATAACTTAATCTGACGTTACCGCGAGGAGCGAACCATGAGCGATTCGTACCGTTTCGACACCCTGGCCCTGCATGGGGGACAGGAGCCCGACCCGACCACCGGGGCGCGCGCCGTGCCCATTTACCAGACGTCGTCCTACAACTTCAAGAGCCCGGAGCACGCCGCCGACCTGTTCGGCCTGCGCGAGTTCGGCAACATCTACACGCGCATCATGAATCCGACCACCGACGTGCTGGAGAAGCGCGTGGCCATGCTCGAAGGCGGCGCGGCGGCGTTGGCGGTTTCCTCCGGCCAGTCGGCGGAGGCGCTGGCGCTGCTCACCATCGCCGACGCCGGTGACAATATCGTGAGCTGCACCTCGCTTTACGGCGGCACCTACACGCTGTTCCACTATACCTTTAAGAAGATGGGTATCGAAGTGCGCTTCGTGGACGCGGCCGACCCGGCGAGCTTCGAAAAGGCCATCGACGGCAAGACGAAGGCGGTGTTCGGCGAAATGCTCGGCAACCCGCGGCTGGACGTCTTTCCGATTCAGGAAGTGGCGAAGATCGCGCACGGCCACGGCATCCCGCTGGTTCTCGACAGCACCTCGGTAACGCCGTATCTGTGCAGGCCCATCGAATGGGGCGCGGACATCGTGGTGCACTCGCTCACCAAGTACATGGGCGGGCACGGCACCTCCATCGGCGGCATCATCGTCGATTCCGGCAAATTCGATTGGGGCAGCGGGCGTTTCCCGGTATTCACGCAGCCGGACGATAGCTATCACGGCATGACCTGGTGGGAGCTGCCGGAGCCGCTGAAGAGTTTGAGCTTCATCCTGAAGGCGCGGGTGAGCAGCCTGCGCGACCTGGGCTCCGCGCTGTCGCCGTTCAACTCGTTCCTCTTCCTGCAGGGCATCGAGACGCTGCACCTGCGCATGGACCGGCACTGCGCGAACGCGCTGGCGGTGGCGAGCTTCCTGAGCGACCATCCGCTGGTTAGCTGGGTGAATTACCCCGGCCTGCCCAACCACCCCTCGTATGAGCTGGCAAAGCGATACATGCCCAAGGGCGCCAGCAGCCTGATCGGCTTCGGCATCAAGGGCGGCCTTAATGCCGGGCGCGAGTTCATTCGCAACGTGAAGCTGGCATCGCACCTGGCCAACATCGGCGACGCCAAGACGCTGGTCATCCACCCGGCGAGCACCACCCACTCGCAGCTCTCCCCCGATGAGCAGGAATTGACGGGCGTCACCGCGGACTACATCCGCCTGTCTATCGGCATCGAGGATGTGCAGGACATCATCGAGGACCTGGATCAGGCGCTGAAGGCCGCGCAAGCGGTGAAGGCCTGAAAGAAAGCGCGCAAGGAGCCTCCCGAAAGGGAGGCTCTTTCTGTTTGGTGTAATGCGGCATGAAATGAATGAGAGCGATCGAAAGGTGGACAAACCAGGCATATCGGCTGATTTTTTTCTTTTCCCGATGTAACAAAATCATCCAATTTAACGTATATACTATAGGTGTATTGCCCCAATTCAGGAGGTATCGTTATGCGTCGTCACCTGTTCCGCGCTGCCGCCGGCCTGGCGGTAATCGTAATCATCGTCCTCGTAACCTTCCGCTTTACCCGCACGCCGGTGAAGTCAGCCTTCCTGTCATCGAAGGCGGCGAAAAACGCGGCCAGCTTGCAATTGCTGATAGACGAGGTGAAAGTCGTCGGTTGGATCAGCGGCGCGAAGGACTATGCCGGTCGCACCGTCACCATCCGGCGTGGCGAGGAGAAGGCGACGGAGACGGTGGGAGAGGGGAACGTCTTCGCCTGGAACTATGCGGTGGAAACGCCGACAGCCGCCACCGTCACCATCGGCGATTTAACCCAGCGCGTGAATCTGATGCCGCCGACGAAGCTGGAGCCGGCCGCGTATTTCGTGGTGGACCGCACGGTCTACCGCCCGGGGCAGAAGGTGCAGTTCGCCGTCTTCCTGCGCAAGCGCGATTCCGAAGGCCGGTTCAACCCCATTCGCGGCGAGAAGGTGACCGTACAGGTGACTTCCGAGCGCCGAAACAACACCATCGCCGAGCTGAAGCTGACCTCTGACGATTCAGGCCGCATCACCGGCAGCTACACCTTCGGCGAGAGTCAGGCGCTGGATGCCTACCGGCTGGCCATCCCCGGTTATCAGGGTGAGGCGCGGGTGACGCTGGCGGAATTCCGCAAGGCGAAAGTCCGGCTGGCCATCGACGGGAAAGTGGCTACGGACAAGCTGACCGTCTCCTTTGACGCCCTCGATTTCTTGGAGCAGCACGTGCCCGATGCGCGGGTGCGCTACACCGTGCAGGTGGTGCGCACGCCGAAGGAGGAGCGGCGCGGCAGCCTTAAGCCGGAGGAGTTCGTGTATAACCGCGCGAGTACCGGCGCCTGGTGGAGTCTTCGCGACATGAGCGCTGAAGAAGCACTGCTGGCGGAATCGGAGCCCGCCTTCATGCCGCGGTTCAACCCGTATGGCGGCACGGTGGTCGCGCAATTCGACGGCGACCTTAAGATGGCGGATGGCCACGCCGAGTATAAGCTGCCTATCAAGACCGAATGGAACGACACCCGTCACCAGGTGCGCGTGGAAGGCGTGCTGGTGGATGCCAACGGTCAGGAGCAGCGCGCGACCCGCGAGCTCTCATTGCGTGGCAGCGAAGGGACGCTGAAACTGACTACCGAAAAGCGGTATTTCGAGCCCGGCGAGAAAATCGAGGTGAAAGCAGAGCGCCCGCGCGGGGCGGATACCTCGCTGGTGGTGATGCGGCTGTCGCCGGGCGCGGTGGGGACACGCTATTATCCGGGATATTACGGTGAATACGCTTACTCGGGGATCAGCAGTATTCGTCGCAGTGCCGCGATCAACCCCCGCTGGACCGATCTCGACACCGACAACGTCGAGCACAACCTGGTAACCGCCGTGCCGCTGAAGGGTGACCGCGCGGAAGTGACGCTCAACGAACCGGGCGCCTACACGCTGGTAGGCATCACCACTCTCCCCGACGGCGCCACCGCCCGCGACGAAGTGGGCTTCATCGTGCGGGAATCGACCGAGCAGCCGGGGTTGAACCTGAAGCTGGACAAGGACGAATATGCGACCGGCGACACCGTGGAGCTGCAGATATCCAGCCGCTTCCGCGACGCCCGTGTGCTGGTCTCGCTGCGCGACGGCGCCGGCGTGCGCTGGTGGAAGGCAGTGACGCTTGATGGCGAGACGGCACGCGCGCGCTGCAAGCTGGATGACGACCTGACCTACGGCTGTATCTTCGACGTGCAATATCCCGAAGGCGGCGCGCTGCACGTGGCGCAGCAGACCTTCACCGTGACGCCGGAGGCGCGCACGGTGCGTGTCACCACCAGCGTGAAAGAACGGGTGGACGCCGGCGAAAAGGTGAAGATCGACATCGAAGTAAACCGCAAGGAGCCGGTGGACCTGGTAGTGTCGGTATATGATAAGTCGCTGCTGGGCGTGGCGCCGGACACCGCGCCGGATATCCGCGGCTTCTTCCTGGCCGACGACCGCGCGCGGGAGTATAACGACCGTGACATGCTGCGCCGGCGGCTGGCGGGGGCGACCATCCAGGCCGCGATGGACCGCATGGACGGCCGATTGAAGGAGTTGAAGGACAAGCAGCCGCTTCCCCCGGAGTATTATCAATTGCGCAATGCGCTGCAGCAATGTAAAAATGGTTACCTTTCCCCACAATACCTGCCGGTGTTGCTGGACGCGGTCGGCATCCCGACGCTCGGGACCCAGAATTACTGGCAGCAGTACCGCTTCAAGCCCGCGCAGGCGGCGAAAATCACGCTGTTCGAAGTGATGGACCGCTGGGATTCCGAGCCGAACCGGTATTTCACTTATGCTTTCTGCGGCGGCAAGCTGGTGATGGGCGGCGGGTATCCGTATGCGATGGCCTATGATGCGGCGTATGCCCCAATAGATCGTAATAGCCTTGCATTGAATAGGGTCTACGGCAGAAGGTCCGTGGGCGATTACTTTGCCAGCGGGAATGCCGCGCCGTCGGTGTCCGCCCAGGCGGCATATTCCGTGCAGCCGAGTGGCCCGGCGCCGGTGGAGCTGACGGCCGGGGAGGGCATGCAGGTGCGGCGGGACTTCTCCGACCTGGCATTCTGGAGCGCGAAGGTGCGCACTGACCGGGGCGGTCACGCGGAGGTGGAGTTCAAACTGCCGGATTCGCTCACTAACTGGCAGGTGGTGGTGACGGCGGTGGCGCCGGACATGAGCGTAGGGCGCGCCATCGAGACCTTCACCAGCACCCGGCCCATCATGGTGTGGCCGATGCTGCCGCGCAGCTTCACCGAAGGCGACCAGGTGAAGATTTTCGGCAGCGTGCAGAATCGCAGCGACCGCGACCAGAAGATCCGCGTGAGCTGCAAAGTGGAGAACGGCAAGCTGCTGGATGAAGCGGAGCGCACCGTCTCCGTGAAGGCCGGCGGCTTCGAGCTGGTCTACTGGACGTTTCAGCCGGCGGAAGAAGGCTTCGCGCAGATCCTGATGTCGGCCAAATGCGGCGAAGGCGCCGACTCCTCGCTCAAGCGGTTGCCGGTGGAAGCATGCTCGGTGGGGGAGGTGATCACCGCTTCCGGCTTCTGCAAACCGGAAACGAGCTTCACCGTGCCGGACGGCGTTAACCTGTCCAACGCCAGCCTGGAGGTGAGCGTGTCGCCCACGCTGGCGGCGGACATGGCCGACACGCTGCCGTTCCTGGTGGATTACCCCTACGGCTGCATCGAGCAGACGATGAGCCGCTTCCTGCCGGCTATCCGCGTGGCGCAGACATTGAAGCATTATCAGATCAAAAACCCGGAGTTGGAGGCGAAGCTGCCGAAATGCGTGGATATGAGCATCGAGCGCCTGCTGCAGATGCAGCAGCCCGACGGCGGCTGGGGTTGGAACGGCAGCAGCGCCACGCACGAGATGATGACGCCGTATGCGCTTTATGGTCTGCTGGAAGCGGAGAAGGCCGGCTATTCCATCGGCAACGAAGAAGCGGTGGAACGTGGCTTGCGCAGGGTTCGACGGTATATCGACGCCATGAGCGCGGCGCAGGCGTCCGACCGTATCTACTGCATGTATGTCTACGCGCACCGAGAGCCTGTGCCGGAGGCCTGGTGGTCGTTCATCGACAGGCAGGCGGACAGCGGCAAGCTGAGCGATTACGCGAAGGCGCTGGCGCTGGAGATGGCGGTGGACCACGGCAAAACGAGTCTGGCGAAGAATCTGGCCGCCATGCTCCACACCTCCGCTCAGCATTCCGGCGGGCAGGTTTACTGGCGGACGGCCGGCTTCTCACGCTGGAGCGACGACCGCAACGAAGTGACTGCGGCGGCGCTCAAGGCACTGGTCGCGTATGATGTGAACGACTCGCTGATTTCCGGCGTGCTGTCCTATTTTGCGCAGACAAAGCAGGGCAACCGCTGGAACTCGACCAAGGACACGGCGATGATCGTCTACGCGGTGTGCGACTACCTGGCTCGCGTACAGGTTTCTGAAAGCAGCGGGAAAGCAGTGGCGGTTACGGTGAATGGCGCGCGCTCCCGCGAGCTGGAGATGAACTCCGGGCTGGCAAAGAAGCTCACGGTGGCGGGCACGGAGCTGCGTCACGGCGCCAACCTGGTGAAATTCGCCAACGCGGCGCCCACCTCGCTGTTCCGCCTGCGGCTGGTGTATCACCGGGAAGGCGCGGACATCGCGCGCATCGAGAAGGGCATCACCGTGTCGCGCCGCTTCTACCTGCTGAACGAAAAAGGGGCGCGCATACGACGGATCAAGTCCGGTGACACCATCGCGCGCGGCTCTTACTTCGAGAGCGAGGTGGGCGTCACCTGTCACCTCCCCGGCGATATGCGCTACGTGCTGTTGAGCAGCCCCAAGCTGTCGAGCTGCGAGACGCTGCCGGAGAACGATCCCCGCTTCGGCAAGCCTTCCACATCGGCCTATGTGCTGCGCGAAGACCGGAACGACGCTGTTTACTTCCACCACGAAACTACGCCCCGCTCGTTCATCGACCGCGGCGTCTTTCATGCCGAGTTCGCCGGCGATTTCGTCGCCGCCCCCGCCGCCGTCGAACTGATGTATAGGCCGGAAGTGTGCGGGCACAGCGAGGCGTTCAAGTTGACGGTGGCGGATGAAAAGGTAGCCAGGGTGAAATAAAACAGAGGCGCAGTCGCCCTGCGCCTCTGTTTTATCCTTAATCGAGCTATGTCTTCAGGCTGGCCTTGCTCCGCGTATACTGCAGCTGCACATCCGCGCTCCGCTGCTCGAGTTGGGCGCGGCTGAGCTCGATGACTTCCTCGGCTTCGTAGGGGGACATGGTGCCGATGGTTACCATGTCGCAGTCGCGGATGGTGTTCCACACAAATGCCAGGCCGGTGGGGGGCAGCAGGCGGCCCGCGGCGAGCGGCTTGATGGTCATAACCGGCTTTTTCGCGTCGCGGATGACGCGGCTTATCCAGTCCGTCTCCACCTGGCAGAGGAAGCCGGCGGCGTTGTAGGGTTGGATATACGCTTCTACAACGTCATCACCGGTGTTGTCCGCGCAAACCACCGATTCCGGCGTATGGGTGCTCAGGCCCGGCACCAGACCGAACTCGCGCGTGATGCGCAGCAAATCGACCAGTTCGGGCATCAGCCGTCGTTCGCGCCGGTCGAGCAGCCCGTCGGTGGTACACTGGTGGGGGAAGCAGAACTGCCCGCGCAGCGTCTTCACCGTCTCGCAGGTGCGCTTCCAATCGTCCAGTGTGCCGGGCGTGTTCCAGTCGCCGCTGTAGGAGCGCCAGTGCGGGGTGACTATCCACAGCATCTCCCGCCCGGCGCGCTGCTCCACCTCGTCCAGCGCCTGGCGCACGAAGTCGCTCTCCATGCTCATGAAGGCGTTGCACCCGTTTCGCGCGAAAACCTCGATAACCTCGGCAACTTTCGCCGGCGTTGCGAACAGCTCCTTGATGAATCGGTCCTTGGCGGCGCTGGTGTGCGAAAATCCCAACATCCAATTGCTGCCGCAGATCAGGCGGGGAAGGGAAATGCCCCCCACGGTAGTGCGCGGGAAATCGGTCATCGAACGCTCCTCAATACTTACTTTACCGATAAGGATATTGCATTATCGGCGTTGATATACGTATTATAGTGATAAATCGTAAAAGATGCCATTGGTCTTTGTATCTTCGAGGCTTTGTGCCTTTGTGTTTTCGTAGTCGGAGGTTCTGTATGGGTGTGGAAACTCCCGCTTTCAGCTATACTGAGGACATGGTGGTGAAGGTCGATAATGCCGGGTCGGTCGGGGTGGTCGAAACGCAATACTTCGACTACCCGGGCGCGCTGGTGCTGGAGTCCGGCAGGGAGCTCGGGCCGCTGCGGATTGCCTATGAGACCTACGGCACGCTGAACGCGGTGAAGGACAATGCCATCTTCGTGCTGCACGCGCTCTCCGCCGATGCCCACGCGGCCGGCTTTCACGCGCAGGACTTCCAAAAACCGAAATACAAGCCGGGCTGGTGGGACATGATGATCGGCCCGGGTAAGGCCTTCGACACCGACCGCTTCTTCGTGGTGTGCTCGAACATCATCGCCGGCTGCATGGGAAGCACCGGCCCGAACTGCATCGATCCGGCGACGGGCCGCCGCTACGCGCTGGATTTCCCCATCGTCACCATCGGCGACATGGTGGAGGCGGAACGGCTGCTGATGGATTACCTGGAAATCTCCCGCTGGTACGCGATTTCCGGCGGCTCGATGGGCGGCATGCGCGCGCTGCAATGGGCGGTGGCCCATCCCGAGCGGGTCGCGCGCTGCATCCCCATCGCCACCACGCACCGCCTGTCCGCGCAGGGGATCGGCTTCAACGCGGTGGGGCGGTCGGCCATCATGAGCGACCCGAACTGGCGCAACGGCGAGTATTACGACGGCGAAGCGCCGGCAAGCGGCCTGTCGGTGGCGCGCATGATCGGGCACATCACTTACCTCTCCGAACAGTCGATGCACGATAAATTCGGCCGCAGCCTGCGCAACGCGGTGGAATACACCTGGAATTTCACGCCGGAATTCTCGGTGGAAACCTACCTGCAGCACCAGGGCGACGAGTTCGTCAAGCGCTTCGACGCCAACTCGTATCTCTACATTACCAAAGCGATGGATTACTTCGACCTTAGCGCGCGCTCGGGCTCGCTCACCGCCGCCATGGAGGAGGCCACGGCGCGCTTCCTGGTGATCTCTTTCAGCTCGGACTGGCTCTTCCCCACCTCCCAGTCCCGCGAGATCGTCCGCGCCCTGCGCCGCAACGGCATCGACGTCAGCTTCCTGGAGATCGAATCGAGCTACGGGCACGATGCGTTCCTGCTGGAGGCGGAGGAGATCACGCGGCTGGTCAAAGGGTTCTTGCAGTAGCTTACTCGAAAACAGACAAGCCGGTTCGTAGTAAGCCACGCAGCCGCAGCGGAGTGGCGTCCGAGTTTAGGTAAGCTTACCACTAGCCGGAACGGAGGCGACCCATGGCATGCACATGTTGCGATTGCCAGGAACCCCTGGAAATCCTCGACGATGTCGCAATACGTATAAAACAGACAGATCGCCTTAAAGCCTCTCTCGATTACCTTGCGACTGCCAAAGGTGGTTGGGTAAAGCTGTATCGCTGTAAAGAATGCGGGCAATTCTGGCAGTCATCGACGTATGAAACAGGAGTTGCACATTTTTATGAAGTTTTATATCCCGTGCCTCCCATCGATCTGCAGGAATGGCTCGAGCACCCTTATCTTGATGCCGTTCAGATCGCAGAGAACCGCACGAAAATCATGAGAGTAGAAAATGAATTGGGTCCGGAAATCGGCCCGGAGCTTTGCCGAATTGAAGATTGCCATCGACTTCGAGTTGCTCACAGCGTCTTTTGTCAGCAACATCATATCGAAAATCTGCAGAAAATCGGTGCTTTGCCTCAATTGCCGGCAATAAATAATGACGCAGGACTTTCGCTCAACAGCCAACCGCTGGGATGCCCGGTTGGCGTAGTTGTTCCGTGAGATAGTCATCCCATTGGCTATTTTTAGCCTTGTACAATGTGAGTCCGAGTTCCTGGGCATGCA
>Ga0172370_10011152_pt1 | contig 10175 bp, 6 predicted proteins | sample LakKiv5m_FD_114538 | JGI IMG/M metagenome (GOLD analysis project Ga0172370, IMG submission 114538) | Freshwater microbial communities from Kabuno Bay, South-Kivu, Congo - kab_022012_11.5m | ecosystem: Environmental > Aquatic > Freshwater > Lake | place: Democratic Republic of the Congo...
ATCGGCGTGCCGGATCGCCTCGACGCGGGTGTCGCGCTGCGCCCGTGGCGAGCCGATCGAGGAGCCGGTCTTCCTTCCCCGCAGCGTGCTCGCAGATCCGGACGGTGCGCTGTCCCTCTCCGGCAACGCGGCGGGCCTGTCGACCGCGCGCTCGCTCGAGGTGCAAGGCGCATTCTCGCTTGGCGCGCGGAACTCGACCGGCGCCGGACGCAAGGGCGCGGGCCTGTACGCCGTGCTGCCCGTCGCGGGCGCGGCCCTCGGCTACGCGTTCGAGGGCGGAGGCGCCGGGGGCATGCGCGACGCCTGGCTCCAGCGTCACACGTTCGCGCTGAGCCTCGGTCCGCTCGGACTCGCCACGCGGATGTGGTCGCACGATCGCGACATGCCGGCGGCCCGAACGGGCGAGGCCTCGTGGCTGTGGCGGCTCGGACACCACCTCTCGATGGGTGCACACGGCGTGCTGGCCAACGATCGTGCGCGCGATATCGGCGTGCCGGATCGCCTCGACGCGGGTGTCGCGCTGCGCCCGTGGCGAGCCGATCACCTCACGCTCGCGATCGAGGGCGGCTACGCGTGGCTGCGCACGGAAGCCACCCGCGCCGCCTCGTCGAGCGACGGGCGTGCAGGCGTCGGCGAGGTCGGCGGCAGCGCGCTCGTGCGCCTCACTCGTGGTCTGTACCTCGGCGCGGACGGTCGCGCGCGGCTTCCTGCCTCGGCCGCGGGGGGCGAGCCGAGCTTTCGCGCGAGCGTCGTGCTGCGCGTGTCGTCGGGCGTGCTCGGCTATGATCTCGGCGTGCGCGCAGGCGAGGCTGGTCGTGCAGGCGATGACGACGCGACGCTGTCGATGGCGATCCGCGCGTCGATGGATCGCTACCCGTCGGTGATCGACCACAGGCCGCGCGGCGTGATCGTCCCGCTCCGAGGCGCGCTCGAGGAAGGAGCGCTCAGCGGCGCGCCCTTTGGTCGTCTCGCGCTGAGGCTCGAGCGGCTCTCACGCGCCCCGGAGGCCGTCACGATCGTGTTGCGCGACGACGGCTTCAAGCCCAACTGGGCCCAGGTCGAGGAGCTGCGCACGGCGATCGGGGTGTTGCGCAAGGCCGGCAAGAAGGTCGTCTACATGGCGGAGGGCTACGGGCCGCGCGCCTACGCGATCGCCGCGGCCTGCGATCACATCATCGCCATGCCCGGTGGTCACGTCGGCCTGCGGGGTCTCTCGAGCACCGTGACGTTCTACAAACGCACGCTCGAGCTGCTTGGCGTCGAGGTGCAGTCGGTCCGCTTCGGCGAGCACAAGACCGCGCCCGAGGTCTACACCGAAGAGAAGCTCTCGGAGGCGTGGCGCGCCCGTCTGGAGGCGATCGTCGAGGCCCGTTGGAAGCGGCTCGTCGGCTGGATCACGGCCGATCGCAAGATCGCGGAGGGCGTCCTGCTCGCGAAGCTCACAGAGGGCGTCGTCTACCCGCAGGACGCGCGCGCGGCGGGCCTCGTCGACGCGGTGTTGCACCGCGACGAGGTCGAGAAACACCTGCGTGACAAGAAGCTCCTGCCGGCCGGTGCGCCGCTGCCGAAGGAGGCCTTGCTCGCCGCGCCGGAGCGCCGGTGGGGTCGCGCACCGCGTGTCGATGTCGTGACGCTGGACGCTCAGATCGCCGACGGGAAGAGCGGTCGCAGCGTGCTCGGCGGGCGCACGAGCGGCTCGGAGGACTTCGACGCGATCGTGTCGCGGGTGGAGCGGGGCGCCGCGAGCGCGATCGTCGTGCGGATCGACTCGCCCGGTGGCTCGGTGACCGCGTCCGAGCGCATGTGGCGCGCGATTCGACGCACGAACCAGCGCAAGCCAGTCGTTGTCTCGATGGGTGCCGTGGCCGCCTCGGGTGGCTACTACGCCGCCGTCGCATCACCGCGCATCTACGCCGACGCGGGGACCGTGACGGGATCGATCGGCATCTTCGCGGCCAAGCCGTCCGCCGCAGGCCTGTGGAAGAAGCTCGGCCTGGGTCGCGACGCCGTCGAACGCGGGCCGCACGCGTCGATCGACTCGCTGGATCGACCGTGGACCGAGGCCGAGCGCATCACGGTCGAACGCAACTTGCGACGCTACTACGATCTCTTCCTTGAGCGCGTCTCGGACGGCCGCAAGAAGTCACTGGCCGAGCTTTCGCCGCTCGCGGAGGGGCGCGTCCACCTCGGCGCCGACGCGAAGGCGTCTGGGCTCGTCGACGAGATCGGTGGCCTCTCGGCCGCGATCCGGGATGCCGCGACGCGCGCGGGTGTCTCCGCCGACGAGGCGATCGAGGTGCGATTTCTGCCGGAGCCGACCTTCCTGCAGTCGCTTCAGGCGAAGCTCGGCCTGCTCGTCGCCGAGCCGCGCACGGAGGGCGGAGGCGCTGTGGAGGCGCTCGCCGGCGCGCTCGGGGAGTGGGTCGACATGGACCTGATCTCCGCGCTCGTGCACGCGGCGCCGCTCGCACCGATGGCGCTCGATCTGGGGCCGCGCTGAGATGCGCGTGCTCGTCACCGGGGCCGCCGGCTTCATCGGCTCGCACCTGTGCGAGCGGCTCCTGGACAGGGGGCTCGCCGTCATAGGCCTCGACGACTTCAACGCGTTCTACTCACCCGAGGCGAAGCGTCGCAACGTCGCCGACCTCCGGCGTCGCGCCGGCGCTCTCGGCGGCAGCCTCGAGATCATCGATGGCGACGTCCGCGACGCGCACAAGCTCGGCGATCTCTTCGCGCGCAGCCGGCCGGACGTCCTCGTGCACCTCGCGGCGATGGCGGGCGTGCGCTCGTCGATCGCAGAGCCGGCGCTGTACACGTCCGTCAATGTCGGAGGGACCACCGCGCTGCTCGACGCGGCCCAACGCCACGGGACGCGCCGCATCGTCTTTGCGTCGAGCTCGTCGGTCTACGGCAACGCCGCGCGCGTTCCCTTCTGCGAAGACGATCCCGCCGACCGGCCCATCTCGCCCTACGCGGCCACGAAGCGAGCCTGCGAGCTCGTCTGCCACGCCTTCCATCACATCTGGGGCGCACGCGTGGCATGCCTGCGCCTCTTCACGGTCTACGGTCCGCGCCAGAGGCCCGATCTCGCGATTCGCACCTTCGCGGAGCGGATCCTCGACGGCCGCGAGATCGTGCTCTTCGGCGACGGCAGCACGAGCCGTGACTACACCTGGGTCGGCGACATCGTCTTTGGCATCGAGGCGGCCATCGGCTGGACCGATTCCGCCGAGCCGCGCTTCGACATCTTCAACCTCGGCAACGCGCAGCCGGAGCCGCTCGGCCATCTCGTGGGCCTCATCGAGGACGCATGCGGTGCGAAGGCCAGGCTGCGCTGGGAGCCGCAGCAGCCGGGCGATGTCGAACGCACCTTCGCCGACATCTCGCGCGCAGGGCGGATCCTGGGCTACCGGCCTCGCATGCCGCTCGCCGACGGGATCGCGCGCTTCGTGGAGTGGTTGCGCGCCGAGCGGCACGACGCCTCCTAGGCGACGCGCGCCCAGCACCCCTTGACGCCGCCCCGCGAGAAGCCGACAACGCCGCCGTCCCAGCGCGGAGGCGGCCATGGCACAAGCAGTCGAGCCCAACAAGATCATTTACTCCATGATGGGGGTCGGCAAGGTCCACGGCACGAAGACCGTGCTCAAGGACATCTGGCTCAGCTACTTCTACGGCGCCAAGATCGGCGTCATCGGCCTCAACGGATCGGGCAAGTCCTCGCTGCTGCGCATCATGGCGGGCCTCGACACCGAATTCCTCGGCCAGACCGCGTGCTCGCCCGGCTTCACGATCGGCTATCTGGAGCAGGAGCCGAGGCTCGATCCGTCGAAGACCGTGATCGACATCGTGCGCGAGGGCGTGCAGCCGATCGTGGATCTGCTCGCCGAATTCGAGCGCATCAACGAGCGCTTCGCTGAGGCCGACGCCGACGAGATGGACGAGCTCCTCGAGCGGCAGGGCGAGGTGCAGGAGCGACTCGATCACGCCGACGCGTGGGAGCTCGACAGCCGGCTCGATCAAGCGATGGACGCGCTGCGGTGCCCGCCCGGCGACACGCCCGTCAACGTCCTCTCGGGCGGCGAGCTGCGCCGCGTGGCGCTGTGCCGGCTTCTCTTACAAAAACCTGGTATCCTACTCCTCGACGAGCCCACCAACCACCTCGACGCCGAGACCGTGGGCTGGCTCGAGCAGCACTTGCAGCGCTACGAGGGGACGGTCATCGCCGTCACGCACGATCGCTACTTCCTCGACAACGTCGCGGGCTGGATCCTCGAGCTCGATCGCGGCGCGGGCATCCCGTGGAAGGGCAATTACTCGTCGTGGCTCGAGCAGAAACGGCAGCGCCTCGCGGAGGAGCAGAAGCAGGACAGCGAGCGACAGAAGACGCTGGAGCGCGAGCTGGAGTGGATCCGCATGTCGCCCAAGGCGCGCCACGCCAAAAGCAAGGCCCGCATCCGCGCGTTCGAGGAACTCTCGCGCCAGCAGGGCGAGCGGCTCGCGCGCGATCTCGAGATCTGGATCCCGCCGGGACCGCGGCTCGGCGACAACGTCATCTCGCTCGACGGCGTGTCGAAGGGCTACGGCGATCGCCTGCTGATGGAGGACGTCACGTTCAGCGTGCCACCCGGTGCGATCGTCGGCATCGTGGGGCCCAACGGCGCCGGCAAGACGACGCTGTTCCGCATGATCACGGGGCAGGAGGCGCCCGATCGGGGTTCGCTCGCGATCGGCGAGACCGTGCAGCTCGCGTGCGTGGACCAGATGCGCACGGAGCTCGATCCCGACAAGACCGTGTGGGAGACCGTCAGCGAAGGCAAGGACACGATCCGGCTCGGCGGCGTCGACATGAACAGCCGCGCCTGGGTCGCGCGCTTCGGCTTCAGCGGCCAGGATCAGCAGCACAAGGTCGCCGCGCTCTCGGGCGGCGCGCGCAATCGCCTGCACCTCGCGGCGCTGCTCAAGGAGGGCGCGAACGTCGTGCTGCTCGACGAGCCGACCAACGATCTCGACGTCAACACGATGCGCGCACTCGAAGAGGCGCTCGAGCACTTCGCCGGTTGCGCGCTCGTCGTCAGCCACGACCGTTGGTTCCTCGACCGCATCGCGACGCACATCCTGGCGTTCGAGGGTGACTCCAAGGCTGTCTTCTTCGACGGCAACTACACGGAATACGCGGCGAATCGGCGCACGCGCCTGGGCACGGTCGCGGACCAGCCGCACCGCATCCGCTATCGGTCTTTGACGCGCTGATCTGCGCGTCCCGCTGCCCCGCGGCTACCCCACCTTCCCGACCTGCTTGTGCCGCAGGAAGCGGTAGTCGTCGGGGTTCATCTGCCGCAAATGCGCCGCATCGGCGAGCTGCCAGCCCAGGCCGTAGCGTTCCGCCTGCACGGCCTCGGGGGTGGTCTCGCGGCCTTGCGCCTTGAGGTGCGCGACGATGAGCCCGTCGATCGCCTTGTCGTAGGTCTCCTGCGACGTGAAGTAGTGCCGCTCGTACGTTCCGATGTCGTGCGCGCCGCTCGCGTAGAACGACGCGTCCGGCAGCTTCGCCGTCACGACCTCCGTATGGCTCGACGCCTCGCCCGTCCCCCCGTAGCGCACGAAGATGTCGCCCGGCCGGCAGTTCGCGTAGCCGACCTCCTCGAAGGTCTTGCCCGTCCCCGGCTTCGCCCCGGCCTTGTCGGTGTGGTTCTCGTAGAGCATGCCGGCGGTTGCGTAGTGCTTGTTGTCCAGCATCGGCGTCTTCAGCCCCGCCTGCGACAGCGAGTCGTTGACGAAGACGTTGCATTTCCACGACGCGCCCCACGCCGCGACGCGGTCGGTCTTCCCGTCGACCTGCGCGGCCTTGCCAGCGGCCAGGTTCGGGTTCGGCGTATAGAAGGCCTCGGAGACCTGCGCATAGGCGTCGCCCGTCTCACCCGCCTGACGATCGCGCGCCGACGCGACGACCTTGGTGCGCCCGGTCGCCTCCAATTGCTTATACTTCGCGAGGCCTTGCGGACTCGCCGAGGCAGCGCTCGACGCATTGTCCCGGACGCTCGCCGCCGTCACGGAGGGGGACTCGGCCGACAGTGTCTGCCACAGCAGCACCTCCTGCGCCGAGGGCACGTAGGGCGTCTGGTCCGTCGCGGCCTCGGCGATCGGCGTCATGGCCAGCTCCGGGTTGAACGCCGCCAGGATCTCGAAGTTCACGCCGCAGTAGTCCGCGATCCGACTCCACGTCGGCTTCGCCATGTCAGCCATCCGGCCATCTTGTGGCCCGTACTTCTTGACCGTCCCCGTTTGCAGCTTCAGGTCGGAGACCTTCCGTCGTGCCCCCTTCTTGACGAGCGGCGTCGTCGCGGCCGGGGCGCTCACCGGCTTGGGTTTCACGGTAGCCTGCCCCTGCGCATAGCTCATCGCCTTGGCCGGGCTCTGCTGTGGTGCCGGGACAGGCGCCTGCGCGGGGGGCTGCGGGCGCGCCTGCTGTTGGGGCTGCGGGATCTGGGGCTGCGGCATGGTGCCCTCCGTGGGAAGGCAATAATCCTACGCGGCGCGGAGAAGGCGTGACAAGCGAAAACGGAGCGACGGTCCCCTACCGCGGCCGCCAGCGCCGTTCGCGGTACGTGTGGCTGCGCACCTCCCACACACCCACCGCGTGCGGGCCCTTGCGGATCGTGTCGATGGCTATCTGCACGGCGTCAGGGTCGCCCCAGCAGGGCATCTCGTGCGGCTCGGGCGTGGCAAGCACACGCCAGCGTTCCAGGCCGACGGGCTCCACGATGATGTTCTTGGGGTCGATCTTGTGGTCGCGCCCGCCTTCCACCTTGAAGTTCGAGAAGGGAATGAAGATGGAGCCGTCGGGACCAATCCAGAACAGCGTCAGGTAGGCGTCCTTGTTTGCCCGAAAGAAATACAATATTGAGTCGTGCACCCAGTAGTCCCGCTTGTCGCTCCAAGTCTCGACCGTGAACGATTCCGAGGGGTTCTTGAGCTTCACGAGCCGCTTGAGGAAGGGCTTCGTGGCTGGGTCGACGCGGCACTCCTGCGGCTTGAGCCAGAGCTCGATCGTCTCGTCCTTGCGCCGCCGCTCCTCGGCCTCGCGCCTGCGCCGCGCGAGCGCATCCTCGCCCTCCGCGCCGCGCCTCGGGGCCGACTCGCCCGGGTCCGCGCGCCGCGTCGCGCGCTCCGCACCGTCCACGCCTCGCCGCGCCGGGCCCTCGTCGGCGAGCGCGGGCACGGCCCCCGGACCGCTCCCGAGCAGGAGCCCCGCCGCCAGCACCATCGCCGTAATCCTGCGCCCGTCGATCATCGGTCCACTTCCGTTTCGCCCCATCGCCGTACCTGGGCGCGTCATGATATCACCATCGGGCCCTTCGCCAACCGCGAAGCGAAGCTCGCCGTGCACCACGCTGACCTGCGTCTCCACGATCTGCGACCGCTCGACGCGCTGCCCGGCGCGCCACTCGGCACGGATCCGCTCCTGCTGCGGGCCGGGCCGTTGGGAGTCCTCGTCCTGCACGGCTTCACGGGCTCGCCGTGGGAGGTCGCGCCGCTCGCCGAGTACCTGCGCGCCGCGGGCCATTCGGTCGCCGTGCCGCGTTTGCCCGGCCACGGCACGTCGCTCGAGGACCTCGATCGCACGGGGCCCGAGGACTGGCTTGTCGCCGCACGCCTCGCGCTCGAGACCCTCGCAGCTTCGACCTCCGAGCAGCATGTGGTGGGGTTCTCCATGGGAGGGCTCCTGGCGTGCCGGCTCCTGCAAGAGACGCGCGTGCCTGCGCTTCGATCTTGCACGCTGCTGGCCCCGGCCTTCTCGCTCGGCCCGGCCGCGGAGCGCGCGATCCTGCTGCTTGAAACCCTGCGTCGTCGAACGGGATTTCCGCGCTTCATTCACAAGGGGCCGTTCGACCTGCCGGGCGATCTGCCGGATCCGCCAGCGTATCGAGGCACTTCCGTGGCAGCCACCGCGCGCCTCGTCGAATTCGCCGTACAACTCAGGACTTTGCCGATCCGTCCCGACGTTCCGTTGCTCTGGGTGCAGGGCGACGCCGATCGCACGGTCCCGCTCGCGGTTGTGCGTCGATTGCTCCAACGCATCGTCGGCCCTCGGCTTCTGAGCGTGACGATGTGTGGAGGGCGCCACCTGCTGCTGCGGGACCCCTTGACCGCCGGGCGCCTTTGCTGTCTGGTCCGCGCCCACGTCGAAGCGAACCGGTCGCGCCGGTGACGGACGGAGCCTGTGGGCTTCGATCCGCATCTGCCTATTAAAAGGGCTATTCATTGTCCACAGGAGCGCGGCCCTCGTCGTACAGCGCTCCAACGCGCCGAGATCATGGCACATCGGCCACACGGGCCGCGGGCGGGGTGTCTACGGCCGCTCGTCGGCCATTTTCAGCGCGCTCACGGGCGAGATCGCGCGCAGATGCCGTCTCCAGGCCGCCAGACGCCTGTGTGACCGGACCCGCGATGCCTCCCGCCGGTAGGCTGACCGAGCGCAGGCCCATGGCCCCGGCGACGCTTGCCCCACGCCGCCCCCTCGTGTTAGCAAGCGCCCGCTTCGCGCGGCACCGTTCCCTCGGCTGGCGCGACTCCCCTTCCCATCGAGGAACCACATGAAAATTCACGAGTATCAGGCCAAGGACGTGCTCCGCCGCTACGGCGTGCCCGTTCCGCAGGGCTTCGCGGCCTTCAGCGTCGAGGAGGCGGTAGCCGCCGCCGACAAGCTCCCGGGCAACGTCTACGTCTGCAAGGCGCAGATCCACGCGGGTGGGCGCGGCAAGGGCGGCGGCGTCAAGGTCTGCAAGTCCAAGGACGAGCTGCGCGAGAAGGCGACGGCCATCCTGGGCATGAACCTCGTGACGCACCAGACGGGCCCGCAGGGACGCGTCGTGAAGCGCCTGTATGTCGAGCAAGGTCTCGATATTAAACGCGAACTGTACCTCGCGATGCTGCTCGATCGGGAGGCGTCTCGCCTGGTCGTGATGTGTTCGACCGAGGGCGGGATGGAGATCGAGGAGGTCGCCGCGCATCATCCGGAGCTCATCTTCAAGATCTGGATCGACCCGGCCGTGGGCTTGCAGGCCTTCCAGGGCCGGCTGCTCGCCTACAAGCTGGGGCTCGAGGGCAAGTCGGTCGGCAAATTCGCGGCGCTGCTCGACGGCTGCTACCGCTGCTACCTCGACACGGACGCGAGCATGGTCGAGATCAACCCGCTCGTCGTCACGGGCGCGGGGGACGTGGTCGCGCTCGACGCGAAGGTCGGCTTCGACGACAACGGCCTGTTCCGCCACAAGGACATCGCGGAGCTGCGCGACCTCGACGAGGAGGACGCGCGCGAGGTGGAGGCCTCCAAGTGGGACCTCAACTACATCCACCTCGACGGCACCGTCGGCTGCCTCGTCAACGGCGCGGGCCTCGCGATGGCCACCATGGACGTGCTCAAGCACTACGACGGGGAGCCGGCGAACTTCCTCGACGTGGGCGGTTCCGCCACGACGGAGCGCGTCGCGGCGGCCTTCCGCATCATCCTGAGCGACAGCCGCGTCAAGGCGATCTTCGTCAACATCTTCGGCGGCATCATGAAGTGCGACACGATCGCGGAGGGCATCGTGGCGGCCTCGAAGGAAGTTGGCCTCGACAGGCCGCTCGTCGTGCGCCTCGAGGGGACGAACGTGGACCTCGGCCGCAAGATCTTGGCCGAGTCGGGCCTGCCGATCATCAGCGCCCAAGGCATGAAGGACGGGGCCGACAAGGCCGTGGCCGCCACACGCAAGGCCGCCTAGCCCTCGTAGGGGCGCACCCCGTGCGCGCCCGTGCTTCAAAGGAAAAAACCATGGCAATCCTGGTCAACAAAGACACCCGGCTCGTCGTGCAGGGCATCACCGGATCGGCCGGTGGCTTCCATGCGCGCCAGATGATCCAATACGGCACCCACATCGTCGGCGGCTGCGTTCCCGGCAAGGGCGGGCAGGTTTTTGACGAAAAGGTTCCGATCTTCGACACCGTGCACGACGCGGTCGCCAAGGCCGGTGCCAACGCGACCGTCGTCTACGTCCCGCCGCCCTTCGCCGCCGACGCGATCATGGAGGCCGCCGACGCGGGTGTGGCGCTCATCGTCGCGATCACCGAGGGCATCCCTGTCAACGACATGGTCAAGGTCAAGACGTTCCTGCGCGACAAGAAGGTGCGGCTCG
>Ga0172370_10011153_pt1 | contig 10175 bp, 5 predicted proteins | sample LakKiv5m_FD_114538 | JGI IMG/M metagenome (GOLD analysis project Ga0172370, IMG submission 114538) | Freshwater microbial communities from Kabuno Bay, South-Kivu, Congo - kab_022012_11.5m | ecosystem: Environmental > Aquatic > Freshwater > Lake | place: Democratic Republic of the Congo...
CCACTCGTAGCGGTAGCCGCCGCGCAATGTGAACTTGCGGCTGAAATCATAGAGCGCTTCCACCGTCTGGCGGTGGAGGCTGGTTTCCAGCCGGTCGGCGTAGGACGCCTTGATCGTCGCCGCCAGGGCGGTGTCCTTGAGAAACGCCGACTCCAGAGCGCCGGTCGTGTCGGTCTTGATGCGGTCGGTTTCGAAGGTTTCACGTACCCGCAGCCTTGAAACGGGCCGCAACTCCATGCCAAACGATCCGGTCGTGTGCGGCCGCCGGGCGTCACCATACACCGTGTCCTTGCCGCTCGAATAGAACAGAATCCCCGGCAACGTGGAATAGAGGTTCCCGGCGAGCGACTGGTTGAAGTTCGCCGCGGTCTTCGGGTTGGCGTAAAGCACCTGCCCGTAAAGGTCCACCCAGTCATAGGGATGGGCCGTGAACAGCACCTTGGTGATGCGCGAACTGCCGTCCACGCCGTAAATCTGCGATCCGTTGGTCAACGACAGCAGTTGTCCGAGCACCGGAACCGTTCCGCGATTGCCCCGCATCGTCTCAGTCGAGAAGATGCTCTGAGCGTCGCTGAAATCCGTCGAGCCGTGCTCGATGGTCAGGTGCGACCGGGTGAAGTTCATCCGGATGCCGCCAGCGATATCCTGTTGGCGCCAGTCCAGATTGGTCCGCAGCGGGTATTCGTTGCCCTGGACCACCAGCGGCGTGATGCCGCGGCCGTCGGACCAGTTCCTGGCGATGCGCAGATACGGCGTGAACCGTTCGTTCGGCAGGATCGTCAGGTCGTGGTCGAAGTTGCGCATTTGGGTGTCGAAAGCCCGCTGGCTGTAACCGCCCGGAGCTGCCGGGTTAGCGAAGCTGGGCAGGTAGTTGTAATAGAGAAGGTTTGAGTACTTTGAGGCGTACCGGTAATATTTCTCGTCGCTCAACTCCAGGCGGGCCGTGTTGAACGGATCGCCCCAGTTGCCCGCCGACAGCCGCATCGTCTTCAGCAGCTTGCCCCCGCCCCTGTAACTGACATCCATCGACGGCAGCCGGAATCCCTCGCTCAGGTTGACGATGGAACGGTAGGCGTCCATCGATCCGGCCACGTCCGACCGCCATCGCGCGCCTGCCTCAACCCAGCCGTCCCACTTCTTTTCGCCGGCCGGCGGCGCCTCTTCCTGTTTCGCCTCTTCCTTCTTGGTCTCTTCGGCCGGCTTGGGCTCCTGCGCCGCTAAAAGCGCCAGCGGCATGAGAAATGCGAATGTGCGGAGTGTCATCGCAACAACCTCCTGCTCACGTTCGATCCGTGGATCTTCTGATGGCACATCGTGCAGTTGCGGTACTTGGCCTGGCGCATGTCGTGCAACGCCGGCGGTACGCCCCCGGCGATTCCATTGGCCGGCGCCACGATGTTGGAGTGGCACTCCAGGCACTGGTTCAGCACTTCGTGCCTCGCCAGCATCCTCGGATTCGCCGACCCGTGCGGCTCATGGCATGTCGAGCAAGGCTCCGTCCTCACCGGCGCATGCTCGAAAACAAACGGCCCGCGCTTGTCGGCGTGGCAGGCGTTGCAGCCCGGCTCGGCCGCGTTCGCCGTCCGCATGTTGCGCGCCAGGACGCTGCCGTGCGGATTATGGCAACTGGTGCAGGACATCGCCCCTTCGGGCAACCGGTGCCGGTGCGGCTTCTGGAATGACGCCCAGACGTTCAGATGACAACTGGCACACTTCTTATTGACGCCCGCCGCGGTTCTGAACTGCCAGTCCGAACTCTCCTGGCCCGTCTTGTGGACCGTGTGGCAGGACGTGCAGGCTACGGCCGACCTCGCATGGCCGTTCTGAATGACGCCCACATGCGTCCTGGAGTTTCTGTGACAGGACAGGCACATCTTGTCCACGGCCGCCGGCGCCATCTTCGACGGATTCAGAATGTCTTCGACGGCATTGGTCTCGGCGTGTTTCGCGCCAGGCCCGTGGCAAGCCTCGCAAGCCCGCTCCTGCCACCCCCGCCACTTGGCCGTGGCGAGCGCGCGGTGCGGACTCTTTCCCAATGATGTATTCGCCTCGTCATGGCACCCGGCGCATGTTTCCGAACCTACGTAGCCCTTGGGCAGCGTGGTCTCCTGCGCCGCGAGCCACGCAGGCAGCAGAAAGGCGGCCAGCGGATACGCGGCCGCGCTGCGTGACAGTCGGATCATTGAAGATCTCCCGTTAAATAGAAAAGCAGGGGGAAAGCCTCCTTTCGAAGGCTCTCCCCCAGCGTAGCGGACTTAGTTGGCGTGCACCTTGTCCACGGCATAGGTCTTGCCCGACCCGTGGCAGGCGCCGCAGCTCTCGCCGAGCTGTGACGTGTTCACCAGGGCATGGCTGGCCGCGTCCAGGCTCACATGGCAGCCTGTGCAAGCGCCGGTGGCCGGCTTCACAGGATTCAGGTAACCGCGCGGGTCCGTCTTGTCGGCCTTGGCCTTGACCGGAACCATGTAGCTGGTGCCCTCATGGCACGCTGAACAGTTGTTCAACCCGCCGATGAAGACCACCTTGTTGTAATTGTGCGGCGTGTTGCCGAAGCCGTAGATCGTGTAATCGCGCGCCTGCTCCTCGCCTGCATGGATGCGGTGGATCATGAGCGCGAAGTCGATCGATTCGGCCGGCATTTCGGCAGCCGGGCGCCGCGCCGCATCGGTCTCCACCGGGTTGTGGCACATGACGCAAGTCGCCACCTGGTTGCGGTTGTTGCCGTGCAGCGTCAGGTTGGCGTGGCAGCCGTTGCATTTCGCCGTGGACACGATCGTCCGGCGGGGCGCAACCGCCGAGCCGTCGACCGAGAAATCAAACGTTTGGTTGCTGATGTTGTACTGGATCGTCTGCTGCTTCAGCGTTCCTTCCAGCACCGTCATCGCATGGCGTCCGTCCAGACCCACAGTGAAGGTGCCTTTTGCGTCGGCCGGCAGCGCCCTGTTGAACGTATAGCGGTATGTGTCGCCGGAAAGCGTCGCCGTGGCCTTGGGATCTTCAGTCACGTAGCCGTGGCTGGTCAGCGATACATAATCCGTTGTCGGACCCGACAGAATCAGCCCGATCCGGTTCAGCGTCTTGATGTCCCATGTGCTGCCGTCAGGCTTCTTCAGCGTAAAGTTCACCGTGATCTTCTCACCCGGCTTGGCGTTCTCCACCGACGTGATCTTCGCGATCACCGGCGTCAGCATCGACGAGCGCTGCGGAATCGTGTGCGCGCCCTTGATCGACGCGTCGAATTCCAGCTCGCCCTCGGGGATGTGGCAGTTCGCGCACAGGTTGTCGCTCGGCTGCGGCAGGTTCAGGTGATTCTCGCCCGTGGCGAAATTCACATTGTCATGGCACGACCCGCAGGCTGCCCTGGTGGGTTTCATCAACCAGTTCGTTCCTTGTTTCCCGCCAGGTTCGTGGCAGAAAGCGCAGTTTCGAATATCCGACGGGATGTTGACGCCCGAGTAGTCGTGAACCGAGCTTGCGATGAACTGATACGGCTGGCCTGCCTTGACGCTCGGAAGACTCGCCCCCATGTGGATCTTGTGTACCATCACGGTCATGTCCACGGTATTGCCGGTCTGTGGGTTGATGTTCTTCACGTCGTCGTAGGCCGGAGCGTGGCAAAGCACACAAAGCTCCAGACCTTTCCGGGACCCGTGCGAATAGAGGTCCGTGTGGCACTTATTGCAGGACTGGTTCTTGACGACGTCCCGCGTGTCCACCACGGCGCTGCCGTCCGGCACGAAGCTGTAGAGGGTCGACGCGATGTTCGTGCCCAGGTCAAATTCGGTGAGGTTGCGGCTGCCCCAGATCCCGATCGTGTGCGTTGCGTCCTTCGGGTAGGTGGTAGGTACCTTCTTGGCGAACGTGTAAGTGTATTCGCCGTCGCCAACCTGCGCGTACGTGCCGCCCGAGTCCGCCGCGGCCTGCAGCGACTGCTGCCCCTGAGTGGCCGGCAGGTTCGAGGTCCGCGACCGGGTGGTGTAGGACTGGTAGTGCTGCCCCCCCTTCGGGATCTTCGCAATGATGAAACTCGTGCTGACCGTCCCGGGCGTCGTCACGCCCAACCGGTCCAGCCCCAATCCTTTGGGATCGGTGATCTTAAAACGGACCTTCACGGTCCCGTCCGTCGCGATCTCGTGGCTGACCACGCTGAATGCCAATCCGGGCCGCACAAAATTCACCATCGCTTCATCGGCGTAGTAAGCCTTGTCCCGCGGCGTGAACGGTCCCTGGTCGGCGCTGAACAAAACGGCCGATCCGGCCAACAGCAGGCCCATCATCAGCAATGCGGACCAGCGTGCACGTCCCGAACATCGACGATAGATGTTCATGAGCAATCTCCTTTATCCATAACGAAGTACGGATGACTACTTCTCCGTATAATTACAGGTGCCCAGCACCTCAGTTGGGTGGTCCCCTGCATCGCTTCTACATTGTTCTATACTCGGCGCTTGAATGCAAGACATTTTGGTCTGAATAGCGTTTGCTAGCTTGTGAAACCCTCTTCATCTCTGCCTGTTTCCGGCTTCCGGCGCCGTCTCCTGGCCACCGTCCGTCGGCCGCGACGCCAGATAGACCGACGCACCGGCGCTGCCCCCAAGCAACATCAGATGATAGCCATGCTCAAGCAAATGCCGCGTCACCCACTCCGAATTCCTGCCAGTTCCGTACAATAAAAATTGCTTATGCACGGCCAGGAACCGGCTTCTGTCCTCGATGCGCAAGCCGATGTATTCAGACAGTTTGCTGTTCGCCACATCGACCGTGGCCTCACCCGTGAGCCGCATCGCCTCCGCCCGGTCAGTCAGTTGAACCATCCTGTTCCTCAGGCTGGAATCGGCGGAATTGTAGATCTCGAGATAGGACATTCCGTCGCCAACGACCAGTTGAAGACCGGGGTACTGTGCCAAATACCGTCCAAGACCGGCCGGTGTGCTGCGTTTGCCCGGATTTCGCGCCGCTACGAGGCCCTTCGCCTTGCCCAGGTCCTTCGCAACTTGGGCGCTGAACGTCAGCCCAAGCGCCGCGGCCAGCGCCAATGTCAGCCACCGGTTGTTGATTGTGCCTAAGATGAACGCCGCCAGCAACGCGATCCCCAGGATGGCCGGCCAGCCGTAGCGCGGAGTATATCCCGCCCCTGCGGCCATGGCGGAGGCAACCCCTGCCGCCGGATAGAGCAGCAGTGCAAGGGCCAGCCACGCTTCCTCCGGCTTGAACCCGCCGTCTTGCTCCCGAGCCCGCCATCTGGCGGCGGCCCAGGCCGGTAGCGCCAGCGTGGCCACGGCCATCATGGCGAACGCCCAATTGATGTCCAGGTCCAAATAGGTCATGTAAGTACGGACGAACTGGCTCAAGTCCGGCTTGGCCCAGATCGTTTGGCCGTACACCTGGCGCGCCGTCCGGGCGAACGGCAGCATCCAGGCAAACAGCGCGGCCGAGACGCCCAACACCGCCCACACGCGCCACCGCGCCCTCCGGTTGGCCGCCGCATAAACCCCTTCGGCGCATGCCATCACACCGATCCCCAATACTGCGTAATAGTGCACCGTGGCGGCCAGCGGCATCGTTACGGCGAACACGGCTGCCGCCGCCCGGCTCTGCCCGGTTCGTTGCCAGCTCGCGGCCGCCACGGCCAGCAGTCCGGCGAGCAGGGCGTATGGCCTGGCCTCCATTCCATAGGACCGGAACGGAGAAAGAGCCACCACAAGCGCCGCCAGCAGCCCAATGAGGCCGCCATATCGCTTGGACGAAAGGAGGTAGATCCCTGCCAACGCCATGAGGTAGCCCAGAATCGACCATAGCCGGAAATTGATCAGAGGATCGCCGGGGAGTCCGGCGGCCACCCAGGAAAGGCTGAGGTAGACCGGCGTCATCGGGTCGGCCCCGTGTCTCAGCGCCTCCCACAGCGCCTGAAACGGCCTCAGCGAGGCCAAATAAAAGGTGAAGAGCTCGTCGTACCAGAAAGGCTTGGCGCGTGCGCCCGCCGCCAGTAGAACCGATTCAACGGCCAGCAATGCCGCCAGAAATGCGCCGCAGATGCGCGCCCCGGACCTGCCCTGGAGCCATTCCACAAGCTGGGCCGCGCGCGCTTCGAGCCCCTCAATCCATCCCCGTGACATCGATGCGATAATACCATCCGCCGCGGTGCGGCCCGCGCCGCGTTACTTCACGTCCAAACCGATCCGGCAGGCATGGCGTTCAAGCGCCTTTGTCTCCCATTCGCGATAGGCCCGGTTCCGGCGCGTCAGTTCGTCAAAATCCACTTTGTGCGCGTCGAATTCCGGCCCGTCCACGCAAGCAAACTTGACCTCTCCGCCCACGGTGACCCGGCAGCCCCCGCACATGCCTGTGCCGTCAATCATGATCGGATTCAGCGATGCGTGCAGCTTCAGACCCCAATCGCGCGTCGCCTCGGCCGCCGCTTTCATCATCGGGATTGGGCCGATGACGTGGCCTTCGTCGAACTCGCCTGGCCCGGCCAGGCTTTTCAGCAACTGCACGACGTTTCCGTTGAAACCATATGTCCCGTCGTCTGTCGCCCACTCCAGCCGGTCCACGGCCAATTTCAATTCCGCATCCAGAATCCGGTAGCTGTCCGAACGCGCGCCACAGAGCGCCGTCACGTGGTTGCCCGCCTCGCGGAACGCCTTGGCGACGGGCAACAACTCCGCCACCCCCACCCCGCCGGCCATGCAGACCACCTTCTTGCCGGTTGTCATCGTCGCCGCTTCGCCCAACGGACCCACCAGGTCCGCCAGATAGCCGCCTGCCGGCAAGGCCACCGCCTCTTTCGTCGTTTTGCCGATGGCCTGAATCACCATGGTGATCGATTGGCGCGCGGCGCTCGAGTCGACAATGGTCAGCGGCACCCGCTCACTTTGCTCGGTCGGCCGGATGATGATGAACATGCCCGGTTTCCAGCGCCGTTGAATTCTGGGCGCCTCCACCTCTAGTAGGTGGACCTCCGGAGCCAGTTGCCGTTTGCTGATGATCAGATTCACTGGACCACCTCCTCAATCGCCGGCTCAGCCTGCGGGTTCAGCGCCCGGTCGATCGCCGCCGCCGCCGCCCGGCCGTCTTTCATGGCCAGGATGACCGTCGATCCGCCTCTGACCACGTCTCCGCCGGCAAACACCCCCGGCATTGACGTTACGCCCCAGTCGTCGATCACGATCTTGCCTCGCTTGGTCGCCAGTTGCGGCGTTGCTTTCTGAAGCGTCGGATTGGGCGTCTGGCCAATGGCTGCGACCACCGTCTGCGCCTCCATCCGGAACTCGCTGCCCGGGATGGGCACGGGCGATCGCCGTCCGCTTTCATCCGGCTCGCCCAACTCCATCCGGATGCACTCGACCTCCTGGACGTACCCCTTCGCGTCGCCATACAGCGCCACCGGCGCTGCCAGGAAGTGGAAGACAATGCCTTCTTGCTCGGCATGCTCGATCTCTTCGAGCCGGGCCTTCAACTCCTCGCGCCCGCGCCGGTAAAGGATGATCGTTTCCGATCCCATCCGTTTGGCCCAACGCGCCGCATCCATCGCTGAGTTGCCTCCGCCGACCACAATCGTTCGTTTGCCAACCAGTACCGGCGTGTCGGCATTCGGGTCGAACGCTTCCATCAGGTTCAATCGCGTCAGGAACTCGTTGGCCGTGTAAACGCCGATCAGGTTCTCGCCCGGGATCCTCATCAGGTACGGGAGACCGGCGCCGGTTCCGACAAAGATCGCCTCGAATCCCTCCTCGAACAGTTCGTCCACTGTCGCCGTCTTGCCGACGATGAAGTCGGTCACAAACTCCACGCCGAGATGCTGGAGCCGCGCGATCTCCTCCTTCAGGATTTCCCGCGGCAGCCGGAAGTTCGGGATCCCATAGATCATGACGCCGCCCAGCCGGTGCAGCGCTTCAAAAACCGTCACACGGTAGTTCTTCCTCGCCAAATCATACGCTGCGATCAGCGACGCCGGGCCCGATCCGATCAGCGCGACTTTCTTTCCCGTCGGACGGACCGGCTCGGTTGCCGTCAACTCTTTCATCCGGAGCCGGGCGTGGTCGGCGGCGAACCGTTCAAGCGATCCGATGGCCACAGGCTCCCATTTCTTCCCCACGATGCAGGCGTCCTCGCAGAACAACTCGTGTTGGCAGACCCGTCCGCAGACGCCGGGGAACGGGCTTTGCTCGCTGATCACGTCATGCGCTCCTTGGTAGTCGCCTTCCACCATTCGCGCGATGAACCGCTTGATGTCAATGTGCAGCGGACAGGCGTTTACACAGGTGGGTTTGGCGCATTGAAGGCACCGTTGGGCCTCCATACCCACCTGCTCGGGCGTGAATCCCAACGCCACTTCGCGGCCGCTCGTGGCCCTAACCTCTGCATTTAGAACGGGTAAGACCTGCCTCGGGAGCTTCGGGTTGGGCTTAACTCGGGGTTTCGTTTCTTCCATCGTTAGTTATGTTTAGCAAAACTGATGCCAAAGCGTGATTTCACCCAGTTCTGGTCTACACTGGTGAGGCAAGGATGTCTCAACCGAAGGAACAGGCCGAACCGGTTCCGCAGCCAGTTGTCGCGGCTCCGCTGCCGCAGTTCCCCAAGTCCTCCCACATCGTCCTCGACCAGCAAGTTCCGCTGGTTCTTCATCCGTTGGACACAGCCGCCACACATAGGCTCGGACAGCTTCCGGCCACAGCCATCTGCGGCAACGACATTACCTCTTCTTGCCTTTACGTCGCCGCGCTCAGCCTCATCTATGCGGGCAGGTATGCGCCTTTCGCTCTCCTGATGGTCGCCGTCCTGCTTTATTTTTTCCGTTGGATCTATGCCGAGGTCGGCGACGCCCTCCCGCTCAACGGCGGGGCTTATAACTGCCTGCTCAACACCACCAGTAAGTTCCGGGCGTCGCTGGCCGCCTGCATGACCATCCTCAGCTACATTGCCACGGCGGTGATCAGCGCCGGCGAGGCCATGCATTACGCAAAAAATCTCGTTCCTTCGATCGATCCGGTCACGGCCACCATCGACCTGCTCGGCTTTTTCGCCCTGCTCACCATCATTGGGATCACCGAGTCGGCCGTGGTCGCCACAGGGATCTTCGTCTTCCACATGGTCACGCTGGTCCTGTTCTGCCTCGTCGGCGGCTGGTACGTGTTCAACAATCCGGCGGTGCTGAACGCCAACTGGGCCGCTCCGTCCGAACGCGATCTCCTGACGGCCATCTTTTTCGGCTTCGCCGCCGCCTTGCTGGGGATCTCGGGCTTTGAAAGCTCGGCGAACTTCATCGAGGAACAGAAGGATGGGGTCTTTGTGAAGACGCTACGCAACATGTGGGGCGCGGTGTCCGTCTTTAATCCCATCATCGGCTTCCTCGTCCTCGGCATCCTGCCCCTGGCCGCTGTCCGCGGCCATACGGAGGACCTGCTGGCCCACTCCGGCGGACTCATCGCCGGCGACTGGCTCCGCGCCTGGATCTCCATTGACGCCACCTTCGTACTTTCCGGCGCCGTCCTCACCAGCTTCGTCGGCGTCACCGGACTGATCAAGCGCTTGACGCTGGACCGCTGTCTCCCGCAATCGCTGCTCAAGGAGAACCGGCTGCGCCGCACCAGCCACCGCATCATCCTCGCCTTTTTCGCCCTCTGCGTCTCCATCAACCTCATCACGGGCGGTCGTATCGAAACCCTGGCCGGCGTCTATACGATTTCGTTTCTCGGGGTGATGGCCCTGTTCGCCATCGGCAATATGCTGCTCAAGGTAAACCGCCGCGACCTGCCCCGCCGCTACCGTGCTGGCTGGCCGACCGTCCTGGTCGCCCTGGCCGGCGTGCTGATCGGCATTGCCGGCAACGTTGTGCTCAATCCAGGCTACCTGCTTGTCTTTCTCAGCTATTTCATCCCGGCCGCGGCGCTGGTCTCGATCATGCTCTGGCGCACCAGTCTGCTGAAGATCCTGCTGTTCGTTCTTCGTTCCTCGGCCGACATCCTGAACCGCTACAACCGTCGCTTGTCACGCGCCGTCATTGGCAAAATCGACGAAATCAACGCCCAGGGCATCGTCTTCTTCACCAAAGGGGATTCGCGGCGCAATCTTAACGAGGTGATGCTCTACGTCCGGAATAACGAACTCACCAAGCGCCTGAGGGTGGTTCACGTCTACCGGGACGAAAAGGACATCCCGCCGAAACTCGCCCA
>Ga0172370_10011154_pt1 | contig 10175 bp, 11 predicted proteins | sample LakKiv5m_FD_114538 | JGI IMG/M metagenome (GOLD analysis project Ga0172370, IMG submission 114538) | Freshwater microbial communities from Kabuno Bay, South-Kivu, Congo - kab_022012_11.5m | ecosystem: Environmental > Aquatic > Freshwater > Lake | place: Democratic Republic of the Congo...
ACTTACTCCAGTGGAATACTCACAAAAACTAAAAATCAATGGTTTACCAACAAAAAATATTATCGTATTACAAGCTTAACAAGTGTATCGTATGTATCTGAACCTAGACAGTATAAAAAATCTGCCAAGCAAAATTGCCTGGCAGATAGCATTGAAATCTAAATACGGCGCTTCTTATCTTGCGCCACAAAAAGTGCTGGTCTCCAAGGATATGGAATAAACACAGAGCCAAAGCTAATTGCGTTAACAAAATAATTATCACGCAAAGTTTGTATATCTGCAAAATCCCAAACCCCAGATCCAATTATAGGGATATCAGTTACTCCATTAAGCCGATCAATTAGTTCCCATTCAAATGCTTGAGCAATTTTTCCAGATACTCCACCACTCCCCAAGTGTTCAAGTGGGCTTTTTCTATCTGGAAAAACTGTTTTCCAAGGCACGCTGTTGATGGAAATTGCCTCAACAATTCCACTTAATTGCTGAGCAATTCTCAAGGCATCATTGGCAACCGACAACTTGATAATAATCGGGAACCTGCAAGCACCTTTAGCTAACCTACATGATTCCACAGCTTTGGCTGTATTTTCACCCAAATTTTCTCCTGTATTTGGACAGGATACATTTATTTCTAAAGCTACAAGGTCAAAGGGATTAAGCATTCCAGCCATTTGCAAGATTTCATCTGGTGTGCCAAAGATTGATCCAATTAATCGATTTTTTTTAGAATCAACCTTTGGGCCAATTTTATTAATCCACCAATCAATACCAGGATTAGTAAGACCAACCGCATTTACAATCCCAGTTAATTTATGGTTTTTCCATATCGGCTTAATACATCCAAATGGATTATAAATATGCAAGTTACCTTTGCGAGGCTTCAAAGTTAGTGTCTTTATTACATTTGCATACAAACGTGGATTGAAAAGTCGAGGAAAAAATAATCCAAACAATTTTTCCCATGGCCAACCATTGCCATCAAAAGCCATTGCTCCACTTGCAGTAACATAATCCAAATTTTGTCCATTCGATAGCTTAATCATAGCCTACTCCCTACACACTATTTTTTTGAAAAAAAAGAACAACCACCAAGATTATTCTTAACAAAAATTTCTACTAAAAGCAAGTAAAGCTTTTAAATTTTTATTTTTATAAATTTGCGCTTGCCAACTTGAATTATCATATCATTTTTTAGCTCAACCTCCTTTTTCCAGTCTGTGATTTTTTCTTGCGAGCTTTCAAAATGAATTGTCACTGCCCCTCCCTCTACCAACCTTTTAGCTTCATTCTTGCTTGGCGCTAAATTACTGTCGCATAATAAATCTAGAATTAGGTAAATTTTTTTATTTGTTTGAAAAATTTCTATATCAGTTGGCAGTTCTTTATCTCTATGAATTTTATTAAATTCATCTTCTGCTTTAAATGCTTCTTTACCTGAGTGATACATCGCAACAATTTCTCTAGCTAATAAAACTTTAAAATTTCTTGGGTTTTCTCCAGCTTTTAATTGTTCTTCATACTGTTTTATTTTATCTAATGGGAATCTGGTACAAAGGGTAAAATATTTTATAATAAATTCGTCTTTTAAGGACATTATTTTTCCAAACATCTCATTTGGTTCATCAAACAGATTTACGGTATTTCCCCAAGAAGAACTCATTTTTCTACCATCTAATCCCTCAATTAGAGGATTGGTTATAATGTCCTGTGGGTTTTGTTTATAAGTTCTCTGTAATTCTCGACCAGCTAATAAATTAAAGCGTTGGTCTGTACCACCTATCTCTACATCGGCTTTGATAGCCACAGAATCATATCCTTGCATTAAGGGGTACATAAGCTCGCGCAAGGAAATTCTTTTGCCTTCATTAAGACGTTTCGCTATATTTTCGCGAGAGATAAATTCATTTAAAGAGAATACATCAGCTTGTTTTCCAATCTCGTGATATCCAAGTTTACCAAGCCATTTAGAATTATAATACACTTCACATTTTTTAAGGTCGATAATTTTACCAGCTTGCTTGGTGTAATTTTTTAAATTTGTTTTTACTACTTTCGGGTCAAGCATTGGACGTTCTGAATCCTTGTCTGAAGTATCACCAATCACACCAGTAAAATCACCAATAATTAAAACAATTTTATGGCCAAGCTCTTGGAAGTCATGAAGTTTTAAAAGCGGGATAGAACGACCCAAATGAATATTTGGACTAGTAGGATCTATGCCAAGCTTTATGCGCAATTTTTTACCAGACCTCAATTTTTTTTCTAAATTTTCTTTATCTATTACTTCTTCAACTCCGCGAGTTAAAATTTGACTAATTTTTTCCTCTTTATTTAATGGATATTTAATTATTGCCATAATTTTAAAATTTATCGAATAATTTATAAATATCGCCAGCGCCCATTATTAGTAAAACATCGCCAGACTTAATATTTTGTTTAATTTCTTTTTCTAAATTTTCCTTTGCCAAATAAATAACATTTTTGTGCGCAATCTTTTCAACTAATTTTTCAGAATTTATTTTTTGCCTTATACCACTTTCTTCCCTTCCAGCTACATCATAAATATCAGTAATAATTATATGGTCTATTTTAGCACTTTTGAAAATTTTAATAAAGTCTTTAAGTAAAAAATACGTACGTTGATATTGATGCGGTTGGAATACAAGCCATATCTTTTTTTGGGGATATTTTTCTCTAGCTGCTTGCATAGTAGCTTTCACTTCACTTGGATGATGACCATAATCAGAGATAATTTTAATTTTTTTGTTGTTCAACAAGCTGTCTTTTGTTTCAAATCTGCGCCAAGTTCCTTGGAATTCAGAAAGTGCTTGAAAAGTAATTTTGTCATTAATTTGCAAACTTCTTGAAATTGCCAGCACTGCTAAAGCATTAGAAATATTATGCTTACCTGGAACTTTGATAATTTTCTTGAGCTTTGAAGCTTCTTTTTGTTTTAAAGAATATTTAGAAATTGATATTTTATTAGAAATTAAAAATCTGGATTTAGAAATTTCATTTGTTTTCTTATCATCTATATTTGCGACCAAAGTTCCATTAACTGGTAATTGACTTACAAAACCTTTAAAGGCTTTTACTACATTTGTATAAGTTTTGAAATAATCCAGATGCTCTTTATCAACATTAGTAATAGCAATTATTTGTGGCTTATAATTTAAAAATGAAGAATCATATTCGCAAGCTTCAATTACTAAATACTTTGATTTGCCCATACGGAAATTCGTCCCACCAAATTCTTTTAATTTTGTCCCTACAATAACTGTAGGATCTAATCCTGCTTTTATTAAAGCTAATGCAGTCATGGCAGTAGTTGTGCTTTTACCATGGCTCCCAGAAATTGCTATTGTAAAATATTTTTTTGTAAGCTCTCCCAAAGCTTCTGGATATGTTTGGCATTTTACACCTTTTTGTGTAAAAAAATCTAGTTGTGGGTTGCCGGGCTTTATTGCAGGAGTGTATATTACTAAGTCGGGTAGTTTATAGTTTGTAGTTTGTAGCTCGTCGTCTGCGCTTTTGCCAATTTTAATTTCAATTCCGAGTTTCTGCAGATAATCAGTAATTTCCGAAGAACTCAAATCAACACCAGAAACTTGGTAGCCTTCTGCTAAATAATATTGCGCTAAAGCAGAAACCCCAATTCCGCCAATTCCCAAAAAATGTATTTTCATTTTTTATAATTTATTTACGAAGTCTTGAAATTCGCTACTTTCGACTTTATCATATTTAGCGATTAATTGACTTTTTGTATTGTAAACATAAATTTGATAATTCTCCCAATAAATATCAGATCCACCTATTTCTATTGTACCTTTTAATCTTCCTGTTTTTCTGTCAAATATAGCTACGCTGGAAATAAAATTTCCATCTTTATCTGAACACAACATTGCTTCACAATTCCTATCTTCCCTATCTGATATCATATGAGAAATACTTGATATAATCCCTCCTTTCATCCTACGAATTCGTTCCAAAGATTTGCATTCAAAATTCCTTGAGTTTAAATTTCTCCAAATCTCTTGAAATATCCAATCATTTCCAACACCTTCCTTAATATCAAATCTAGTTATGGGCGCAGTTGGTGTATTTTTTTTCATAGGCAATGTCGAAAGTTTTACTTCGCGATTTGAAATTTCTATAACTGCCAAATTTTGTGGGTATTGAGAATTATCATCTATATCTTGTATAAAAAATCTATCTGCTTGATTATCAGGAATTATTTTTAGCTTCAAACTTTCAAACATAGCCTTACTGCTTTCAAATGCTTCAAAATATTTATTTTTTCCAGAGGCTTCTATAGTATTAAATTGATTTTCCAAAAACTTTAAAAATTCTAAACTATCTTTAACTTCCGTATCCATAAAAACCTTGCCTGCAGTACTAATCGTTTCGCTATTAATTAGATCGCCAAATATATTAAATTTTCTAGACAACTGATCTTTAATTATAAAAAACTCTTTTTCAACTTTATCTTTTTTGGCAATTATTTTTGTGGCTCCAAATTCAGTTCCTCTTTTTTCAGTACTAAAATATCTAGAACCCAACAAACAATTTACATTTTCATAAACTTCAATTTTAATTCCATTTTTTTCATAAAACTCTTTGATAAGGTCATCCCAAGTTTTTTTGCTCTCTACACCTGAAGCCTGTGATTCAAAAAAGCTTCCAACAGCAACTCCAGCAGCTACTTTGGCAGTTGCTTTTAAAAATCCCCTACGGCTAATTTTTTCCTTTTCAGTCAAAATTTCTTCTTTTGGATCTTCGCTTAAATTTTCTATAAATTTTTCTCCCATATTATTTATTATATATATTTAACTTTAATTACGTAACGGACAACTTTCCAAAATTGTATAAACAGGTCCTACACGTTTCATTTCGCTTTCCATAACCTCGATACTTTCTACTGTAAAAATAAGATTTATATCTTCATCAATTAAGGGTATTTCTTCTGGATCTAACTTCTTAAATTCCCACTCAGAAATACGAGCTAAAGTTATATGTGGAGAAAATTCAAGAGAATCAGGAGCAAAGCGCACAGATTCTATCAAAGAATTTTGTAAATTATATTTTAAATTAGCTAATTCCCCACTTTTATCACCCTCTACCCAAATCATTTTAGGGGGAAATTTACCTTTAGGGCCAAATAATATTTTATTTAAATTTACAGAAAATGATTCAAATTGACTTGCAACTTCATTTGTAATTTTACAAACATTTGCAATTTCTTGATCTGTTAAATTGCCCAAAAACTCCAAGGTAATATGTAAATTATCTGGATTTGTCCATTTAGCAGGTATATCTGACCATTTATTTTTATATTTTGATAAAAATTTTTTAATATCTGCTGGTAAGTTTATTGCTATAAATATTCTATGTCTTTTTTCCATATTTTATATATTTAAATATAATTGATTTATAAATGAGCCAGAGGTCAGAATCGAACTGACGACCCACTCCTTACGAAGGAGTTATTCTACTTTATCCTCCTAACTTTTGCCAGAGCCAGCGATGGGATTCGAACCCATGACCTGCGGTTTACGATACCGCTGCTCTACCAGTTGAGCTACGCTGGCAAAAGTTAAGAGGACAAGCTGAGCTACACTGGCTAATCAGAGCGGGTAACGGGAATTGAACCCGTATCTTAACCTTGGGAAGGTCACGTTCTACCACTGAACCATACCCGCATTTATTATTTAAACACATTAACTATTGCAGACCAAATATTTGCAAACCAATTTTTACTATCAATTTTATTGTCAGAATTTTTTTCTTCATTATTATTAATTAAAAAAATTGCTGTATTTTCATTTTCTTTTTGCCAACCAAGTTGTTCTCTTGCAACTTTTTCTATATAATTATCATCTGTAGCACTTTGAATTTTTTCTTGTAAAGAAATATTTGATTTTTGAATTTCTTGAATTTGATTTTTTAAGCTTTCAAGCTGATATTTTAACTCTTTCTTTTTTTGATATACTTTTATATTTGCATATATTAAAAAATATATAATTATTAACGAAAAAATTATAGCTAAAATAAATAATATCTTATAATATGGTTTATTACTCTTTTGTTTTTTCTTGAAATCTGATATCATATATTATAATAAAAAAATCAATATGAAAAGAAAAAAAATCCTTAAAATTATATGGACAATATTAATAAGCCTTGTTGGTATAAGCATGGTTGCTCTTCCTGTTATAGGCTTGTTTAGATAAAGCTTTTCTCACTAATAACCTACTTTTTTAACTGCAGTTTCAAATATAGAAACGATATTTTTAGTTTCTGATAATGTTATAGAAAAATCTGGATTATATACAATAGAGTTTCTTATTTTGTGAGCTTGTAATACCTCATCTATATTATCCAAAACTGATTTACTTGCTTCTCCAACTATCTCTTCAAAACTTTTACCTTCAAAACCTTTACTATCTAACATTTCCAATAAAAAATCTTCACTTTCAATTATTGCAATTTTATATTCTGATTCAGATCCAGAATCTAGTCTTCTTTTTATTTTCTTCCACTTATCTGCAATTTGCTTTGTACCAAAAGCTTGCCAAAAAATAAATTCTACAACATCTTCTGTAAAATAATATCTAAGCCAAGAGCTATTTAATAAAAAATATACAACACCTAATGCAAAAAATATTGAAAACAAAATAAAAATCAGCTTTACAGGAAAAAGCAATTCTTGGATTGCGGGAGAAGAAATAAAATAAATAAAATCTTTTATTCCTAATAAATTGTAAATTTGTTCCCAGGTTATCATATTATCTTATTATACTATTTTTAATAAATCTAATGCAAACTTTAATTTTTTCGAAGTGATTTAATTCTTTCAGCTTCGGCTTTAATCTCAGGGTGATTATGGAAATTTATACGATCTGAATAAAAAGTTTGATAGAAATCAGACAAATCCACGTCAGCTAAAACATCTGAATGATCTTGCAAATACTGTTTAGCATCTTTAGAGTCATATTCTTGTCCTTTTGCAAATTCTTGAATAGCTGAAAGATTTCCCATTACTGAAGCAGTTATTTCAGAATTGTCTTTAATTGGAATAAGTTTATAATCATTAAAGCCATTTTTACTTCTCAAAATCGTAATTCCATCTAGTTGATCAACTTCTGGATTAATCTCAAAAACATTTCCTTGACCATTGGCAAAATCAACATGCCACCATTTGCCGTTTGAAAGTTGGACAATATTTAAAGTGTGCTCAAAAGGATTACCAAGAAAAGATTTTATGCCAGATTTTTCCAGCAAATAAGTCCCCATCAAAGCTGCCCCAACGCAATTAAATTTTCTAGATTCTCTTATTTGCTTTGGCCAAGAGTCCCAACGTGAAGAACCATAAGGATCTTGAATTAATTCATCAACCTGCCTATGAACATCTTTTATATATTTTATTTCAAGCTCAGATTTTTCTGGATCTTGAGCTTGTTGTATTTCTTGTGTAAGACCTTCATCAACTTTTACTCTAAATTCTTCAAGCAATCTTCCAGTATCTTGCATTAAACTTTCAAAAAACCACTTTTTTATTTCACTTTCTGTCATTTGCTCAATATTTTCAGGAACTAAAACTCCATCTACAACTAAATTAACCCAAATACTACCTATTTTTTCTTTTTCTTGAGGACTTAATTCTTTTTCTTTCTGCGATTCAATTCCTGATGTTTCTATTGACATAGGTTTATTATTTGTTATAATTAATATACAAATTGCCATTCGGCACGACTCCGCTTTGCGGAGGTAACATTATGAGAAAACTCAAGAGATTAAATTCTTGAGTTTTTTCTTTATATCATTTAATTCATTATTAGTAATCTTGCTGAAAAGATGACTTAATCTTTTTGCATCAATTAATCTCATTTGAGACAAAATAACAGATCCTTGAATCTCACCAGAATTTATAACAATATGAAACATATCATTTTTTATTTTAGAAGTAATTGGCAAACCATAAAAAATATTTTTATTAAATTTTCTTACAATAAGCACTGGTCTAAGATAATTTATACCTTTACCATCTTCCTCACTACCTATATTAACCCCAAGCTGACACCACCAAACTTCTCTTTCTGAAAATAAAGGTAATGATTGTTTAGTATGTGTTTCTTTTTTTATATTATTCCACTTATCAAAATCTTTTTCCATAAAAAATTATACAATTTTTTCAATAATTGATGCAATGTTAAAAATCTTATTTTCTTCAAAATGATTTGCAATAATTTGCAGACCAACAGGAAGATTTTCTTTTGCAGTCTTGCCAACTGGCAAACTCATAGCTGGCAATCCTGCTAAATTTACTGGCACAGTATAGATATCAGCTAAATACATAGACAATGGATCATCAAATTTTTCTCCTATTTTGAATGCTGGGAATGGAACAACAGGTCCCATAATTAAATCTACTTTCTCAAAAGCTTTGGCAAAATCTTGCTTAATAAGCTGTCTAACTTGTTGAGCTTTTTTGTAATAAGCATCATAATAACCAACAGATAAGGTGTAAGTACCTAACATGATCCTGCGTTTTGATTCTGGACCGAAACCAATACCTCGTGATTTTAAATATATATCTAATAAATTTTGATCTTTAGCATTTGACTGCCTACCGACAAGGCAGGAATTTTGAGTTTCTGAATAGCCATATCTTATACCATCAAACCTAGCAAGGTTAGAAGAAGCTTCTGATGTTTGTATTATATAATAACAAGCCAAAGCATATTCTGTAGAAGGCAAACTAATTTCTTGAATTTTAAAACCTTGGTCCTCTAATTTTAAAATTGTATTTTTGATTATTTTTTCCACATCTTTATCTAGCCCTTTACTAAAGAATTCTTTTGGCACTCCAATCACAAATGGTTTTTTTGTAATTAAATTTTTCACCTGCCTATCGACAGACAGGTATTTAAATTCTACTGATGTAGCATCTTGTAAATCTCTACCAGATATTGTATTAAAAATAATTTCACAATCTTCTACATTTTTTGCCAAAGGACCAACTTGATCCAAAGAAGATGCACTAGCAATTACCCCAGATCTAGAAATAGACCCATAAGTTGTTTTTAATCCTACAACTCCACAAAAAGATGCTGGCGTACGCACAGAACATCCAGTATCAGTACCAAGCGCAAAAACAGATTGATTAGATGCTAAAGCTGCTGCCGATCCACCAGAACTTCCTCCAGGCACACGAGATAAATCACATGGATTTTTTGTGACTTTTAAGGCAGAATTTTCTGTAGAACTTCCAAAAGCAAATTCATCTAAATTTGTTTTACCAAGAATTATAGTTCCAGATTCCTTTAATTTCTTAACACAAAAAGCATCATAACTAGCTATATAATTTTCTAACATTTTTGAAGCACAAGTACATTTTTCACCTTCTACTAAAATATTATCTTTTATTGCACATGGAACACCTGTAAGAATTGGAAATTCTTGTCCTGAGCGAAGTTTAAGAACTATTTCTTCATCAACTTGCTTTGCTTGATTTAAGGCTAGATCTTCAGTTACACTTAAATAAGCTCCAATTTTGTCATCAGTTTTTTTGATTTGATCTAAATATGTTTTAGTTAATTCTGTAGCAGAAAATTCCTTGGCTTTTAATCCTTTATTTATATCTTTGATTGTAAAATCTCTTAATTCCATATTATAAAATTGCTTTTACTTTTATATAATCATCTTTTTTATCTGGAGCTGATTGAATAAGCTTATCATTGTTCTCACTTTTTTCGAAAATTGTATTATCTTCTCTTAAATTAGAATTTATAATTAAAGAAGATTTATTATATGATTTAACTGATAATGTATCTATATTTTTAAGTATATCAAAATAATCTAAAATACTAGATAAATCTTTTTGCATTTTTTCTACTTCTGCATCACTTAATTCTAAACGCGCCAATCTTGCAATTTTTAAAACTTCATCTTTTGAAATCATATATTTTTAACTAAATATTTATTAAGCTTATCAAAATATAAAAATACTCACAAGTATTGACAGTACTTCATATAAATGATACAATTAAATATCCAAAAATGCCTAAATTTTACACTGAAATGCAACTTTTTGAGTTAATTATTGCTCCACTAAATGTGGGCATTTTTAATGCAACAAATTCAGGCTTAATAATACCATGTTCAATTGAAACTTC
>Ga0172370_10011155_pt1 | contig 10175 bp, 12 predicted proteins | sample LakKiv5m_FD_114538 | JGI IMG/M metagenome (GOLD analysis project Ga0172370, IMG submission 114538) | Freshwater microbial communities from Kabuno Bay, South-Kivu, Congo - kab_022012_11.5m | ecosystem: Environmental > Aquatic > Freshwater > Lake | place: Democratic Republic of the Congo...
AACATCCGTTCAACTGGGAAACCGAATTCAAAGGAGTTATGGACAATGGCGGGTTTGACGTTGTGATTGGGAATCCGCCATACGTGACCAAGGAGTTGAGTCTAGAAGAACGTGAATACTTCAACAAGAAGTACAAAGCAAGTTCTGACAATTTATATAAAATGTTTATGGACAGAGCTATTTCGCTTCTGAAAGATGGTGGTTACTTTGGGTTTATCATCCCGAACTCCTATCTGAGCGATAATAATTCTGTTGATTTGAGGAAAAAACTTCTTAAGGAAACCAGCATAAAGAAAATTGTGCTGTTTGCAGAAAAAACTGATGTTTTTCAGGGCGTAGTCCAAGCAGTAACTATCATTGTATTCCAGAAGGGCAGAAAAGGAGGAGCAGTAGAAATTGCCGAGATAAATGATAAGGACGACCTCAGGAAGTTCATAGCTGGAAAGCATCCCGTTAAACATATTGACCAAAAATTGTGGATTGAATTAGATGATGTGGGCGCGCCATTTATACTGTCTGCTGAGAGGATGAGAGTTGTCACAAAGCTTATGCAACAGCCTTTCAGACTAGAGAACTTTTTGGAAATTTATAGGGAAGTAAATGACAAGCTTTATCCATTTATAAAAGATGAAAAAAGCAAAAATAATTACCCGATGGTTAGAGGCAGGGATTTGACTAATTATTATGTGAAGCTTCCAAACGAAAAACAAGCCGAATCGTGGTTTGACAAAAAATGCCTGAAAAAAGATAGGTCAGGCACTGAAAGATTGGTGATACAGCACGTATCCAATCAGGCACAAAAAAAGAGAATTAAGGTATCAGTTATACCTGCTGATATCTATTGCCACGACAGCACCTACGCTATAACTGTCAACGAGCCTAAAACCATGCACGCAATATTGGCACTCTTGAATTCCAAGGTCCTTAATTACTTTTTCAAGGCGTTGAGCAGCACAAACAACATTACGATACCTGAGATAGAAAAATTGCCATGTTTTGACCTGCTAAAAACAGATTTAACCAAGATTTCAGAAATGGCAAAAACAATGCTTTCCCTCAACAGGAAGCTTGCGGAAATGGAAGATTCGCAAAGCGCACAGAAGCACCAGGTTGAGGAGGAGATTGCGCGTACGGATGCGCAGATTGATGAATTGATTTACAAGCTTTATGGGATTACAGATGAGGAGAAGAAAATAATTGAAAATAGTTTTAGTACAAAGTAGGGGAAAGGATGGAAAAGAGAAGTGAAAAGTTAAAATGCATTCAACTTATTGACAATGAGATAGCCAGTTATGGACATGTTGCTGATTTTGGATTTGGTTCTGGAGCTACGTTGCTTTCAATAGCACTATCTTCTATGGCATTTATTTTAGCTGGAATTTCTGTCTTTCTTCAACTCGGAAATACACTTTCAGGTTCTAATTTGGAGTTTGGAGGGGTGAGTATTCCTGCTTTTTGTTTGCCTGCTGGCGTGGTCGTCATACTTGCAATATGTCTGATAAAGTCTTCATTAGAAGCAAGAAAGGCTGGTCCGAGCATAAGAATAGGTCAAGAGTATCATGTAAAACTTTCTAAGTTATTTGACTTAAAAAAGAAACTATTAATGGGAACGGAAAGACCAGTTTTCAGAGAGATAGTTAAAAAAATTAAGGAAATTGATGAATGTAAGGTTTGACTTACTTTATAATCGTCCCGCTGTGCTTCCTTCCCTCTATTGCTTTTTTTACGTCCAGAAGATTCCTTCCGTGCACGAAATGGGTTTCTATGTGCGAGCGCGCAATAAGTTTGCATGCAAGAAAATCAAATACGAAATGCGTGCCTGCAACCCTTGTGTCGTTGTTGCCTGCGAGCTGTATGAGCTGCTGGTAGGTCATTGTTGAGTATTTTTTCGCGTTGGGGTTCTCGTGCGGGTTTGCGGAATAGACCGCATCCACGTTTGAGAGGTTAAGCACTCTTTTTGAGTGCAGGTATTCTGCTAAAAGTACAGTATCCGCATCTGTTGTGATGCCGGGGATTGTGCCGCCCATAAGGACAAATCGGTATTTTTTTGCTGCGCGCTTTGCCTCGTCAAAAGTGTTGCATACTTTTGGATATACCTGCCCCTTTGCCTGCTTCTCAAAAATGCCTATTACGGTTTTTGCATTCTGCTTTGTTGCCTTTATTGCAGCCATGTCTGCCTCGAACTCGTTTGCGCCGTTTTCCTTTGCCTTTTGGGCATATATCCTTGCAAGCCTTCCGCCGCCTACAACAATGCCGAAACTGTGCTCGCACGTGCGAAGCACGCGGCAGAAGCTATTTATGTAGTGGATGTCGGGCTTTCCGGGGTTTACGAGTGAGCCCCCTAGGGAGATTACAACTGTTGCCATGGAATTAATTTGGACAGGAGGTTTATAAATGCTGGTTTGTGAGAATAATACGGAGATTTTTATGGGAAACACAAAAGAATACGTGCGCAGGCTTGGGATAGGGAAAATAGTGTCCGAGCTTGAGAAACGGGAGAAAGAGCAGGATTCGATACTTGGGATTACGCGCGAAATTATACGGCACTGTGCAAATGGGATAAAATTGATGCACTCAGGCGAGCTTAAGGAGGCCAGAAAGCACGTCTCTGAAGCTGACAGGAAAATTGCAAAAATCTCCAAGACAAAAGAATTTGACTATTTGCTCACGCAGATGTACCAGGAGATTGCGGAAGCAAAAGTATTGCTTGCGGCAATAGAGAAGAAAGAGCTTCCAGGGTTTGTGGAGCTAAAAATGCCCTTTGAGGCGTACCTTCTTGGTCTTTGCGATGCGATAGGGGAATTTAGGAGGGAAATGCTTGAGCAGCTTAAGGGCGGGAACAAGAAAGAGGCTGCGCGGTATTTTGAGCTTATGAGCGCGCTCTATGACGAGTTGTCTGTTGTGAGGTTCTCAAATTCCCTTCTTCCGAACTTTAGGAAGAAGCAGGATGTTGCACGCATGCAGGTGGAACAGGCAAGAAGCGAAATAATGAGAAGGTAATCAGGCTTTTGCAGACTGCTCCAGTATTTTCTTTATTTTGGGAAGCTCGTATTCTATTATGCGCCAGGCTTCGCCGTAATCTATTGTCCAGCGCCTTGGGGCGAATTTGCTGCTTAGTTTTGCTATTTTCTCCCATGGGACTTTTTTGAAATTCTTTTTGCACGTTGGGGAGATGCTCCTTGCCGTCCAGCTTAGAACGCCCAAATTCCTTACCGAGGCGTCCCTCACTAATTCGTTTTCCAAAAACTCCTTCTTGCCCAGCCCCTTGCAGAAATAGCGTATTTTCTCTATTGAATCAAGCATGCGGAATATGCAGGGAGTAGTGGGATGTTCTTTTTTCATGTTTTTTGTATTGGGGATAGGGAATAAAAACGTTATGCCTTGGATGGGATTGGAAAATCAGGGCTGATGCTCTATTCCTTCCTTTTCAGGGATTGCCTTTTTCGCTAATTTAGCTTGGCTGTAAGTTTTTTCAGTATCTCCGGTAATTCTTTTAATGGTTCCAGGGTGAATTTAAGTTCCGTTATGGCGCCAGCAGGATATTTCATTGCCCCTACTCCTTTTCCCGTTTGCTCCAGCATCAAAGAATTCGCCAAATCATTTAATGGCAGGACCATTACTGGATGAGGGTTCGTTAGTTCGTGCAATTCACTTGCAGTTATATCACGAGGAAAATTCTGGTAGCAGAAATCATTTTTATATAGCTGATTCAGATGTGAGATTAAATCTGACCTTACTTGGTTGATTCGTTCTTCATTATCGGCGGGGACAGCCACGATCACTTTCTTTTTGTCTTCCGGATCATTTAGTGCATTGCCTTCTTTTATGCCCTCGGCTATGAGAAAAGAAATTACTTGGGCGCGCATTCCTATCTCTTGGAGAGGCGAAGACGATTGGAGATAGAACTTTTTCTCGGTCATTTGAAAGACCTGTTTCAAAGTTTGAAGGTAAAAGTCATAAATTTAAGGCTGGTGCTCTATTCCATCTGACTTTGGATCGGCTTTCTTTGCGATTTCATCAAATCTCTCCCTATTATCCGAATCCTGCTCGTCCTTTTTGTTCTTTGCGTCATCTTGGGCATATTGCTGCATTATCTGCTGGGTTATTGTCTGGATTGCATCCTGCGTCAGCCTGCCATCAAGAATCTGCTTAAGGAGTTCGACTCCTATGTTGAAGCCGAGTTGTTTTAGGTAGGTGGAGAAGTTTTGCGTGAACTGGTCTTTTGTTTCTCCCCTTTGTTCTGCCTTTTTCCATAGGTAATTTGTAAGCTGTTCAAATTTGCCTTGCTGGTTTGATTCTTTTATTATCCCGCTGACGTTATCGGATTTCATGCCTTGGGATTTGCCAAAAGCCAAAACATCTTCACCATACTTCTGCGCCTGCGCGGGGAGGGTGGCTGGGGGTTTTTGGCTATGAGTATTTTCTTGGAAAAGGACTTCGCCCATAGTGTCACCTTGAAGCAATAAGATTTTGTTCGTCTTGAGTAAGAAGAGATTTTACAACATTCGAAAATGCCTTAGTGCCGCGCTGGTAAAAACCTATGTTTTCAGGATTTGATAAAACAAAGAATAGACCATTCAGTTCGCTACTAAAAATAATTAGACCACTGCCATCTTTTTCTTGAGAATACTCTTTCACAATTAGTTTAGTTGGGTCTAATACATTTACACCGGAGATTAGTTCTCCTGCCTCTAAATTCAATATCCTAACCTTCCCGTCATCCACCCAGTCAACAACAAACATGTGTGTTTTTGAAACAAAGATTGGGCTTCCATTGGGCTGCAATGCGCAGCCGGGGGAGAATTGAGAACCAGGGGAAACGCCAGTTACTTGGGACATCAACTCGTCGGGGTTGTTTGGGTTTCTTGCAACGCCCATAAAACCTGGGCCGATGTATGTGTAAACTCCCTGCAACTGCCCATCCTTCTTCACTATAGTTACCTTAAAGTCTTTGTCCTCAAAGCTTTCAGCAACAAAGCCGTTTTTCTCTGTTTTTATAACTGGAGATATTGGCTTTGCTTCCTTTGTGTAGCGCTCAAAAAGATTGACAGCCGGGTCTGCCTGGGATTCTGGATTTTTAAGATTGATATAACTGATTTCATGCTTCCAATCATTTTGCACTGCAGGCGGCCTTGCATGCGCAGCTTTTGCGCTTAAGAGTGAAATTGCCGGAGGGGCTGCAAGCATTCCTATTGAAAGAATCGTTTCCGGTTCAGATAAAAGCCTCAGGAATTGCATGAATTTTGACTGTTTTGGAACTGGGCGGGAAAGAGGATGAACTGAGTGGTTAGAAGCAGTCGGATGCACTTTTTGCCCTTGTTTCATGTTACCATCTATCCTTCTGCGTTATAGTATATATTATTTGGTGGTAAGAGGTATATAAAGCAGTAGGTACGTGGCACTAAATCCCACGTATGCCTTCAACCGCGCCGAGCACTTGGAGGGAGAAATCCGAGGCACTTGCGGTTTTGGGCGCAGCTTCCTGCCCTATCGGGGAGCATTGTACAACCACTGTGTTGCTATTGGAATTTTCAAGAGTTGTGATGACAAAATTGGAGCCAGTAATTACTCCTACGGAAACCGTTCTGCCATTTTCCTGCACGCGCACTATGCGCCTGCCGTCATTATCAGTGATTTCCTGCGCAATGCGGTTTCCCAAACGGGTTGTTTTTGCGCCATTAAGTTCCAGAGAATTGTACTTGTTGAAAAATTGCACTGCGGGGTCGCTTGAGTCGATTTTGGAATCCAAATTTGCTGTGCGCGTGCCACCTAAAATCAGGGCGGGAACAGGCGGAGGGGTGCGAGGGCTTGGGGTTTTTGCAGCAAGCGCGCTTTCGCCCAGAAGCATAAGGCTTCCTGCAAGAAGCGGTATTAGGATAAACTTGGCGGAAACGGATTTTTTTGAATGCACATTGAGGGGCGGAAGTTGCCCTGGGACCAGAAGTGTTTTTCGTTTGTCTTGGGGCACTCCAAGGCCCTTTTGCTGGGCTGGAATAGTTGCAATTGAACCGGTTATTCGTGATTTTGTCATAAATGCCACCTTTTACACTTGTCTTGTTTTCACTGTTATATTGTTGTTCTAATAGTAGTTACGGTGGTTCTTCTATATAAATATTTGTGTGAAGCTACGGGAGGAAGAGAGTAAAATGCATAAACCCTTAAAAATAAAAGCATAAGAATGCTGCTCCCTGCAAAATTTCCATCTGCAAGGAATCAGCGCGAACACAAATTCTTGCGCAAGGTATTCAGGTGCTTAAGCAGTATGCCTTTGCGCCTTTTTTCTGGTATGGGCATGCGCCTTTTCCCAACAAGCTCATAGAAGATTTCAAGGGTTACGGTTGCGCGGGGGTTGAATTTTTTTGCATACCCCATTATGTCGAGCATTTTGTCCCGCCCGCGTGCGTGTGTGAAGGGAAGGTGGTCAAAGCCAAGTGAAGGGATTGCGTCGTGCAGATGGATGTGCGAGGGCTTTTTTGCGCCAGTATGCAGGAATTCGGAGTAGTTCTCGCTGTAGTCTGCAAGCGAATGCCCGACGTCAAAAGTGAACTTGAGGTTTGGGAAATGGTGCAGCAGGGAATTAAGCGCAGGGGGCTTGTTAAAGGGGAAGGAGAATGTATTTTCCACGTGCAGGGACATCTTGTGTGCATCCGCAAATTCGCAGAGCTTGGAAAAGGAGATGATGTTGTTCTGTATGAGCGTGCTGCTAAAGAGGTTTTTGTTAGAGGAGGGATGCACTGTAACGTCCTTTATGCCGACTGAGGAGAAAAAGGAAAGCTGTTCGAGCGCGGTTTGTATGTGGAGGGGTGACGCTTTTGAGAAATCGCATTTCCAGTAAAGATGGCCTTTTGAGGGAAAATTTGAAAGTGCTGCGCCTAAAGCACGCCGCCCTATGCGCGCAACATCTGCGCCAGGAACATACGTTACTTCTACAAAATCAAAGTTTTTCTTTGCAAATTCTATTTCGCATAGGAGGTTTTCATTCGCGGAAGGCATGTACCCGAACCGCATGTATATATTTGGGCATTTTAAGGTATAAAAGGGTTGCCAGAAAGGTATTTAAAGGGTGGAAAAGCAGGCAAATTGTGGATTAAAATGGCACAAATTCCGGATGCGGGAAAAGGCGCGCGCTAGAATGGCATAAATTCCCAGCTGTCTTTTATCACGTTTAGGATTACGTGCGTGTTCGTGCGCTCAACGTATGGCTCGTGCAAAATCTTCTTTATCATGCGCGAAAAGTCCGCGCGGCTTTTGCATGCGACTATTGCGACCGCGTCGTATTCGCCCGTAACGTCGTATATGGCAAGTATCTGGGGAAGCGCGCGGATTTTCTGCTCCACCTCAAGGAGGTGCCCTTTTGAGATGCGTATGTCTATGAGCGCCATGAACTCGTAGCCGAGAGCGAGCAAATCTAAATTCGCGCCAAAGCCGAGTATTATTTTTTCCCTCTGGAGGTGCTCCACGCGCTTTATCACGGTTGCGGGGTGGAGCTTGAGGCGCTTTGCGATTTCGCGGAAAGACTGGCGCGAATCCCTGCGCAATTCTGCAAGTATCTCGGTATCTGTTTTGTCCATCTGTCGTGCCAAATGTTCACCTTTTTCTGTGTTTTGCATGTTGTGTGCAGGCAGTTGTATAGTTTTTTGTGTTTTTTATGTATGTTTGTATAGTATAACAACTAATGGATATTTATATGTATCGCTTGCAAGCAAAGGAATTGGAGGGGAATTAGATGTTAGACCAAATTAGCGAGGGGGAGAAACAAAGGCTGCTTGATGATGTTAAGGAAAAGGGGATACAGTTCATTGACTTGGAATTCGTGGACGTGTTGGGAAATCCGAAAATGTGCGAAATAACGTCGAAAATGCTCGAGCACGCGCTTGAGGAGGGGCTTTGGTTTGACGGCTCTTCTATTGAAGGGTTTGCAAGGATATTTGAGAGTGACATGTTTTTGGTGCCGGACACGAAGACGTATGCGCCCCTTCCCTGGACAAACGGGAAAGTCGCGCGGATAATATGCGACGTGCACCACGATGAGAAAACGGTTTTTGAAGGGGACCCTAGATACGTGCTGAAGAGGCAGCTGGAAAAGGCAAAGGAAATGGGATTTGAGCTCAAGGTCGGGCCTGAGCTTGAATTTTTCGTGTTCAAAGCAGGGAATGGAAGCGGAATTGAGCCGCATACTGCGGTTGTGCACGATGATGCCGGATATTTTGACTTGGCGACAAAGGATATGGCAGTTGACTTGAGAAGGGAAATCGTGCCTGCGCTTGAGGCAATGGGGCTGAAAATTGAGATGGGGCACCACGAGGTTGCGCCAGGGCAGCATGAGATAGATTTTAGGTACGGGGAGGCGCTCTCGATTGCAGACAGCGTGCTCACGTACAAGACAACAGTGAAAACATTGGCACGAAAATACGGGCTGCACGCATCTTTCATGCCAAAGCCGGTTTTCGGGATAAACGGGTCAGGGATGCACGTGCACCAGTCGCTTTGGAAAGGCGGGGAAAACGCATTCTACGATGCAAATGATGCGTATTTGCTCTCGGATACTGCAAAGCACTATATTGCAGGGATACTGCACCATGCGCGTGCGTTGAGCGCGGTTACAAACCCCACCGTGAATTCATATAAGAGGCTTGTGCCCGGATATGAGGCGCCCGTGTACGTGTGCTGGGGCAGGATAAACAGAAGCGCGCTCATAAGGATACCGAGGGCGCTTGCAGGAAAGCCCGGCGGCACAAGGGCTGAGGTGCGCTTTCCGGATCCGTCAGCAAATCCGTACCTCGCGTTTGCCGCAATGCTTGCGGCAGGGCTGGATGGGATTGCAAAGAAAATGGAGCCGCCAAAGCCCATTGAGGAAAACGTGTACCATTTTGACGACAGGAAGCTTTCGGAACTGTACATAAAGACGCTTCCCGGCTCGCTCAAGGAGGCAATGGACGAACTTGCAAAGGACGAGGTTGTTAAGAACGCGCTTGGGAAACACGTGTATGAGAGCCTCGCTGCAATACAACAAGCAGACTGGGACGAGTATCGTCTTTCTGTGAGCGACTGGGAGAAAAAGAGATACTTTCCGGTATTGTAGCCAAACAAATGAAGCTCTGTAGAAATGCTTGAATAGCGGTGCCTCCGTATTCTGTTTGCGACAACAGGAAAGCGGAGGCGACCGCTAATGTATAAGACGGAGACGAGTAAATTAATTGACTTTTCCCTTAGGGCACTCAAAAAGACGAGAATTCCCCTCTTCTCATGCAAATTCTCAAAGAAAACCTATACGCAGCACCAACTGCTTGCCATGCTGGTGCTCAAGACATATCTCAACACTGATTACAGAAAAACATGCCAAATAGCAGAGGAACTATGGGCATCTGCAGAAATTATTGAATTGACAAAAATCCCACATTTCACGACGTTGCAGAAATTCTTCTGCAGGATACCTAATGCATGGCTTGAAACCCTGCTTTGCAGGGTTCTCCACCATTTCAAGTCAATCCAATACCTTGCAATTGACTCAACAGGATTGGCTACAGGCAGGACAAGCAAGTATTACCAAGAAAGAATAGGAAAAGGGATTTGGACTTCAGACTTTCTCAAAATGAGCCTCCTTTTGGATGTCAAGCGCAGGCTGCCCTTGGCAGCCTGCTTCCACAACAGGTCAAGGCACAGGCATGACATAAGGGATTTTCTCCCTCTCCTGAAGAAAGTCAAAAAACCTGTCAAATATTTCCTTGCTGACAAAGCGTATGATTTTGAGAAGAATTTCGCAGTGCTTCACGAGAGGGGAATGGAAGCAATAATCCCAATCAGGGTGGGTTGGTATGATGTGAATGGCAGGTGCAGGAAGAGGATGATAGAAAAATGGGCAAGGCACCCTGCCATAGAGAAGCAGTATCATCAGAGGAGTTTGATAGAGTCTTTCTTCTCTGCACTCAAAAGGAGGTTGGGGGAGGAGGTGCGCAGCCGCCTCTGGCACCTCCAGAGGCGGGAGGGCATGATGAAGGTAGTCGTTTATTCCATGCTCAGGCAGAGCGGTTGTTTGCTCTTAATTGAGGATTTCTACAGAGCTACAAATGAAAAAGTAATTTAAATTGCAAGGGAATAAGGAATGCATGGGAAGCAGGAATTCCTTTGCAGTTTTTCTTTCTTTTGCTATTTTATTTGCTTTTCTTTTTGGGTGC
>Ga0172370_10011159_pt1 | contig 10171 bp, 9 predicted proteins | sample LakKiv5m_FD_114538 | JGI IMG/M metagenome (GOLD analysis project Ga0172370, IMG submission 114538) | Freshwater microbial communities from Kabuno Bay, South-Kivu, Congo - kab_022012_11.5m | ecosystem: Environmental > Aquatic > Freshwater > Lake | place: Democratic Republic of the Congo...
ATTATCTTTCTAGGGTTCCTAAGTACATAACTATGTTCATGTGCCCCGGGCAGCACGATTCTGTAAGATTAGCTGAACCACAGCCGATGATAAATAAGGAATATGGTGAAAAGCTGTATGAAATTGAAAATCTTGTTCTTGTTACTAATCCTTGCATGGTCAAATTGCTTGAGGGAAATAAAGAATTTAAGGTATTGATGTATCATGGGGATAGCTTGCATGATTTTATTACTAGCATTCCTGAACTTAGAGAGATGAAAGCGCATAAATGCCCTGCGAAAGCGGTAAGACATATGCTTAAAAGAAGGCATCTTGCGCCATTTCATTCAAAAGCAGTCTATATTCCTAATCAAGAAAGAGATCCAATGGTTATTTCCGAAGTTCCTGATTTGCTATGTACAGGGGAAATGCATAGGTTGGATATAGAAAATTATAATGGAACTATAATTATTGTTGGAAGCTGTTGGCAGTCACAGACAGAGTATGAGGAGAAGATGGGAAATATGACTGACCCGGGAAAAGTGCCTGTTTTGAATCTTAAAACTAGGGAATTAAAAGTTTTCAATTTCTGCGATAGTGAAATTGGGGAGAAAAATGAATCTTGAGCAGTATTTTAAGGAAATAGAAAGAAAAGTTGGGGAAGAGTATGAGATAGCTAAGAAAGCTAGGGCTAAGGGGTACGATCCTGTTGACAAAGTGGAGGTTCCAATTGCGACATCACTCGCGGAAAAGGCAGTTGGACTAATTTCTGTTGTGTATCCCCAGCTTTTAGGTTCTGGAATAGTCGAGAGAATATTGGAATTGGAGAAAGAGTATGGGCAATTAGATATGGCTGTGCCATTTAAGATTGCAGAGGAGATTGCGCATGAAAAGTATTGCAAATTTGAAAGCTTGTTGCAGGCGATTGAAGCAGGGATAAGGATTGGATTTTCTTATATTACCCTTGGAGTTGTTTCAAGCCCTATTGAAGGGTTTACGGAACTTAAATTAGGAAAGACGAATGAAGGAAAGGAATATTTTAAAGCTTATTTTTCAGGACCAATAAGAAGTGCGGGAACAACAGCAGGTTGTATGGCACTAATGTTAATTGATTATCTCAGAGATCATTTTGGTTATGCTAAATATGATCCTAGTGATATTGAAGTTAAAAGATATGTAACTGAAAATTATGATTACCATGAAAGAGTTACTAATCTGCAGTATCTGCCTACTCAAGAAGAGATTGCTTTTCTTGCTAAAAACTTACCAATAGAGATTACTGGAGAGCCGAGTGAGGAGAGAGAGGTTTCAAATTACAAAGATTTGCCTAGGATTGAGACAAATCAGATAAGGGGGGGAATGTGTTTGATATTTTCGGAGGGATTAGCACAGAAAGCGGCAAAGGGATTAAGATTATGGAAAGGAATTCAAACTAAAGGGATACCTGTTAAAGGGTGGGAATTTTTAGATGAATATATAGCATTGCATAAGAAGAGAGAGAAAGGAACGAGCGATACTTCACCTACATATATTAAAGATATTGTTGCAGGGAGGCCGGTGTTTTCACATCCTTCTAGAATGGGGGGATTTAGATTCAGATATGGGAAGACGAGAGCAAATGGATTTTCTGCATTTTCATTACATCCTGCGACTATGGCAATAACGGACAGTTTCATTTCTCTTGGAACTCAACTTAAGATTGAGAAGCCGACAAAAGGAGGAATTGTAACTGCTTGCGACGAAATTGATGGACCCATAGTCAAATTAAAGAATGGGGGCGTTAAAAAGTTGAATACTTTAGAGGAAGCGAGAGCTTTATATAAAGATGTCGAAGAAATAATTCATTTAGGAGATGTATTATTTCCTTTTAGTGATGTTGCAAATAGGAATTATGAACTTATTAGACCGGGTTATGTTGAAGAATGGTGGGCTTTAGAGATAAATAAGGTTAATCCTGAAGAAAAAATTGATAAGTTCAAGGTCAGTTTTGATAAAGCTATTGAATTATCATTGAAATATGGATTGCCTTTGCATCCTAAATATATCTTTTATTGGAAAGAGCTGTATTTTGATGAATTTTTAGCATTAATTGATTGGATTGCACATTCCGATGTTCGTGATGGGAAGTTAGTTCTTCCTTACAATCATAACGAAAGAGAAAGGTTCTCAAAAGGGAAAAGGGCATTAGAGGTGATAGGGGTTGAACATATGGTTGGGATTGAAAATGTTGTCTTAGATGGCGTTGAAACTAAAGCATTACTATTTAATTTGGGAATTGAAAATCTGAATGGAAAAATTAGCGAGGAAATTGATTCTAAACTAAGTGTAATAAACGAGAATAAGGATAAAAGTGTTTTGGAAGTTATCAATTTACTTTCAAGGATGAAGATAAAGAATAAATCTGGGGGGTATATGGGGGCGAGAATGGGGAGGCCAGAGAAGGCGAAGCTTAGAAAGTTGATTGGAAGTCCGCATGCATTATTTCCTGTTGGAGAAGAAGGGGGAAGATTGAGGAGTTTTCAAGCAGCTTTGGAAAAAGGAAGGGTTCATGGAGAGTTTGCGGTTTATTATTGCGAGAATTGCAAGAGGGAAGAGATATATCCTCGATGTATTGTATGCGATAGTACCTGTGTCAGAGGTTATTATTGCAAGGAATGCCAGTTGGTTTTAAAAGATAAGTGTGAAATTCATGAACAAGGGGCTAGTTTCAGGGAGAAGGGGATAGATATTAAGGAGTATTTTGATTCTGTTAGAAGTAAATTAGGGATTAGGAATGAAGAGGTGCAATTAGTTAAAGGAGTTAGAGGGACTAGTAATAGGGACCATAGCTGCGAGAATTTAATGAAGGGAATTTTAAGGGCAAAATATAATTTGCATGTTAATAAAGATGGAACGATAAGGTACGATATGACTGAAATGCCGATTAGTCATTTTAAAGCTAAGGAAATTGGCACTTCTATTGCTAAACTTAAAGAATTGGGATATGAGAAAGATGTTTTGGGAAATCCAATTGAGAATGAAGAGCAGTTAATTGAGATGTTTCCTCATGATGTTCTGCTTCCTTCTTGTCCTGAGACAACCGATGAAAGGGCTGATGATGTTATATTAAATATTTCTAAGTTTTTGGATGATGAATTAGATAAACTATATAATGTCGGGAGATACTTTAATGCTCAGAAGAAAGAAGATACAATTGGACAATTAGTTGTTTGCATTGCACCGCATATATGCACTGCGACTGTTGGAAGAGTTATTGGTTTTACTAAGGCACAGGCGATGGTCGCTTCACCTTATATGCATGCGGCGATGAGAAGAGATTGTGACGGGGATGAAGCGGCATTTATGATGTTAATGGATATGCTTCTTAATTTTTCTAGAAAATTTTTGCCAGCGCATAGAGGGGGAACACAGGATGCCCCTCTTGTTTTAAACACTAGAATAAGGGCGGGAGAAGTAGATGATCAGATTCTTGATATGGAAGTTGGGACTTATCCTTTGGAATTATATGAATTGGCTGAACAGGGGAAGCATAGCTCTGAAGTAAAATGCATTGAAACAGTAAAGCAGAGATTGAAAAAAGGAATTGATCCATTTACTAATGTTAAATGCACGCACAATGTTTTTGATTTTAATCATGCCCCTGTGAATTCTTCTTATAAATCTCTTCCAACAATGCAGGAGAAGGTGGAAAAGATGATGATTCTTGATAAGAAGATAAGGGCAGTTGATGTTAAAGATGTTGCAAGGTTGATAATAGAGAGGCATTTCATAAGGGATATTAAAGGAAACTTGAGAAAGTTTTCTCAACAAGAATTCAGATGCGTTAATTGCAATACCAAATATAGGAGGCCTCCTTTGCAAGGGAAATGCAATAAATGCGGCGGAAGACTTATTTTTACGATTGCAGAGGGGAGCATACTGAAGTATATGCAACCTGCATTGGATATCGCTAGGAAGTTTGATGTTTCTCCTTATCTTCTTGAAAATCTTGAATTGACTGAGATGTTTATACATAGTATCTTTGGGAAAGAGAAAGAGAAACAAATGAAGCTGTTTTAGAACAACCTTGGAGAAGTAGGACTTAAATACTGCTCTTTTTTTATTTTCTTATGCATTCGTATAACGGGGAATTAAATATTATAAGGTAAACAATGGATAGAAATAAACTAATGTTAATTATTTTGGCAGTGTGCTTAGTTGGTTATTTATTTTGGTTAGCATTTCATTAAAACAAATAATAGACAATACTCGGAATAATTAAACAAGCCATAAGGTTAATTCGTCTTGTGCCTGTTGAAATTGTATAGACGCCCAGGGCTGTTGATGCCAGGAGGGCGATTATGCCGAGCCAGTTTGTGAAGTAGAGGTTAACTGATAAGACTATGGCGATGATAATTCCGGTTAAAACAGAGTAATTTATCTTAGTTATGTTTTTTGCAAATATTTTTGCAGTTATCAGTCCTATTATAAAAGCTATAATTCCTGCTATTAAGATGGACATTAGAATAACTGTTAAATCTGCTGAAGATATTGTTTTTAGAATTTCTTTTACTCCTGCGGCAGTGCCTGTTCTTGCTTTGTTTATTGAATAAACAGTCACATAGGATAGGCCCATAATGACTGTGTTGATAATTCCTAAAGAAAATAGGAATGTTCTTGGATTTTGTTCTGTTAATTCACTGCTTAATGTTGCGGCATGGGCTGAGCCTATCCCTGGAAGAAAAGAGCACAACGGAGCAGCGATTGATGATGATAAAATTGATTTTAGATATTCTGTTTTAGTTAGCTTAACTTGCTTTAATGGAGTTATCGATTGTTTAACTAAAGTTGTTTTTGATTTTAAGCTTATTATCAGAGTTGAAATCCCAAATAATCCTGACAAGAGAGGCAGGAGGGGCTGTTCTATCGGAGTGTTGAATGTTAATAATCCTAGAATTCCTGCTAAGGCAAAGATTATCATTGCTTTAAAGATTTTTTCTTCTCTTAAAATTATATAAATTGAAATGAAAATTAATATGTAAGGGATAAGAAACTTAATTGAATTGTAGAATGCTGGGAGACCAAATATGAATGATGGGGAAATGATGAGGATAATTGGAATTGCTAATAATGAACCTTTTAATGTTAGAATGAATGCTTCATAACCCTTTCCTTCTAAGAGCAGTTGATGTCCGGGAAGAATTGAAAGGAATGAATCTTCTTCTGGAGCGCCTAGGAAGATTGAGGGAATGAAATCGATAAATGTATGGGTTATGGACATTGCAACTATAAATGATGCTAATGATATTGGCGGGAATGATTGGAATTTGTCTAGAGAAAAGACTAAAAATGCGGAGACGAGGTTAATGTGAATTCCGGGGGCTAAGCCGGTTATCGAGCCGGCGGTCACACCACAAAGCAAGGCGATGATAAGTTCAAGTATCATCTTGCTTCTCCATGAAGGTTAGCGTCGTTAAATCTAATCTTCTTGTTAAAATTTCTAACCTCTTTGGGTTTAAATATCTTGTCCATTGTGTGATATTCCCAGACAATCGGTGCGATTGAAAAGGCACAATTACTTTTGTTCTTTTCAAACAACACTCATCGTCGATGAACATTAGGTTTAATGTGTATCCCTGCTCTTTTTTAGGGTGTGATTTGTGGATTATGTGGCTTTGAGATTAATTCTCAGCTGATTCCTTTGTAACTTTGCTCTTTTTGATATCCCTTAAAGTCATAATTGCCTCATCTCCAATTTTCCAACCATAGCCCTGATTTATAGAAACCATTACCTTTTTACCTTGCGAGGGCTTTTCAGGATTTAATTTTACAATTCCCTTATTATTGAAGTATCGCACATATCTTCTTGTATTTTTGTAATCAATTTTTAAATCTCTGCTTATGTCAGAGATAGTAGTTTCTTTATCGATGTTTTTTAGAAGATATAACAAAATTTTAGTTTTTATAGGGTTTAGTGGAATATCCTGGCTTAACAAAGCAAGCATCATCATGTGATTATCTTTCAGACCCTTTATGCTTGTATCTGATAAATCTATTTTTTTCATATTATTTTGAAGTATCTTTAGTTTTTAAAACTTAGGTTAGATTGACATAATCTTTATATACTAGGTATGTTTAACTTAGGTCATAGTTACCTAAGAAGATGAAGAAAAAATATTGCTTTGTTATTGAATCTGAAGAAGTAGCGAAGGTTGATGCTTTAGCTAAGCAGATGGAAAGATCGAGGAGTTTTGTGATAAGAGACTCAATAAAAATTTATTTGAAATTAAAATCAAAAATGCAAAAGAGAAGTGAAAATGGAACAAAAGAGTGACTTTAGACAGATTGGTGAAAAAGAGAATCATCGCCTTCTAGTCAGACTTACAAAAACTCAAAAGCAAAGAATAAAAATGTTGGCTGATGCTTCGGGTTATAAGTCTGTTTCTGATTTTGTAAGATTTACGTTGCTTAATCCTACATTTGAACAAAAATTTAATGAGCTTATTCAATATAGCAGATTAACTTCTGGAGCTTTAATTAAAATTATGGAGGAACTTCAAAATGGGACTAAACATTAAACTTGCGGAAAATTGGAAATTGAAATCTGATTGCCATCAGTTTTTCTTAGTGAGACTTGACGAAAATGGCAGAGAATTTATAGAAGGTTATTATTCTTCAATAGAATCCTGCCTTCAAGCTTTATTTATTAAGAAAATTAGGGCATCTAATGCAGAGGATATACAAACCCTTATCCTTGAGATAAAAGCTTTCCAGTCAGCCCTTAACAAAGCCTTACAGCCAATAAATCTGGAGATAGCACTTGTTTCTGAGCTAAATAAATTAAATTCAGGGAAGTAAAATGAAAATTATTAAAGATCCTCAAGTTTTGACAAGTCAATACTTGCCCGAAAGACTGCTTTTTCGTGATGAGCTAAAAAAGAAAATACAAGATAAGGTTAAAATTGGAATTGGTAATATTCTGCTTTTGGGAGATACTGGAACAGGCAAAACTGTAACTGTTAGAAAAGCAGTCCAGGAACTTAAAGATACAAAACTTATAGAAGTCAATTGCTCAACAGAGAATACTTTTGCTTCTATAACAAAAAGAGTGATCTATACAATTCGAGATGTGCCTTATTTTGAATCTGGAAAAAGCAGAGGGCAGTTAGCAGAGGATTTGATTAAAGTTCTAAAGACTAAAAGGCAAAAGAAAATTGTTTTTCTATTTGATGAAATAGATAAGTTAATAGAAAAAGACAGAGCTCAACAAGAAATCTTAACGCCTATACTGGAAAATACTTCTGCAAATGTTATTCTAATTTCAAATAAAAGTGAAGCTTTGAAGAGTCTTGATTCAAGAATTGAAAGCAGATTGCATCCAGAAAAACTAATTGTTGAAAGGTATAATGCTAAGGAAATCGCTGATATTCTTTTGGAAAGGGCTAAAAAAGGGTTGGAAAAAGGCAGTTTTGACAGGGAGATTTTAGCTAATATTTCAAGATATTGTTACCAAACGAGCGGAGATATACGGGATGCTTTAAGTTTATTTTCAGAGGTTAGCCAACTAGCAGAAAACAAACAACAAAAATTAAGTTTGGAGTTATTAAAAGAAGCTCAAGAGAATTTGGAAGAGATAGAATTTGAAAAAATGTTTTCTTCTTTGACTTTACATCAGGCTCTTGTTTTAGGAGGTGTTGCTTCGCTTTCATCTAAAAATTCTGAATGTTACGCCGAGATAAATGAATTGTATAGTTTTTATGAACTAGAAACTAAAAAACATAATTCTAAAGCAGTAGGATTTAGGCAGTTTGAAAATCTTCTGAAGAAATTAAGGTTTAATGGATATGTAAGAAATGAAATGAGAACTCCAAAAAATAGAAAGGGAAGACTTTCAGTTGTTTTTCCATTATTCAATGTAAGAAAATTCATGGAAACCTATTTCACATCAAACGCAACAAACGAAATCGCATCCCCCCACTCCCCCAGTGAGATTTCGTTTGATTCGCTAGTAAATGGATAAATTTTAGAAGTTGGTTGTAGTAAGTTTATTATGAAAATAAAAGAGATGAATGAAGACTCTCGACCCAGAGAAAGACTGGTTAAATTTGGTGTGAATAATCTTAGTGATGCTGAATTATTTGCCATTATTCTTGAGAAAGGCACAAAACAAGAAAATGTTATTGAGATGTCTAATCGTTTGATTAATAAATATGGCTTGAACAAATTATCCGAGTGTTCTATTAAAGAACTTCAGGAAATTAAAGGCATTGGGTTTGCTAAGGCTTGTCAAATTCACGCTATGTTTGAATTAAATAAAAGACATAATCTCTCAAAACAACCTAAAAGATTTATTTCATCAGCTAAGTCTGTTTTTGAGATTATGAATGAGAAACTAAAAGAAGAGAAACAAGAGCATTTTATTGCTATTCTTTTGAACAATAGAAATTATTTAATCAAAGAAGAAACCTTAACTAAAGGCTTGCTAAGTTCATCTATTATAGACTCACGAGAAGTGTTTAAACCAGCAATAAGAAACTCTGCTTCAAGAATAATTTTAGTTCATAATCATCCTTCTGGAAATCCCGAACCAAGTCAAGAGGATTTATATGTAACAAAGAGACTTATGGACTCTGGAGAGTTATTAGGAATAAAGGTTTTAGACCATGTCATAATCGGCAGAGATACTTATTGGAGTTGGAAAGAAAGTTCAGGAAATTTCTAACTCTTCAATATCTTTAACAATTTCTTTTTCTAATTCAAGTATCTGCTTTTTGAGCTTTTCAGGTGTTTCATATTTTACTTCTTCGTATTCAATATCTTTATATTTTTGAATACTCAAATCAAAATCATTTTCTTTTATTTCTAGAAGGTCTACAAAAAAACATTTACCTTTTCTATCTGTAGGATTTTCTTTTTCTCTATCTTTGAATCTCTTCTGAATATCAGGGATATCGTTCTTATCAGTCTTTGTTCTTTTATCATCTAAAGTGAATCCATCTCCTTCCATGTTATAAAACCAAACTTTCTTGGTTGCTTCTCCTTTTGTAAAGAATAAAACGGCAGTAGAAACTCCTGCATAGGGTTTGAATACTCCAGAAGGCATAGATATTACGGCATCTAATCTGCATCTTTCAAGAAGTAATTTTCTTATGTCTTTGTGAGATTTAGAATTGCCAAACAAAACTCCTGATGGAACTATAACTGCACATCTTCCTCCAGCAGTTAGAAGGTTAAACATTAGTTCTAAGAATAATAACTCTGTCTTTTTTGTTTTAACTCTGAAATTATCGCCCATATCCGATTCATCAATACTTCCTTTGAATGGAGGATTAGCCAAAACCAAATCAAAGCAATTTAAATCCATATATCTCTTTGATAATGTATTGAGCTGTTTTATATTTGGTTTAGTAATTCCATGCATCATCAAGTTCATCAAAGAAATTCTAACCATTGTTTGGTCTATATCAAAACCCCAAAGAACATCTTTCTTTAACATTTCTATTTGTTTATCGTTTAACTTGTCTGCCTTGAAATTATATTCATTTCCTTCGTAATCTTTTTTGATGAATTCTTTAGAGGTGTTTTTCTTTAGAATATGCTCATAAGCAGATACTAAGAAACCGGCAGTTCCGCAAGCAGGGTCGCATATTCTGTCATCTAAGTCAGGGTTTGCTAATTCAACCATCATTTTAATAATATGTCTCGGAGTTCTAAATTGCCCATTCTTTCCTGCAGTAGTTAATTCTGCTAATAAGTATTCATAAATATCTCCTTGAGCGTCTCTATTTTGTTCTTTTATATGCATATCATTAATTATCTTTACAGCTTCAATTAACAAAGAAGGAGTAGGTATTGAGAAAGAGGAATCTTTCATGTATTGAGAATATAATGATCCTTCGCCACCAAGTTTTCTTAGGAATGGGAAAACTTTATCTCTAACATGTTCTAAGATTTTATCTGCTGGAAGCTCTGTCCATTTGCTCCATTTACATTCTTCGTTTCCATTAAAAACTGAGGTGAATTTTTCACCTGATAATTTGGCTTCTTCTTGTCTTGCAATATCTTCATCTTCTAATCTTTTCATAAATAGAAGATAGGACATTTGTTCTATTGCTTGTAATGGGTTGGAAATTCCTCCGCTCCAAAACTTATCCCAAAGCCTATTTATCTGCGATTTTAGTTGTGCGTCTAACATATTTTATTGTGTAGTTTA
>Ga0172370_10011160_pt1 | contig 10171 bp, 9 predicted proteins | sample LakKiv5m_FD_114538 | JGI IMG/M metagenome (GOLD analysis project Ga0172370, IMG submission 114538) | Freshwater microbial communities from Kabuno Bay, South-Kivu, Congo - kab_022012_11.5m | ecosystem: Environmental > Aquatic > Freshwater > Lake | place: Democratic Republic of the Congo...
TCAAGCTCAACTCCGTTGTTCACGGTTGTATTGGGAACCACTTCCGTCTCCCACCGCCCGCTGGGCGCCATGCTGATGGTCAGCCCTCCTTTTGTGCTGGTGGGTGCGGGAGAAGGATTCACGGGGTCGTCGGTCGGCGAAGGCTGCACGTCGTCCGTCCCCTGTCCCCCGAGATAAACCGCCAGAAGCGTCAGATTCTCTTCAATTTTATCCGATGCGATGGTCCGCTTGGCTGTATCGGTCTTGTCCGTCTCATATTCCTGTATGGCTCCATAGCAGTCCATCAGGCTCTGTATAAGCGTATCCGTATATGCATCTGCGCTGCCGATCCAGCCGCTCAGCGATTTTGTATATACGCCGGTATCCATATGTACATATGGTATATCCATCTCTTCCTGGTAATCCTCCCAGTACCAACCCAGATCCTCAAATATATCCGTAAAAAGCTTTATCAGTTCGCTGTCGGCTGCTGCGGCGGCTATTCCCGTATTTCCTTCCGTTCCGGTGCCGCCGCCGCCGGCCGGATCAATATTAATATTAACAGCAGTTGCAAAACCGCCGGCCGTTACGATCGCGCTCGCGTTATAGCAAAGCGTCGTGCCTTCGGCCGCGCCCGTCTTATAGTAAATCAAATCATACGCGTCGCTTGAAACGGCGGCGTAATAACCGCCTTTCGCCTCCAGAACGCCGGTAGTGCCGTCCGGCATTGTCTGCTGTTTTCCGTTGCCGTCCATCCACACCACATCTCCGTCATCCGTTTTGCAGAACAGCCCTGCGCCCGTCTGGTAAAGCTGCGTCGCATCGTACAGCAGCACGCCCGTCTGTCCGTCGGACAGGCGGTAACGCATCAAATCGCCGTCCGTCGCGTCGCTTTTTCCTTTTTCAATATAATACAGGTTTTTGCCCGACCGGTCGAATATCCATCCCATCGCATAATCGCATATGGAAATCCGCTCGCTCCACTTGCCGCTTTTTTTAACCATCAGGTACAGTTTCCCGCCGTCCGTAAAACATACCGCGTCAAACTGCGGACTTAAAACTGGGCTGTCCGGGTCGGCGGAGATGATCTTCACCTTGTCCTTGCCGATCTCCTGTTCATACAACGTTGCTTTGTCCGCTACGGTGCCGTCGTCGCCCGTTTTGCGTTCCAGAAGCAAAAATCGTTTGTCCGGGACATATTCGGAAGGTTCTCTGTAATACGGCGGGAAGACCGTTGCAAAATAATCGTCCGAGAGCCGCACCTTCGCCGCACCCGGCGCCTTGTAATACAGTTCGTTGTCCGCGGAGTAAAGGAAATCATCCGGGTTATCAAACGTCTGCTCAATCAGCGCATTTCCCATTTCTTCCACGTTTCCGTCCGCGTTCAGGGTAAGTACGTATTGTCCCGTCTCCTGCTCATCAGAAGTGCCCATGCGCGTAAACAGCAGCGCGCCGTCGTTTCCAAGTACGATCTGCCCGAAAAAGCTCCCCATTATCGAATCGCCGCGCGCATTCGCTTCCAGCCGTTTGACGGCCTGATTGCTCCCTACCTTGATATACAATTCGAAATGGTACGGGTTTTGCTCGTCGCCCGAATCGGTCATCGTCGTGTAATAGATATTTTTGCCGTCCTTGGAAAAGCCGCAAAAACTACCCATCACCGAATCCGCAATCCGTTCGGTCCCGCCGCTGGCCTCGGCCACGTTCAGCGTACCCACGGATCCCGGCTGCGCGTCGGTGAAATAAAGGATACGGCTGCCGTCCGCCTTGGCAATATACACATCGTCCGCAATACGCGCCGTAGTCATTGTCTTCGTGTCGGCCGCCATCAGGGTCCCTGCGCCGTCTTCGGATACGTCGGCCAGGTAATACAGGTAGCGGTTATCGTCTGAAAATTCGCCGCGCAACGTACCTGCCGTGCCTTCAACCTGCACCGCGGCGCCGTCCAGAAGCACCGTATTCTCCCCCACCGCCATGTAAAGGTCGTCCCCGTCCATATACAGCATCGGCGTAGGCGTTTTTTCCGCCTTTCCAAAAATTGAGGAACAACCGCCCAAACCAAATAAGCATGTGGCTGCGAGAATGACTGCCAGCACGCAAGATACTTTTCTTTTCATTCTGTTTTCCCCCTTCAAATCTTCCAATGCCTTTTCTTCCCCACGTTATTGCCGGAACAAACGGGTTTTCCATATCACTATCCGGCGCAGTAACGCCTTTTCCAGTTGTTTAAACTCCGCAAAAAAAGCGGCCGTTTCATACCTCGTCGTGTCCTTCATCTTCATTCTTTTCTGAAACGGCCCCTGATTTCACGGGCACAAGATTGCATTGGCAAAATAATATAATTTATACTTTCATTATACATCTATACCGTTATTTTTCAATATTTCTATTTATATTCATTTTGTTAATTTTTTTATTATTTTACATCTCCAATATGGCTTTTTAATGAATATTCATATATAATAACAGGTAAGGAGTGACATGCATGGAAGGTGCTCGAATGCTTCAAAAAGGTTCAACCCTTCAGATGCAACGGCCGATGGCCATCGCAAGTTCCTTTTGTCTCCCGATTTTACTGAAACCCCGGCATAAAGCCGCAGCTCTCTGTACGCTGCGGCTTTTATAATGGTCCGATTTCAAAATTTTATTCCGGAGGTGTGCCATGACAAAAAACTATGTGCTGGATACGAACGTACTTATCCAATCGCCGAGCGCGCTTCTCTCCTTTGAAGACAACAAAATCACTCTTCCGCTGGCCGTCCTGGAAGAATTAGACCGGCTCAAGTCGGAAGAGGGGGAACGGGGCGTCAACGCCCGCCAGGTGATCCGCTTTCTGGAACGTCTCCGCCAGACGGGCAGCCTTTTCGAAGGCGTGCCCCTGGAGTCGGGCGGAATTCTTAAAATCGAATCAAACTTCGCCTCGGTCGATCTGCCCCCCGGCTTTCAGAAGGATACCAGCGACAACCGCATCCTGAAGGTTTGCAGGGGCCTCGCCGAATCGGGGGAACCCGTCGTTCTGGTCACCAAGGATATTATCGTGCGCCTGAAAGCCCAGATGCTGGGTATTCCAGCAGAGGATTTCACTACCGAACAATCCCCCCGGCTGGAAGAACAATACACCGGCCGGATGAACGTATATGTGCCGGCCGATACCCTTTCGGAATTTAAAAAGCGGGGACTTTCACCCGATACCCTTTATATAATGAATAAAAATAAAAAAGAATCCGTCTCCCCCGTACCCAATCAGTTTTTTATCATCCATTCGGATACGGATGATAAAACGACCCTGCTCGGCCGGTATAACGGCCAGGCCATTGTCCCCCTAATCAGCCTGAAGGCAGAACCTTTCGGTGTACGGCCCAGGAACGTCGGGCAGCGTTTCCTGCAGGAGGCGCTCATGCAGGATGCCCAAACGGCGCCCCTGGTCATTGTCAAGGGGGTCGCGGGCACTGCAAAAACCTTCTATTCCCTTGCCGCGGGACTGGAACAGACGCTGGAATCGGGGAGCCGGCGCTACCGCAAGATCCTTATCACCCGCCCCAACGTCCAGTTCGACGAACAGATCGGGTTCCTTCCCGGCACCGAACAGGAAAAAATAGCGCCCTTTCTCCGCCCGGTTATAGATAATCTTGAAATACTGGTAGACCGGAACGAAGCGGAACGCTATCAAAACGAAAAGGAACTGCGTGATAAAATTGAAGAACTGTTCGACCGCGGGGTGATCACGGCCGAAGCAATGAATTTCATGCGGGGCCGTTCCATCACCCATACCTATCTCATTATAGACGAAGCGCAGAATCTAACCCCCAAACAGGTGAAAGGAATCGTCACCCGCGTGGGAAAGGGCACCAAGGTCATTCTTCTGGGAGATCCCCAGCAGATAGACAACCCCCTCCTGGACGAACGGACCAACGGCCTTTCCTATGCGTCCGAAAAAATGCGCGGGTCGCCCCTCTGTTTTCAGCTGACCCTGATGCCGGACGAGTGCGAACGTTCCGCCCTGGCCTATGATGCTACCCAGCGGATGTGATGGCCTAACCCCATTTTGCGCCCCACAGCTTCATTGCCTTGATGATCGGCATCAGGCTGTTTCCTTTTTCGGTCAGGGAATATTCCACAGTGGGGGGGATGGTCGGATATGCCTGCCTTAATACGATCTCTTTTTCTTCCAGCTGCTTCAGCCTTGCGGATAGCGTTTTGGGGCTTACCCCTGCCAAAGATTTCAAAAGTTCTCCGAACCGTTTTGTGCCTTCCGAAAGGTCGCGGATAATTAAAAACGTCCATTTGCCGCCCAAAACTTCCAGCGCTTTTTCAATGGAACATTCCACATCCTGCGGGCAGTCTTTTTCCTTTTTTATGCCTTCTTCCCTCATCACATCTACCTTTCATAAAGAATAAGTATCTTAATTGTAACTATATGACCAAAATGTAACTACTTTTTTTATTATACCATTGTTGTTATAATGTGGGTAGTTCTTTATAACGCTTCCTGGCCTTCATTTTTTATGGCGGCTAAATATAATCCAAAGGAGAAACAACTATGATAAATTTTGATTTTTTTATGCCCATCCGTATCCTGTTCGGTCCCGGCAAACTTGACCGTCTCGCAACCGAGACCCTTCCCGGTAAAAAAGCGCTGGTCGTGGTGTCGGCCGGACAGTCCATGAAAAAATACGGATATTTGGACAGGGTTGTATCTCTTCTTAAACAGAACAACGTCCAAAGCGTGGTGTTTGATAAGATTCTTCCCAACCCTGTTCTCTCGCATGTGACGGAGGGCGCAGCTCTTGCAAAAAAGGAAGGTTGCGATTTCATTATCGGGCTGGGCGGCGGCAGCAGCATCGACTCCGCCAAGAGTATCGCGGTCATGGCTGCCAATCCCGGGAACTACTGGGACTATATCGGTGGCGGCAGCGGCGGCGGCAAACCGGTTAAAAACAAACCCCTGCCCGTAATCGCAATCACCACCACGGCCGGAACGGGCACGGAGGCCGATCCATGGACAGTGATCTCCAAGGACGGCGCAAACGAAAAAATCGGTTTCGGGCTCATCCCGGAAACCATGCCGGTCTTCTCCATCGTAGACCCAGAGCTTATGGTCAGCGTTCCGCCGAAACTCACGGCCTACCAGGGGTTTGACGCCCTTTTCCATTCAACGGAAGGGTATTTCTCTAAAGGGGCCAACACAATGAGCGATATTTTCGCATTAAAAAGCATCTCCCTTATATTCAAAAGCCTTGCGAAGGCTGTCCATAACGGGAACGACCTTGAGGCCCGGGCAGACGTCGCGCTGGCTAACACCCTCTCGGGAATAGTTGAATCCACCTCGGGTTTTACCTCCGAACATTCCATGGAGCACGCGCTCTCGGCTTTCCATCCGGACCTGCCCCACGGAGCAGGCCTTATTATGATATGCGAGGCGTATCACTCCTATTTCGCAAGCAAGGTTCCTGAACGCTTTACGGATATGGCCCGCGCGGCAGGCGTGGATGTTGACGCGCTGCCGCCAGAGGAAAGACCCCTCGCATTCGTTGACGCGTTGGTCGCCCTGCAAAAGGACTGCGGTGTTTATGGCCTTTGCATGTCGGAATACGGCATCCAAAAAACAGATTTACCGCACTTAGCAAAGAACGCACGGGAAACCATGGGCGGCCTCTATGAAGGCGATCCCTGCGCTCTTTCGGACGAAGACGTGCAGGCCATATATGAAAGATCTTATCTGTAAAAACAGAAAGGTAGTAGAATGAGGAAGATAAACATCGGAAAAGGCGCAATGATCGTATCCGAGGTTTCCCTCGGATGCATGCGGATGGCTGATCTGTCCGTTGAAGATGCCTCAAAAGCAGTCCGTGCCGCGCTGGATTCGGGTATTGACTTCTTCGACCATGCGGACATCTACGGCAGCGGCCAATCGGAGGAAGTCTTTGCACGGGCCGTCGGGATGGACCCGTCCGTCCGCAGCCGGATGTTCCTCCAGTCCAAATGCGGCATTCGCCCGGACCTGAAAACATATGATTTTTCCAAAGAACATATCATCTCGGCAACGGAAGGCATATTAAAACGCCTTCATACAGACTACCTGGATGTTTTGCTGCTGCACAGGCCGGACGCGCTGATGGAGCCGGAAGAGGTTGCCGAGGCGTTTACCCGTCTCCATATAAGCGGAAAAGTCCGTTATTTCGGGGTCAGCAATCAGAATCCCCTGCAAATAGAGCTTTTATGCAGCGTACTGAGCCAAAAAATACTCATCAATCAAATGCAGCTCAGCATCATGCATACCCCCATGATCGACTCCGGGCTGGCCGTCAATATGCATACCGGCGCTTCGGTGGACCGGGACGGCGGCGTCCTGGATTACTGCCGCCTGAAGGGCATCACCATCCAGGCATGGTCGCCCTTACAGTACGGATTTTTTAAAGGAACTTTCCTGAATAATGATAAATTTCCCGCCCTCAATAAAGCAATCAGTCAAATCGCGGATAAATACGGCGTTGCCGATTCGGCGGTTGCCGTGGCCTGGATCTCGCGCCATCCTGCCCGCATCCAGACCGTGATCGGTTCTATGAATCCCGCACGTATAAGGGAAATCTGCCGGGAATCGGAATTTTCCTTAACCCGCGAAGAATGGTATGAAATCTATCTTGCCGCCGGTAATAACCTTCCGTAATAAAAAAATACCGCGGTAATCGCGGTATTTTTTATTCCTTTTTTTAAAGCTTCGCGCCGCAGGACCCGCAGAAAGCGGCGTCGGCATCGTTTTGAGCGCCGCACTTGGTGCAGAACTTTTTGCCTGCCCCCGTTTCTTCGGTTTTCTGCGCCTCCGGCTGCTTTGCAGCCGCAGGTTCCGCTTCCGCAGGCGTTTCGGATGTTCCGTCTTCCTGTTTGGGCGCCTTTACCGCGGCGATCTCTTCGTCAAACCGCGCCATTTCTTCTTCCAGTTCCTTTTCCTTGCCGGCAATCTGCTCCTTGATCTCGCTGATCGAATCCAGAAACGCTTTCGTTTTCTCGTTTTGGGCCAGCTCATCCAGAAAAGCCTCGTATGCCTCCCGTCCCAGCTGGGTAAATACCCCCGTCATTTTTGCTTCCAGCGAGGAAATCTCCCCCTTAATGGAGGATTCCTTCATCTTCTTTTTTGCTTCCAGCGAAACAGCGATCGTCCCGCTCTTTGCCTTGCCCCATACATTCCCTAAAGATTCCTTCAATGCCATTTTAAACGACCTCCCTTCGACCCTGCATGATTTCAATAAAAAAGCAACCGTTATATATATATTACCACGGTTGCCCCCAATATCAATACCGGCGCATAAAAATTTATTTTCTGCAAAAAAGCCGCGGCGCATATAAAATCAGCCGTTTTTCGTACATAACTGCCCGCGCGGCTAAAGCCAGCCGATCTGCCTGATCTCTATGCCTTTCGCCCTTGCATAGCGCAGCGTATGGTATGTCCCGCCCAGCAGTCCGGCCCCCTCGTCATATATGGCAATCAGCCGCTGGCTCCTGTCCACCATATACCTGTTCCGCTCATAATAGGACAGCGTGCTTTTCATTTCGGATACCACCGTTACCCTGTCGGCTGCGCCATAGGCCTGTTTTTTGCGTTTCTCCTCCGCCCGGCCCGGATACTGATTGTACCCCGTAAAAGGAACGGCTATCTCAAGGGTAACTTGCACCTTCCCACCACGTTTCATTTCGCTGACGATATCGGCTGCCCAAGTATCCACCCCGGCCGCGCCTCCCGCAATAAAGTGGGTAAATCCATCCGAGACGGCGCGCTCAATCTCCTTTTTCAGCAGGCCTTTTAATCGCCTGCATTCCCCGTTGCTCTCGTCCGTCCCCCAGGGAAACCGTCCCGGCCGATGACCGCTGAAACAGCATACTTTCATGCTCCCTGTCCTTTTTCCGTTTTTTTAATTATAACAGTTCACATATACGTTTTTTAGCCACCTTTTTTCGGGCGGAGCGTCCATTATTCGTATTCGCCGCAATACAGGCTTTTATAATGACTGTTTATTCACTGAACAGCGGCGTGGAAAGGTACCTCTCCCCCGTGTCGGGCAGCAGCACCACAATGGTCTTCCCTACGTTTTCGGGTCGCCGGGCTATCTCGGTCGCGGCAAACAGCGCCGCGCCGGCGGATATTCCCACCAGCAGGCCTTCCGTCTTCGCAAGAGCCTTGGCCGCGCCGAAAGCCTGTTCGTTTTCCACCCTTATTATTTCGTCAATGATTTCCCTGTCCAGCACATCAGGCACGAATCCTGCGCCGATTCCCTGTATCATATGCGGTCCGGCCTGTCCGCCCGACAATACCGGTGAACCCGCCGGCTCCACCGCGACGATTTTAATCCCGGACTTTTTTTGTTTTAAAAATTCCCCCGTGCCGGTAATCGTTCCGCCCGTGCCTACCCCTGCAACGAAAAAATCAACCGCACCCTTCGTATCTTCCCATATTTCGGGCCCGGTGGTTTTTTTATGCGCCATTGGGTTGGCTGGATTTTCAAATTGTCCCGGCATGAAGGCGCCCGGCGTCTCGGCCGTCAGTTGCCGCGCCTTTTCGATCGCGCCGCTCATCCCCGCTGCGCCTTCGGTCAGCACCAGTTTGGCGCCGTAGGCTTTCAGCAGGTTCCTGCGTTCCACGCTCATGGTCTCTGGCATGGTCAGAACAACCCGGTATCCCTTCGCCGCAGCCACCGCCGCAAGACCGATCCCGGTGTTCCCGCTGGTAGGCTCAATGATTGTGCCTCCCGGGCGGATCAACCCCTTGGCCTCCGCGTCTTCCAGCATGGATTTTGCAATCCTGTCCTTCACGCTTCCGGCCGGGTTATAGTATTCCAGTTTAGCAAGGATCCTTGCGCGGATTTTTCCCTCGCGGTTATAGTTTGCCGTTTCCATCAGCGGCGTTTTCCCTATCAGTTCGGTCAGCGACCGGTAAACCTTTTCCACAAAAACCCCTCCTTTATCATATCATTCATATATGTTTTATATGTTATATATTATCCCATCCGTCCCGTTTTGTCAATATTAAAATATTCTCCGTCAATATTGACATTCGGGAACAGCAACGGTATGCTTAAATCAAAACATATCGGTTTAATATACTATACAAGAAAGAAGGATGAATGTGAGGATTTCCGCAAAAAGCAGGTATGCGCTGGCCGCCCTTACCACCATGGCCATGCAGGAAGCAAGCGGGGAATGCGTTACGGTGATCAGCATCTCTGAGGGCCTCGGCATTTCCAAGATCTATTTGGAACAGGTCTTCTCCCTTTTAAAACGGGCAAAGCTGGTCACCTCCGTCAAGGGCGCGCAGGGCGGCTACCGGCTGTCCCGCGGCGCTTCCGCTATTACAGCATTGGTCGTTCTCAGGGCAATGGAATCCAGTATCTTCGAGGAAACAGCTCCCTCTGCGGACGTCGGCGCAGCATATGTAGACCGCGCGCTCTCTTCCGAAATCTGGCTCCCCCTCGATGCCGCTGTGTCGGCGGCGCTTGAGAAAACCACCCTGCAATCCCTCGCCGCCAGGGCGCAGAAAGAAAAGGACGGCGGCACTATGATGTTTTATATTTAACTTAAATTTGCCTGTTTCCATTATATATCGGCCCGGGTCAGCGCGTTGACTTTTGCCGCATTTCCTGCTATAATAATTTAGGTACCTAAATACATATACGTGCAGGGAGGTGGAGCGTATTATGCCGCAAACTGTAAAAAGTCTGTACCAGACAATGCATCGTTTGATACGCCTGATGCACCGCCGGGCGCACTACAGGAAACGGATGCAGGGGGGCCTCTATCACGGCCAGGCCACGCTTCTTAGGCTGGCGGCTCAAAAAGACGGAGCCATCCAGCGCGATCTGGCGGCGGAAATGGATGTGCGTCCCCCCTCCATGACCGAAATGCTGACACGCCTTGAATTAAACGGGATGATCGTCCGCAGGCAGGACGAAACCGACCAGCGCCAAGCGCGCATTTTCATTACGGAAGAAGGCAGAAAACTTGCAGAGCAAATGAACGCGGCAGCCGATATGGACGATATTTTCGACGTCCTCTCCGGCGAGGAGAAACTCCAGTTGCTCACAATCCTGGAAAAGCTTTGCATAAGTTTGGAATCGGCAGAAGGCGGCCCCGCGGTGCCGGAAAAACCCCCGGAAACAAAAAATCAATAATAGCTTACAGAAAAAAACATTATCCGGCCGGA
>Ga0172370_10011163_pt1 | contig 10169 bp, 10 predicted proteins | sample LakKiv5m_FD_114538 | JGI IMG/M metagenome (GOLD analysis project Ga0172370, IMG submission 114538) | Freshwater microbial communities from Kabuno Bay, South-Kivu, Congo - kab_022012_11.5m | ecosystem: Environmental > Aquatic > Freshwater > Lake | place: Democratic Republic of the Congo...
ATGGTGTCAACACCGGGCGCGGAAGAGGAAAAGCAGATGATGGTGGACCTGCTTACCACCAACGAGACTTATTTCTTCCGCGAAGAAAAACATTTCGAATATCTGTCGGATGTCATTCTCGCCAAGCATCCTCCAGGGCAGCCGTTCGATATCTGGAGCGCAGCCAGCTCGACGGGCGAGGAAATCTATACCATCTGCATGGTGCTGGCCGAAAAACTTGGCGTTCATGCCAACTGGTCGGTAACCGGCTCCGACATCAACCAGTCTGTGCTCGCCGTGGCCAGACGCGGTCTCTACTGGCTGGACCGCACCCGCGGCCTGCCCAAGGAGTGCCTGCGCAAATACTGCCTCAAGGGTGTGCGTGAAAACGATGGCGCTTTCCTGATCGCCCCGGAACTGCGCAAGCACACCAATTTTCTCCAGATCAATCTCAACACGACGCTGCCCGGCATGAGCAAGTTTAATGTGATTTTCTTGCGCAACGTCATGATCTACTTCGACCCGGAAACCAAGAAGCAGGTCGTGGAACGCCTGGTGCGGCAATTGCTGCCCGGCGGTTACCTGATCATCGGTCACTCCGAGAGCCTCAACGGCATCACCGACTGCGTCAAGCCGGTCATGCCGACCATCTACAGGTTGCCATGACTCTTTCTGCCGTCAATCCCGAATGTCGACAGGTCTTTTTGGCTGCGGGCGAAGTGCAATTGCGCTTTGCTGGCAAGTGCAAGGAACAGCGTTATGGCTAACAAGATCCGGGTGATGATCGTCGACGACTCTGCCGTCGTGCGCCAGGTCATCCGCGAGAACCTGGAACGGGAAGCCGACATCGAAGTGATCGCCGCAGCCTCCGATCCGCTCTTTGCGCTAGAACGCATGAAAACGGACTGGCCCGACGTGATCACCCTCGACGTCGAAATGCCGCGCATGGACGGGATCACCTTCCTGCGCAAGATCATGTCGGAGCATCCGACGCCGGTGGTAATCTGCTCCTCGCTTGCCGAAAAAGGCGCCGAGACCACCATGGAAGCGCTCGCCGCGGGCGCCGTGGCCATCATTACCAAGCCCAAGATGGGCGTCAAGCAATTCCTCCAGGATGCCTCCAACGACCTCGTCACTGCGGTCCGTTCGGCGGCACGCTCCAATGTGCGCAACATTCACCCCAGCACCAGAAACATGGCCAGCCCGTTACCGAAGCTGACCGCCGATGCCATGCTCGCGGCGCGCGCCGCATCGGCAACCGCCATGGCGAAGACCACCGAAAGCATCATTGCCATCGGCACGTCGACCGGCGGTACGCAAGCCCTGGAGGTTGTGCTGACCATGCTGCCGGCGGTTTGCCCCGGCATCGTCGTGGTTCAGCACATGCCGGAAAAATTCACCGCCCTGTTTGCCGATCGGCTCAACTCGATCTGCCAGGTCGAGGTGCGTGAGGCGCAAAACAACGACCGCGTCATCCCCGGCCGCGTGCTGATTGCGCCCGGCGGCCGCCACATGATGCTGAGGCGCAGCGGCGCCCAGTACATCGTCGAGGTGGCCGACGGGCCGTTGGTCAACCGCCACAAGCCTTCGGTCGATGTGCTGTTCCGCTCGGTTGCCCAGGTTGCCGGCAAAAATGCCTTGGGCGTCATCATGACCGGCATGGGCGACGACGGTGCACGCGGCCTCCTCGAAATGCATGACGCAGGCGCAAAAACCGTGGCGCAGGACGAAGCCACCTGCGTGGTGTTTGGCATGCCCAAGGAAGCCATCAAACTCGGCGGCGTTGACAAGATCGTGCCGCTTGAGAATGTGGCGCGCGAGATCCTGGTGTACGCTTAGGCGTGGGCTTCCAGCAGGATGATCGCCGCAGCCAATCCGACAAGCCGGGACCTTGAGGTGATCGCCAGGAACATCCATCCCGGGCAATGGGCCGTGGAAGAAACCAAGCCGATCGCCACCCTGCTCGGCTCCTGCGTGGCCGTCTGTCTGTTCGAACCGAAACTGCGCTTCGGCGGTGTCAATCATTTCATGCTGCCGGTGCGTACGCGCGCCAGCGACAAGGAAGTTGACTCGTTATTGCGTGGCGACTACGCCATGGAAGTGCTGGTAAATGCCATGCTGAACAAGGGAGCGCAGAAACAACGCATGGTCGCCAAGGCCTTCGGCGGCGGCAATGTCGTCAGTTCGCTGCGCAAGTCGATCGGCGACGGCAACATTGACTTCACCCGGGAGTGGCTGGAGCGCGAGGGCATCCCTCTGGTCTCTTCGGACTTCGGCGGCCCCTGGGCGCGCAAGGTGGTGTTTGCGCCGGACACGGGTGATGCTTATTGCAAGCGCATCGTCAGCACACAGGCCACTAGCCAGGTGGAGAAAGAGGAGGTCGACTACGAGATATCGATGGCCGGCCCCAGCGCGCCGCGCGCGAAGAAGATCGAACTGTTCTAGACGACTTTGGAACTGGTACGCATCTCCAAGCTAATGTCGGAACAAGGCCTCTGCTCGCGCCGCGAGGCGGACAGCTATATCGAACGCGGCTGGGTCTTTCTCGATGGCAAACAGGTCACCGAACTGGGTACTCGCGCCTATCCGAACCAGCGCATCACCCTTAGCAAAGCGGCTCAATCGACGCAGCAGGCACGCGTCACGGTACTGCTCAACAAGCCGATCGGCTACGTTTCCGGCCAAGCCGAACACCGGCACAAGCCCGCCTATACCCTGATCGACGCCGCATCGCGCCACACCGGCGACCGTTCGCCGCAACGTTTCAGTCCCCAGCACCTGAAAGGGCTGGCGGCGGCTGGGCGCCTGGATATCGACTCGACCGGTCTGCTGGTGCTGACCCAGGACGGGCGCATTGCCAAGCAGTTGATCGGCCAGGACACGGAAATCGAAAAGGAATATCTGGTGCGGGTTTCCGGCACGCTGACGGACAGCGGCCTGGCCTTGCTGAATTTCGGCCTGAGCCTCGATGGTTCGGCGCTGTGCCGGGCACAGGTGAGCTGGCTCAACCCGGATCAGTTGCGCTTCATCCTGCAGGAGGGGAAGAAACGCCAGATCCGCCGCATGTGCGAACTGGTCGGACTGAAAGTGACCGGACTCAAGCGCGTACGCATCGGCAAGGTCAAGCTGGGCGACCTGCCGACCGGCAAATGGCGCTATTTGCGCGACGATGAACAGTTCTAGAGTTCCATTCGCCCTGTTCGCCCTCCTCACTCTATTGGCGCAGTTCAAGCTGCTCGCCCCGGCTTCGGCAATGGCGACAACACCCGACTTGGACCAGATGCTGCAACGCATCGAGCACATCGTGGTGATCGTCGCCGAAAACCGCAGTTTCGATAACCTGTATGGTCTGTTTCCGGGCGCCAACGGCATCGCCCGTGCGAATCCGTCGCAATGGACGCAGACCGATTTCAACGGCGCGCCCCTGCCGCAATTGCCCCGCGTCTGGAACGACAAAGCCGGACTCGTCAAGTCCGATCTGCCCAACCGTCCCTTCCGCCTCGATGAAGCACCGCTCAATCTCGGTCTGGCGCAGAAGACTCCCGATCTGACCCACCGCTATTACCAGAATATCGAGCAGATCAATGGCGGCAGGCTCGACCGCTATGCCGCGCTGTCGTCCGCCGGCGGCCTGACGATGGGTTATTACGACGGTTCGGTCATGCAGATGTGGGCCTATGCCAGGCGCTTCGTCCTGGCCGACAATTTTTTTCAGGCGGCCTACGGTGGCTCCTTCCTCAACCACTTCTGGCTGGTCTGTGCCTGTACGCCCTTTTTCCCCGAGGCACCGGACAAACTCAAGGTTCAACTTGATGCGGCAGGCAAGCTCAAGCGCCACAAGGATATGCCCGCCAGCGCCCGGCTTGGTCCGGCCAAATTTGTTGACGGCGAACTGACTCCGGACGGCTATGCAGTGAATAACGCGCAGTCAAGCTACCAGCCCAGCGGCATAGCGCCGGCTGTGGGCGGCGATCCGCGCCTGGCCGATCCGGCCGGTCATCCCCTGCCGCCGCAGCGCTTTCGCACCATCGGCGACACCTTGAGCGCCAAGGGAATCGATTGGGCCTGGTATGCCGGGGCCTGGCGTGCCGCCGAGGCGGACGGTGCCCGGCCGTCGTCCCGGCGCGAGGTGATCTATGCGCACAAGCCGGGCACAGCCAGTTTCGAAGCACACCACCAGCCTTTCAATTATTTCGCGCGCTTTGCACCGGGTTCTGCGGATCGTGAAAAACATCTGCGCGACGCCGACGAATTATTCGAGGCGATCCGCACCGGCAAGCTGCCTCAGGTAGCGTTCTACAAACCCGAGAGCCATCTCAACGAACATCCCGGCTATGCCGATGTTCTCACCGGCGACGCCCACCTCGCTCAAGTCATGGCCCTGCTTCAGGCCAGTCCGCAGTGGCGCAGCATGGCGATCATCGTGACCTACGACGAAAACGGCGGCTTCTGGGACCATGTCGCACCGCCCAGCGGTCCGGGCTGGAGCGATCGCTGGGGGCCGGGCACGCGGGTTCCCCTGATCATCGTTTCACCATATGCGAAGAAGGCCAGCATCGACTCGACGCCCTACGATACAACCTCGATCATCAAATTCATCACCCGCCGCTTCAGGCTCGACCCGCTGCCGGACGTAAGGCCGAAAATGGGCGACCTGACCGCTGCCTTCGATTTCAGCAGCCAGTGAGGGTGGGGCAACCTGGTTTGGTTTCTGTTTTGCTTTGGCTTTAATTCAGTATATGCATCATATGCTGCCTGAATCAATAACGCGACCCGGCCTCGATGAAATCGACGATGGCACGAATCACGGCGGCGGGCTGGTCCTTGTGCGCGGAATGCCGGCAATCGGCCAGCTTGAGGATATCCACAACAGGTGCGCCGACAGCCTGGGTTCGGATCGCATCGAGTTGCGCGAAGGTGCCGTACTCGTCGTCCTCGCCCTGAATGGCCAAGATCGGGCAACGGATCGCGGGCAGGCAAGATTCGATATTCCAGGTACGAAAGTCGGGATGCAACCAGATATCATTCCAGCCCCAGAAGGTTTTCTCGGCGTCGCGGTGGTAGCGGCCCAGTTTCTTGAGCAGATCGGTTTCCAGCGCTGCGGTTTTCGCTGCCTCAATGCTGCTGATCGAGACATCCTCGACGAAGCAGTGCGGGGCCATCACGACAATGCCGGCGACACCCTTTTCTGCACCGACGCTGCCGGCATACAGCAGCGCAATTGAACCGCCGTCGCTGTGCCCGATCAGCAGCGGATTCTCGATCTGCAGCGCCGCCAGCAGCTCGGGCAGAGTCTGCCGGGCTTCCTGGTGCATGTAGCCGGTGGCGAAAGGCGCTTCCAGCAGATCGGACTGGCCGTAGCCGTAACGGGAATAAACCACTGTGCGACAACCGCTGGCCTGGGCGACCCGGGCGGGAAAGTCGCGCCACATGGCGACGCTGCCCAGTCCTTCGTGCAGGAACACCAGTGTCGGACGATTCAACTGGTGCGCCGAATACAGCACGCATTCAAGTTGGTGACCGCCAGCGCGAACGAATTGCGTCTGTGCCTGCATCAAACGCCCAGATACTTTTGCACGACTTCGCCGGTAAGCTTCCCGGCCCGGTCGTCGAATACCACGCTGCCCTTGACCATCACCACGCAACGATCGGCCAGGTCACGCACGGCGCCGAAATTCTTGTCCACGACCACCGTCGCGATTCCCGTGGTGCGAATGGTGCGGATGATTTGCCAGATATCGCGGGCAATCAGAGGCGCCAGCCCCTCGGTGGCTTCGTCGAGGATCAGCAGTTGCGGATTGGTCATCAGCGCGCGGCCGATGGTGAGCATCTGCTGCTCGCCGCCGGAGAGCTGCCCGCCCATGTGATCGAGGCGTTCGGTGAGCCGCGGGAAAGTGTCCATGATCCGCTCGTAAGTCCACTCGCGCCGTCCATCCGGGCCGCTGCGCGCGGCCATAACCAGATTTTCCTTGACCGAAAGATTGGGGAAAATGCCGCGCCCTTCCGGTACATAGGCCGCGCCCAGCCTGGCGATGCGATGCGGCGGAGCCTGCGTCACATCCTCACCGCGCCAGCTCACGCGTCCCTGCCGTGGCCGCACATGTCCCAGCAGGGAACGGATCAGCGTGGTTTTGCCCATGCCGTTGCGGCCCATCAGGCCAATGGCTTCGCCCTGGCAGATGTGGAAATCGACATTGTGCAAAATATGGCTTGCGCCGTAATAGGTATGCAGGCCGGTGGCCTGCAGCAAGACTGCGGCCGAAGCGGCGGCGCCGACAGGACGATCCGGATCAGCCATGCGTATCTCCGTGCGCTTCGCCCAGATAAGCCTCCTGCACATGCGCGCTGGCGCGCACCGCCTGCGGTGTGCCGGATTCGATGACTTCACCGTTGACCATCACGGTCAGGCAGTGCGCCACCGCAAACACGGCGTCCATGTCGTGTTCGATCAGCAGGATGGCGTGATCGGCAGCCAGCTTCTGAATCAGTGCGACGATGCGCAGCGATTCCTGGGGACCCATGCCGGCCAGCGGTTCGTCCATGAGCAGGACACGCGGCTGGGTCGCCAGGCACATCGCGATTTCGAGCTGGCGCTGCTCGCCGTGGGACAGCATGGCGGCATTGACCTGGCCGCGCTCGGCCAAGCCCGCGGCCTGCAACGACTGTTCGGCGATCGCGTTGACGTCGGCATAGCGGCTGGCACCGCGAAAAATTTGCCAGGCGCGCTGCTGCCGCGACTGCGCCGCGAGGCGGCAATTCTCGAAGGCGGTGAAGGGCAAGAAAATGTTGGTCTTCTGGAAACTGCGGCCGATGCCGAGGCGCGAGATGCGGTCCGAAGAGAGGCCGGCCAGGTCGAACTCGCCCTCGCCGTGCGCCAGATAGCGAATTGCTCCTGTGGTTGGCGCAAGTTCGCCGGAGATCAGGTTGGTCAGGGTGGACTTGCCGGCGCCATTCGGTCCGATGACCGCATGGACCTGCCCGAGATACAGTTCCAGCGAAACGTCATTGACGGCGGCAAGACCGCCGAACAACTTGGTGAGCTTCTCGACACACAGGATGGGATCAGCCATGTCCGCCCGACGCCTTGTGTTTTTTTCTGAAGGTACTACCGAGACCGACCAGACCTTGCGGCAGAAGTAGCGCCACGATAATCACGAAAATGCCCATGGCCAACTGCCAGTGCTTGGCGATGGGACCGAACCAGGACTGGTTGGAGAGTATTTCCTGCAACAGGATGAAAACGAAGGCACCCAGCACTGCGCCGTGCAGGCTGCCCATGCCGCCGAGAATCACCATCATCAGGACGCTGCCGGAAACGTGCCAGCTCAGGATCTCGGGGTTGACGAAACCGAATTGCAGCGCTGCGATATAGCCGGCCAACCCGGCCAGCGTGCCGGACAGCATGTAGCTCGCCAGCTTGTAGCGGAAGGTCGGAAAGCCCAACGCCCGCAGGCGGTGCTCGTTGGTCTTGATGCCGATGAGGGCGCGGCCGAAATTGGAATCGAGAACCTGGCGCAGGAACAGATATACCAGGGTCATGAGGCCTAGCGTGAACCAATACAGCACCTTGAAATCCTCAAGGTCGAGCAGCGCGGTTTCGCCGATTTTCATTTCCGGCTTGGCATAGATGTACATGCCGTCGGAGCCGCCGCCAAACGGCGTGTCATGGAACACAAAAAACAGCATTTGAGAAAACGCCAGGGTCACCATGATGAAATAGATGCCGCTGGTACGCAGCACCAGGAATCCGGTAAGCAAGGCAAAGATGGCACAGGCAACGAGCGCCAGCGCCAGGGTGGTCCACAAATTGGCCGCCGCGTATTGCGGCGCTGCCTTGGCCAGGACATAGCCAGCCAGGCCGAAAAAGGCCGCGTGGCCAAGACTGACCAGGCCGGTATAACCCACCAGCAAATCCAGGCTCATGGCGAAAATCGCCATGATCATGACTTTTGCGATGAGCTGGATGTAAAACTTTTCGCCTACGAACGGGAACGCCGCCAGCAGGATCACGGCAATCAGCAGCAGCACCGGAGTGAGTTTGGATCGCATCGCCGTCAGCCGCGCTTGAACAGACCCTCGGGCCGCCATAACAGAACCAGCACCATCAGCAGATAGGTCGACATGCCGGCGTATTCGGGCAATAGCACCTTGCCGAAGGTGTCTGTCATGCCGATCAGGATCGAGGCCAGCAAGGCGCCCCAGACCGAGCCGATCCCACCGATGACGACCACGACGAAACAGATGATCAGGACCTGCGCACCCATGTTGGGATAAACCGAGGACACCGGCGCCGCGATCATGCCGCCAAAAGCGGCCAGCGCCACACCGAGGGCGAAGACCAGGGTGTACAGCATCTTGATGTTGATGCCGAGCGCCTGCACCATCTCGCGATTGCTTGAGCCGGCGCGGATCATCATGCCGAGGCGGGTCTTCTGGATCAGCCCGTAAAGAGCGCCGGCAAGCAACAGGCAGAAACCGGAAATGACCAGACGATAGATCGGGTAGGACAGAGTGTCAGTGAGCGGAATCGAGCCGGACAGCAGCGCCGGTACCGCGACGCCGTGCACATCGTCGCCCCAGAGCACGCTGCGCAGTTCCTCGAACACCAGGATCAGGCCATAGGTCAGCAGCACCTGATAGAGATGGTCGCGATGATAGAGATGCTGGAAAAGCAGGCGCTCCAGCCCCATGCCGAGGATCACCGTCAAAGGCACGCCCAGCAGGACCGCCGCGGCAAAGCTGTCCAGCATGCCGGCCAGCGACCAGGCCAGATACGCCCCAATCATGTAAAAGCTGCCATGGGCCAAATTGACGATGCCCATGATGCCGAATACCAGCGTCAGCCCACTGGCGACCAGAAACAGCAGCAGGCCGTATTGCAGGCCGTTGAGCAACTGGATGAGGACAAAAGCAAAATCCATCGGGCGCCTGTTTCAGCGAAGCGAGCGGCACAGCGCTGCAAAAAAACGGCGGCAGAAGCCTGCCGCCGTTCCGCAGCCGGGAATGGCGTCAGGCCTTGCAGCCGACAGCCGGATCGGCCAGCGCTTTGGAAGCCACGCCAATAACCTTGTTCTGCTTGCCGACCACCTTGCGCAGGTAGATGTCCTGCACCGGGTTGTGCGCCTTGGAGAGCGTCCACACGCCGCGCGGGCTGTCGATCTTGGCGGCTTCCATGGCCTTGATCAGCGCCGCCTTGTTATTGACGTCACCCTTGACCGCTTCCAGGCCGGCTGCAAGGAGCTGCCCTGCATCGTAGCCCTGCACGGCGAAAACATCGGGCTGCAGCTTGTAGGCCTTGACGTAGGCGAGGCGGAAGGCATTGTCCTTTTTCGTATCCAGACCGTCTGCATAATGCAAAGTGGTCTCCATGCCATCGGCAGCGTCGCCGACTTCTTCAAGAACGCCGTCGGTAAGAAAACCGGGGCCGAACAGCGGGATCTTGCCCTTGAGACCCGCGGCCCGGTAATCCTTGATGAACTTCACCGCGGCGCCACCGGAGAAGAATGCCGCGACGGCATCCGGTTTGATGCTGGCAATCTCGGTGAGCAAGGCCTGGAACTCGACTTGCGGGAAGGGCAAGTACAGTTCCTTGACCACTTTGCCGCCCTCCTTCTCGAACGCATCCTTGAAGCTGACCATCATCTGGTCGCCCGCGGCATACTTGTGGGTAATGAACACCGCCGTCTTGTGGCCGCGCTGCTTGACGACCTTGCCCAGCGCATACGTGTTCTGCCAGTTGGAGAAAGAAGTGCGGAAGATATTTGGCGCACACAACGGTCCGGTGACCTCGTCGGCGCCGGCGTTCGGGTTGATCCAGATCACGCCGGCTTCGCGCACGATCTTGGCCATGCCCAGCGCTACACCGGAATGCACCGTGCCGACCAGGACATCCACCTTATCGCGCTGGATCAGCTTGTTGGTGTTTTCGGGCGCCTTGGCCGGATTGGACTCGTCATCGACGACAAAATACTCGACTTCGCGTCCGCCCAGCTTGCCGCCGCGCTCCTGCACCGCCAGCTTGAAGCCGTTGGTGATCGCCACGGCCAAGGGCGTATAGGTGCCAGTGTAGGGCAGCATCAGGCCGACGCGCAGCTTGCCGGCCGCCGCTTGCGCCAGGGATGCTGGCAACAATGTACCGGCCAGCGCAACTCCGGACAAACCCGCCAGTGCCACGCCGGTTTTCAGAAAAT
>Ga0172370_10011164_pt1 | contig 10169 bp, 9 predicted proteins | sample LakKiv5m_FD_114538 | JGI IMG/M metagenome (GOLD analysis project Ga0172370, IMG submission 114538) | Freshwater microbial communities from Kabuno Bay, South-Kivu, Congo - kab_022012_11.5m | ecosystem: Environmental > Aquatic > Freshwater > Lake | place: Democratic Republic of the Congo...
TCCTCCCCCAGACCCCCTCCTTTTGGCCGTCCGCAGTTTGTGGCAGATTGCGCGCCGCCCGCCCCCGCCTCGGGCGGCGCGACTAAAAAGGACGGAAGAAAAAGAGCCGAAAAAGTGGGGCGTAATAATTTGAAATATGACAGAAGTGGATGTTTTGTGTAAATTGGATATAGAAAAGCCCCGCACTAGTAACGGGGCAATTCACTTAGGAGAGTCTTACTTTAGCGAGTTTTGGTCTTGTCTGCCACACAGTAGACTTGGCCTGAACTCAGAGTTGGAGGTAACGGCTCTCCTTTCACGACTGTGCGTTCAACGCCTGTATGGCCACCTCTTGGCCCTAAAATTTCGTACTGCCCCGAATAAGGAGCTTCCTGACCTGGCTTAAACTTCGGCATAACCTGATGATTAATGTGCAACGGGAATTAAATTCTCAAGTGCTTTATCTTCACTGTCGGTCGTAATGGCCGTTGCGCTCATTGCGAGGAGCATTTGATCTGAATGCACCAGCTCTGGAGATCAACCAGAACAGCTTGATTATACATATATTTCGCAAATTATCAAGGCATACGCAATAAAATCACAAAAAGGCTTGCAATTTGCATTTAACTGTGCAAGAATAGGGATGAAGTAACTTTAACTTCAAACCCCATGATCAAGACATTTAGTTTCAAAAACTTCCTATCATTTAAGGACGAGGTAAAATTTTCTCTTGAGAGAGATATGAATGACGATTCTCATCAAGATTCATATTGCAAAACGCAAGATTTCGAACTCCTTAAAAGTGCAGTAGTTTACGGGGCTAATGCCTCTGGAAAGTCAAATTTTACAAAAGCTTTTGTGTTTTTTCACAATTTTGTCGTGAAAAGCCTTGCGCTGGCTTCCTTAGAGAATATAAAAATAAAAGAAGCCCCAATCCCTACGGTACCTTTTTTGCTAAGTACTAAAACAGTAGACTCACCCTCATTTTTTGAGATAGAAATACTTAGCAAAACAGAAAGATTTATTTATGGATTCGAAGCATCTTCTAAAAAAATTTACAGAGAGTGGCTCTATCAATATCCCAATAAAAAAGTCCTTTTTGAACGTATGGGAAATGAAGTAAATTCAAACAAACGCCATTTCAAAGAAGCTACACTTGCAATCGAAAAAGGCATTGAGTCAAATATCCTATTTTTAACTAAATTAGCGCTAAATAGTGGTGGTCTTGCACATGAAATCATTGAATTAGTTAAGAAAATCAATGTTTATCCTGCTGATCAAAAAGGCATGATTCTGGATTATTCTTTGAACAATTTCACACATTACCTAGACGAAGCATTTGAATTCTTAAAGGAGGCTGATTTTACAATGAAAAAACTGGTAACAGAGAATAAAGAAGTGAGCAAAGAAGAGTTTGAAAAATTCTTTCCACCTCAATTACGAGAATTAGTAACCACGGGGAAAAGTAAATTTTTTCTGAGAAAAGCCCAAACAATTCATTCTAAATATGATGAAAAAAATAATGAAATAGAGGAAGTTCAATTTGACTTTCACACTCAAGAATCGGAGGGCACAAAAAATATGCTAGGTCTTTCTTTGCTTTTTATTGATGCTCTTAAAGAAGGAAAAACTTTATTCATTGATGAGTTAAACACGAGTTTACACCCATTTCTGTGCAGATTTGTTCTTAAAAAATTTAATTCAAAAGAAAATCGCCATAATGCTCAATTAATTTTTACAACACATGATGTGAGCTTATTGGATAACGAGATTTTCAGACGTGATCAGATATTTTTTGTAGAGAAGGATAAATATGGTGCTTCTAACCTTTTCTCACTAAGTAATCTTGGTGAAAGAAAAGATCTAAGCTACCGCAAGCGATACTTTGAAGGACGTTATGGCGCATTGCCTTATATAAAATCTAACGAAAATAAATGGGAATGAAGAAGTTAGAAATGAAACCGCGGATTTACATACTATGTAATGGGGAACGAGCTGAGCCTCAATATTTTCAAGAATTCAAAGATTATTTAAAAGCACATAATATTCTCGTTAGATACAAAAAAGAATTTCTCAAAAAAGCTCCTTGGGACTTTATTGAGGCGGCTGTAAAATTCAAAAAAGAAGAGGAATCAAAGAAACATTTTTTCATTGAAGATGGAGATCAAATGTGGTGTGTTTTAGATGTTGACAACTATTGGGATGAAAATGAAACAAAATTTAAGAATGCTATTGGATTGGCTGGTAAAAATAATTTAAAAATCGCATGGAGTAACGAATGTTTTGAATTTTGGGTTTTATGTCATTTCGGATTATACAATTCTGCAATTCCCAGAGCCGATTATCATAAAAAGCTTGCAAAACATTTCAAAGACGAAAAGATCGGGAAATACGCGAAAAATATGGAGAACATTTTTGAGCCATTAATCCCGTTGCAGTCCACAGCTATTGAAAATGCCAAGCGGCTTTACGTCAAAGCCGGAGTGGGGAAAAATCCTTCAACCGCAGTTCATTTGGTGGTGGAGGAGGTTTTAAAGCACTTTAATTAATAACCTCCAATTGGATCTTTCGTGGTCCTTCCTTGGGGTTGTTAAAATGCCACAGTTTCCAGTCCAATTTTTTCCATAAATCAAAGTACATGGCCTCTACCTTCCAACTTTCTCCTTGGTTTATTTTAAGCACAACAGCCTCTCCTTGTGCATGATATTTATCTCCTGTTTTTTCAATGGGGTCTATTTTTATTGGAATAATGTATTTTTTTTGAAACAATATAAATTCTTCACAGGAATATTCGTTTTTAGGATACGACGACCTATTCCACTTATCAAACATCGCCTCATCTGCTCCAACCTCACGCATAAAATCACAATCATGTGCCAAAAACTGCTCATTATATTTGTTGAAAAAATCCTTAATTTCCTTCTGGTATTCTGTATACAATATTTCTTGCCTCCATTCCTTTGTTCGCCAGTCTGTCAACTCAGACCATAATCCCCAAAAACCGTACAACAAGAATGAGGCTACAATTAAACCAGCAATTATCGTTGCTATTTTCTGGATTAAATTTGTAGATTTTTTCCAATGCCTTAAAAAGGTATCAAATAAATCCTTAGGTGCTTCGAGAAAAATCAATAAAATTATGCCCTTAATTAAATTGCCTACCGAAGGCATTAATTTCTCTAGACCACTTTTTATAGATTGGAATGATTGCATGCAGAACTTAAAATATTACTAACACTCAATGCAATTCTGAATAAACACCAAAGTCAAATTAAGCATCAGTTTCGCGTTTTTCTCAGTCGCATAATCATCTTTTGAATGAGCTTGTCCTGTCTCTTTCCTCTCTTTCATAAAAATAGATTCCAAATTAGAAAAAATTTGTTTTGTGAAAAAATCGGCTGGGATGACTTCTTTTCGCATGGCCTCATCAATGAGTTTTGACAAAACTTGTGCATCAACCTTATCTGCCTTTTTTGAAATTATTACTTTCAGAAATTCCTCAAGCGCACCTATACAAAGGGTAATACATGTACTGTACGAGTTAGGTTCTTTTTTTCTAAATTGTGATATTGCGTCTTCAATATCTCTGTTTACTTTATTAAAACTTTTTTCACAAAGTGCTTGAAAAGTTGGATTATATATCTCTTCAATAATGATTTTTGGCTGATATGGAATAATCCCTCCTTTTGTTAATCTATAGTTAAGCTCAAAATGCTCGAAAATATCATTAAAAACGGCCTTAAACTGTTCTAATGGTTCTAACTGCCACTCCAAAAGTTTTTTATTGTATTCTTCCTCGGACTCATCCTCAACTCTGCGTAATTTTTCATCAATTCTCAGTAAAAAGAGATACTTGGCATAAATGGACAACATCTCCAAAACAGCGTCTTCCTTTTCATTAAAAAATATATTTTGAAAATCTTCGTAGCATGCCCCTATTTTTTTACTTTTGAGAAAATTATTAGTGAGATCCTGCTTCTTATAGTTTTCTTTGAGTGATCTTATCGTTATAACAATTGCGGAAAAATCTACTTCATTAATAAAATCATTTGGATATTTTTCCTCCTGCGCGCTAAAGATAAAGTATTTTTCATGATTAAAGTGTAACCATATTTTTTTCTTTTCAGATTGGTCTAACTTATCCCATCTCCTCAATCCAAGACGTGGGTCAATATTTGATTTTGCCTGTGGCTTTATTTCACTCCAAATTTTAAAGGGCCATTTCATTGTATATTGTTGCTAGTAAATGATTTCTGCATCAAAGCGTTAAATTGTATGTCGAGTTTTTGGGACTGATTGATCATTGTCTGTTTCGCGGCCTTCGTTTTTGATGCTATTATTTCATATTGTTTTTGAATTTCTATAGATGGCACATCAAAATCAATTCTCTTGAATATACCCATTGTTAAATATTTTGTATTTGAACCAATAGAACTCTTTTGAAGTAATTTTAATTTACTTTCTAAAGCCTGTTTAAAAAAGGGGTAAGAATAATCTTTTTTCAGTGTCAGGACATATGTGCGTTGGTATGCGTTGAATTTGCCTGAGTAATGTTTAACTGAATATTCAGCATTCGCATTGTTTCCAGATAGAATTAAGGCTTCACAATCAAAAGCAGGCGTATTTATTCGATAGAGGTCATCTCGTGCACAAGTAAAAAAGGGATATTTCCCGTTTATTTCTGCCGCATTGGCATCCAATTTTCCAGTAGTAATATTGAATAAGTCTAAAAAATCGATCTTCTGAGTCTTGTCTGATTTTGACATCTCCAAAAACACCGCCTTCAAATAATTATCAAGCAGTGAAATAGATTGCTGCCGTTTTTGGCGGAGGTAGTCGGCTTGATCGAGGATGCGAACGATGCGTTTTTGTTCTTCAATTGGTGGTAATGGGATCTTTATAGATTTCAAATCTTTTTGTGTTATTGCAGAGAATGTTGAGCCTCTACCTTTATTTGATATTTCTGATTCAACTTTTCGTAAATAGAACAATAGATATTTCTGGTCTACATCTTTCCTTGGACGAATCGCACTAAGTCCGCGACCAATACAGCATTGTTGATCGCAAACATTAGTTGGACCTACTGGAGCTCGAACAGAAATTAAAACATCTCCCTTTTCTGCAACTTTTCTGGGTTTATTGCACCAGATACGAGTTTTGGGGTGTGTTTTTCCAAAGTCAGCTTTTCCCTGGAAAAATGGCAGACCGTCACCATCTTTGTTATATGTTGATGAAGGCGGTGATTGTCCTGCAATTATTTCACAAATGTCTTCTAATTTTACAATTTTTGTTTCTGTCATTTAGATAAAAGTTTTAACAGCAAGAATCCCTGTAAATAATGCAGTCAATAAAGTGCCGACCATGATCCAAGTATTTGTTTTTTTATACCACGGACAAATTATCTTTTTCCCCTCACTCGTTAAAGTTAAAGGAGAAATAGTGCCGCCTGATTTGGATTTTTTCTCTTCCTCATTGATGCCGAGGATAGAAAATTTACATATTAAAGGGGGCGTATATACTTTCATCAATTTATATTCAATTTCTGTCACTTCTTTTTCGGTAAACTGACATTTATCAGCTATTGTTTCTCTATTTCTGTCCTTACCAAGAAGACATTTTAGAAATTTTTTCTCATTTTTTTGAAGATGTAAATTTGTCATACAAAGTTAGATATTTTTTAAATCCCTAATCCCTTTCAAAATTTCCCCCTCCAACTCCTCAATCTTCCCTAGAATCACCTTTGGATCTTCGTATTCAACTTCTTCATACTCCACTTCTCTGTAACGATTGATGCTCAAGTCAAAATTGCTTTCCTCAATTTCCTTTCGGTCTACAAAAAAGCTCTTATCGCCACGCTTGTTTTCATGATCCGCTTTTCGTTCCTTCCATTTTGCCACAATATCCGACAAATCGTTGTCTTTTATCTTGCTACGTTTGTCATCGAGACTGTAGCCATCGGCTTGCATATCATAAAACCAAACTTTTTCCGTTTCACCACCTTTCACAAAAATCAAAATCGCCGTACTTACTCCTGCATAAGGTTTAAAAACGCCGCTTGGCATAGAAACAATGCCTTGCAGTTCGCAATCTTCAATCAACATCTTTCTGGCCATTTTGTGAGCGTTGCTTGAGCCAAACAAAACACCATCGGGAACAATTACCCCTGCTCGCCCTCCGATTTTGAGTGATTTAATGATTCTATTTATAAAAAGCAGTTCGGTTTTTGTGGTTGGAAGTGAAAGTGATTCGTTAATATCTCCTTTGTCAATGCTCCCTTTAAATGGCGGATTGGCGATTATTACATCAAAATTATTATCCTCGTCATATTTCTTTGAGAGCGTGTCTTTTTGCTCGATATTTGGGTGCGCAATACCGTGCATCATTAGATTCATTAAGCCAATTCGCACCATACTTTCATCAATGTCGTATCCGTAAAAGGTTTTTTCTTTCAGATGATCCCATTGTCGTTCGTCAGTGAGTTTGTCTCCTAAAATTCCACGAGTAAGACCATTTTCATCAGTTTTCTGATGTTCTTTACTTGTGTGTTTAGTCAAAATGTGATGGTAGGCTCCCAGCAAAAAACCTCCTGTTCCACAAGCCGGATCGCAGATTGTATCGCCCAATTTCGGATCAACAAGTTCGCAAATAAGCTGAATGATATGGCGCGGCGTGCGAAATTGACCAAGTTTGCCTGCGCTGGACATTTCCGCTAACAAATACTCATATAGATCTCCCTGTGTGTCTTGGAACCCTTGCCCTTCTTCTTCCTGGCGTGAAATTTCTTCAAAAATCTCATCAATAATAGTAACCGCCTCTACTAAAAGAGATGGCTTTGAGATTATAAAAACAGCATTTCCCATATGTTTTGCGAATGCACTTTTTTCTTTATCCAGACTTTTAAGGAATGGAAAAACTTTTGTTAGTATATGTTCAAGCATTTCACCACCTTCCATTTGTTTAAAATGGCTCCAGCGACAACTTTGATTTTCATGATTAAAAAATGATACGAATTGTTCTCCGGTAAATTCTGTAACACGTTGTTTTTGTAGATCAAATTCATCTATTCGCTTCATGAAAAGCAAATAGGAAATTTGCTCGATAGCGGTTAGCGGGTTAGAGATTCCTCCACTCCAAAATCTATCCCAAAGGCGATCAATTGATGATTTTAATGTTGCATTAAGCATAGTTGAGTAATTTGTCAGTAAAATTTAAAATTTCTTCCTGCATTTGTTTATTGAATAAGCCTAAGAATCCACGAGCGTGTAGCTTTGTAAATGGCTCTCGCACAAGGTCTTTCTTTGTTAGTTTACCAGTTTCGAGGATGAAAGTTTGTAATGTGTGTATAAATTGAATTTGTTTAACAGTTAAAGTGTTATGCTCGGCAATGAACTCCGCAAATGCTTCCGACACCTTGTCACTGAAGGTCATCAATCCACCAATGCCCATGATATAACGGATCAAATCAATGAAATGGACTTGCCGTGCATCATAAGCTTTCTGTAGATTTTGCTCAGTCGGATAAGGCTCATAATCTGCTAGAGTGTCAGCTAATTCTTCTACTTCTTCCCCTGTAATACTTTCTCCATTTTTGATCTTTCGTAAAATTTCATTCTCTTCTTCAAGTTTTTTAACTAAATCCTCAACTTTTTCTTTGTATTTTTGAATTGTGACTCGCTCATTTGCAGGACCAAATTCGATATATTCTTTTTGAACGGTAATGTCTCGAAGATCAAACGAATCTTGATCTGACTTTATACCTTCTTCGCGATATTTCATTAATGGAGCAATGTTGGTAATGACCACTTCCAGGTCTTTATCATCAGCTTTCCCCAAATAGTCGCAGTTTGTTATTTCTCCAATAAGTTGCAATTTGGCCGACACGATGTTGACGGAAAGAGGAAGATCCTCGACCATTTCAACGATTGCAGCTCCAATTGTTGAGGCCCTTTTCTCATTTTTCTTATCATCCTGCATTTTTGCGATCGAGTACTGAATTACTTTTATTTCGAAACTCATTGCCTTGTAATCCTCCCCCGTTCTTGTTCTCATTAGCGGAGCAATTTCTCGACGCAAATACTCCTTTTTCTCTTCATCTAACTTCTGCCAGAAAGTGTCAATGAGTTTATCAATCTTACTTTTTGCCTCCAAAATTACCACATTGTTTTCAGGAAGTTTTTTAATATCATCCTGCAACTTTTTGATCGTGATTTGAACAATTTCTTCCTCACCTTGAGATTGCGCTGATTCCAATTTTTCAAGTCTTGTTTCAAAAAGACGTACTGGAACCGGCTTTGATTGTCTATCAACCTTTCCCTGTGGATTCATCTGGAAATATTCAAAGTTTTCCCAACAATCCACAATCAAGAATTTGCCCTTTTCTTTACACCATGGTTTTATCTTTGTTGGCTCAAGCAAACGCGTTCCACGACCAATCATTTGCCAAAATTTCGTATAAGAGAAAACCGGTTTAGCAAAAACCAGATTTACAATTTCACGCACATCAATTCCCGTATCAAGCATATCTACACTTATTGCCACTCGAGGCATGTCTTTATTCGTGAATTGATCGAGCAATCCCCCTTTGCCATAAACTCGAGGGTCATCAGATACAATAACTTTTGAAAGATTTCCTTTATGCTCCGGATAAAGATTGTCAAAAACTTCCTGAAGTCGGCGAGCATGTTTCATTGTCATGGCGAAGAAAATCGTTTTGCCAGGCAATGTTCCGCTGTCATCTTTGATACATTCTTCCATAAACTCCTGAACGATAAGAGCATTTGTTCCCTTATTTGTAACCTTTTTCTCAAGATCTGTTCCTTCGTAATTGATTTCTTCCGGTTCCTTCCCGTCGGCAAGCAAAGACTGTTGCTCTTGAATCGAGATATTCGTTTTTCGAATTCCCTCTTTCTGAAATTTTGTGCGAATTCTCAGAACTTCAAAATCAGATAAATACGGAGGTTTATTTTTCAAAGCTTGTTCATATGTATAAGCATAAGTTGGCATTCCATCTTCGCATTCAAAAAGTTTAAAGGTGTTGTGCTCAATAGCATCTTTCGGAGTTGCCGTTAGCCCAACTTGGATAGCATCAAAATAATCGAAAATATTTTTGTAAACGTTATAAATCGAACGATGGCTTTCATCAGCTACGATCATGTCAAAAAAGTGTGGACTTAAAGGACAGTCTTCACTTTGAATAATGTTTAACATCGTTGGATAAGTCGCGGCATAAACACGTCTATCAGTTGCAATTTCATCTTCGCCGATTTTTGGCCATATTGGGGCATTTGGTAAAAATTCTTTAAAAGCATCTAATGCTTGATTACGAAGTGCTATTCTATCAACAAGGAAAAGGACTCTTTGGACTCTATTTGTTCGCATAAGCACGTCCAACATCGATACACATGTCCTTGTTTTGCCTGTGCCCGTGGCCATTACTAACAAAATCTTTCGTCTATATTTATCAATACTTTCAAAAACACTGCGAATTGCTTCAATCTGATATGGTCTTCCAGAAATATCGCGACTAATTAATTCTTGAGATAGAGGTTTTTCGTTTTTTCTCAAAAACAGCATTCTCTCTAAATCTTTTCTTGTAGGGAAACCATATACTTTTCTTGGCGGAGATTTTTCCGTATCCCAAAAATAAATATCATTCCCGTTCGTGTAAAAAACAAATGGAATATCTCTATTTGGATTATTCTTTTGAATATTTTCAGCATATTGTCGTGCCTGTTCTTGACCGATTCGAGCATCTTTAGATGTTTTTTTTGCTTCAACTATGGCTAAAGGGTAACCATCTTCTCCAAGCAAAGCATAATCTGCAAATTGAAAACCCTGATATTCGTTTTCTGGTTCTTTAACTCCTTCAGGCAAACCAACCCAAATATCTAATTCAGAAGTAACTTGGGTCAGATTTTTTACATCCCAACCAGCTTTAGCAAGTCGTTTATCGATAATTTGTTGGCGTGTCTGTGCTTCATTTTGTTTTGTTCCCATGTTAATTCTTAGTAAGAAAATCAGACTTGATTATAGATAAAAATTATTGTTTGAGCTATCAAAAATTCAACACGCCCCACTTTTTCGGCTCTTTTTCTTCCGTCCTTTTTAGTCGCGCCGCCCGAGGCGGGGGCGGGCGGCGCGCAATCTGCCACAAACTGCGGACGGCCAAAAGGAGGGGGTCTGGGGGAGGA
>Ga0172370_10011166_pt1 | contig 10168 bp, 9 predicted proteins | sample LakKiv5m_FD_114538 | JGI IMG/M metagenome (GOLD analysis project Ga0172370, IMG submission 114538) | Freshwater microbial communities from Kabuno Bay, South-Kivu, Congo - kab_022012_11.5m | ecosystem: Environmental > Aquatic > Freshwater > Lake | place: Democratic Republic of the Congo...
CAAGGCGGGCGAGATGGTCGGCATGGTTTCATGGAATGCCGACCAGTCGGGTCGCGAAGGGTTCGCACTGTCATCCAACGAGATACAAAGAGTGCTGGATCAGGCCAGGGAAGCGGAATCCAACCCGCTTGCCGTCGCTTCGGTAGATTCTCCTTCGGTTTTCAGCGACCGCGCGGTGATATCCTGGCAGACCAACCGGCCGGCAACCGGCCAGGTCGAATTCGGTTTAAAGGACACCTACGGTAATAAGACGGCGCCGGACGCGACCATGCTGAATACGCATGCAGCCGTGCTGCAGGGTTTGGCGCCTAAAACGACCTATTATTTCCGGGTTCTTTCCGTCGACTGTTGCGGCAATGCCGCGGCCTCAAAAGGATATACGCTCACGACCACGGCAGCCGGCGCCCAGGCGGGCGAGTTCACGATCTCGAATGTAGACGTATACGATATTACCAGCACAGCCGCTTCGGTGAGATGGATTACCAGCAAACCGGCTACGGGCGCCGTTAATTACACTGCGGATAAAGAGACTGAGTCCGATAGTCAGAGCGACGACAACCCGGTATACGAGCATAAATTCAGGTTAAACTGGCTTAAACCTCAAACGCGCTACAGCGTGACTATCAAGTCCGAGACCGATTTCGATGAGTCCGTCCAGCAAACGCTCAGCCCTTTCACAACACCGCCGACCTCCCCGGTCGGCTGCAAGATGAATAACAGGATATTTGATTTCGCTTTCAAAACCCTGCAGGGAAATGAATTTTCCAACAAGGATATCGCGGGCAAAAAGGTGTTCATTATCTTCACCAAGACCTCCTGCCCGACCTGCATGAAACAGGCGCTTTTCCTCAACGACGTCTATCGCGACTGGCCGAAGGATAGCGAAATGCTGATGTTCATGGTGGCCAGCAGCGAGAAGCAGGCAGATGTAGAAGAATGGATAAAGAGGTACGGGCTGGTCATGCCCGTTTACATGGATCCGACAGCGGAACTGGTAAGCGACTGCCAGTTCAGGACCATCCCCACGGCGCTCTTTCTTGATACAGGTTCTGTTATCAGGGACATCAAGAGCGGCGGCTTCGGCACGCAAAAAGAGATGGCAGCCGCCATAAAACATTTCTACGAACAGGTGCGATAAACTCGCCAGCAAAGGAATAAAAAAGGCCGGCGCCCCACGTGGGGCGCCGGCCTTTGATTTAACGGTTAAGACCTGAACACGAAGCTGAGAGCGCCTGCGAGATCGATGGTGTCACCATCTTTAAGCGCCTGCCTGCCTGTGCCCTTGATGGAGGACCCGTTCAGCCTGGTGCCGTTGGTGCTGCCGCGGTCCTCGATGTAATACTGGCCGTTTTCATAGGAGATCGTGACATGTTGCCTCGATATGAGGTCTGCCTTATCCGGGGAAACCATGTGCTGGAAGTCCCTGCGTCCCAGCGGCGCGCCGTCACCTGCCAGCGAAAGCTCGCTTCCGTTGGCGGCAACGAATTTGGCCGGCGGACCGACGGTTACCGGCGAGGTTTTGGGAGAGCCTGTTGCAGGTAATGTGGCTACGGGCGAAGTGACAGCCGGCATTGTGCCTGAACGTGCGCTGCTGTAATGAACGGCCTGCGCAGCAGGTTTCCTCAGCAGGAGGATGACTATTATTATGGCGGCTGCGGCCAGCAGCGCTACGAGCAGGATATAGGGTAGCCACCAGGACAGCGTCCCGTTACTGCCGCCGGTGGTGCTGACCGGGTCGGTGGCGCTGGAGGTGGCTTCGGTTGTGCCGCTATAGGTGCTGCTGGTGTAATAGGTGCTGCCGACATAGGGCGCCACCGTCACCGTGGTGCCGGCCACCACCGAGCCGGCGCTGTTCGACGCGGTAAGTGTATAAGTGGTCGTGTATGCGGGAGTTACAACGTATACTCCCGTATTGGGCACTGAGCCAACCGAAGGCGATATGCTGACATTAGCCGTGTTGTTGACCGTCCACGACAGTGTGGACGATTGCCCCGGCTGGATATAGCTGGGATTGGCCGTGAACGAGCTGATCACAGGCGCATAGACCGGTGACGGTATGGATGGCACCACCACTACAGGATGGTAAGTGGAGACAAAGGGCCTGTAGTTATAGTAACAGGAATTGTAGGGGTAACAGGGATATGGGTAATAGGGCCGCGGAGGCGGTGGCGCCGGGGGTCGCGGTGGAGGTGGAGGTGGAGGAAGCGGCCCCGGAGGAGGTGGAGGTGGTGGCGGGGGGGGTCAGGGCGGAGGCGGTGGAGGCGGAAATCCCGGAGGAGGAGGCGGGGGTGGAAATCCCGGAGGAGGAGGTGGTGGTGGCAATGCATCAGCTTCTACAGCGGCATCGGCAGGTGGGGGAGCCGCGTCTTCCAAGGTTGAGGGGGATGATGAAGGAGGCAATGGCGGAGGTGGAAGAGTGCTGTCAAGTGTGGATTCTGTCGGCTCGGTGGCCTCAGCCACCAGCAGAGGTGGGAGGGATGTTTCCTCTGGATCCGTTACTGCGGCAGATGCAACCGTAACCTCCGAAAGTGTGTCAGGCGGCTCCGCAGCGATCTCGACCACCGGCTCGGTCGTCTCAGTGGTGGCTACGGGAGCGGTCTCGACCACCGGCTCGGTCGTCTCGGTGGTAGCTACAGGAGCGGTCTCGACAGTTGCGGGTTCGTCATCTGCAATCGCAGGCGCCAGCGGCAGTATAAATGCGGAGCAGACCATGATCAGTGCCACCAGCAGCGGCACAATCTTTTTAGCAATCATTTTAACCTCCTCTTTGATTACTATGATTACTATAATTGCTATATTTTAAAGGTAATACTCAATTTGTCAGCCAGCTCAATCACGTCGCCGTCCACGAGGGGCTGCCTGCCGCTGTCGCGGATCTCCGAACCGTTGAGCCTGGTGCCGTTTGTACTACCTGAATCTTCTATGTAGTATTTTCCATCCTCGTACCATACGTTGATGTGCTGTCGTGAGATGAACGACGCCCGATCCGACGGCAGCAGTTTTTCAAAGTCCGGGCGGCCGAGCGTCCTGATATTGCCGGCAAGCAGCATCTCACCGCCATCCGGCAGGATAAGTTTGGCGGGAGGAGCTTCCGTAGTAACGGAAGTCGACGCACTCGATGTGCCCGCAGTCGATGTAGCTGCGGCGGATGTAGCTGTACCTGCACTGGCGGCAGATGTGCCCGGCAGCTGCGATACCTTTGGTCTTTTTACCATCATAATCACTATTACGATCGCCGCTATAGCCAGTAGCGCCAGCAGGCCGTAAATGAGGTAGGGCGGTTGCTCGACAGTGACGGTAACGGCTGCCGTCTGTGTCGTGCCGTCTATATAGGTGGCGGTGAGGTTATACGCGGTCGTTTGATTGGGCGCTACTATCGTTGTGCCCACGGCGTCGAAATTCCCCAGCCCGTCGATGTACACCTGTAAAGCGGCGGGGGCGTTCCAAGAAAGCGTGGTGGACTTCCCGGACTGTATGGTGGGTTGCTGCACGGTCAATGCAGGCGGCACCCTCGGTATAACGTTGATAGTGGCGGAAGACGTCACCGTGCTTCCCGAGCCGCCCGTAGCCGACAGTGTGTAAGTGGTGGTCGCGCCGGGTGTTATGGTTGTCGATCCGGATGTCCCTACCGTGCCTATGCCGGGTGATATGGTAACGCTGCTGGCGTTGCTCGTGGTCCAGGTCAGTGTGACCGTTTGTCCGACGTCTATCGACGATGCATTTGCGCTGAAGGAATTGATCACCGGCTGATAGATCGGCCTGGGTGACGGCCCGCTGTAAGGAGAAATGCTGCCGCGTGTGTAGTTGAAACTCAGCGTGCGCTCCGACCATGAGAAGCCGGAGTTGTACCACATCTTCCAGACATAGAGCCCGTCGGGATCCCAGGACTCGGCGCTGAACGGCCCGATGCGCCATACGCCCGCATAAGGCCTGTACCACCTGTAACACAGCCAGTGTCCGTAGGGTGTGGTCCCCGCCGGATAGTATTCCCACAGGTAGAAGTAACCCGGGCCGTTAAACGAGACAAGCAGGTAGCACAGGTCGTTACGATAAAGGTTGTAAAGTGTTTGGCCGTAGCTGGTTACCAGGTAGGCGTTTACGATAGATCCTGCTGCTCCTGCCGGAGGCGAAGGCGGCACCGTCATCTGAAGGCTGGGCCAGGTCTGGTTGTAAGTGTCGACGCCGACCGGCGGCTCGACCATGTCCCCACCCTCGTCAGGCGGTTGCCAGCTTTCATCGGGATTAATTGGCGGCGACGGCTGTGCCTGAGCCGGCGAAAATACTGCAGCCGCCGCTGATAAAACCATGCACGCGATCAGCAGCGGTACAATTATTCTTTTCATATATATAAAGCACCTCCCGGGTGGTGGATGTATCTTCATCAAGTATAATTGCATATTCCACCCCCTGCTTGACCCTGACCTGACAGGTTCCTGACAAACACCTGATAAAAAGACGGGTCTTGGATTGTACCGGTGCCGGGCTTAGCACTCATGAAGGGATGAAGAGGCTAACGAGTCGATCGAAACTTCAGGCTGGTCTTGCCGGCCATCTCGATAACATCCCCGTCTTTCAATTCCACCGGGCCGGTGTCACGGATATCTATGCTGTTGACGGCAGTGCCGTTGGCGCTGCCCATGTCCTCGATGGTAGCCTTACCGTCTATGAAGCTGATCTTGAAGTGCTGTTTTGATATCATCCCCAGCTCATCCAGTACAAGCGACCTGGCGACCTGGGCGCGTCCGATAATCTCGCTTTCTTTGCCCAGCCGGATCTTCAATCCGTTGGGTAATTCCAGGAGGGCCCTGGCTGCGCCGTGAAGCGGAGATTCTGGTTTAATACCCGGCTGCTCGAGCAATTCCACCAGTGGCTGCTGTGCAGTATGCCGGACGTTGATCCGTTCTCGCATGCGGCGTCGCGCGTACAGCGCCAGGAGCACTATAATAACCAGGGCGGAAGGGGCAATCAGCAGGAAAAGGGGATTGGTTATGAGCTTCAGCAGATTATTGTCCGCCGGGGCAGGCTGTTCGGGGATTGAGGGTGTGGCCGGCTGAGCCGGCTCTTGCGGGCCCCTGATGTAGTTCCAGTAGACAAGGTGGCTTCTCTGCGCTTCGCTACGGTCTGCCGCCCATTGACCGTTTCCGTAAAAGAAAAGCCTGTAAATATGCTGCCCCTCCGGTTCGTCCTCTCCCGGCCGGAACGGCCCGAGCCTCCATCGGCCCTGCTCTTTCAATTGCCATTTGTAGGTAATCCATCTGCCCTGGTCATATCTGTCCGACGGGTAGTATTCATATATATACAACCAGCCCGGCATATTGATATCGACATCGAGGTACCATTGCTCGTCGCCGGTGAAGCTGGCGACGCCTTCGGCGGATGCCCCGTGTATAGTCGCAACCAGATCAGGCGATGCGCCTGAAGGCAGTGCAGTAGTGCTGTGCAATATGAAATAAACGGGCGGCTTAATCTCAGAATGCTGGGTATCATCCGTTGGATCCGGTATGGTGAAGTTGTCGGTCGGCGCGCCCATGGCATATGCGCATACGTGTGTGAGGGCTATTGCGCTGAGGGAAGCGAACAATACGGCCAGTGAAAATATCAATACCGGTATCGGCCGTCTCATTTGGATACCCCCACTTCTTTCACCTCGCATTCGTTTGCAGATAAAAGCGCCGACCGCATGGCCGTAGCGCTGGCAAATCTGCTGCCCGGGGAAAACATGATGGCCTGAGCCAGGCAGCGCGATGTCCTGGCCGAGATACCCGCCGAGATCATATAGTCCGCTACCTTGCCGGCCTCGCTGTAACTACGCGGCCAGTTGGTGCGGATCAGCTCGATACACAGGTCGTTGGGCTGTCTGAGCGTGAGCAGGTAGATGCAGGTCTGCGCCAAGCCGCACAGGTCGCAGCGCTGGTCGCTCTCGCCGCCTATGAATAGTTCGGGTATGTCAAAACCCTTGTTGGCTATCTGGGTGAAGGGATCCGTCTTGACCGTGTCCTTCTTCATGCTCTCAAGGCTTTTGGCCGTGCCGAAGTCGATCAGTTTGATGCCGCCGTTTCCGCTGAGCATTATGTTCTTGGGATTGACGTCCCTGTGCACAATACCCGCGGCATGGATATAGGCCAGGGCGTCCAGCGCCTGTCCGGCCCAGGTCAGAAGCTTCTGCTCGCCGGCTGATGTCCTGGGAGAGGACGACATGATGGTTTCGCCTGTTACGAGCTCCAGTACCAGGTGGAACTCTCCTTTGTAATAGAAATCATCCAGGTAGGTGACTATGTTGGGATGCTGCAGCCTTTTGAGGAAAGCGGCTTCCTGGCGCAGCTTGTCCAGATAAACATTATCCATGGTGGTGCCCCTGCGGGGCGTCTTGATGATGCATTTCCTGCCGCTGGTGCGGTCTCTCGCCAGCCAGATGTTGGCCATTCCTCCCTGTTTGAAGGCTGGCGCTTTAAGCTCGTAGCGGCTGTTAATGCGATGCTTGCTTTCCGGTTGGGCATGCTGTTGCTGCGGCCCGCCCTGGCGCCGGGCTGAGGCGTTCGCCCTGTGCCGCTGGACCGCCTGGACAATGGCCACTGTGACCGGTATGCTGGTGAAGATCAGGGCGAAGACTATGACGAAGATGGTCGGATCGTCCATCAGGCTGTTTTCACCCCTGTCTTTGCCGATACCAGCGCCTGCCAGGAGGGTAGGCCGCCGGGCCGGGCGATGATAACCGATATGTTGTCGGGGCCGCCGGATAGGTTAACCTGAGAGATCAGTTCCGCGCAGACCTGCGTGGGACTCTGCGATGCAAGCACCGTTTCCTTGATTCTGTCGGCAGGAAGCACCCCGCACAGGCCGTCCGAGCACAGCAGTATGTTATCGCCGGCGTAAAGCTTGATTTGTATCAGGTCCGGCAGGCTATTATCATCGTAACCCAGTACGCGTGTTATCTCATTGCGGCGTGGATGTGTCAGGGCTTCCTCCGCCGATATGTGCCCGGCATCGACCAGCTCCTGAACCACGGAATGGTCCGTTGTGACCTGAATAACCTCCCTGGTATTGATAATATAACAGCGGGAATCCCCGATGTGGGCAACGTACATATCCTGGCCCGTGACAAGGGCTGCTGTGAGAGTGGTGCCCATGCCCTCCAGCGACCTTTCCGACGCAGCTTCGAGGACGGCCTTGTTAGCCTTGCTGAAGGCGGAGGCCATCACGGGCAATCCGGGCGCCGCCTGTTTGGCCAGCAATCCGGAGACGCATTCGGCCTGGAAAATCCTGATAGCCAGGTCGCTGGCTATCTCTCCGGCATCATGTCCACCCATACCGTCCGCGACTGCAAACAAGCCGGCCGATACAGTACCTGCATGTGTGCGCAGATCAAAGGTGCTGCAGAAAACACTGTCTTCGTTAAGTTTTCTCACCAGGCCGGTGTCCCAGCCGTAACCCGTCTCCAATCAAAGCTCCTTCATTTGCATATCAATTTAACCTGAAGATGAGGGTGGCTCCCGGCTGTCTGGCCAGCTCTATGCTGTCGCCGTCCCTGAGAGCCTGCCTGCCTTTATGATGTATATCGACATTGTTTACCCGTGTGTGATTGGTGCTGCCGGTGCCGTCGCGACCGTGGTCCTGAACAAAATAAGTGCCGTTCTCACGTGTTATCAGCATGTGTTGCCGGGAGATGCTCATCAGCGCATCCTGTGGAAGTTTGCCCTCGAAGTTGCTGCGTTGAATAAACTGCGGATTATCTGTAAGAATGATCTCCTCGCCTCCGGGCATGATCATCCTGGCCGCGGCCACCTGATCTGCAGCTTCAGTAGCTTCCTCCATGACGGTCTCGCTGCTTGTACATTCCTTTTCATCCGCCAGGTAATGCCCGCAACTGTAGCAGAAAAAGCTACCGGCCCCATTCAAGCCCTGGCAGGCCGGGCAGATGACGCTGATATCGATTATCTCTTCCATTACGATCACATCATTCTATGCTGCTGAAAAACCGACTGCTTGACAGCTTTCTGACGAATACCTAATATAAATCTGACATCTTCGTTTTCTATGATGGTTGCCCTTGATATATTATACTGCAAGAGGAAATACAGCCTGCATATAGCAGGAGGTCTGTTGTGGCTTTCATTATAGTCAAGAAGGGCGACACTGAAGATATCGGCAAGATTTTTACCCTCAGGCAGGCTGCCACGGTCGTTGGACGGCGTACTCCCCAGTATAAGCCGGATATCGAATTGAATGACGAGGCGGTATCCAGGCGGCATGTCGAGATACTGGAAAAAGAAGGCCGTTATCAGATAAGAGACCTGGGCAGCACGAACGGGACCGTGCTCAATGACGACAGAATACTGGCGGGCAGGCTGTATGACCTGAAACACAATTGCAAGATCGGGCTGGGCGTGGCAGCGGGGCCGGCGCACTCCCTTTTGATATTCAAAGAGACGGAGAGCACCAATTTACTGGGAGGAAAGGGGGCAGGAGCAAGCCAGAAGGCTGTAGCGACGGACGTAAGCTGGCTCAAAGTGGATGAGGCCAGGAAAGAGGTGCATGTGGACGGCGAACCCGTGAAACTATCGCGCAAAGAGTACGAATTACTTAATTACCTCTATGAAAACGCCGGTGTGGTCTGCCTGCGCGACGAGATTATCAAAGCCGTGTGGTTCGATAGTCTGGACCCGGCTGCCATATCGGACGCAACGCTCGACCAGCTCGTGCACCGCCTGCGGGAGAAGATAGAGCCGGATACCACCAATCCCACCCGCATTATCAGCCGCAAGGCCTTCGGCTACATGCTGGTATAAACTAATACCTGAACGGCCGTTCCTTCCACCAGGGGTAGAACACCGGCATATCCTTGCTCGGCTTCATGGGGAAGGCGGGCTTCCTCTTCTCGAGGAACGACATGATGCCTTCTTTAGCGTCGGGCACGCCGAAGATCCAGTTGAGCGCCTTAGACTCAACCTGGTGGGCTTCCATGGGATGGTCTGCGCCCAGCATCTTCCACATCATCTGGCGGCAGAACGCCACCGAAATGGGGGATGAGTTGTTAGCAATGCCGGCGGCGATCTCACGTGCCCGGGGTAGCAAAGCATCGGGCTCGAGCAGTTCGCTTACCAGCCCCTTCTCGAAGGCCTCCTTCGCGCTGAACACCCTGCCGCTGTAGACCCACTCGGTGGCGACTCCCATGTTTACCAACCGCGTTAAAAACCAGCTGGCGCAGCCGTCGAAAACGATGCCCCTGCGGCAGAATACCAGCCCCATTTTGGCGTTGGTCGAGGCGATGCGGACATCCATGGGGAAGGTCATGGTAATGCCGAATCCTACCGCCGATCCGTTGATGGCGGCGATAATGGGCTTCTTCATATCGAATATGCGCAGCACGACGATGCCGCCCTCGTCACGGTGCGGCTGGTCGTCCTCCCTGCCCATGAACCGTTCCATGAAGTAAGAGCCCTTTGCTTCCTCTCCCCCTCCCAGGGCGGCCCCTGCGCTGAACGCCCTGCCGGCCCCAGTCACGATCACCACGCGCACGTCGTCGTCGTTGTCGGCCCTGTCGAACGCATCCAGCAGCTCCCTGCAGGTCGACGCCGTGATCGAGTTCATCTTGTCCGGGTTGTTGAGCGTCAGCGTGAGAATGCCCTCCGACACCTCGTATTTAAGCTCCTTGTACTCCATGGAAACCTCCTTTAGTCAAGAATTTGATCGGCCCTTTGCCCCGGGCCGGCTTGAAGATAGATGAAAAGCTAAACCTGTATCGTGATGCCGTGGTCTTTGAGGTCGGTGAGGATCTCGAAGGCCGCGCGGTGCCCGGTGTACAGCAGTTCCGATACACCTTTATTTTCCCCCTGTTTATAAGTGATCCTGAGCTCGCATGAGGCCAGTTTGCTGTTGAGACAGTGCTTGCTCCCGCCCGGCGGATTATAGTAGTTAAGGCCGGCGAACAGCTCTTTAGGGGCATGCATCCGGCCTCTGATATCGACATCGTCGTCGCATGATGCGAAATGCCAGTCGAAATAGGTGAACCTTCCCTCCGCTCTGATCGTCTGCATTATGTTGTTGAGCTTGTATTCCCTGCCTTTGTGCCTGAGCGTGATGAGCGTCATGCGGGGTGTCCAGAAAGGCCCTATTTTAACTCTGGCTGTAGCCACCTCCAGGAAGCTGTCACGGCTGTTGTCGAACCCGG
>Ga0172370_10011168_pt1 | contig 10167 bp, 7 predicted proteins | sample LakKiv5m_FD_114538 | JGI IMG/M metagenome (GOLD analysis project Ga0172370, IMG submission 114538) | Freshwater microbial communities from Kabuno Bay, South-Kivu, Congo - kab_022012_11.5m | ecosystem: Environmental > Aquatic > Freshwater > Lake | place: Democratic Republic of the Congo...
CTCCTCGTCCTCGCAGTCCCGCTCGAAGTAGGTCGAGGTGGTGTCGAAGAACAGGAGATCCACTTCGAGGTTCAAGAGGGTGGCCGTGGAGAAGAAGACCTCCCGCTGGACCGACTCGTCGTTCTCCAGGAGAACGTCCATCGCGCGGTAGAGGTGCTGCAAGGCAATCGGGGCGTCGTTGCCAAGCGCCACATCTTTCTCGATCCACTCGACCACGCCGCGCTTCGAATCAGGTGCAAGCGCCCGGTTGGCGACCATGGCGAAGACCGCCCATTCGACCGGTGTGGTGAACTCGCGATTCGCAATCGCGCGGGAGAGCACCCCCTCGATCCCGATCCGCTCCCACAGTTTCCGCAGAAGGTATGCACCGCCCATCGGGCGGGAACCGACAAATCGCAACCGCCCGTCCCCGCCGGATCCGGCCAGAGCCGCAGTGGCTTCGAGCGCATCCTCGGGGGAGAGGAACCGGCACAGGCTCTTCACCAGACGCTGGATGGCCGAGAGATCCAGCTCCTCCTGGCGCCCGAAGTTGTAGATGACCTCGGCCTTGGTGTATCCCTTCTGCGGGTCCCGGACGTTGTGGGCGAGCTGGAGGTAGGAGACCACCGAGCCATCGGAGTTCTTGCGGGTAATCTTCCGGATATACATACCCACACTTTAAATGTTTATCAATCATATGTCAATAACTTAATACAGTATCGTTTGCCCACACGTTTTCCGCCAAATCAGGGGTCGGGAGACGCAACATCGAGGGTTTACGGGGAGTTGTGGAGTTGAATGTGCCCATCACTGTCGAACCCGGGGTTCCGCATCGCGTCAGCACCGTTCATTAACTGCGAATGACTCCTGGGAATGTAGTGTTACGCCCAAAAACCGCCAAAATCGGGGCTAATAAATCAACTACTTGCGAGACACCCTGTCAAAGATGAGTCTGCGATAAGTTAGTTGACCTTCTCCCAGATTATTGGACATTAGTTATAATTCTCGGCGAAATTCTTAATAAGGAAATTATGAATGTAATATAGATAAAAAGGAAGCAGCTGACATTTCTGGATTAATTCTTGATGATAATGTATGGCTGTTATTACTCATTTCAATTAACTCCGCAACATTTCTATTTGCCATTAAAGCCATCGCCTTCGCCAAGTTATTTGGAGAATTATTTGTGTAACTAATACCGTTATAATTTTCAACGAAAAATGTTGGTATTGCACCTACATGTTCCGATAGTATTAGAGGCATAGCGGCAGATGTAAATTCATGAACAACTACTCCCCACTTCTCAAACCGACTTGGAAGTACAAAAACACCTGCTCGTTTTGTTATTTGAACAAGGTCTTCTTGATTCATAAAATCCAATAATTCGACCCCTGGCAGACCCTCCAAAAGTGAATGCATTTCTCCATTTCCAATACAAATCAATTTCCACTTACCCTGATAGTTTAAACGATATTTATTATACGCTTCAACAAGTATATCTGTACCCTTTACTGACCTGAAATTCCCAACATAAAGAAATGATTCTGGATAATTATTGGCTTTTAATTCTAGATATTCCATCCCTTTATTGAATAAATTTGTATCACAGGAAAGAAGATTGAAAATAATTCTATTATTTTTAAACCCCAACCGTTTAGCAAATTCATATTGATATGGTCCCGCCACCCAAGCATGGCTAAAATACTTCTGGGAAATAACAGGGCAAAATAATGAAGCAATTCGCTGCCGTACCGTCCCTTTCCATTGATCGTCAAAGCCAGTAACAACTGGTATACCTTTTGATCGAAATTCTTTGGCGACAAACAGGTAACCCCGATCCATCCAACCAGAAATATAAACTATGTCTGGGTTTATGTCTGCCGCCAATTTTTTCAGGCTTTTTATTGTAAATTCGGATCTTTTATAGTAGGTAACATTACGCATATTTGGCGGTGTATATGGCTTAATCTTATTTTGGTCCCAATTTACTACATGTACATTGGCATTATATTTATTAGTATATTCAAAAAATATTGGGATTTGATAACCAACAAGTTCCGAATACAGATATAATATTACCATAATAATCTTATCGTTAAATTACTATTTGTCATCATTCCGCAGCATGATTCTTTCTCCCTACTGCGATTAATTCATGCGCAGTCCCTGAGATTATGTCATTACGATTTTGTACTCTGCGCAACAAGTAAAGCATTCGATATCCAATTCTGCTCAGGATAGGAAGAGAACGCAGACCTGATCGCGCCAAAAGAATTACTTTTTGTGCAACAGCAAAAGACTTTGTCGAAGGCGCGCATTTTGTATTCCTAAAGCCTGCAGAAATCGGCCCATAATCCACTTCCTCCAATAATATTCCGGTACGTGAGAGGTAGTTTTCGAGCGAGAAACGGTCAAAATAGTAAACATGTTCTGCATCCTGATGCAGGCCTGCCCAACCGATTCCATAGCGCCTAGCAGCGTTCCAATTAGGTGTCTTAATGAACAAAATTCCGCCTGGTCTCAATAACCGAGAGGCGAAGCGGAAAAAATCTCCAGGTCGATACAAGTGTTCAAAAATATCTAACGCTGTTATTAAGTAATTTAGCATGCCGGGAGGCTCCGGGGCATCAGGAGTAAGTAGTGATTGATGGCGTTTATCGAAAGCCGTAGTTTCATTTTACGATCATCCTTCCGTGGACGCATCCCATCCGTTCTCCCTGCACCATGCGAGAAGCCGGCCTGCTTGGTACCGCCACGTCTTTTTCTCCCGTAGAAAGGCCCCCACACGGGCTGCGTTGGCTCTGCGATGTTCCGGTGTCCAATCCAGCATCTTACGGATTGAAGTGGCCAAAGCCTCTGCAGTCTCCACAACGGGCACCACCAGAAAGGGACGGTACTCCGGTGAAAGCCCCGGCGTCCATGTGCTGATGACCGGCTTCCCGTAGGAGAGATACTCCAGCACCTTCGACGGGAAATTGTGCTGGCTGTCGCGGATGTTGCTGGGACGAGGGTTGACCATTACCCAGGCCTGACGTGAAAGTTCCCGCAACTTCTCTTCAGGGACGCAACCGAAGAACCTAATGCGGGAGTCCGTTCGGAGCATCTGGCGGAGTTTGTCGTTGTCCCCCTTGCCGCAGATCCAGAGGCGCGTGTTCGGATCGCGGATCAATCCGAACGCGTCCAAGAGCAGGTCGACTCCGCCGTACTGGTTCAGGGCACCGGAATAGAAGATGACCTCTGGGCCGCGGTCGCTTGGCGGATCCAGTTCATGCTCCGAAACCATGCTCACACCACCGTCAAGGTGCAACTTCGGCGTGGCGTTCCACCGGGGAAACGAACTCCAGGGAAGGAATACGCAACCGGCGGCTGTACCAAGCTGTTGCTCCAATAGGGCGTATGCATGAGGGTCACCGGGTGCATCGGCAACCACTGGTACCCAGGGAATGCCGAGCCGCATCGCCTCGTGACCCGTGGCAATTGAGTGGGGGTACACGTTATAACAAAGGATCACACCGGGCCGGAAACCATTCCGCAAGATCTGGCGAAGAGAGCGGACATACTGAAAAGAGAGGAGCGATGTCCGAATGCGAGGGAAGTTCCAATACCCCACCTGAACCTGAGGGATGTGCGAGGGACCCGGGAGGGGGGCAACCTCTTCCATTCGCGGCAGCCAAGACTTTCCCCGCGGCCATGCGGGTTCCGCCCGGTGCCCGAGTACACGGATTTTGCAGTCGGCTTCTTCCAATCCGCGTAACAGACCGGACTGCCAGCGGTTTGCCGATGGGCTCACGGCGGGCGCCGAAAGCATGCCGGCCTCATCCAGGATGCTGCCGAGCCACAGAATACGGAGGTGCTTGATAGTTACCCCGAAGAAGATTGGATTCAGGAACCTGGTTCCCGGTCAAGAATTCCGGGTGACGTCGAACCATGAATGATTCGGTCGTAGATCGCGATGGTCCTCTCCGCGTTGACGTCTGCGTTATACAAACTGTAGGCCCGTGTATGTCCGTTCGCTCCCATGCCTTTCGCAGTGACCGGGTCCATCAAGAGGCGATGCAGGGCATCGGCCAGTGCCACCGCATCCCCAGGCGGAACCAGGAGGCCGGTTTTCCCGTCCTCGACCAACTCCTCTACCCCCCCGATGCGGGAAGCCACCACCGGCGTGCCCATCGCACCCGCCTCGATCACAGGCCGGCCAAAATGCGGGGCGATCGAGGGGAAGACCAGGATATCGGATGCGGCGAGCAACCGCTCCACATCCCGGCGGAACGGCAGCAGGTGGACATATTCCTTCATCCGGTGCTGTTCCATGAATGCCATCGCCCGTTGGCGTGTGGTCGGACGTCCGACAAGGGGCAGGAGGGTCCGTGCCAGGCGTGCAGTCCAGCTTGGCGATGAGGGACTGATTCCCGCGCCGACCAGAACATGGATGCGCGGATTCCGTGCGTGTTCAAGGCGCATTGCCTCCAGGAACGGGTGAATGCCCTTGATGATGCTAAGGCCGCCGAGAAAAAGGACCACCTGGTCGTCCAGCGCCAACCCCAGTTCCCGCCGGCATTCCGTCCCGTCTAACTGCCGGTCGAACCGCTTGAAGTCCACAAAGTTAGGGATATAGACCCCTTTGCGGTCGCGAAATGTCAGGCGCCGTTCATCGCTGGAGATGAAGATCACTTCTGCTGGGACTTGATCCAGCCATCTCCGGAGGAGGAAGTGGCGGAGGCCAAGATGGCCGCGGACAACTGCCTCGCGCACGTGCCACACCACTGGTACCCCCATGCGGGCGGCGCCGATAGCGGAGGGGACGAGGACGACGGAGTTCAAGTGGACAAGGTCCGGCTTAACCTCCCGGATGAGTCGTTGCGTAGCCCGGACGCTTTCGGGAAAACGCAAAATAGTCATTACAAGTTGGATTAACGCCCGGGGGTTGTATAGCGGGAACCATCCGCCGGTCGTATGTGGGAGAATCGATAGTCCTGGGCACGAGAGCGTATCGAGTCCATGTTCCCGGTAGAATTCCGTGACATCACTTTCAGGCCCAAGGCATGCGATCACGGGGGTGTACCGATCGCGATCCAGTTTCCGGATCAGATACAGGAGGCTCATCACTGAGCCGCCCATCGATGTTGCATGTTGTATGTATAGAATTCGCTTAAGATATTTTAGTGCCAAGCGAAGAAAGGCTCCCCTGGATGCGTTTCTGCCCAGCTATTCCAGAACAGCATAACCGCGGTAAAAGTCCAGAAGTAGGTGTCTTGCATAAGATCTCCAAAGGTACAGGTAATTACACCTCCCGCAATACTCACGAGAAAGCTGACAAACAAGCCGTTTAATAGGGCGGCATCGACGGGCGAGCGAACTTTCTTCTGCAACCTTAGGTATTGGCGTCCGATGACCACGAGCACGGTAAAGAAGGGCACAACAAACACCAAACCGAACGATGCCGCATCACGTGTAATGGAGTTGTGCCCAGCGAGCAGGTGGCCCCGTGGGGTGACCTTTTCCTTGCCTGCAACTCCGTGCCCGATCAGTGGAGATTCAAGAAAAGCTCCGGACTCTTCCAAAATGCCCATTATGCGATATCCTCCGCTGAAATCTTCTTGGGGATTCCTGATCCGGTTGACTGTGTATTGAACCGTCTGAATTTTGTCGGCCACCACCCATCCCCCCATAAGCAGCAAGCCGAACAATAAGACACCCCCAATATATCTCAATGGATTGCGAAATATTTGTCGCCACCTCGCAACATAGACCAGGCCAGTTCCCAATACGAGCGCCACCACGGAAGAACTATACGTAGATAGAAGTATGCAGAAAGAAATCGCCACAAATGCGGCCCCCACAAACAACTTCATCTTGGGCCCCAATACTCCATCCAACAAGAGCGACAACCAAACTGGCGAACAGAATGCCAAAGCCATCATTTTCAAATAACTGACGGGAACCTTCTGGTCCTCCGCAAACTCCCGCACGTTGCCTGTCGTGCCAGTAAAGAGCACACTCTGGCCTTGTGTGGTCACGACCCAGAGCACTCCTACGGCCAGAACGAGACTTGCGACCAACGCTGCTAGCAGCACGGTTCGGGCATCACTTGGGGTCTTGAGAACCAGCCATGCCAACACAAGCGGCCACATACCCATTAAGTATGTCCGTACGCGAAACGCAATTGCCTCGGGATCGCCATGCCCAATCATGCCAAAAATCAGGAGGACGCCCACTAGCAGGACAAATGGCACCATGATGGGGCTGGAAGGCAGCCATCGGCCGACCAACGCTTTGCGCTGCAGAAGCGCTGCAAAAGCCGTAAATACAACGAGAATCCCGAAAGGCGTATGAACAACAGGGATGCCAGAAAATTCCAGAGGACATAACAGGAGCAGAGGATAGACCATGCAGAAACCAACCAGGGGCCGCCGAAGAGCAAGGATTATCGAAGCGAACAGTACGAATTCCCAAAAATAAGTACTCATGGCTGTCATCAGCTTGGCAACTCGAGCTTATACTGTTCGAGCCATGCCAGAAGAATGGCCCATGCCCACAACTCTCGTGGAGGGGACCCCTTGGCGACTTGCTTCAGCAATCTGTCCAGATATTCACGCCGAAATAGTGTGGCAGCTGTAGGACAGTCCAAGAGGCTGCGCACCCTATCACATAAAGGTCCCGCCATCCATCTTCCAAAGGGCATTTCAAACCCCATCTTGGGCCGGCTGCGAAGCACCTCAGGAAGATACTTCTCTGCCGCGTGAACGAGTAATCCCTTGTTAATCTTTCCCCGCAATTTGAGGTCGGCCGGGAGGGCGTACACAAACTCTACCAATGGGTGATCTAATAGCATCGGCCGCACTTCGAGACCATGTGCCATGCTCATGACATCACCATCGCGGAGAAGTGTGCTAACAAGATACCCCCTACACTCCCCGTAACTGGTCTGCTGTACTGCATCCGCATTCTTCCGCAGGAATACCTCCTGCCGCCGGGTCAGGCGCATGGAAGCATCCCGGTTCCATGCGGGAAGAACATCGCAGTACAAGGCTGCGTCGTTCAACAAGCGACGCAGAAGCGCCAGACGGCCGGCTGGCGGCGCATATCGGAAGAGGCAATACTGGGAAAACCGGTTCGGCCTTATTGAATGGAGGGCCCGGGCGACGGCCAGGCCGGCCGCCCACCCGTGGGGACAATCCTGTGCCGCGTCGGCAATCCAGCGAAAGTGGGGGTATCCCGCGAACAGTTCGTCACCGCCAAGACCTGAAACCGCCACTTTGACTGACGCACGCGCAAGCCGCGACACCAGCCAGGTATTGGTCCCGTCCAGCGAAGGCTGATCTATGGAATCGACAACCTCGGGAAAAACATTTTTCGCGTCCGCTGCAGTTACCACAAATTCTTGGTGTTCGGTGCCCAGGTACTTGGCTGCAATACGCGCATGGTGTCGTTCATCTATGCACCGAGAGGCTTCCTCGAAGCCGACCGAGAAGGTTCGATTCCTTTGTCCGGACGCCTCGCTCATCAGGCCGACCACCGACGTTGAGTCTATCCCCCCGCTAAGGAAAGCCCCAACAGGGACATCGGAAACCATGCTGTAGCGGGCGGCATCGAGCAGGAGATGGCGAACCTGCCCCACTGCATCGTCAAAAGAAATATTCTTGAGTTCCTGACGGAGACCCACTGTGGCTTCGTGCAAATCCCAGTAGCGCACGATGCGGTGCGCCTTTCCGCGCACCTCCATCCAGCACCCCGGCGGCAGTGCCTGCACACCGGCAAGAATGGTGCGTGGTTGAAATACGGCGCCTACCGCGAGATAGTCCAACACCGCTTCGGGATCGACCTGTTTGGCAACAAGGCCGCTTGCAATCAGTGCTCGGAGTTCCGACGCGAAGACAAGCGCTCCCTCTTTCTCGGCATAGAGGAGCGGCTTGATCCCCAGACGGTCGCGCGCCAACACCATGGACGGTGCACCTGGCCCTGGGGCGCGATCGTAAAGGGCAAACGCGAACATGCCGCGGAAACGACGGATGGCGTTGGTGCCCCACTCCGCATGTGACGCCAGAACAACCTCCGTGTCGGAGGTGGACCGGAATCTGTGGCCCGCCTGTTCCAGTTCGGTCTTCAGTTCGCGGTAATTGTAGATCTCGCCATTGAAGACGATCCAGAATCGCCCATCCCCGTAGGACATGGGTTGATGACCAGCAGGGGATAGATCGATAATGGAAAGACGGGTCTGGCCAATGGCCACACGGCCTTCCGGATCTAGATATACCCCTTGGTCATCCGGCCCACGGTGGCGAAGTGCACCAACCATGATTTCCATGGCGATCCCTGGAGAAGGATGATTGAATATGCCGGCGATTCCGCACATGTGTATTTGTTTCCCTGTATAAACATGCTGAACTGATCTGATCTAATCGTCACGCCTGGCTCTTGTGGGCACCCGACAAAATCAGGTTATTAATATTGTGGACATATTGCTCGCGGGAAAACCGTCTTTTAGCTAGCAGCCGTCCCTGCCTACCCATTTCGTCCGCGCGAACCGGATCCGCCAGTACTTTTGCTATCACACGTGCGACCGAGCCAGGTGATCGTGGATCAACCAGCAGTCCTGTCTTGCCGGGGGTAATGGTTTCCGGTGCACCGCCTTCTGTGCTAGCAATCACCGGCCGCCCGCATGCCGCCGCCTCGATGTATACGACGCCGAATCCCTCGCCCGTCCAGTATCCACGGTCCAACCGGTCAACACGGCTTGGCATGCAAAACACACTGCAGTGACGATACGATTCGATAAGGTCAGGCGTGGAGACCCGTCCTACAAAGAAGACACGGTTGAAAATATTAAGTCGGCGGGCAACATCCTGTAATCTTGGTAGATCATCGCCTTCGCCAATTACGCGGATTGAGAGCTCCCGTCCCAGTAGTTGTTCCGCAAGCGGAAGACTCTGAAACAATACTTCATGACCTTTGTAACGTTCCTTGGACGCCATTCGTCCGCATATGAGGATTTCATTCCGTCGAATACGCTCCGGTGTTGTCGTCGGTGTGAACAAATACACATCCACGCTGTTGGGAATAACGACAATAGGGGTTTGCACCCCTGCACAGGCAATCTGGTCCTTCGTGAAAGCACTTACAGAAACAACTTGGTTCAGCCGGTTTAAATATGGAGCCCATCGGCGGGATTCATCACCCCAGACCTCCAAGCCGTGTGTCCAGATCAGGCATCGCACCCCGGATAGACGCCCCAAGCAGTCAAGCAACGGGAGCAGCTGCGTATGGCCAAACAGAAGCATGCCCCCTCCGGCCAGGGCTTTCCTCACCTGCCACGCCATCACAGGTTTCCACAGGTATCGGTACCAAGAAGCGCGCAACAATCGGTTGCCTGGACACAAGCCGACTACTTTGACGCCCTGTACGTTCTCCGATGGTGCCGGGTCAAACGCCGGAAACACATTAACGCGCCACCCCAGTGACGCAAAGGAGAGCGCAACATCCATGGAAACCGCTTCCAGCCCCCCGGAGTTCTGCCAAGACAGGACTGGCATTACCAATACCTTTGTCTTGCTTGCATTGTTCATTTACTACCGCCCTTGACCACATCGAGGGCTTGTGTGCCTCATCAATTCGCATTGCTTGAGAGATTCTATGTTGTTGGCATTCCATCTCCTGATAATCGAGCTGAGTCCAACCTCCGCACTCCTATTCACGGACCTGCAATACTACACCCCACTTGCTCAAATGCTCATTGGAGAAGGCCCACACCATAGGGGTCCAATCATCATTTTTCCCCTCATGCTCAAACGTTGACATATGATTCAAATGTGCCAGATAGAAGCGATATCCGTGTTTGGAAAGGAACTTGAGAATCTCCGTCGGATGATACCCACAACCGTATGCAGTGAGTACATTCCATTCGAACGTGATAACAGGCTGGTCTCTATTGCACAGCGTTTCCTTCGCGCCCTCCAGTGCAAACAACTCCGCACCCTCGACATCCAGTTTGATCAGTCGAGGTGTCGATGTTGCCATCCGCAACTCTTCATCAATGGTGGTTTGCTGACACTCGATAATCTCACTCGAACAGGAGTTTAAGGGATAATCCGTGACAGGTCCACAAAATCGTTGCATATCGGCATGTTGCGTCAAGCTCCCTGTAAGACCCCACTGTCCGTTATTTGGTAGCCGAAGGCGGTTAGGACTTCC
>Ga0172370_10011169_pt1 | contig 10167 bp, 11 predicted proteins | sample LakKiv5m_FD_114538 | JGI IMG/M metagenome (GOLD analysis project Ga0172370, IMG submission 114538) | Freshwater microbial communities from Kabuno Bay, South-Kivu, Congo - kab_022012_11.5m | ecosystem: Environmental > Aquatic > Freshwater > Lake | place: Democratic Republic of the Congo...
AGAAGATAAAGAATCTATACTTAAATTAAAATACTTAGGAGATTCATTACTTGGAAGCACATACAATATAACTGTTGTTCCAATGGATGGTAAAATAATAATTGGTAGTCAAACCCAAGAATACAAGAATTTACAAAACTCAAAAAGATTATTTGGGTTTTTAATACTTGGTGTCATCTTATTAGTTTTAATTTTTATCTTCCTTTTAATTATTAGAATAATCAAACAAAAGGAATTAGATAATACGATTGAATCAAGAAAGGATTAGAAAATTAAAATTATAAATAAAAAAGAAAACAAATAGGAATGTTTATATTTAAATTATTTGTGTTTGTTAAGCGTATGTTTTAAATATGTTTTGTTAATTGATTTATGTGACTAAAATGAACAAAAAAATAATTTTAAGGCAGAAACAGAAGTCTAGATTTAGATTGAAATTGTTATTAATTTTATTTACTTTGCTTGTAATTATTCTTGCTTTATTTACTATCTATATTTCTAATTCAAATAATTCTTTAGAAACTAAGGGCATGGGTTCTAGTCTAATTTCTAATAAACAAGTATTGATTCCAAATACAAGCACAACAATACCACTTCTTCCATTGATTTTATGTTTATTAGTTGTAATGATTATTGTTACTGCTCTTTTAATTGTTAAACAAAAAACTATTGAAGTAAATGAAAATAAAGAGTATAATCGATTAGTTTCAGAGAATAAATTAAAAATAAAAGATGATTCAATTGTAAGTCCAAATGAATTTAATCTGAGAGGCAGAAGAGTTTAATAAATGTTTGTTATATATTTACTTAACATTTAATATAATTTATATAAAAATAATTTTTTGAAGTAAATAAATTCTTTTTATTTCAATCTTTTTTATATGATTTATTTGAAAAACAAAACAATATATATTTTAATGAGGTTGTATCATTATCTTTAACCATGAATTTTTAATTGGAAAGATTCTTTTTGAAACTATTCCTTTTTTAATATAAATAAGGAATCTATTACACAGATTAGTTTCAATTATTATCTTTTTTGAAAAGAACACCAAAAATTCAAGGAAGTTGTGTATTTTTTAAATACAGCTATAACCATCAATTTTAATTCATACAGAGGGGGAATGATTAATGAGAGGGAAGGGAATAAGAAATTTTTATAAATCAAAGTTATTTAATTTTTTATTAATTACAATTCTAGGTGTTGGAATATTATTTAATGTAATTTATGGTTCATCAGCAATTAGTCTTGATTCAAAAGTAAGATATATGAAATCAAAACCAAATGTTTGGGCTTGTGATCATTGTGGAAATGGGGTTTGCGAATTTAATTTAAATGAAACTATATTAAATTGTCCAGAAGATTGTTTCTTGCCAAGATAAAATACATTTAATCATTTGCAATTTCTATATTTTTTAAATTTTAGATGTATTCTGGTTTTAGAATAAAGAGTATAAAACCAAATACTTTATTAATATTTCCTATTAATATATATAATATAATTATTTTAATGGAAAAAGGAGGAAAGATAAATTATGGCTATATGGTTAATAATCCTAATTATTATTGCTGTTCTGTTCATAATTGTTTTTAGTATCTATAATAGTCTTATAAGATCTAGAAATAATGTTGAAAATGCATGGAGCCAAATTGATGTTCAGTTAAAGAAAAGATATGACCTTGTTCCAAACCTAATTGAAACAGTTAAAGGTTATATGAAACATGAAAAAGAAACTTTATCTGAGATTACACAATTAAGAAGTCAAGCAATGAATGCAACAGATAGAGATCTTAAAATGAAGGCTGATAGTAAAATGGCAAAAGCAGTTTCAGGAATATTAAATATTGCAGTTGAGAGTTATCCTGATTTAAAAGCAAGTCAGAATTTTTTACAGTTGCAAGAAGAATTATCTGGTATTGAAAACAAGATTGCATATTCAAGACAGTACTATAATGATTCAATAATGATTTATAATAACAAGGTTCAAACTGTTCCAACAAACTTTTTTGCAAAGATGTTTAAATTCCAAGAAAAGAAATTTTTAGAAACTGCAGAGTCGGAAAAGAAGAATGTTAAAGTTGCATTCTAAATCTTTTCTTTCTTTTTTTATTTTGTTGTTATATTTATTTGACTATATTCTGTTCTCAAAACATATTTAAATCTAATCTACCTATTATATTAAGTATGTGTGGTATTGTTGGTATCATTGATAAAGAACATTCTGTTTCTTCAAAATTATATTTTGGACTTGTAACTCTCCAGCACAGAGGGCAAGATGCTTGTGGTATATCAACAGCTGATAAAGATCAAATTTATATTAAGAAGAACAATAATCTTGTTCTTAATTCTTTTTTTGATAATGATTTACTTGAACTTAAAGGCAAAATTGGAATTGGACACACAAGATATGCTACTGTTGGTTCAATTGATTTAACTAATGTCCAACCATTAGTTGATGAAGATACAAAAATAAGTGTTTGCTTTAATGGTAACATTACTAATTATTTTTCTTTAAAAAAAGAACTTGAAGAAAAAGGAACTATATTTAATACAACTTCTGATTGTGAACTTATCCTACATTTGTTTGTTGAAGAATACAAGAAAACAAAAGATGTTTTTTCTTCTTCAAAAATTATATTAGACAAACTAGAGGGTGCATATTCTATTCTTGGAATTATCCCAAATGTAGGCTTATTTTCAATTAGAGATAAGCATGGTATTAGGCCTCTTGTTCTTGGAAAGTACAATGATGGATATATCTTATGTTCAGAATCAGTTGTTATTCAAACACTTGATTTTCAATTTATTAGAGATTCATCTCCTGGTGAAGTAATCTTTATTTCTCAAAATAATTTTGAGATTCAAACAAAAGTATTTAATTGCGAAAAAAAAGCACATTGTATGTTTGAATGGATTTATTTTGCAAGACCAGAATCAATGATTGAAGAAAGATCAGTTTATAAGGCACGTTTAGCACTTGGTGTTTTACTTGCTGAAAAAATAAAGCAGGATAATATTATTGAAAAATATAATATTGATGTTGTTATTCCTGTTCCAGATACAGCAAGAAGTTGTGCATTTAAGATTTCAGAGGTTCTTGGTATTAAGCATAGAGAAGGATTAATTAAAAACAGATACATTGGTAGGACATTTATTATGCCATCTTCTGAAAATAGAGTTTCAAGAGTTCATATTAAATTAAATCCAATTATTTCAATTGTTAAAGATAAAAACATACTTTTAGTTGATGATAGTATAGTTAGAGGAACAACATCAAAGCGAATAATTAAGTTATTAAGAGATGCTGGTGCAAAAAACATAGTTTTAGTTTCATCTTGTCCACCATTAAAGTATCCTTGTTTTTATGGTATTGATATGTCAACTGAAAAAGAATTAATTGCAAGCAATAGAAGTTTACAAGAAATAGAGGATTACATTAATGCTAATCAAATAATTTATTCTGAAGTTGAAGATTTAAGAAAAGCAATAAGAAGAGATATTTGTGCAGCTTGTGTTACTGGTCAATATCCAGTAGATGTTCCAGAAGAATGCAAGAACTGCTTTAAAAAAGATAAAGAATTAAGATAAAATTGGGGACACCGGGATTTGAACCCGGGTCAACAGGTTTCTCCCAAAATTTTTATTCTGAAAAAATTAATTTTCAAACAAACCTGTACATTTTCAATCATTTAGTTTTTTTTTAAAAAAACTATCTTGCGTTCCAAACTATTTATGTCTGGAGCCTGCTAGGCTAGACCGGACTACCCTATATCCCCATTTCTTTTTGGTCTATATTATAATAAGGATTGTAAATATTTATAAACTATTGCAGTAACTAATTTATAGAATAAGAGAATCAAATATGCAACTAAATTATACTAATTTCTTATCAATTACACACAATCTAAATAAAATACATATTGATCAGTCTAAAGCACATAAAGAAGATATTGATTCATTTATTACTCATTCTCATTCTGATCACGTAGTTAATTCTAAACAAAGAACTTTTGCAACTAAAGAAACAATGGCTTTAATTAATCAAAGATGTAAAAAAACAAGTTTTGATTTTTCTGAAATAAATTATAATAAAAAAATTAAAATTAATGATAATTTAGTTGTTACTCCATTAAATGCAGGGCACATACTTGGAAGTACAATGTTTTTTATTGAAGATTTTTTAGAAGGAAAAACTATTCTTTATACTGGAGATTTTAATTCTGTAGATTCTCTTGTTCTAGATGCTGCTAAACCAATTAGAGCAGACATATTAATTACTGAGTCAACTTTTGGAAAACCTGGTTTTGAGTTTGGATCCAGAACTGATGTTTGTTCTAATTTTTCTGAAGCCATTAAAAGGGATCTGGATAAAGGCTACTTTATTATTCTTGGGGGGTATACTTTAGGAAAGAATCAAGAGTTAATTTATTTAGTAAATAAATATTTAGGGCAGTGCCCTCTTGTTGATAAAGAAACTTATAATTATTCTATGATTTATGAAGATAATGCTATATTTCTTGGACAATATAATCTTCTAGATCATAATCTTTTGGATCATAATATTTTAATTCTTCCAATGAATCTAATTTCAAGAAATTTAATTAATTCATTATCTCATCAATTAGGAAAGAATGTTAGTTCATATCTTGCTACAGGTTGGAATTACAATCGTGGTAGTAAGGTATTTCATTTATCAGATCATCCAGATTATTCTTCTCTTTTGGAGTTTGCAAGAGAAGTAAATCCAAAAGAAGTTTACACAATGCATGGGTTTAGTAAAGAGCTTGCAAGTGGAATTGCTCAGAAGCTAAAGGTACCTGCAAGGCCAATAGAGCTCCTCTCTCAGAAAGGAATACTTGATTACTAAGAATATTTATTTAACCTAAATTTTATTTTATTCTTGAATAATAGTTTATTTAAACACAATTATTATTGTATATAACATATGACCGAGAAAATAGTTGTTTTTAGGAAAGGTTATAGATTTAAGCCAATTAAAACAAAGAGACTACTTCTTATAAAACCAAACCTCAAATACATAGATGAATATATTTCAATTTTAAAAAACAAGAAAATGTGGAAATATGATTCACTTGGTAAACCATTAACAACAAAAAATATTTCAACTTTTTTTAAAAGAAGAATAAAGGATTGGAGAAAACAAAGTGGATTCTTCTTTTTAATTATATATAATAATAAATTAATTGGTACAATTGGAACAAATTACATAAACTATTACTCACAGAAAACAGAAATAAATTATGAAATTGCATATCCTTTTTGGAATAAAGGATTTGGTACAGAAGCAGTATCTGCTTATATTGATTGGATATATTCAAATACACACATTAATAGAATTGAAGCTGGTTTTGCAACTCCTAATATTGGTTCAAAAAAGATTTTAATAAAGAACGGATTTATTAAGGAAGGATTAAAGAGAGAATCTGCAATTTATAATACTAAAAAATATGATGATTACATTTATTCAATATTAAAGAAAGATTGGGTCAAGATAAAATTGATCAAAAAAGGGAAAAAGAAAAATGATTAGATTATTTGAAGAGAAAGATGCAAATGAGGTTTGCTATCTTACAATAAGATGCTATAAAGAAATAAATAGCAAAGTATACCCTTTAGAGGTTATTGATTTTATGGTTTCAAAAACCACTCCTGAAAGATTAATAAGCAGAGCAAAGAAAACAACCTGCTTTGTTTATGAACTTGAAAATAAAATTCTTGGGACAGTTAGTTTTGATAAAAACTATATTTTTTCAATGTATATTAATCCAGATTATCAGGGCAAAAATATTGGAAAAGAACTTATGAAGTTTGCAGAAGATCTAATATTTAAAAATTACAGCAATATTACTTTAAATGCATCCATTAATTCAGTTATTTTTTATGAACTATTAAATTATATTAAAAAAGAAGAAATCTATCAAGAAGGATATGGTAAAAGTATTCTTATGGAAAAAAAAACTGGAGAACAATACTAGATTATAACTTAAAAATAGATTTTTGAATATTATGAATACAATAATTATTAAATATTATAAAAATAAATTTGTTCTACGAAACTATTGTGCATATAGTTCAATAGGTAGAATTTGTACTCGTTTCCCAGATGGCTATAAATTATTATTAAGTTTATTAACTAAACATGGTCTTAATAATTCTTTGATTTTAGATACTTTAAATAAAAAAAATAGACATATGGCACCCTTAGTTTTAGTTTTATTAATGCATCTTAAAAAATTAGATATATTGAAATTAAGTTATTTGTTTAATCAAAATGATTATTTAGATATCTATATTAAAAAAATATTTTTAAATAAAAAGCTTACTAAAAAAGGTTTATTAATCAAAAATAATATTGAGTTTTTATTTTCAGATATTAAATTAAATAAACCTAATGTGTTTGAATTAAATAATTTAATTTCTAGTTGTATCCAAGATATAAATAAAATATTTGATTTAAAAAAGGAGTTATGTATTAATTTTATATTTTTAGAATCAATTAAAGATATATCTGCAGGATATGGTAATTTTAATTTTGTGATTATAGAAACCAATGATTTTCCTGATAAAATAATCTTACATGAATTGGTTCATAATTTAAATTATAATTCTTTTATGTTTAAGAAAATTAATAAATTAATTGATTGTTTTGAATTTAATGAAGTATTTACAAACGTTTTGACACAGGTATTATATTCTAAATTTAAGAAAGAACAAGTAGTATTTGATACATATTATTATTCAGTAAAGAAGTATCATAAATTAGAAGATGTTATTCGTTTAAATTATTTAAATTGGGAAAAAGAAGGTAGTAAAGGATTATTTTTAAACTACTTTTACAAGAATGTTGCATTGAAATATTATAACTAAAATGGGCTCTGCTGTAATATACGGTAAAACTTAGATGTTATGTAGGCTGACTATAAAGTATGACCACAAAATGCAATATATTAGTTGTTTGATAACAAGAAATAAAAACATATTTAAACACAATTATTATTGTATATATCATATGCCTGAGAAGATAAAGATACTAAACAAAGGTTATAGATTTAAGAGAATTAAAACAAAGAGATTAGTGCTTGTTAAACCAAGTCTAAAGTATGTTAATGATTACTATAATATTTTATTAAATAAAAATCTTTGGAAATTAAATGGCGGTGGAAACGATATATACACTAAACTAAAGATTAGAAAAAATATATTGAATAAAATTAAGTTGTGGAAGAAACAAAAGAAGTTTTCATTTTTTATAATTTATAATAATGAATTGATTGGTGCAATTGGTTCTTTTAATGAAATTTTAGATCACAATTCATTAGAATTAGGATATTTAATAAAATCTGAATTTTGGAATAAAGGGCTTGGAACAGAAGCTCTTAATGCTTATCTAAATTGGATTTTTACAAACACAAGTATAAACAGAGTAAGTGCTTGTGTTGCAACTCCTCACATTGCATCTATTAAAGTTATAGAAAAGAATGGGTTTATTAGAGAAGGAATAATGAGAGAAGCAGCATTATATCATAATAAAAGATATGATGACTATCTATATGCAATATTAAAGAAAGATTGGGTTAAGAAAAGATTAATCAAAAAAGAAGGAATCTAAAACTAAACTATGGCTTTTTTTGCTAAAAAGTTCATTTTTCTTAGGTTTTTATTTACTTTTTAAGGTTATCTAATAACAATAAGCTTTATAAAACCATATCCCCTTTAATATAGATATGAAACTAAGATATTTTATCTTAATATCATCAATATTACTTATAGGTATTTTGTTTTTAACATCTATATTTGCAATAAATTTATCCCCAGATAAATTATTTAATCTAGGTGGTGTTACTTATTCTCCTTTTAATACAAAAACCTCAAATAAATTAACTCAATCTATTTTTATTTCTCAAGAAGGAACCCATAATAGATTACCAGGCTTAAGAGTAAATAGTTCTTCAAGTATAAAGATTTCAGGAGTTCCAGACACTTCTAATACATCAAGTATTTCAGGTATACCTGATTCTGAACCTAATCTAAACTATCCTCCAATCAAATATTCAGATAAAATGTATGGAGATATAGGTTATGTTCCTGGAACAAAACCAGAAGAATTATTTAAAGAATTTAAGATGAAATATCCTAATAGTAAAGATCCAGTTTTAGGTTCAACAGTTTATAATATCTGGAATACTCTTCCTCTTGAAGGTTCATATCATATACCAGTTTTATTAGTTGATTTTGCTGATTATGCACATACTTTAGATAAATCAATATTTGAAGATCAATTTAATGATAATGTTTATTTAGATGGAAATGGAACAAGTGTACGTAAGTATTATTATACTCAATCTTATGGTAAATTAAATATAACTTATGATATTTATGAATGGAGAACATTAAGTGCTCATCCATATACATGGTATGGAACAGGAAACAATGCTTTCCAGTTTTTACTTGACACAATGGAATTATATGGTACAGGACCAAATGCAATAGATTTCACTCAATATGATTATGATAATGATGGAAGAATAGATGGTGTTGTTATGCTTCATGCAGGGCTTGCTGGAGAAGAAGCAGGTTCTGGAAATATAAGAAGTCAAGCAAGAATATTTGCTCAATCTCAGAATTATAGTATTCAAGGTATTTATTATGGTAATGTTGCAATAGTTAATGAACTTGTAGTTCCAATGGAATGTAATAATTATATTAATTCTTTTTCCTATCCAACTGATTGTAGATCACCAGTATTAACTACGACTCACGAGTTAGGTCACGTTCTTGGAATACCTGATTTATATCAATTAGGTCCTGCTGGTAATCAATTAGGTACAGGTTTACATGATTTAACAATGATGGCTCAACAAGATTGGTATCCACAGCGTCCTGTTTCTCTTGATGCATGGTCAAGATATTTCTTAGGTTGGGTTACAGCAACAGAAATAGAACCAGAAATGTATGGTAATTATTCAATAAACAGAATAGACACAAACTCAGAAGCAGCCTATATTCTAAGAGATGAATCAAAAATGAATCCAAGAGAATATTTCTTAGTAACAAACAGATATGTAAGTCAATCAAATCAAGATAAATGGTTATTTTTAGGTGTAATGCCTGGTCAACTTGTTAATTTAAATGGTGGGCTTGAGATATTACATGTTGATGAATCATATATAGAATCTCAATATCCAACAAACACAGTAATGTATGATGTTGATCAGAACATGTATAATGATACAATAAGCCATCCTGGAATTGTTTTTGAACAAAACTCACTTAGTGATGGAAGTAATAATCAAGTACAAGGATATATTGATTTATATACTACAGAATGGGAAGCATATTTTTCTTATATTCCAAATTTTGGTACTTTTGATAATATTGAAAGAATAGATCCTTCTAATCTTGTTTTTTGGGATACAACATCTAGATCTTATAATGGTTTACAAGATACAGCTGTTAAAGTACAAACATTATCTGCAGGTGGAGATTATGTTCTAGCTTACTTGCAAAGTGCATATCCACCATTAGCAGTAGAAATCACAAACCCAGTATCTAATCATTCATATCAAAGAAATGATGTTATTGATTTTAATGAAACACATATAGGAAATACTGGAGAAGTATCTTGTATATGGAGTAAAGCTGGAGATGCTGTAATTTCAACTAATTGTTCATTTTCTGCATCTCCTCATTCATTTGGAATTAATAGCACAGGTTGTTCTGGAACAACACCAATAACTTTAGTATTAACTGATCTAAACACAGATGAACAAGTTACAGATGTTGTAAACATTAAAGTATATGGTAATGTACAAGAGATGTGCAAGACAACTAATATTAGTATTTATGCTGTTGATTAATTTCTCTTTTATAAAAAATAATTCAGTATATAATCTATTTTCTTTAACATTTAAATGATTTTTTGAATACCTGTTTTATTAGACCAAAGAGTTAGATCATAATATTTTGGTTTTTAATTTTTTGGATATATTTAAAAAGAGATTTATTATACATATTTATATATTTATTATAAAAATTAAAAGGTGTGTAATTAAATATGTTTAAAAATAATAAAAAAGCACAAACTTCTATTGAAATTTTAATGATTCTTGGAGTATTAGTTATTGGAGGAATAATACTTGGTGTA
>Ga0172370_10011173_pt1 | contig 10164 bp, 4 predicted proteins | sample LakKiv5m_FD_114538 | JGI IMG/M metagenome (GOLD analysis project Ga0172370, IMG submission 114538) | Freshwater microbial communities from Kabuno Bay, South-Kivu, Congo - kab_022012_11.5m | ecosystem: Environmental > Aquatic > Freshwater > Lake | place: Democratic Republic of the Congo...
CTTGGTCTCGATCGGCTTGAGGCCGCCGCCCGTAACCGCCGTCGACGGGTGCACGAAGCCCGTGCCGGCGTAGTTCGTGCCCGACCCGGTGACCGCCGACCCCGCGTTCTTCTCCGCCTCCTGCACGTCGGCCTGAAGGAAGGCCGCGCCCGCGGCGAGCGCGAAGTCGAAGCTGGAGATCTTCGACGTGAACACGCCGAGCTTGCCGTGGAAGGGGCTGTAGAGCAGGCCGAACGTGCCCATCATGTTGAGGTGCACGGGAGCCTGCGCGCCCGCGCCGAGGTCGACGCAGCTGCCCTTGTTGTTCTGCGCGGCGCACACGAGGAAGGCCTGCAACGACGAGTTGCCGCCGAGCAAGTACGAGCCGCCGGCCTCGATGGCGAGCGAGTCGAGGGCGAAGAAGTCGAGCTTGGCGCCCACGGGATAGAACACGTAGTACGAGTCGTTGGGGACGATGCCGAAGTGCAGCGTGCCCTCGAAGCGGCCGGCGCGCTGGTACATCGGGCTCATGATCGAGGGCAGCCGCTGCTCGACGTTCCAGTATTTGTCGAGCTCCTTGTCCATTGTCGGTTCCGCGGCGCGGGCGATCGCCGGCGCCCCGATCGCGAGGGCGAGCAGGGACGCTCCGAGGCGGAGCCAAAGGTGTTGACTGAGCATTCGTTGATCCTCCCGAGAGGTGTCCGTCTTCACGATGTGATGTCGCCTGCGCATGGGCCCTAGCTACCTGCGCACACGCCCGGATTGCAGCTGCCGTTGCAGCACTCCTTGCCGGTCGAGCCGCCCGCCGTGCCGCCGCAGGGCAGGCCGTCCGGGGCGTTGTTCGGCCTGCACTCGCCCGCGGCGTCGCAGTGCTTGGGCCCGCACTCCGCGTCGCCCGTGTCGCTCGGCGAGCGACAGTCCGCCGACGCGACGCACGACTTGCGGAAGAGCAGGCGCGTGTCCTCCAGGACCAGGAAGCTGAAGAGCCAGTGCGGCAGCTTCGTATCCGACTCGGTAAACACGGCCTCCAGCGAGGGGAACGTGTCGAATTTCTCGAAGCGGAGGCTGCCGTCGATCGCGTGCGTGACGCCCGCCTGGATGTCCTCCTTCTCCATCGAACCGAGCTTCGTCGTGACGAGCCAGTAGCCGCCGAGCGCGTAGCGGACCTTCGTGACGGCGAGCTTCATGGCCGTGATGAACGTGTTGGGATCCGACTTGTTCATCTCCTCGCTGTTGATGAACTGATACGTGCCGCCCGTGCGACACGCGATCTCCATCATTGCCGCGTCGGGTTCCTGGTAGCCCATCGACTGGAACTGGATGATGTGGATCGCGACCGGGTAGAAGCCCGACTCGGTCGCGTCCTGATCGATTCGCGCTCGCAACGCGTCAAAGCCCTTCTTGGCCTTCTGGCACTCGGTGCGCGCCTCCGTCGAGCCGGTGAGGTCCTTGACCATGCGGTTGCGGTAGCTCTCTCCCTTGAGGCACGTGTCCGGGCCGTCGGCGATGACCACGAGGTGGCGGTTCGTCTGCACCGGGCTGTTCTCGTCGGTGAAGAACGTGTATGCGCGGTAGACGGCCGACCACAGCGGCGCGCGGCCGTTCCCGCTGTCGCCGGGGTATTTCACCACCTTTTCGAGGCTGTTCTTGATGAGGTCGCCGTATGTCAGCGGATCGCCGTTCGCGTCCGGGCCGTAGTTCCACGGAGCGCCGCGCGGACCGAAGCAGTACGTCTCGCGGGCGCGCACGCCGTTGTCGTTGTTGGGGATGTTCAGGACGTCGTTGGACAGCTGCCCCTCGCCCGGATCGTTCGAGCACATCACCTCGCCGCCCTCGTAGGCGTCCTCGTCGAAGTAGTAGCCGATGACGCGATCGCGGGCGTTGAGCTGGCTCACGAAGTCCTGGGCCGCCACGATGCGGGCGCGCTTGGGGTCCGACGCGAAGTCGCCGAAGTTCGACGGGTGCTGCACACCGGGCTTGTCCTCGACGCCCGCGACGCAGCCGCCCGAGCCGCCGGGCACCGAGAGGCCGGCGCACTTCGCGTCCGTGCCAAGCGGCGGCTGCAAGTACTTGCTCACGAAGCCCGACGTCGAGCCGGAGCGATCCACGATGAGCGCGACATTGAGGCGCGTCTCGTCGCGCGCGGGATCGCAGCGGTCGGAGATGTTCTGGTAGCGCACGTCGTCGGTGCTCTGCTGGATGCCGCTGACGCCGCTCTTGCATGGGGTCGTCGCGCTGGTCCCCGCGCGCGGCTCGACGCATTCCATGGAGACCTTGAAGTTGCCGGATCCGAACACCGCGCCGACGCCGTTGGCGATGACGCGCGTCAGCTCGATGAGCTCGCCCTCCTTGATTGAGACGTCGAGGTCCTCGCTGCAGCGCGTCTTCTTTCGCTCGGTGGAGAGGAAGTTGACGACGAAGCTCACCGAATTCGGCGTCACCTCGGTGCCGTTCGCCTTGTCCAGGTTGCGGCCGCACACGCGCGAGAGCGTCGGCGCGCCGGCCTTGGAGTTGTCGTACAGCGTCGGGAACGCGCTCACGACCTGCACGTCCGCGAACTTGGTGTCCGGCAGCGTGAATTTCGCGGTCGAGTCGCACGACGCGAGGCCGCCGAGGCCGCCCATCAGGGCCGCGGTCACGAGGGCCCCGAGCGAGATGACCGAGCCCGTCATGATCCAGTACGTTCGTCCTGTCTTCACTGCTAGCGCTCCAGCGGCCAACGTTACGTCGGCCCGACGCACGCCCGAGACGGGAGACGGCGCGATGCGCGGTCCCCTGCGCGCGAAATACTGCACGCCCCTCCGGCCAGGAGGGGGTGCGAGGCGAGCCATGGTGGCGGCAAGCGCCGTTTCCGTCAAGGCTTGGCCCAGGCTTGGCCCAGGCTTGGCCCAGGGTGTGGGGGCGGTCGGCCGGGGCCAGGACGCCCCAGCGAGCCCAGGGCAGCCGTCCGGTCTTTTGCGTTGACCACCCCGCGGCCGGCATATAGGATTGATCGTTCGTGGCCGAGGTGGCGGTCGCGGACTCGATTGGCGGACGGGGACGCTCGGACGCGGAGGCTGACGATGGGCGCGATGGGTGTAAGATCTCGGATGTTCAAGATGTTTGTCGTTGGCGTGGGGGGCGTGGGGCTGCTCGCCGGCTGCTCCGGCGGCGACAGCGGCGGCGGAACAGGCTCGGGCAACGGCAACGGCAACGGCAACAGCCCGATCGTCGCCGAGGCGAAGGCGGAGGCCAAATACGGCGAACAGCAGCTCGACTTCGGCGCGACCGAGCCGATCGTCATCGCGGCCGGATCGCTGAAGGAGGGCGAGTACGTCGACGCCAAGATCACCCTGAAGAACACCGCGGCGTTGGCGGCATACAAGGCGCTCGAGATCGCCGCGATCGACTTCCAGTACGAGGCCAAGTCCGGCGACGAGAGCGAAGGCAACCTCGCGTTCTCCTGCCTGACCGACGTGGGCGCCGGCGCTGAGGCGTCGAAGGGCACGCCCTGCTTGGAGCGGACGGACTGGCCCAAGATCGTCCCCGGCGGCGCCAAGGAGATCGGCAACGGCGGTGTAACCGAGTTCGAATTCACCGTTCGTTACAAGCGCTTCAAGGACACGATCCCCCGCATCGCGACGCTCGTCATCGATCTCGCCGGCGACCCGAAGTCCAAGCGCCTCCAGGTCAAGTTCAGCACGAACCTGGGCGCGCCGAAGCTCTACACGGACCCTGACACCTTGTACCACTTCGACTTCGTCCAGAAGGGGGAGAAGGCCTCGGGCGAGTTCCAGATCCAAAACGTCGGCGAGGCGCCGCTCGTCATCGACAAAATCACGCTCGTGGGGCCGTCGCTCTTCGGCATGACGTCGGATGCCGTGCCCGGCAAGACCTTCAAGGGCAACGAGTCGATCGTCTTCGATCCGCCGCTGTCGAAGACCGGCGGTGAGGGCTTCACGGTCACGCTGACCTACTCGCCCGAGGTGGAGGCCGTGCAGGAGGGCCTGCTGGTCGTCTACACGAACGATCCGAAGTTCCCGGCCGGAAAGGAGATCAAGCTCCTGTCCTCGGCAGGTGGGCCCTGCGCCAAGCTCGTGCCCTCGAACAAGGTCGGCTTCGGCGCGGTCGTCCTCGGCAAGCAGGCGGAGCGGCCCGTCAAGGTGCAGAGCTGCGGCGACGCGGAGCTGCACGTGTCGTCGATCGCGCTCGCGCCGGACAGTGCGGCCTCGTTTGCGATGAATTTCAAGGATATGGTGGCGTCCAAGCAGGGCGCGGGGATGGATCCCCTCATCGGGCCGACGACGGACCTCCCGCTCAAGCTCAAGATCAACGAGGACAACTCGTTCGTGGTCACCTGTACGCCCGCGAGCGAGAGCCCGACCGACCCCACCACGCAGCAGAAGATCCCGGACGTGGGCAAGATCGTCGTGTTGTCGAACGCCTTTACCGAGAAGATCGAGCTACCCGTCGAGTGCATCGGCGTCATCAAGGACTGCCCGACCGCGACGGTCTCGGTGCAGGAGGGCGAGTCGGTGATCCCGCAGACGACGCTGCACCTCGTCGGCGACAAGTCGTCGGCGTCGGCCGGCGGGGCGATCAAGAAGTACAAGTGGAAGGTCAAGCAGCCCCCGGGATCGAACCAGCCCTTCGTGCCCGGCCCGAACCACCCGAACCCGCAGTTCACGGCCAACGCGGCGGGATCGTATGAGTTCTGCCTGGACGTGTTCGACGAGAACGACACGCCGTCCTGCGAGCCCGCGTGCATCACGATCAACGTGATCCCCGACCAGGCCCTGCACGTGGAGCTGCTCTGGAACACGCCGGCGGACTCGGACGAGACGGACACGGGCCCCGACGCGGGCTCCGACCTCGACCTGCACTTCGCGCACCCGCTCGCGACCGGCAAGGACCTCGACTGCGACGGCAAGGGCGATCCGTGGTTCAACGCGCCCTTCGACTGCTTCTGGTTCAACTCGAAGCCGAACTGGGGCTCGTTCAACCCGACGGCCAACGATGATCCGGGCCTGGACCTCGACGACACGGACGGCGCGGGACCGGAGAACATGAACCTGAACGCGCCGGAGAACAAGAAGACCTACAGCGTGGGCGTGCACTACTGGAACGACCACGGCTTCGGCGACTCGTACGCGCAGGTCAACGTCTACGTGTACGGCGCGCTGATGCTGAGCATCTCGGACGTCCTGATGAAGCCGCTCGACATGTGGTACGCGGGCACGATCTACTGGGATCCGTCCAACCCGACCGGGCCCGCCGACATCACGATCTGCCAGCAGGACAAGCCCCCGTGCGATGGCGGCAAGATGTGGCAGAAGCAGGGCGAGTACTGCATCACGCCCTGCTACATCAACCAGGCATTCGCGGCGTCGATGGGCGTCAAGCAGACCTGCGGCAAGTAGCGGGGGTCGCTGCGTTGGGTGCGATGTGATGCGCTCGTGTGCCCGTGCCCGGCGCCCCGGACCTGCCCCGACCCGCCCACGTCTGCACGGACCTGCCCGCCGGACCTGGTCGCAACAGAACGACGGCGGCTCGCCGCCTGGCCTTGCGGAGCGCGCATGACGACTCGGAGCCGACTCTCTCACCTTCTGTGGATCCCGGCGTTGGCGCTCGGCGTCGCCGCGTGCTCGCCGGGCGACGGGGACGGGGGCAACACGACGACCGGGCCCGGCACGGGCAAGTGCGCCGCGTCGAAGGGCGCCAACGGCCGCGCGATCGAACTCTCCGCCACGCTCAACGTCGTCGAGGCGTCCTCCGCTCAGCCGGTCTCCGACGGGCAGACGATGACGATCTCGGCGGCCGAGCTCTCGGTCGGCGACGTCCTGGACACGAAGCTGCGCATCACGAACACGGCGGCCGTGGCCGCCGCGAAGGAGCTCAAGATCGTCTCGGCGAAGGTCGCGTACACGCCGCCGTCGGGCGCCGACGACGGCGCGACGCCTGCGTTTGCGTGCGTGGTCATCGGCGGCGACAAGACGGCCGTGCCCTGCGACGGCTTCGCGTTCCCGCCGATCGTGCCCGGCGGCTTCGATCCGGCGTGCGCGACCTCTGCGCCCGCCGCCGAGCAGGTCGTCAACATCCGCTTCACGCGCCCAAAGGATCAGAACCCGCGCACGGCCACGTTCACGCTCGAGGTCGCCAACGATCCGAAGCGGAGCAAGCTCACCGTCAACCTCGTCACGACCGCGGGCACGCCGAAGCTGTCCGTCGTGCCACCCCACCTGGAGTTCGAGGACGTCAAGCTCGACGCGACCGTCGAGAAGCCGGCGACGCTGACCAACACCGGCACGGCGCCGCTGTCGGTGGGCTCGCTCGCGTTCAACGGCGACTCGTCCGGCAACAACGCGTGGAAGATCGTGATCGCGGGCAAGGAGTACAAGGGCGCGTACCAGGGCGCGATCGACCCGCCGGTCGTCATCGAGGCGAACGCGAGCGTGGACATGGTCGTGAGCTACACGGCGATCGACGGCAACGGCCACCAGGGCAGCTACAGCTTCGGTTCGAACGACGCGTCGGGCAACAAGTCCTTGCAGGTGCAGGGCAATCCGCACTTCGCGCGCATCGCGGTAACGCCCTCGAAGGTCAACTTCGGCTTCGTGCCGCTCGGAACGATCGTGCCGCGCACGCTCGAGATCAAGTCGACGGGCGACCAGGAGGCACAGATCTTCGGCGTCGTGCTGAGCGACGACGAGGCCGACGTGTTCAAGCTGGACTTCAAGGACACCGAGGGGACGACGAAGGACGACAGCGGCAAGCCGGTCACCGTCAAGCCGGATCCGGTGGGCGGCCCGAGCGACGCCAAGCCCATGCCGCTCGCCGTCAACGCGAAGGCGCAGGTCAAGATCACCTGTACGCCCGCGGCGATGGAGAAGGAGGCCTACACCGCGACCGTGACCGTGAAGTCCAACAGCCTCGAGCAGGACAAGGTCGTGCCGCTCGTGTGCAGCGGCTCGTCGACGAACTGCCCCACGCCCATCATCGACGTGCAGGAGGGCGAGGCGGTGGTGCCGCAGACCCTGCTGCACCTGTCGAGCTCGTCGAGTTTTGCGGGCGGCGCGGGCAAGGCGATCTCGAAGTGGAAGTGGTCTGTCAAGCAGCCCGATACCTCGTCGAGCCTGCTCTACGACATGGCGAGCTGCCCGTCGGCCAAGACGGAGGCAGACCTCAAAAACTGCAAGGCGAGCGACAGCGCGCAGAACGTCCTGCTTCAGGCCAACGTCGCGGGCACCTACGCGTTCTCGCTCGACATCTGGGACAACGACGACGTGGAGGGCTGCGCGAAGGCGCAGGCGGTCGTCAACGTGATCCCGGATCAGTCGCTGCACGTGGAGCTGACCTGGGACACGCCGCAAGACCAGACCAAGGCCGACGGCAGCGGGTCGGACATGGACCTGCACTTCGCGCACCCGAACGCGATCGCGCTCGCGGCCTGCAAGGACGGCCAGACGGTGGGTTGCGGGGAGGATCTCAACAAGGACGGCGTGACCGATCCCTGGTTCGATCAGCCCTTTGATTGCTTCTGGTACAACGCGGTGTCGAAGTGGGGCGATCCGATGTCGCCTGCCGACGATCCGTCGCTCGACCGCGACGACGTGGATGGCTGGGGTCCCGAGAACATGAACATGCAAACGCCGGAGGAGCTCAAGGAGTACATGATCGGCGTGCACTACTGGGACGATCACAGCCTGGACGTGTCCACGCCGACGGTGCGCGTCTACCTCTACGGTCAGCTCGCCTTCGAGAAGGTCGGGCCCGTGATGAAGATGTGCGACATGTGGTGGGTGGCCCGCATCCCCTGGCCGCCGACCACCAGCTCGCCGGTCGTCGAATGGAAAGATCCCGTCAACCTCTCGGCCAAGGCGTTCGTGAGCCACGGCTACATCAAGAAGAAGTTCGGCGAAGCGCTCGGAGCGCAGTGCAAGGCGCCGTGATGCCACACAGGGGAGGTCGACGAATGGAGCGCTTCGGTCCGGCCGCGTGCCTGGTCGCGCTTGGGCTGCTTACGGGGACCGGCTGCGGCAACGCGAACAACGGGACGGTCGACGCGTGCGCCCCGCAGGGCACGGGCCGCATCGAGAAGAAGGCCGTCTTCGAGCTGCAAGAGTCGAACGTCACCGCCAAGGAGGCCTACTCGGTCGACGTGGCGGCCCTGTCGGCGGGTCAGAAGCAGACGTACTCGTTTGCGATCGTGAACACCGCGTCGGCGAGCTTCGCGGCGCCGCTCGTGGTGACGTCGGTGGCTCTGGTGGAGACGGACGCCGTGGGCAAACCGGTGACCGCGGGGGCCTTCGAGTGCATCGGTCCGAACGAGACGCCCTGCGACAAGGCGATCTGGCCTGCTATCGTGCCGGCGAGCTTCGACAAGAAGTGCATCACGGGCGCGAGCGCGACCACCGCCGCGTTCAAGGTGAACGTGTCGAAGCCGGGCGACGGCACGCAGCACAAGGCGACGCTGGTGCTCAAGGTCTCGGGCGATCCGCAGTGGAAGGACAAGACGCGCTCGGTCGCGTTCACGACCACCGTCGGCACGCCGCGCATCGCCTTCTCGACGAGCCTCGTGCACTTTGACGACGTCAGCATCGGGCAGACCGCGGAGTCGACGTTCTCCGTGGTCAACACGGGCGACGCGGACCTCACGGTGAGCAAGCTGGAGCTCGCGTCCAAGGACGGCGTCGAGATGGCGGTGGAGCTCGACGCGTCGGCGGTGGGCGGCGCGGCCAAGCTCGCGGTCGCAATGGGCGCCTCGGTCACGACGAGCCTGACGATCCCGCCGCAAGGCAAGATCGACGGCCTCTTTCGTTTCTCGCCCACGAAGGAGGTCGCGAGCCTGAGCGCAACGTTCTACGTCCACTCGAACGATCCGCAGACGCCCAAGGCCTTCATCCTCGCGCAGGCGGGGGCGAAGGGGCCCAAGCTCTGCGTGTCGCCGTCGCCGCTGAATTGGGAGGACGTGCCGATAGCGCAGCCCAAGCTCGTCAGCGTCACGCTGACCTCCTGCGGCACCGAGGACATGAGCCTGTGCGGGATCACCACATCGCCGGCGACGCCGAGCACCTTCGCGCTGAGCTTCGAGACCGGCTACTTCACCGACAACAAGCCGCCCACGAAGGCAGCGCCGTTGCCGCTGCCGAAGGGCAAGCAGGTCGCGATCAACGTGACCTACACGCCCGCCGAGAGCAAGCCGAAGGAGTCGCCAGACACCGGAGCCATCCTGATCGACACCTGCTCGGGCCCCCCCATCGAGCTGGCGCTCACGGGCAATGGTGCCGTCATCTCGTGCGCGGTGCCGTCCATCCAGGTCACGCCGGAGGGGCCCGTCGGACCGCAGGACAAGGTCACGATCGACGGGAGCGGATCGTCGGCTGCGCCGGGCCACAACGTGACGGCGTGGAAGTGGACGTCGAAGTGCTCGAAGGGCGCGGTCACGCTACAGCAGAAGGTCTCCACCACGTTCAGCTCGAACATCGTGACGGAGTGCAAGGTCTGCCTGACCGTCACCGACGACGCCGCGTGCGAGAGCGCGCCGGCCTGCGTCACCGTGCAGGTCGTTCCGAAGTGCGGCATCCACGTCGAGCTCGACTGGGCCCCGTCGACGGGCGATCCGAGCGCGCCGAGCACGGCAGATTTGGACCTGCACGTGGCCCGTAACGAGGCCTCCGAGGACGACACGCAGCCGGTGCTCGGGGCCTATGGATCGGGCGTCTACGACCCGTGGTACGAGGTGCCTTACGACACGTGGTGGTACAACCCGAAGCCAGAGTGGGTGCAGACCACGTGCGACGAGTACGATGGCCTCTCGCTAGACTCGAAGGTCGGCCCGGGGCCCGAGGACTGGAACATCGGCACGCCCACGCCGATGGTCAAGTACTGGATCGGCGTGCACTACGCCCACAAGCCGGTCGGGCCCGTTCCGCCGGCACCGCAGCCGACCGTCCGCATCTTCCTCAAGGGCGCCGCGGAGCCCTACAAGACGCTCGTGGGTCCGCCGCTCGATTTCAAGGACTTCTGGTGCGCCGGCGTAATCTCGTCGGAGGGCTTCGACGACTGTCCGAACACGAACGGCAGCGCGCCCAAGATCGCCAAGCAGTACCCAGACAACACGCCCTGACGCGACACGGACCGCGGTTGCGGTGCGGGGTCTGCTGGCCTCACGGTGCCGTCGGTCCGCGTTGACCCGCGTCCCTCCGA
>Ga0172370_10011175_pt1 | contig 10161 bp, 11 predicted proteins | sample LakKiv5m_FD_114538 | JGI IMG/M metagenome (GOLD analysis project Ga0172370, IMG submission 114538) | Freshwater microbial communities from Kabuno Bay, South-Kivu, Congo - kab_022012_11.5m | ecosystem: Environmental > Aquatic > Freshwater > Lake | place: Democratic Republic of the Congo...
GAAACCGATCGCAACTCTTCCAAGAAACAAACCTCCAAATCAAAATCAACCACATAATAGCTGCGCACTGAACGGGTCAATTAATTAGAGCACAAAAGGGTCAATTCCACAGAGCGCCGAGGTCCTCGATGCCCAGAGAGTTGTAACTCGGAAATATTCGCCGGTGTTGAAGAAGGCGGTGAATGGATCCGGTAAAGGACTGAAGAAATGAACAAGATGGAACGCCAGGAACAGGAACCCAAGACGAAAACGATGGAAGAGAAGGTTCGGATGCTCCGTCAGGTCTTGGCCGAGCTGAAGACGGAAGCCGAGGAGTCCATCAAGGAATACGAACCGACAAATCCCTTTGCCATACAGGTATCCGGCAAGATTGAGGGCTTCAGGATTGCGATTGAGTTGGTTGACCTGATTGATCATCTGAAAGCGAGGGATGAGTCGGACAGGGAGGTGTCATAGGGATAAGATCAGCATTTCATCATCTATCTTATTCATTCGCCTCTCTCATCTCGTCTGAGTCCGAGTTTCTCAAGAAGATGATTCACGTGTTCATAAGCGTCGCGTTGGAGACGCTGGCGTTCCTCCCCGTCTTCTGTTTCCATAAAATCGGCTACGAATCGTGGTCCTTCAGAATTCACGGATGAAAAGCACATTGTGAGCCTCTGAAGACCTTCTCGCACCAATTCATGATCCAGTAGCCGCTGAAATTCCTCAACCAATTCATCCAGCTCGCCAGGATAATTTTTGAGATAATAGTAAATGTCATAGGCGTCTTTTCTCGCTCTCCTGTCGAACAGAGCCAGACTTTTGAGAATCAGGAATGGAACCGAAGACGCCACACGGACTGATACTGATGTCTTGCTGCCATCGGGAAGCTCACCCTCCACGGTTTCTTTGATGGAACCCTCAAAGACCAGATCGCCGCCTCTCACCTTGAGAGCCTCAACGCCCTGGATGGTCTGGTAATAGTCGCCAGGCAGATTTCCTTCAGGCTCAAGGGTTAAAAGGTCCACTTCTACATCAATCGGCCCGGTCTCCGTGTCCACCGTGCGCCGGAACTTGAATCGGTCCGAGCCTGGAAAATACCCCCTGCTCAAAAGGAGGTCCCTCAAGGTTGGCTTTCCTTGATCAGGAATCCTCCGGTAATCCAACACAAGGTCCACATCAGTGGTCCCGACGTGTGGCATGAGGCCCCTAGACGGGGAAAGTGAAGGCACCCATCCTCCGGCAACCACAATGGAGTCCCCGTATTCTCTGAGAAGGTCCAACAGATCTATCAGGACTGTTCTCGCCGCCTTCGTTGCAGGATCACTGATTACCATGTCGGTCTTATCACCTGCTCGAAGAGTTCCTTCGCCGCTTCCTCACCCCTTCCTCGATAGCCAATGAGGTCAAGGTAAATCTGAACGGGAGATGCGACGAGAATTCCATCAATCTCACGGGTTCCGTAGAAAACCCCCTCGTCATGCGGAACGAGGAGGGACACGTTCGCCCCGCTGGTCACCGGTTTGAGACCGAGTAAAGAGGCGATGTCTTCCTGGGCCTCAACATAAGACATAACCCGTTGATAGCGGACTGCGGGCGCAAGCCGGGCTGCCCCAGAGAAGCCTGTGAGCGCATATTGAACAGATTTCCCTGATAGTACCTCAGCGATCTGTGATTCAATTTCGGAGACGGTTTTCAGGGAGTAAAAATCCCTCACCTCATTCTTTCTGAAGGTGTAATTCTGAGACCATTCTTGTAATAGGGCTTCCGGCTCGGAAAGTCTCAGCCCGTCCCGCTGGACGATTATCCATTCTCGGTCTGCGAGAAGCGTCTTGACCTTGGAGACAAGACCTAAACTCACGTCAGCTTCTTCGGCCAGCCGTTCAACCTTCCATACTCTCTTCGGATCGGTGAGGAGGACCCGCAGAATCCGCGATGCCTTGGGGGAATAGAGAGAGCGCAAATCTCTTTTCTCAGCGAAGGGGTTCCCCCTGCCTTTTCTTTCAATACAGATTTTTCCGAAACAGAGACGGCAGTTTCCGGCAAAGTCCAAGTATCCTATACCCTCCTGAGAGCAGATTTCAGCAGAGTCGGGCGATATGTAAGGTGCCGCGAAGACCCCGTAGTAACCGGGGTATCTTTCAAGGTAGCGCAGAATCTGATTGACAGCATTTCGGGCGACTCTCGGCTGACCTATGCTTTTGCATTCAAAGAGAATCCCTTGCTCTTCTTCCGGCAGAGATAACTTTGCCGCCAGATCCGGTCCCTCGTCACCCTCTGGGAGTTCCACCGGAGCCGGTGGTTCCTTCAGGAAAGGGATCCCTTCGGTGCAGTGTATAAGGGCTTCCCAGGTCTTTTGCTTGATTTCTTGTTCAGTGAGTTTCATCCTGATGCTTCCTTTCACCGGATGGTGAAAATATCTAATACAGTGAGACTGGGTATGTCAAGGAAGTTTCATTGAAATTACCGTTTTCACCATCCGGTGAAAACCTTTCTAGCCGGATACCATCCACGGGTATTCTCATACCATAAATTTCTTGACGGGGTTGATTCGCTCATGGTACTTTTTTACCACGACGAAATAGGCCCCGGACCTATCACGGCTTCCGTTGGCTATGAAGAAGAGCCTTCCGGCTCAAATCAAAGCCAGACGGAGGAGAGAGAATGACATCGAAAAAAGAGCAACCCAAACCTAAAGCATTGGATACCGCATCATTACCGCAATGGCTCCTGGAAGAGACCGATACCCTGAAAGAAATGATTGACTGGTGGAAGAGCCGGGAAGCCGTCAGCATGGATGCAGCCGGACGCAGACCGCTCTTCTTGGGAGAGACCAAAAATACCGGAGTCAGAATCAATAAGGTGATCCTGGAACGAGCGGTAGAAAAGTCCAAACGCGAAAGAGCCAAAACGGGAGGCAATCTTTCCCAACTTCTGGAATGGCTCTTGTGGATCTATATCGGAAGCCCGGATGACGTTGTGGAACAGCCGCGCCCGACGAAATAAGACTCCTTTACCGGGTAAAATAATCCCACTTTCTGCTTGACATTACGGAGATGTGTGTGGTACTTTCGTACCACACCAAACCGGGAGGGTGTCTCAGGTGTCAGCAGAAAGCCACAACCTTCAAAACGAAGAATCAGACACCGTTTACTCCCCTTGCACTTCATCCCCACCTGAAGATTCTTCCCAACAAGATACGAACCCTGATACTTCCTGCGGAACCGAAAAGTCTCCCCTGCTGGACGACGATCTCGATACCCTCAAGCGCATGGTTGATGAGTACAAGGCGCACAGGCTTGACTTCACCAGCCTGCCAAGGCGTCCGCGATTCAAGGGACCGAGGATCAACACCGGTATCACTATTCGCGCAGAGATAAGAAATAGAGCATTAGCGCGGGCCAAAGCCGACCCTGACGGCACAGGAGGCGGAAACCTGAGTGGGTTGATCGAGTTGCTGTTGTGGGTGTTTTTGGGGCAACCAGAGGACGTTATAGACAAGGCTTCCGAACCGGAGAAAAGCCCATGAAAACCATTCTGGCGGTGCTTATCATCCTTTGCCTCCCTGTCTTGGTCTTCGCCGGTGACAAAACCGTTAAGGGCGAGGTCAGGGATTCATCCGGGAAACTCCTCTACAAGACCTACACCAGGGGCAATACGACCGAAACCCGTGAACCGTCGGGAAAACTGGTTACGAAGTCCAGGACCACGAATGGCAAGACGGAGGTTCGGTCTCCGACCGGCAAACTCTTATTTAAGACGAAGTGAGTTTCACTGAAAAGCAGTGCTGCCATGAAGGGCATCGTAGAAAGAAGCCCTTGTGTTGTGAGGAGGTATGGGAATGCCAGCGTTTTCGTCCGTTGCGGTGATGGTTTTCACCTTGTTTTGTCTAAATTTGCCTGCCCTTGCACAAGCCCCCAAGCCGCCCGATGTCCAGAATAGACTGAATCAACAGTTGGTTGATGCTGCCAGCAACGGCAATGTCGCGGAAATAAAAAACCTGATTGCCGAGGGAGCCGATGTGAACTGCTGCAAAGATGGAGGCAAAGGCACTCCGTTGATGATTGCAGCGTTTCATGCCCAGGCGGAGGCCGTAAGACTTTTATTGGATTCGGGAGCAGACGTCAGTCTGCAAGATCGAGATGGAAAAACCGCGCTGCACAAGGCTACTGCTCAGTGTCGCCCCGAAGGATTGAAGACCGTGGAGATGCTCCTCGAAGGCGGGGCAGATCTAAATGCAAAGGATCGCCAGGGAAACAAGCCCTGGATATGGGCATTCAATGTCCCGAAGCACATGTGGCGAGCCTGCAAACCCATGCGCCAACTCCTGTTCACATACAGTAAACGGCAAGCTCCCAAGCAGAGCGACGAGACCGCCCACTCTGATTCCTCATACTATCAGAAAGAAATGAACCTCATTTTGACCTATCAGGTGGGAGACGTAGAAGAGATGGAGATGCTGATCGCTGCTGGGGCTGACGTGAATTGTTGCAAGGACGAGGGCAACGGGACTCCCTTGATGAAGGCGGCATTCCATCGAGATGTGGAATCAGTGAGGTTTCTCCTCAATGCAGGAGCCGATGCCAACTTGCAGGACCGTGACGGGAAGACGGCCCTCCACAAGGTACTCCTGATGTGCATGGACAAGAAAACGGCACTCCCCACCGCAGAGCTACTTCTGCAGCACGGAGCGGATTTAACCATCAAAGATCGAGAGGGAAAAACGCCACTGGACAGCGTGAGCCTGAGCAGTTGCCCGGAAATGAAGCAGTTGGTGGGTAAGTATAGGAAATAGGGAGTCGTGTTTTGAAGGTGGTTTTGGATGAGGACTCGAATAACTTCGCGGTTCGGGTGAGCTGCTGGCTGATCTATCTCTACCAAGAGTGCGCCCCGCCGCGGATTCGCAACGCTTGTCGCTTTGAGCCGACCTGTTCCAACTATGCCCTGATCTGCCTCAGAAATTACGGATTTTGGAGAGGCTGGTGGAAGACCCTCGACCGTCTGCGGAGGTGTCGCCCGCCTCATGGTGGAGTGGATCACCCGGTACGAGACCAAATGAACGGTGATTCCCTGACGTGGAGATTGCTGACAAGCGAAAGAGGAGGCTGTTCGGAGGGATTCGGCCAAGGTTGCGGCGCAGGGGTAGGATTTAAGGCTGCGGAATCCGGTTCGGGCTGTTTCTGGTGGGTCCTAATAATTGGAGGATTGATGTTTCTGGGGTTGCTCCAGAAGTGCGGGTTGATCGGGTAGGGGGTATTCACGTGGCTCCGAGGCAAATCTCAGCAAAGGAAGTCGTAGCGGACATCCGTGCCGGTGCAACCGATGAATTCTTGATGAAGAAGTACGGAATATCTGAGAAAGGCTTGCAGGGCCTCTTCCAGAAACTCATCACTGCAAAGGCAATAACCCAGGCTGGTCTCGATACACGCACACCAGGAGATGCCCCGTCGTCTCATTCAAAACAGGCTACGACGGGCGTTGAAGGTCGGGGGATCACTGTCTCCGACGAAGGGTCAAGAGTCTGCTCAGATGGAGCCGCGACTGGAAACATTGAGGCAGGACGGAGAAATTCATCGGGTCAGTTTCCCGTGGTTTTGAGTAGATTCCCCCAACCTGGGGTGTCAAGCGAGTTTTCGCAACTGTTCGCGCAAATTACAGTGGAGGAGCAGATAGAGCCTGGAATCTACAGATATGTTGGAATCTCACCGGAAAATCCCATCGTAGAGATAATCGGATCTGATCACGAGGTCAGGGCTGCGAGCCTAGGGTGGGGTAAGCATGTTCCAGCCGACATGTATGACGCTCTTGGAGGCTTTCTCATCGGTCTTCTTATGAGCTTTTGTCCGGGGCTTTCTGAAGACGATTATACCGAGTTGACGCACGGGATTTTGGACATGGCGAGTGACCCGGATAATGAGGGATATTTTGACAAGGTTGTGGGTGAGAAACGGATCGGGTTGACTCTGGAAAATACCAGTTGCCGAGTGACCATAGATGACGCTTATCTATCTCAGGAACGAGTAGCGGCGGATCACCCCGAATTCGATCACAAACTGCAACTGCTGAACCACGCCCTCTCCGCCGGAGCCATCACTGAAGCAGAGTTCAATACCAAAAAGGAAGAATTGGAGAGGGATCTGGCAAAAGCTCACGCTGTAAGGCTTGAGAGAGCCAAGCTGCAAGAATACTTCATCAAGTTGTCACCTCTGAAGGAAGCTTTGAATGCCGGGCTTCTAACCCCGGAGCAATTCAGTAACAAGCGAAAGGATCTGATCGTAGAATTCGGAGGCGATCTCCTTCCATGTCCAGTCGTGCTGAAAGGCTTCCCGCAGCCGCAACTAACCAATTTGGCCCGATGTTTTAAGCAAATCAGGCGAGAGGAGCCGATTGCCCCCAACCTTTACAGATATTTGGCCCTGACGAAATGGGACTTATCGCTCGATGCGCTCGGCAATGAGCAAGAAATCAAGATAGGCAAGTTGATGTGGTCGGTCCCCGCCAAAGGCATGGTCTATGACACGATGCGTGCGTTTCTGTGGCATTTCGTGCCGGGAATAGATCAGGCCGATTTCAATGAACTGGAAACGTGGGCAAAACAGTTCGTTTCAATCAGTCGAGGATGGGAATCTGAACCGTTGGAATGGTCTGGGTTGGACAAAGTAGTTTTGATAACAAACCACTATACGAGCTGCGGAATTACGGTGATGGATATCGATTTCTGCGAGATGTTGGAGTTCTTGTAGAGGAAGGGCGTTCCGATGGCGAAGAAAATCAGCGCAAAAGACCTTGTGAACGACATTCGATCAGGAATGGACGATGACGGACTTATGCGGAAATACGAGATTTCCGACCAGGGGTTGCGAAGGCTATTGGGGCAACTTTTGGAAAAGGGGCTGATCACCGAGTCAGACCTCAGCTCAAGACCGCCCAAGGCAACTGAGGCCGTCGTTGACACAAATCTTTCCCGACAAGAGACATCCGAGCCTTCCTCCCCGGAGGGAACCCCGGAACGGAGCAAGAGCGAAGATATTACTTTTCAGAATCTTTTCGGAGGCTGGTACGAAAGCAAGAAGGCTCTGATCCTGCTGCTCATTTTTGCCACGCCAATCGGACTCTACGGACTTCACAAAACATCTCTCTGGTCTAAGAAAACCAAAATCGGCATTGCCGTCCTTACGGTAATATTGGCGATTGCAGCGATCAAGCCTGCTCTGAGGCTGTGGGTGATGGGGGTCGTAGGTATTGGAGCCTATGCGCTATACAAATTGTTGCCCTTCGGACGAGCCGCCAGAATTGCGATTTCCGTCGTTGCCGGAATGATGGTGGTTGGGATGATTTTCTCGGTAATAGACAAGGATTCAGTGAAGAGCGGAACGGTCCCGGCCCAACCAACCGCAGTGACCGAACCCGCGCCTCAACCTGTCCAGCCGAAGCCCGCTCCTGTTGTCCAACCTGCTCAGCCCAAATCAGATCCTGCTGTTCAAGCCGTTTCCTGTAAGGACAAATGTGTTCACGAGCATAACGCACGAGCTAAACGGATGACGGAGGAATATCTTAAAGGGAGGACTGATGCGCCCAGCGGCTCCCAGTTGGCGGACGAGTTTAACAGGTGTATCCAAAAATGTGCTGAGAAAGAAACTGCTCAGTCAGTCGTTAGCACGCCGCAGGCTGCTGCTGTGGCATCGGGAGGGGTGCGACCGGATGCTAGAACGGCCAAGGATTGCGCAAAAAGATGTGATGACAAAGCGATGTCTGAAGATGACCCAGTGTCTGCCTACGAGAAATGTATAACTAAATGCCCTGAGAGTGTCCAACTCAATTATAAGTGTATCAGAGGGTGTTCCGACAAGTGTGGGAGGATGAAGGACTTACATCGTAGGTCCGGGGAAGACTGGGATTCCTTTCAAGCGAGAGTTAAACAGGCTGGTAAGGAAATCCCTGAATGCCTGAACAAGTGTGCTGCGGACTGCAACAGACTGCATTATGGAGAATAGAGTGTTGTCCCAGAGATCTGAAACGCTGCAATGGTCGTAGAAACGGGAGGCGATTTGTCTAGGACGGAAATTACGGAACCCTCAAGTTCAGGCAGCCGGAAACGGCGAGTGAAAACGTAACCAGGTACACGGGGACGACACAAAGCCCGCCTCCACCCCTGGCTAGAATGCCACGAGGTGTCACAACACAGCGTGGTATATCGCTTCCTAAGGTATCTCCGACATCCTTGTGAAAAAGAAGGCGTCTCTCGCGGAGCCTGAACCTCGAAAGAGTCGCGAGAGTAACGCCTCCGCTAGTCGGCGGGGTTGTCGTAGATACCACATTCCCCTCGATCCATGACATACCCTTCAAGTTCATTTACTCCGTCTGCAACGGTTGCAGACTGCCGTCGCTGTCCCCTATACAAAAGGCAACCTGCCTTGATGAATCACCTCTCCTCAGGGCTGCTCCACCTGAACCCCGGCTCTCTGAGACGCCGCCAGGGACGATTTCTCGGAAATTGAATACACTGGTAAGGGTGAGAAAAGAGACCCCGCAAATCGCGTCTGAGTGGCTCGTGGTCGTAGCCGCGCTTCAGGAGCGGATCGGAGAGGCATCGTGTCTTTACCGGTAATGAGCGGAGGGACATTTCCGGTAGAAGATCTCTCATCTCTCCCGTACCTGGGTCTCCTGAAAATCTATCCTGAAAAAAATATTCACCCTAATTCATAAAGGGTTTTTGTATCTTTCTGCTCGCGTCAAGTTGCATCTCAAACATTTTGACCTACATTATCATCTAACAAGTTTGTCTCTCAAATAAGACACACCCGCCTGACATCTTCGTCACGGAAAACGTCTTTCTCACAACAACACTCAAATGGAGGGGTGCAAGATGATACCTGAATTCCCAGCTTCTATAACTATACGGGTTCCACATGACATCCGCTCGCAGCTCGAAGCCATGTCTTTGAGGGAGGACAAGCCCATCTCCCGCATAGTCAGGTCCGTCATCGTGGATGGGCTGAAACAGAGAATGGCTTCGGATAACGACTTCATCGAAGTCGAAGCGTAGATCAAAAAAGTAAAAACCCGGATGGGCCGTCCGGGTTCCTGGGGAAAATAGATGATGGAGTTGAATAATAATATATGTAGGAAAGACGCAAAAAGCAACATATCTACAATATGACAGTTCCCTGTCTGACTCCCTCCCTATGATTTCTCCACGATTCTCACCCTGGAGAAAATGTTTATGCAACCTGGAAATGAAACCACCGTCGAAGAGTGGGAACAACGGTTCCGTGCTGATGCGAAGCGAAGACCTGGCTGGAGCGTGCTACCCATTGAGATGCTTTTCAGCCAAGCATACCGGAATCTCACCGGCTCGGCTCAGTTGGCTCTGCTGTTCGCTCTGAGTCAGGTATCCTGGGAGAAGACCCGGCGACCCGGCAAGAGGAAGAATCTCAAAAACGACACAATCTACCTGCCCACCAACGCCCTGATCGCCCTCGGTATCAAGAGTGGTTCAACAAGGACGGCACTAAGGAAGGAACTTGTGGAGAAGGGTTTCCTCGATGTGAAGAAGACCGGTTCATATTTGAATTGTGGGGTCTTCAAGGCCAGCGGACGTTGGAGATATTACCCTAACGGGGATTACAAGCCTCAAAATCAGCCTCCTGCCGGAATCTCGATGGGTCATCGGTTTAAGGGTAAACCGGTAGATGAGGATGCCCAGGAAGAAGTTTTTCTCCGTTCGGAAATCGAACGTAAGGAAGATTCGGAAATCAAACGTAAGGCATGCCCCGAAAAGACCCCTGAGGAGGATCTCTTACGTTTGAAAATCGAACGTAAAGGCTTACGTTCAGAAATCGAACGAACTGTACTATGTACCAAGGCGGAGCAAAGCGACGAGAAAGAGAAGGTACAGGTACAGTACCCAGAGGAAGAAGAGACAAAGAATCCATCCCCAGAGATGGACTCACATACTCCCATTCAGGACATACCAGCTATTGTTGAAGATCTACCGTCTGAGCCAATCCAGAAGGAATTACAACACCAGTGGTTCCTCGACACCTTCAGAGAAGCCTGTTCCGAGAAGGGGATTGATGCAGCTCTGACTCTATCTCCGGCCCTTGGATTTGCTTTGGACGACTGGCTCTCCCAAAGGCTGAGCAAGAAGAGCTACCTCGGTAACAAGTGCTTCTTCGA
>Ga0172370_10011176_pt1 | contig 10161 bp, 10 predicted proteins | sample LakKiv5m_FD_114538 | JGI IMG/M metagenome (GOLD analysis project Ga0172370, IMG submission 114538) | Freshwater microbial communities from Kabuno Bay, South-Kivu, Congo - kab_022012_11.5m | ecosystem: Environmental > Aquatic > Freshwater > Lake | place: Democratic Republic of the Congo...
TCACAGGGAATTCCTTTATGCCTGGGGGCAGCCCGGCCTCAGCCATGATCATTTGACGGATCAGAGGAGGATCTGCCAGCAAACGAGATTAGCGGTCTTGACCGCTGGGAGGCAACAGATGGCAAATATCAATATATTGTCCCAGCGCTATGCCGGCCCTGATATGAATCGGATCTTTTCTGAAGAGGGGAGGATTTTGGCCGAGCGGGAACTCTGGATCGCGGTGATGAAGGCCCAGAGGAGCCTGGGGATGGCGATCCCTGCGGAGGCGATCGGGGGTTATGAGGCTGCCAAGACCGATATCGATATGGACTTTATTAAAGCGCGGGAGCTGGAGACCAAACACGATGTCAAGGCCAAGATCGAGGCCTTTGTCAAGGTCTCGGGCAGGGCTGAAGAGATTCACAAGGGGATGACCAGCCGGGACCTCACCGACAATGTGGAACAGATGCAGTTCAAAAAGGCGTCACAGATCATCCTGGGCCGCTATGTCTCGGTCCTCAGACACCTTTTGGATCGGGCCTTGGAATACCGGGATATTGTCCTCACGGGGCGGACCCACCATCAGCCCGCACAACCCACCCTTCTGGGGAGACGGTTTTCCATGTGGGCTGAAGAACTCCTGATCCATCTCCTCAATTTCGAGGCCTTTCTGGGCGCCTACCCCCTTCGGGGCATCAAAGGTCCGGTGGGCACCCAGTTTGACATGCTCACCCTTCTGGGAACCCCTGAAAAGGTCCACATGCTGGAGAAACGGGTGGCCGAGAGTCTCGGTTTTGAGAGGATGCTCGACAGCACCGGACAGGTCTATCCCCGCTCACTGGACTATGCCCTTTTGTCTCATCTGGCCTTCATGGGATCGGCCTGTGAAAATTTTGCCAAGGGGATGCGGCTGATGTCCGGGTATGAGCTGGTGACCGAAGGCTTCAAGGAGGGACAGGTGGGATCGAGCGCCATGCCCCACAAGATGAACACCCGGAGTTCGGAGCGGATCTGCGGATTTTCCACCCTGATCAAGATGTATGCGGACGGCGCCTCCCGGCTCGCCGGGGACCAGTGGGAAGAGGGGGATGTGTCGTGCTCGGTGGTGAGACGGATTATCATGCCCGATGCCATGTATGCCTCGGACGGGCTGTGCGAGACCGCCCTCACGGTCCTTTGCAACATGGGGGCCTACCCGGCCGTTATCCAGAAAATAGAGGTGGACCGGTATCTCCCCTTCTTAGCCAGTACCGAGATCCTCATGACCGCAGTCCAGGCGGGCGTGGGCAGGGAGAAGGCCCATGAGGCCATCAAAAAACATGCAGTGGCCGAGGCCATAGCCATGCGGCAGGAAGGGGCCTCCCCCCGGCTCTCCCAAAGACTGGCCGATGACGACATCTTCAAGGCCGCCGGCATCACCGAGGACCGACTCAATGCCATTTTAAAGGACAGTCGGCATTTTGTGGGAAACGCCGGGGAGCAGATTGAGCAGGTCCGAGCCAAGGCCGAACCCCTGATCCAACGCTATGCCGACGCGGCCCGATATGAACCCGGGGAGATCCTCTGATCAAGAACGGGTTGCCTGACATCCCTATAGCGATGGGCGCCGCTCGGATTCCAAATCGCGATTTTTCTTCTTGACTTAGCTAAAAGCTTTGTATAAATTTATAAATTCATTTTTTGTTGAAAAGGAGCAGGGCGTACCATGTGTGCATATGCGGTCATCAAGACGGGTGGAAAACAGTATCGGGTTGCCACGGGCGACGAGGTCAGGTTCGAACGGTTGGACGGCGAGGTGGGGGGAACGATTGCCTTTGACCAGGTCCTTCTGACCTCGGACGGCGAGGCGATTGAGGTGGGCCGGCCTTTTGTCGAAAACAGCCGGGTGGTCGGCCGGATCACCCACCATGGCAAGGGCAAAAAAGTCATGATTTATAAATACAAGCGGAGAAAGGACTACCGCCGAAAAAAGGGCCACCGGCAGGAGTTTACGCTGGTCCGGATCGAAGACATCAAACGGGCCCATGCGGAGCCTTTAGAGCAAGAGGTAATACACAATGGCACATAAGAAGGCAGGCGGCAGCTCCCGGAACGGGAGAGACAGCGCCGGGCAGAGATTCGGGGTCAAGCGGTATGCCGGCCAGAAGGTACTGGCAGGGAATATCCTGGTCCGCCAGAAGGGCACCAAGATTCATCCGGGCAACAACGTGGGTCTGGGAAAGGACTATACGATCTTTGCCAAGATGGATGGCGTGGTTGCCTTTGAGCGCATGGGCAAGGATCGAAAAAAGGTCAGCGTTTACGCCGCATGAGGTCTTTGGCCGTTGGTCCCCTGTAGAGCAACCCTATGGTTTTTCTGGATGAAGTGGTCATTACGGCCAGGTCGGGAGATGGGGGAAGAGGGTGCGTTAGCTTCAGGAGAGAGCGGTTTATCCCCAAAGGCGGGCCGGACGGGGGCGACGGGGGCGACGGGGGCGACGTCATTGCAAGGGCAACGAAACAGCTCCGCACCCTGAGTCATTTCAGGAGGCGCAGATTTTTCAAGGCGGGGAATGGTGAGCCCGGAAAAGGGAAACAGCAGTCGGGCAAAAACAGCCAAACCTGTATCATCGAAGTGCCCGTGGGGACCGTCATTCAGGACGACATCAGCGGTCAGGTCCTTGCCGATCTGATTCATGACCATCAGGAAGTCACCCTAGTTCACGGGGGAAAAGGAGGAAGAGGAAACCAGCATTTCGCCACGTCGACCCGCCAGACCCCGCGAATGGCCCAGCCCGGGCTCCCGGGTCAGGAGAAACGGTTCGGACTGACGCTCAAGCTCTTGGCCGACATCGGGTTGATCGGGCTCCCTAATGTCGGCAAATCCACCCTTCTTTCCCGCCTTACCATGGCGCGTCCCAAGGTGGCCAGTTATCCCTTCACCACCACAGTTCCCAATTTAGGCGTTATCCACTTTAATGACCAGAGGGCGCTGGTGATCGCAGACATCCCCGGACTGATTGAGGGGGCCAGCTTAGGCCGGGGTCTGGGAGATCGCTTCCTGAAACATATCGAACGGACAGGCCTCCTGATCCATCTCCTCGATATCACTTTTGCCCCTGCCGGGGACATCCTGGAAGACTTCCTGACCCTCCGGCGCGAAATGGCGGCATTCGCCCCGTCGCTCATGAACAAACCCTGTTTTGTCGTTATCAACAAGATGGACCTTCGCGGGCCGGGACACCGAGATCCTGAAGCCCTTCGGGCGGCCCTTGCGGAGAAGGGAATGGAATCCCTGTCTGTGTCGGCATTGACCGGCGAGGGGCTTGACGAACTGAAACGGATGATCCTTCAAAAGTGGGAACGGACCACAGCGTCCGCGGGTTGAAGACGCTGCGGCAAGATTCGGGGTAGACAAAAAAGGTGGAAAAGACAACCAGAAAAGAGCTGCTTAAACGGGTTAAAAGGGTCGTGATCAAGGTAGGGAGCGGCGTTCTCACCGCAGACAACGGCCTCAATATGGACGTGATCGACGGCATCACCGCCGACATGTGCGCCCTTAGAAAGGGCGGGTTGGAGGTCATTCTGGTCTCTTCCGGGGCTATTGCATCGGGTCTCAAAAAGATCGGCATGAGAAAGCGGCCCCAATCCATATCACAGCAGCAGGCCATGGCAGCCATCGGGCAGAGCAGTCTCATGCTGGCCTATGAATATGCCTTTGGACAGTGCGGGTACAAGGTGGCCCAGATCCTGCTCACCCGTGACGACCTGACCCACCGACGCCGGTATCTGAACGCCCGGAACACCCTCTTGACCCTCCTATCGTGGAAGGTCATTCCGATCATCAATGAAAACGACACGGTCGTGGTGGACGAGATCAAATTCGGCGACAACGACAACCTGAGCGCCATGGTGACCAATCTGACCGATGCCCAGCTTTTGGTCAATCTCACCAACATCGACGGACTCTTTGACAAGGACCCCCGGGACCACGCGGATGCCAGACTGATCCGGGTGGTGGAAAAGGTGGACCGGAAGATCTCGCGATTTGCCAGCGCCATTCCGGGTTTCCTGGGGAGGGGCGGCATGGCCAGCAAGATCAAGGCGGCCCAGAAGGTCGCGCTTCGAGGGGTTCCGGCCATTATCGCCAATGGGTTGAAGCCGGGCATCCTGAGACGGATATTTGAGGGAGAAGATGAAGGCACCCTGTTTCTGCCCGGCGGCCGGCCCCTGTGCAGTCGAAAGCACTGGATCGCCTTTACCAAGTCTCCCAAGGGCGAAATAATTATTGACAGCGGGGCTGAAAGGGCTATTCTGAAAGGGGGAAAAAGCCTTCTCCCCTCAGGCATTCGGGAGGTAAGGGGTCGGTTCAGCCTCGGCAATTCGGTCCTCCTCCTGAATGAGTCGGGGAAGGAGATTGCCGTGGGCATGGTCAATTACCATTCTGGGGACATTCGAACGATCATGGGGGCGAAGAGTTCCGAGATCGCTCAAAGGCTGGGATTCAAGCACGATGACGAGGTCATCCACCGGGACAACCTGGTCCTGGCGGATCAGATGGAGGAGGATGAGGCGTTATGCGGCTTTCGCATATGATGGAAGATATGGCCCGAGACGCCAGGGAGGCCTCACGGCAGCTCCGAAGAATGGGAAGGGAGCAGAAAGACGATGCCCTAAGGCTGATGGCGAAGCGGCTTCTGGAGCATCAGGAAGAGATCATCGAAGAAAACCAAAAAGACCTCCCCCTGGCCAGGGAGGTAGGCCTTTCCCCGGCCATGATCGACCGTCTGACCCTCAGCCCCTCGGTCATCGCCGACATGGCAGGAGGCCTTCGGGAGGTGGCGGGTCTGCCTGATCCGGTGGGCGAGATCACGGGGATGTGGAAACGGCCTAACGGCCTCCAGGTCGGCCGGGTCCGAATCCCCCTGGGCGTCATTGGATTTATCTATGAGTCGCGACCCAACGTGACTGTGGATGCGGCGGGTCTCTGTCTCAAATCAGGCAATGCGGTGATCCTGAAAGGGGGCTCAGAGGCCATTCACTCCAACATCATCCTGGGTCGTCTTCTGGCCGAGGCCCTAAAGGAGACCGGGGTCCCCGAGAAGGCCATCCAGGTCATACCGACGACCAACAGGGAGGCTGTCAACATCCTGATCGGCCTCGATGAATGGATCGACGTGATTATCCCCAGGGGGGGCGAGGGACTCATTCGGTTCGTCGCCGACCATTCCAGAATCCCGGTATTGAAACATTACAAAGGCGTGTGCCATGTGTATGTGGACCGGTCCGCCCCGCTCAACATGGCGGAGGAGATCTGTTTTAATGCCAAGGTCCAGAGGCCGGGGGTCTGCAACGCCATGGAAACCCTCCTGGTGCATGAGGCCGTGGCCCCGGAGTTTCTACCGAGGATGGTGAGGCGGTTTCGGGATGCGGGAGTCGAGATCCGGGGATGCCCCCGCTGCCTGGCCCTGATCCCGGATATCCGGCCTGCAGAAGAGGCCGACTGGCCTGCGGAGTTCCTGGATCTGATCCTTGCCGTCAAAATCGTCACGGATATGGATGAGGCCCTTGATCACATCGAAACCTATGGGTCACGGCACACGGAGGCCATTATCACCAGCGATTATGGCCGGTCTCAGCGGTTTCTTGCAGAGGTGGATTCGTCCGTGGTCCTGGTCAACGCCTCCACCCGGTTTAACGACGGCAACCAGTTGGGGCTCGGCGCCGAGATCGGGATCAATACATCCAAGCTTCATGCATTCGGACCCATGGGATTAGAGGAACTGACCACCACCAAATTTATTGTCTACGGGCAGGGGCAGACGAGAAAATAATTGCCTAAAGTGCCTAAAGTTTGGAGTGTGGAATGAAGTGGGGATTTTTTGTTGTTCCGTCTCGAACCCCGGTTTCCATCTTCATTGCTTGACGACTCGACCACTCACAGCGCACGAAGACCCGTGAGGGAGGGCTTTTTTGAGAATCGGCATCTTGGGCGGGACATTTGACCCGATTCATTTAGGCCATCTCCGTTCTGCAGAGGAAGTATGCCAGGAACTGGATCTGGAAAAGGTATATCTGATCCCCTCCGCATCTCCCCCCCACAAGACAAGCGAGGCCGTGACGCCATTCAGTCACCGGTTGGCCATGACCCGGCTGGCCGCCAACATTTCCCCCTGCCTTGAGGCCGTGGACCTGGAAGGGAAACGACCCGGGCATTCCTACTCCATTGAGACCCTCAGGGAATTTCACGTTATCTTCGGTCCGGATGCGGAGATCTTTTTTGTCCTGGGCATGGACGCCTTCTTAGAGATCAGGACCTGGAAGGAATGCGAACATCTTTTTGACTATGCCCACTTCATCATCATCAGCCGTCCCGGCTTCGAGAGAGCCAGCCTCAGGGAGGCCGTGTCAGATCTGGGGATGGGGATCGAACGGGAAGCGGCAGATCCGGATCTCTTTACGGCCCCGTCCGGCAAGACGGTGCGGTTGGTCAACACGACCCTCATGGATATATCTTCCACGCGCATCAGGGGAATGGTGAGAAACAGCCGATCGATTCGGTTTCTGGTACCTGAGGATGTAGCCATATATATTGCCAAAAATGGACTTTACCGGTAAAATGGGAAATAGGGTCTATTGTACAACCTTGAAACCCTGAACCTTTGAACCCGTGAACGGTTACTCTATTGATAATGATGTCATCCATTGACAAAGCACGGTTCTGCCTGAAGACTATCAGGGAACGGAAGGCCCTGGAGCCTGTCCTGTTGCATGTGAAGGCGCTCACGTCGGTTGCCGACTATTTTCTGATTACCAGCGGGAATTCCACCCGGCAGGTTCAGGCCATTGCCCGTCACGTTCGAAGGACCCTGCGCGAGGCAGGCCTTAGGGCTTATGGCGCTGAAGGAGAGCAGGAGGGTCAGTGGGTTCTCATGGACTACGGAGATGTGATCCTCCATATCTTTTACCAGCCCCTCAGGGAATTTTACGATCTGGAGGGGCTCTGGAGTGAGGCCCCGCAGGTGCAGGCGGATGATGCGGCTTCAGAGGATGTTGCCCCATGAAGAGAAAATACCGTTCTTATCTCCATCGGGTGGTCTGTGGATGTCTTTCCATCCTCTTTCTATGGGCCTCATCCCCATTTGTTAAAGAGGTCTCGGCCCTTTCCATAGAAGACGAGCGCAAGATGGGCGAGGAGTTCATGGCTCAGGTGCTGGCGCAGCTTCAGCTCGTGGATGACCCCTTTGTCAATGAATATATCAACGAATTGGGACAATATCTGATTGCCCCCCTGGAAACCAAGAGTTTCCCGTTTCATTTCTACGTCATCAAGGATAACACCTTGAATGCCTTTGCAGCGCCTGGAGGTCATATTTTCGTGTTTTCCGGGCTGATAGAGGCCATGGACAAGCTCGACGAGCTGGCTGCGGTCATCTGCCACGAAATAGGCCATATCTCGGCAAGGCATCTGGCCCAGCGACTTGAACAAAGCAAGGCCATCGGGCTGGCAACCCTGGCCGGTATCCTGGCCGGGATGTTCCTCGGGGGTGAGGTTGCAGGGGCCGTGATGACCGGCGCTATCGCCGCCGGAATGCAGGCGCAACTTAATTACAGTAGGGAAGACGAACGACAGGCAGACCAACTGAGTTATAAGTATATGGTGCCGACCGGCTTTAATCCAGGGGGAATGATCCAGGCACTGAATAAGATCGAAAAAGGGAGCTGGTTAGGCACCGGCAAGATCCCGGCCTACCTACTGACCCACCCTACGGGTCCGGAAAGAATGTCCAACTTAGAGGCCATGCTGAGCGAGTACAGGACGAGGCCCATGACCCGGGAGGCCGACCTGCTCGAGTCCCGCTTCTCCGCATTCAAGACCGTCATCACGGCCAAGTGCCTCGATCCCCGTGATGCGGAAGGTGTGTTCAAAAAGGAACTGGAGAAGGATCCCGCTGCACCACTGGCCCATTTTGGCCTCGGGATGGTGTATATGGAACAATCCAGATATGACCGGGCCATCGACGAGCTGAAGCAATCGGTCGAGGGGAAGCCTGATTTCACCCCCATATTGAGGACCCTGGCGGAGGCCTACCAGATGAACGGTCAGGATAAAGAGGCCGAGGCCCTGCTGGAGAAGGTCCTGAGACTGGACCATGGGGATAAGGCCGCCCTCTTCCTTCTGGGCATTACCTATGAAAGCGCTGGCCGGAACCGGGATGCCCTTAGATTTTTTGAGAAGCTCTCCTATCTCCCGCCGGTGAGAAATGATGTTTTTTATCACTTGGGCCTTTTGTATGGGAGGGAAAAGCGGCTGGCGCTGGCCCACTACAATTTCGGCCTCTATTTCAAGGGGCAGGGGCAGCCTCAGAAGGCCGGTTTCCATTTCAAAAAGGCCAAAGAACTGGCCGCGGGAGATCCAGTCCTTCAGAAAAAAATTCAAAAAGAAATGGAAGTTCTCGAGCGGAAAAAGACGTGAAGTTAGAGGCGCAAGGAGCAGGGAGCAGGGAGCAGGGGGCAAAGAGCAAGGGGCAGGGAGCAGGGAGCTTGGGCATAAGGCAGGGCGCATGGGGGATGGCGTTGCGGGTTTTGTGAAGGACAATCCGTCTCCGACGTCGAACCCGGGGGCCAGGAATGCAACCTTGAATCCCGCTCCAGCGGGAAACCTTTGAACCCGTGAACGGTTACCAAAAATCTTTGTGGGTTTGTGTGAGTCCCGCCTTGGCGGGATTGGTCGCGGCTATGCCGCTTTGAGAGGAAAGGAGGTCAGACATGGCTGTTCATTCAGGAAACGGATCAAGGGAATTTGAAAAGGCGATCGAGATCGGTCGTCCGCCCAACATTATGCGGCTATTTCCCCATTCCAGGGCCCTGATCGTCAGTGGGAAGGTGATTGACCGGGCCCTCATGAAAAAGGGAAAGGCGATGACCATTGCCGCCAACGGCCGGAACCAATTTGTGATCCGCGGGGCGCTCAGGGCAGCCCAGCGGGCCAATGCCGCCATCATTATCGAAATTGCCAAGTCCGAAGGAGGCGCCGCCCCTTACTGTGCCATCAACTATTGGAACATGGCCACCCACACGGACGCCATCATGAATGAACTGGGCATTACCGTCCCGGTAGCCATCCATGCGGATCATTACGGCATCAAGGGACCAAAGGACGTAGAGGCGGCCAAGATCGAGCTCCCGTCCATGTTCGATGCGGGCATTACCTCGGTAGCCATTGATGCCTCACACCTCCCTGACGATGAAAACCTCCTGGCCAACCTGACCCTCAGCCCTTATCTTCCCGGGTGGGCCGGTTATGAGACCGAGGTGGGCGAGATAAAAGGGAAGGAGGGCCTCTCCACCCCCAACGAGGCCTTGTTTCTGATTCAGGGCCTCAATGCCCACGACATTTTCCCGGACTGGATCGCCCTCAACAACGGGACCACCCACGGGATCGAGGCCAGCGATGCCGGGATTCAGGTTCCACTGACCGTGGAGATCCACAATGCCCTGGCCAAATACAACATCTCAGGGGCTCAGCATGGGACCTCCGGCAACAGCTCCGAGCGTCTCAGGGAGATCGCCCGGCAGACCCGGACCACCAAGGCCAATGTGGCAACCGCCCTCCAGATGATTTCGTGGGGCGTGCAGGTGAATGACTTCGGCAATGCGATCTTAGATGATAACGGACAATTCATAAAGGTCCCAACGGACGGCATGACCGATGCAATGTGGGACCAGATCGTGGCCTATGCCAAATCTCAGGGCCTTAAAGCGGGCGACTATAAAAAGCTTAATCTCCCCTATGAGAACAAACTGCTGAGCCTTCCCCGAGAGATCCGTGAGAGGATGGTGAAAGGGGTGGAAGACTTTGTCTATGGTCTGCTGACCAAAGTTTTCAATGCCGGCGACAGCGCTCCTCCGGGCGTCGAGGCCATTTTGGAGGCCGGCTCCCATGACCTGGGACCCAAAGGGAAACGGATTGAGGACCCTGCCCAATGGACAGAGGCCCGAATACACGAAAGGGCCAGGACGATCAACTCAAATAAAGGCGCTGCCGGGAATTTTGATGATTAAGCGCTGGATGCTGGATACGCGAAGTTTGGGGTTGCGAGTTTGGAGTGCCTAAAGTTTAAAAGGGACATCCCGATTTCAACTTCTAACTCCACACCCCGCACTTTAGTCACTTTTTCCTCCATGGCTCTTGAATCA
>Ga0172370_10011177_pt1 | contig 10160 bp, 5 predicted proteins | sample LakKiv5m_FD_114538 | JGI IMG/M metagenome (GOLD analysis project Ga0172370, IMG submission 114538) | Freshwater microbial communities from Kabuno Bay, South-Kivu, Congo - kab_022012_11.5m | ecosystem: Environmental > Aquatic > Freshwater > Lake | place: Democratic Republic of the Congo...
AGTCGAGCTTTTCATTGAAGAGCTTCTCCAGATGTGTGAAGGACCCCCTTTGAGATCGCTTCAGGAAGGCGTCCAGAACCGCTGGCCCTGCATTGTACATGGCATAGACGGCCTGGGCGAGGACATTGTCGGGACGAGACCTGTCGCCCCGTTCAGGGATCTTTATCCGCTTGAGCGCGTATCTTGTGAGATAGAGATGCATTATCTCACATCCTGCTGTGGCATTGTAGCGAATGTCCCACCTCAGGCTGTTTTCTGAGTAGAGTCCCCGCCAGACTCGCTCATTGATCTGCATGATGCCCACAGAGGTCCCGTTATAGGACCTGAGATAGGTGACGGTCCTCTTTTTCACCACAAACTGGCGAAAACAGCTCTCCTGCCATGCCGTAGCCATCACGAGTGTTCTAAAGTCATCGTGGTGGATCTGGTGGAGTCCGCCCTTGGCCAAAACCTGCTCCAGGGATGATCGGAGGAGGGCCCGAACGCGCGCCATGTAAGGGAACAGATCCTTCTGGCGGGGAACCAGCCATGACTTGATGTCTTTGCTCCATTTCTGGTTCGCCCCGTCTGCGGCCCAGGCCATGGGAGCGCTCCCCCCTCGAAACAGGTTGAGCCATCTCTCCCACTGGAGGGATTTGCGTCGAACCCAGAGGCCCTCCGGTTCCAAACCTTCCTCGGGTAATCGGAGTTCCTCCGGGTCAGGCGCCTCCTCAAGACGGAAGGAAGGGATCGGCGGGGGTCCCAGGCCCAGGGTCTCCCGCAAGGTCTCATCCAGGACATACGAATAGGCAAGGGACACGGGTTTCTCCTGCATGAGGAACCGGGCAAGGCGAATCAGACCGTCCCGGCTGATTTCGATGCCCACGCTGGGCCCAAGCTCATCCAGGGCCACCAGTGCGTCCGAGCCGGCCAGAAAGGCAAGATACCCGAGGAGAGACTTGGTACTCCCTTCGGTGAGATGTGCCCTGAAAACAGGGGAAATCCGGTTCCAGGCCTTGACAAACTCTTCGCGCACCATGTCCCCGTCAGAAATTTCCTTGTCCAGATCCTGAACAAACCGATACCGCATCTCCAACACCGTATCGAGGAAGAGTCCCCGCTCATGGGCGGTCAGCGGCTTTTGGGCAACGGCCGTGATGATCTGAACAAGGAAGGCGTCCCACGCCTCCCAACTCTCGATGAGGCGCTCCTTTTCCTCAGGTGTGACGGTCTCCCTCTCCCCCTTTTCCTCCCTCACCTCCTTCACCTCTGCCAAAATAGGGACCCTGACTGCCGAAGGGGTCACCCCTGGAATTCCCGGCCGCATGCTCTTCAGAAAGCGATCGGTCCGTTCTGCGTCGTCGGGCGGGAAAAGGGGGAGAAGAAACGACCGGATATCACCGACGGGTGCCGCGAGATCCAGCGTGATCTTCCTTAGGAAGTCGAGGATGGGGGGATTTGCGAAATCCCAGATGAGACCCGCTATCTTGGCGGGTCTTCTTTCCCTGTCGTACACTGAAGAGGTGCGCGTGAGAAAAGAAAGACCCCATTGATCGCTGATCACAGGCTCCTGCTGCATGACCAGGTAGCCTTCCCATTCCACCGGCGACAGACACCTATCGAAAACCGTGACGCCCAGGCGGACAAAGACCCTGATCTCAAAGAAGAGATTCCCGGACGACTCTCGAAAGACCGGGTTCGAGAGAACGATTCGCCTGCACCCGTTCTCTTCGTCCAGGAGCACGGCCGTATGATCCGGTCCTGGAAAAAAAGATTGGATCACCAGCGCCGTCAACAGGGGATAGTCCAGGGTCAAAGGGAGGGTAACATCCTTTGCCTCTGCCCCGCGAGAGGAAAACAACAGAAGCGCCAACATGCCCATTATGGCCGGCTTCGAAAGCCATCTCCAAAAGCGGCCTGCAACACGTCCCTGAAACATAGGCCATCCACACTGATAGGATTCTAATGAATACGGCGATGGATCCACACACGCCATCTCGTATGGATACTATATGACATGCGGAAAATATTCAAGGGGGGGGAATCTCCTCTAAGAAACCCGCTTCCCTGCCGGCGAAACGATCTATGTTGGGGTGTCAGTCCCCATAAGTTGTTGCAAACTGAAAGGACGCACGGTTTGGTTCTGTATGGCCTGAACCATCTTGACGCCCAGATCGAAGGCTTCCTGTAACTGCCCTTCTGTGAGTTCTCTGAACAGAAATGATCTCGACCATTCTTTGTCTTTGAGTTCTTTGGCAAACACCGCCCCGGCATACATATCGCCGACGCACTCGCCATTAAAGAACATGGCGGCATCCTTCAACCAGGGGGTCCCCAAATCGCAATACGCCCTCAACTCGGGCGGTATCCCGCCTGCGCTGACGATGGTAGCCACCGCCCTCGCCTTCCCGGTCAACCGGGGTTCAGGACAGCCCTTGAGCCCCATAATTTCGCCTGTGGGACGGCACAGCCTAAAGACGATGCGCTCTATAAAAGCGGTCATCAATCCTGTAACAAACCCGCAGTGGACAGGAGACGCCAGAATGATGCCGTCAGCCTCACGAACCTTTTGCAGGATCTCTCCCACGTCATCGTCGATAGTGCAGGGGGCTATTTCGGATTCCAGGTCCTTGTAGCACGTCAGGCAGTTGGTGCAAAATTGGATATTTTTGTCCCGAAGCATCACCATTTCGGTGTCGGCCCCCAGTGAAGCGGCGCCGTCCAGCGCACGCTGGGCCAGGCGGGTGGTGGTCTGCTTTGGACGATACGTTCCATTCAGGGGTAGAACTTTCATAGGATCCTCCTCTCTGATTACCATAATCGGGTTGCATTCTATTAGACACACTTGAAGGGCTGAGGTCAATCCATTTTGGTAAGGGTTCACGGGTTCCGGGTTTCCCGCTGCAGCGGGATTCAAGGTTAAGGACAGGGCGAAATTAAAGTCCCAAACGTCTTTTAAATCCCGCTGGAAAGCGGGACTGACTTCGCAAAAACGGCGTGCTCTTGGCCGTCAATCTCCGTATGAGAGACGATAAATCCAGGTGCCTCTCATGTGAATAGGCCCAAGAAATCAAATCCGGGTACAAAATTGCAGCCTTGAACCCTGAACCTTTGAACCTGTGAACGGTTACCCATTTTGGACGGGCATGCATCGTCGGCTATGCGGATGTCGTTCACAAGAATACAATTTTGTATCAAAATTATTTCAATCATACGAAAGTGTTTTTGTTCTTCAAGGCGTCGGCGTTCTTGAGAAAACTATAACTTATTAACATTCCATACAAAAAGTCCTCAAAAAAGTCTGTGGCACACATGTTGCTGATACTCATCTGCAAAAAAACAGAAGGAGGAATCAGGTGATGAATGCTGGAGACACTGTGTTTGTATTGATGTCGGCAGCCCTGGTGATGTTCATGACGCCGGGCCTTGCCCTGTTCTACGGAGGAATGGTGCGCCACAAGAACGTTCTGGGGACCGTTATGCAGAGCTTTATTCTACTGGGTCTTATTACATTGCAATGGATCCTGTGGGGCTATTCTCTCTCGTTTGGAACAGACCATGCCGGCCTTATCGGCGGCCTCCAATGGTTCGGGCTCAAGGGGGTGGGCATGGACCCGAGCCCTGACTATGGGACCACCATTCCCCATCTGGCATTCATGATATTCCAGTGCATGTTTGCCATCATCACCGTGGGACTGATTACCGGGGCCTTTGCCGAGCGGATGAAATTCAGCGCATTTCTCCTCTTCGCCCTCTTGTGGAGCACCTTTGTATACAATCCCCTGGCCCACTGGGTTTGGGGCGTAGGCGGGTGGATGGCCCGCATGGGGGCCCTCGATTTTGCCGGGGGGACGGTGGTGCACATCAGTTCAGGCGTATCGGCCCTTGCCGCGGCCCTGATCATCGGAAGGCGACTCGGTTACGGGAGCACGGCCTATATCCCCCACAACGTCCCCATGACCATCACCGGCGCCGCGATCCTCTGGTTCGGGTGGTTCGGGTTCAATGCGGGGAGCGCCCTTGCATGCAACGGGTTGGCGGCCAATGCCTTTGTGGTCACCCACGTGGCGTCCGGACTGGCGGCACTGACGTGGATATTAATGGAATGGCTCCACAGGGGACAGCCCACCACATTAGGGGCTGCCAGCGGCGCGGTTGCCGGACTGGTGGCCATTACCCCGGCTTCCGGGTTCGTGGGGCCGATCTCTGCCATCATCATCGGCGGACTGGCGGGCATCATCTGCTATGGCGGCATATTGCTCAAAACCCGGCTGGGATACGATGATGCCCTCGACGTGGTTGGCATCCATGGCCTTGGGGGGACCTGGGGGGCCTTGGCCACCGGCCTCTTTGCCAGCACCGCGGTCAACCCAAACGCCGCCAACGGCCTGTTTTTTGGAAACCCAATTCAACTTTGGATCCAGTTCCTATCGGTCATTGCAACGATGGCCTTTGCCTTTATCATGACGCTGATTATCCTCAAGGTTGTGGACGCCATCGTAGGGCTCAGGGTGAGCGAAGAAGAAGAGATGAAGGGGTTGGACATCAGTCTCCATAACGAGACCGGATATAGCTTCTAATTAGCCGTTCACGGGTTCAAAGGTTCAGGGTTTAGCGTTGCTGAGGGATTCAGGGATTCAGGGATTGAGGGATTGAGGGATTTAGGAGTTGGGAGATTCAGGGATTGTTATCTGTGGAATCTGTGGATGGGATTAAGGAGTGACACCATGAAAAAAGTAGAAGCGATTATCAAGCCGTTTAAACTGGACGATGTGAAGGATGCCCTAACCGCCATCGGCGTCAGGGGGCTCACTGTCAGCGAGGTCAAGGGGTTTGGCCGTCAACGGGGGCACAAGGAGGTCTACCGCGGGGCCGAATATCAGGTTGATTTTGTGTCCAAGGTCAAGATCGAGGTTGTTATGGAGGCGAGTCTGGTGCCGGAGGCCGTCAAGGTCATCCAGGAAAAGGCCCGAACCGGGCAGATCGGAGACGGCAAGGTCTTTGTCTACCCGGTGGAAGAGGTCCTTCGGATCCGTACGGGCGAGACCGGGAAAGAGGCGATTTAACTGGATGCTGGTTTTCCAAGTTTGAAGTGACGAGTTTAAAGTGCCTAAAGTTATTAAAGGAAAATTCTGATTTAAACTTTTAACTTTACACTCCACACTCAACACTTATTTGCCTTGCGCCTTGCGCCTTGCGCCTAACACCTAACACCTTGCGCCTACATTATGTCAACCGCTTTTGAACAACTCAAGGAATCCAGAAACCGGTTGCTCTCCCTGCTCTCCACGTCTCAGGAGATGGACGACTTGCAGGCGGGTCATACAGAGATGGTGGATCAGTATTTCCGGACCAGCCTCGAGGAGAGCCGGGCGGGACAACGCCTTTTTTCCGAAAAAATGCCGTTTGCCCTCGTGGCCGTGGGAGGATACGGCCGAAAAGAGCTCTCGATTCATTCGGATGTGGATATCCTGATCCTGTTCGGCCCCCGAATACCGGACCTGGCCAAAGGGCTGACAGAGGAGATCCTGTATCCCCTCTGGGACCTCGGCCTGGATCTTGGATATGGGACGCGTACCATCAAGGATTGCCTCAGGCTTTCAAAAGATGATTTTGAGGTCCTCACCTCCATAATGGATGCCCGCTTTCTGTGCGGTGATTCGCCGCTCTTTCTAAATCTCATGGCCGGCATTCAAAAAAAAGTCGTCTCAAAGAGAAAGGCCGCCTTTGCGAGATGGCTGGAAGACCTGCATCAGATCCGCATGGAAAGAAACGGGGATGCCAGCGTGATTCTGGAGCCCGAACTGAAAGAGGGCGTTGGAGGATTGAGGGACTACCACCACATCCTCTGGATAGCCAAGGCCTTTTTTCAATTGATGGCACCAAGGGACCTGGAAACCACGGGAATGCTTTCCCATAATGAATACGTAGAGTTGCGGCATCATCTTGCATTTATCTGGCTCGTTCGCAACCACCTCCATCAATTGTCCAACCGGAAGAACGATTGTCTCAGTTTTGAATATCAGGAAAAGACCGCACCGAGACTGGGCTACCGGGACCGCAAGGATCTGTTGGCAGTGGAGCAGTTCATGGGGGATCTCCATGCCGCCATGGCCTCTATCAAGGCCTTGAACCGGGCCTTTGTCAGGGCCCATCTCCCCAGAGAGAGAGGCCTCTGGAAAAGGGCCGAACCCGTGGAGGTCGCCGAGGGCCTTCATATTCACCAGGGGGAAATCGGATTCGATTCGGCCACCGCCATCCTCAAGGATCCCCTCCTCCTGATGACCCTGTTCGAACAGAGTTCGCGAACCGGGTGTCCCCTTTCCATGGAGGCGCGCAGACTCGTTTCAGAGTTTCTGCCCCTTGTGGATGATGGCTTCCGAAGATCCACGGAAGCCGTCAGTGGATTCCTCCATATTGTCAACGGCGGGCATGCCTTTGATGTCCTGATCCAGATGCACGAGGTCGGCTTCCTGTCGGCATTTATTCCGGAATTCGGAAATATCGCCAACCGGGTTCAATTTGATGCCTACCACACCTTCCCCGTCGGCCGCCACTCCCTCGAAACCCTCAGGCGGCTCAAGGGAATCCACGGACAGAAGGAGATATTTCTCCTGGATATTCTTGTGGAACTCCCTGATCCTGAGCCGCTCCTTTTGGCGGGGCTGTTCCATGATATTGGCAAGATCGGCAAGGACCATGCGGTTCGAGGGGCGGAGATCGCCCGAAGGATCCTGAAACGGTTCAAGTATCCAAAGGAGGCCGCTGAGGAGGTCCTCTTCCTGATCCGACATCACCTTCTATTGGTGGAGACCGCCACTCGCAGGGATCTCGCAGACGAAAAGTCGGTTGTTCATTGCGCCCGGCTGATCGGCAGTCCCGAACGGCTTCGGATGCTTTACCTCCTTACATGGGCCGATTCCATGGCGACCGGGCCCCGGGCCTGGAACGACTGGATCGCGAATCTGGTGCAGGAACTCTTTTTCAAGGTGCTCAATATCTTTGAAAAGGGAGAACTGGCAACCGTCGATGCCTCAGAAAAGGTCCGGCAGACCCTGGATCGGGTACGTCAGTCCTTGACCCTGAAGGAGAAGGGTCTGGACCCGGAGCCCTATGTTGAGGTGATGTCTCCGAGGTATCTTCTGACCACCGCGCCCGGGGATATTGTCCGGCATATTGAAATGGTCCAACAGATGAGAGACCCGTCAAGGAAGGATGTTGGATATCCCTTCTTCTTCGAGGCCAGAGAAAACCCCCTGGAGGACTGCTCGGTCATCACCTTCCTGGCAGAGGACAGGCCGGGGCTGTTTGCGGATATGGCCGGCGTCCTGGCCCTCAACAGCGTCAATATCCTCTCCGCGGATATCTACACCTGGAGGGACGGGACCGCTGTGGATATCTTCAAGGCCACCCAGCCCCTTGATCCCATACATCCCGAGGCGACCTGGCTTAAGGTGAGGCAGGACCTGAAGCGTACCTTCGAGGGGAAGCTGTCCCTGACCTACCGCCTGGGCCAGAAGCGGGCCTCATCCGTTCTCTCCAACCCTGACAAACCCTCCCGTCCCCCGCAGGTCGTCATCGACAACAGGTCATCTGATTTTTTTACCTTGATCGAGGTGTTTGCCGATGACCGCGTGGGACTTCTCTACCTGATTACCAAAACCCTGTTCGATCTCCGTCTCGATATCCGAATTGCCAAGATCGCCACAAAGGGCGATCAGATTGCAGATGTCTTTTATGTGTGCGATCTCGAGGGCCAGAAGATCGCGGACGAGGCCCACCTCAGGGAGATTGAAGGCGCGCTGCGGTACGAATTGCTGTAACCACGCCATTGATGAGAAAGACGGCAAGGATTCACAGGTTCTGGGTTTCCCGCTGCAGCGGGATTCAAGAATGGAGACAAGGACAGAATTGACCACAATGCAACCTTGAAACCCTGAACCTTTGAACCCCTGTCTCTTCCCAACCCAAAAAAAGGAGACCTTAAACTCAGGTCTCCTTTTTTTAACGGTTACGCGTTTATCTTTAGAACAGGCCGCTCACCTTGCCGGTCTTTACATCCACATCCACGCGCCTGAAAGCAGGGTTGGAACCGGTGCCGGGCATCAGACTGATGGCCCCCGCACACGGGCAGAGGAACTTGGCGCCGGAGTAGATGAGCACGTCCCGGATCGGGAGGGTCCATCCCTTGGGAACGCCCTTGATTACAGGATCGTGCGTAAGGCTGAGGTGGGTCTTGACCATCATGGTGGCAAAATCGGCGTACTTGGGATCGCTCTCGAGCATCTTGGCCTTGGCCTCTGCATCGGGGCTCCAGGAAACGCCGTCCGCACCGTAGACCTCTTTGGCGATCAAGTTAACTCGGTCGCGCAGTTTCATCTCGAGCGGATACAGGAATTTGAAATCGCCTTTCTCGTTGCATGCGTCAATGACCGCATCGGCCAATTCCAGCGCCCCGTCCCCGCCATCGGCCCAATGGGTGGATTTTGCGCACCGGGCCCCTGCCGCCTCGGCCGCCTTTCTGACCACCGCGATCTCGGCCTCCGTATCGGTATGGAAGCAGTTGATGCAGACCACCGGATTCATCCCTGACTTCCGGATGGTCTTGATGTGATGGACCATGTTTTCGCAGCCTTTTTCCACCAGACCGATGTTCTCCTTGGTATAGGCATCGGGGAGGGCAATGCCTGCTACGACCTTGGGGCCGCCGCCGTGCATCTTGAGCGCCCGGATGGTGGTGGTCAGAACGGATACATGAGGTTTCAGACCGCTGAACCGGCACTTCACGTTCCAGAATTTCTCGAAGCCGATATCTGCGGCAAATCCACTCTCGGTCACATGGTAATCAAAGAGTTTTAAACCAACCCTGTCTGCGATGATGGAAGACTGACCCACGGCGATGTTGGCAAAGGGTCCGGCATGCACCATGCACGGATTGTATTCAGCAGTGCACATCAGGGTAGGGTTGATCGTATTCCGCATGAAGGCGGTCATGGCATTTCCAACCTCTAAATCGCCGGTAGTCACCGGCTTTCCTGCCTTGTCAAAGGCCACGGTGATATTGTTCAGCCGCTCCTTCAGGTCTGCGAGATCCCGGATAACGGCGAGGATGGCCATACACTCGGAACCTACGGCGATCCCGAACTTGGACTGCATGGTGAATCCGTCCATCCGCCCCCCGAGACCGATGACGATGTTTCTGAGGGACTGGGCGCAGAAGTCCATGATCCAGCCCAGTTCCACCCGGGTGGGATCAATGTCGAGACGACGCATGCCGGTGAGCCTTTTAAGCTGTTCGTCATTGTAGTTGCGCTCGTGCTGCATACGGGAGGTCATGGCCACCATGGCCAGGTTGTGCGCGTTCATGATGTCGTTGATGTCGCCGGTAAGCCCGAGGGAGAATTCGGTCATGGGAATCAGAAGCGAGTTGCCCCCGCCGGCCGCTGTTCCCTTGACGTTCATGGTCGGCCCGCCCGAGGGCTGTCTAAGGGCTCCGCCGACATTGATGCCGCGCTTGCCCAGGCCTTCCATGAGCCCACAGGATGTGGTGCTCTTCCCTTCACCGAGGGGGGTCGGGGTAATGGCCGTCACCTCAATGTATTTGCCGTCGGGTTTGTTCTGTAGTCTTTTGATAATATTGAGAAAATCAAGTTTGGCCAACCTGCCCATGGGAAGCATCTCGTCCTTTTCCAGGCCCAGTTTGTCCCGCCACTCCTCAGGGGTCGGCATGTTTTTTTCCGCTGCCTCGGAGATCTGCCAGTCGGCCATTTTTATTGCGTTGTAAGCCATGTTGTTCATCCTCCTTAATGAAATGATTGTGTTTTGGTTAGGAAGCCATATCCTCCCCATGTTGACATAGAAAAAGCTTTTTCGGCGATTTTTCTGACGAAAATTCTCCGTATCATAAAAAAAATAAGTCGTCAAGCACTCTTGTGAAATGTTCAGGGTGTTTCCGTTCTGCCACGTTAGACAAGAAAAATCGAGCAGTTAAAATAAACTATAGACAAACGCCCTCGGATGGTGTATGTGGACAGGCATCTGTCACTTGAATCCGGGGAAACCAGTAGTGAACCTTCACGAAGTTCATATCCAGACCGTTCGTCCAATCGAAGAGAAGCGGTTTCAAGAACTGATGCAAAGGCATCATTACTTGGGCGCCCTCCCGAAGATCAGTGAAACCC
>Ga0172370_10011178_pt1 | contig 10160 bp, 17 predicted proteins | sample LakKiv5m_FD_114538 | JGI IMG/M metagenome (GOLD analysis project Ga0172370, IMG submission 114538) | Freshwater microbial communities from Kabuno Bay, South-Kivu, Congo - kab_022012_11.5m | ecosystem: Environmental > Aquatic > Freshwater > Lake | place: Democratic Republic of the Congo...
CTGCACAGAACCAATGAATTCACTTTGTTTCTTTAAATCCATAACTCATATCTAATGAAGGTTTAACAATAATTGCGTGTGCAGCATATTTCGCTTTCACCTTTTTCACTTCTTCGGGAGTGTTTACAAACACATCAAGCCCGGGTTTAATGTGGATGCGGATTTTTGGGGTGGGTTTTGGTTTCATCCTTTCAACTCCGCTAAAAGTTTCACCGCCTTTGCATCAATGCGCTCTTCCATGTTTTTGGCACGTTGCAAACATTCTTTTTTGTGGTTAAAATTTTCAGTTGTTTTTTCTGCTGCTGCTTTTTTTGCAGCAGAGAAATAATCTGTCTGCGCGCTGCGCATCATCTGAAATTCGGTAACGAATACCGCGAATTCTTCTTGTAGGTTCATAATTGTATATTTTGAATTGGTGATTGAATTTTTGAAACTATGTTGTGGCTGATGTGCGTGTAGATGTCAGTTGTTTTCACGTTGCTGTGTCCGGCAACTTTCTGAATCAGCTTTATGTCGGTGCCCATTTCTACCATGTGCGTAAAGGCACAGTGACGCATCAGGTGCGTGTAAACGCGCTTATTTATTCCGGCTTTGGCGGCAAGTTGTTTTATCACTTCGCCAACACTGCGCTCGCTGTATTGCGCAGTTGTTTGCCCGTTTATAACATAATCCACACTTTTATAAACACGATAGTATTTTTCAAGCAGTGGAATAAGCGTAACCGGCAGCGGCACTTGTCTGTCCTTGTTACCCTTCGCCTGAATGATGTTTATAATCATTCGGCTTCTGTCAATATTTTGCCATTTCAGATTTATTAATTCAGAAACGCGTAAGCCGGTGGAGTAGAGTAATGCAAGAATTACTTTATGCTTCAGGTTTTCGCATACATTGAACATACGTTGCACTTCTTCCTGGCTGAGAACTATAGGCAGCTTCTTATTCTTCCGGGCATAAGGTATATACTTGAATTTTTCCTTCTGGCCCAGAGACACTTCATAGAACTTCTTTATAGCCGAATGATAACTGCGCTGCGTATTCGGTTCCGAAAACTTTCCAAGAAATTCGCGGATGTCCTGCTCATTAATATTCTTTGGATGGTCCTTTACACTTTGCGCGAAAAACGATTTAAGATTGCTGCTATAAACATCAATCGTCTGCTGGCTGTAGTTTCGCCTTTTCATCTCCTGCTCAAAGTGGGTAATGTGTTCAGAAATGTTCATGGTTATTGGTTTAGGTTTAGTGAGTTATATGTAGTTCCTACATATTTTATGTTATATGCAAGCGTTCCAAGCCACAAAACCAACGCCACGCCTGCATATAACAAGTGCTTTGCTCTATGCGGGTTGGTCGCTTCGTAGTGTAGTTTTCTGCTATTCATCGGTTAAAAATAAAATTCAAAAAATTGGCGTTCGGCTTTTTCAAAGCCGTTTAGATTAAAGACATCTGCGCTTTTTGTCCTACTGCCATTTTCACATTTGCTTTTGCTAAATCAAAATAACTTTCTTTTAATTCAAATCCTATTCCTTTCCTTCCCATTTTCACCGCTTGAAATACTTCGCTTCCTATTCCCATAAATGGAGTAAAGACAGTATCTCCCTTATTGCTATAAAGGTGTATCAGCCGTTCAATAGTATCGAGTTGTAAAGGGCAAATATGCTTTTCGTCATTTTCCTCTCTGCCATTTCTAAAACCCTGCAATGTATTTCCGTAATCAATATCCATCCAAACAGGCGAAGCGTATTTTTGCCATAAGTCCACAGGTAAATCGGTATTAGTAACAGGATTATTTCTTTCGCCATCCTTTCTAAAAATCATTACATAATCAGGTATTCCAACCCTGCTCATAGTGCTATCTTTTTTTACTTGCTTATGCAATAAACCTAATGCCTTTGTCCGTTGCATTTCCACAACTGGGTCTTTCCAAATTGTTACACGGCTGGCATAAACAAATCCTGCATCTTCAAAAGCCCGTAAAAGTAATCCGCTAAAATCACGAAGTCCGATAAATCCATGCTTGCCTTTTTGTATTGGTAAATCCATACAATGCACCGCAACATTTCTACCCTGCATCATTACCCGATAGAGTTCTTTTATCAAAAAACCGAATTGAGTTAAAAATTCGTTATAGTCTTTTGAGTTACCCATATCTTCCAAATGCGAAGAATATGTATATAGTTCAGCAAATGGAGGGGAGAAAACAGAAAGCCCGATACTTTCATTTTCAATCTCTCGAATGAGTTTAATACAATCGCCTCGTTTCAAATTATACCATTCGTTTTTTTCTTCGGTAGTATCAAAATTTGCGTTTGTCATAGTTTTGCCGTTTAAGTTTGCGTTTACTGCTTTGCTCATTTCGTCCTGCATAATGTTAAATTGTTTTTGTTTTTGGTTTATCGCTTCGTTTACATTGCTCATAGTATCGGTTGTAATCAGGAAAATATTTACTTCATTCTTTTGTCCAAAGCGGTAACTCCTGCGAATTGCCTGATACAATCCTTCAAAGGAAAAATCTAATGAAGCAAAAATTTGATTTCGGCAATTCTGATAGTTCATTCCGAATGATGCAATCTTTGTCTTTGTAATCAATATCTGAAATTCATTATTTGCAAATCCTAAAAGCGTTTTTTCCTTCCATTCGTTGTTGTCGCTTCCTTTTACCTCTTTCGCTTCGGGCAATAACTTTTTAAGTATTTCGCCTTCCTCATTTTGCTTAATCCAGATAATAAAATTTTCATCGGGCTTTGAGTTTATAATCCTTACGACTTCATTCAATCGTTGTTCTTTTGTCAATCTCAATTCAGCATTAAAATTTGTTGCTGAAATTATTGCATCATTGAACAAACTACCATTATCCCGCTTCGGTGTTTCAATTTGCTTCTCAATCAAATTAAGCGAAGGCAAATTATATCCGTCCATCTTAAAACCTATGTCCTGCGGTTTATTCAGCATAATAGACCAACTGCCAACGAACTGATAAAACAATTTAACTGCGTGTCCTTTCAATCTCCATTTAGCGGTTTCCCCGCCATCGTGAACAAAATACATTGCAAGCATTTCATTTCTGTTCATCACATCTAAAAACTCCGAATGGTTGCCTAATTCCATCGGGTCATTCGGGCTTGGTGTTGCGGTGCAAGCAAGTTTGTAAGGTGTCTTTGAAAATAAATCCAGTATTAGTTTTTTTGTTGCCCCTTCAAAGTTTTTCAGAATACTACTTTCATCTAAAACAATTCCCGAAAAAATACTGCAATCAATATTTTCAAGTTGCTCATAGTTGCTAATCTGTATCGGAGCATTTGAGCCGTCATATTTACAAACATCAATATGAAACTTTGCACCCTCTTTTATTGTTTGTCCCGCAACTGCAAGCGGAGCAAGAATAAGCACAGGTTTATTCGTAAACTTATTCACCTGGTTAGCCCATTCAATTTGCATCAATGTTTTCCCCAATCCACAATCTGCGAATATTGCATACTTGCCCGCTTTCAATGCTCGTTTAGTAATGAACTTTTGAAAGGGAAACATTTGCTTGTTCAATTCCTTTTCTTCAATATCAAAACCGCTTTGTATGTGGGCTTTCTGTTTGCTCTCTAAAAATGCATTATAATCCATTGCAGGGGGTGTTTTCGGGTTTTTCAAACCCGCGCCAATTTTTTGAATTTTATTTTTAACCTTACTTCCGTTTTTCATAGTGTAGTTTTATCTGTTAATCCGCACAGCGCAAAGCACCGAACCGTTAGCTGCTATTTAGAGCGAACCACGTAAATTGTATCGTGAATAACTTTATAATGAATTGGATTTTTGCAATTACCTTTATGTGAAAAGCTATATCCACTATTATAACCTTCATATCTTTTAAGATATTCACAACCATCAATAATTTCTATTGAGTAAGTTGTTTCACCAGTTACAGCATTCCCACTACCATTTTCAGTACAGGAAAATAAACAGCAGCTAACAAGCAATATAAAAAATGCCTTAGTTACTGCTAAAATTGAAGTTTTTGTTTTCATATTTACTTTTTTTAAATTGATAATCCAGTTATTTAATACGGCACTTTTCATATTGCCGTCCGTTATGCACAAGTTTAAGAAGGGTGCGTTTCGCTATTTGAACAGTTTTTATTCCATCCAAATTTACAGTTATTACATCCTTGCTCCTGTATTTTAAAATGTTTACACATTGGATATGCCTTTTCACATCCTAAAATATTTGTAATTATGTGCATGTCTGCTTCATCTTCTGTTTTGAAATGTTCCATTTTGTTTTCAGTTTCAACATTCCAAAAACTTGTAAATCCGCTTTTGAATTTAATATAGTCTCCGTTTGTTTCGTAACCTGCTTGTGTTTTCATTTTATGTTTTGTTTTAAATTAGTAATAAAAAAACCTGTGCATAACCGCACCTATAAGCAATACAGCCAATAGACTTTTGTTGTAACTTGATAGCGTGGTGCATGGCTGTACTGCTCATAGCTACAAAACGTTATTTTCATTGTTTTTTGATATACTTAATAGCATCGTCAAAATTCTTTTTGAGTTCATCTGGAGTATATGCAGTTGTCCATTTCCAATCTCCTTCATAAATATATCCCAAATCCCAACCATGAGTAGAAGATTCGAGATATACTTGTATTTTTCCTTCATTTTCTATGTAATAGTGATATGCTCCGTTCATACACGGGTTAATCGAAAAACCTAATTCTTTCAAAAGAATTAAGCCCTCTTCGATTGTGTTAAGTATTTTTTTTGTTTTCATATTATATTCTGTTTTTAAGTTGAAATTTTCGTTTTTAAATCTTTGCCTTCGCTTATCTGCAAAACGTTACCCTTGCACCTTATGCGCCCTGAGCAGTTCCATCTCAGCGGCATAGCTAATTCCTATTCCTCTTGAATAAGCAAATACATGGTCAGCCCTGGCATAATAATTATTTTGCCAGCCCTCTAAGCAAATGAGATGTCCGCTCCCCTCAATCTGCCTGTTCCTGTAGCTGCGAATTTCTTCCTCCGTGAAATCAATCAGCGGGCGCCCATCGCCCAGCATCTCAAAAGGGGTGGAAACTTCATACCCTACATTTTCAAGTATTTCGCTTACTCTCTTGGTATCTTCCCAGCATCCCTCCGGACCTGTTATAAAGCATTTAATTTTTTCACTCATGATTCTAATAATTGTGTTAGTTCGTCAAATTCTTTTTTGTTTCCATTGTGAGGAATAAGAAGCCGCACTTTATCTTCGTTCTTTTTAATCCAGTTTTTTAACCCGGATTCATTATAATAATCCACATACTTTTTAGCTTCCTCAAAAGCATACAATTCCTGTGCGCTGCAATTACCGATATGATTACGCAGCAGATGCCCGCGCTGGCGAAGTATTTTTTTTAGAAAGGTTTTGATAGAGGTGGTCATTTTTTCAGGGCTGCTTTGAGTTTTCCTTTTGCTTTCTCCAAATTCTTACGTTCGGTAGCTTTGCGAACAATTTCATTGGCAGCTAACTCTACCGCCAGCGGCATGACTGCATGAAAATCTATGCAACCTTCCAACACTATACGCTGAATAGTTCGCTTGCTTACTGTCCCCTTTTTAAGCATATAGATCCGCGAAAGCCATCCTTTAGGAAGGTTGTTGATGGTTTCTTTTATTTCTTCAGGTGTTAATTTCATTTGGCTTAGTTTTTGTTTTGCGTTTTCGCTGTGTGTCGTTTTGTTGCTAACGATGGCGCAAAGATTGAACAACTATTGAACAAAAACAAGATAAATGTTCAATTAATGTGTAATTATGATATAACATATTGAAAGACAAATGGAATAATTTTACACACATGAAACACATGGGACAAACTTTACGCGAAGCGATAGATAAAGAGGGTATAATTATTACACACCTCGCTACAAAGGTTTTTGGGAAAAACTCCAAAACAAAAACGCTTTACAACTGGTTTGGCAAGGAAATATTGCCATGGGAAAAGGTTGAGCGAATAGCTGCTCATTATCCGCGAATACTATTGTATTTCCCTGATAGAACCACTAACAGCATGGTGGTGTCTGAATCGGCTTCAGAATATACAGCAATGTTGGACTATAAGAGAATTGCCCAGGAGTGGGAGCAGAAATATTACATAACACTTGGTAAATTGACGGAGTGCCAAGAGATGATCAAGAAAGGTTAACTCCTCGAAAACTCCTCGAAAGAAAATATGGAAACACTAGAATATAATAATAACGCCCGATTTTTGGGGCTTGCGGGGGTCCCGTCCAGCCCGCAAGTGGTCCCGTCCGGTCCGCTAAAAGGGTGGAGATTTTCTCCACCCTTTCTAAAAGTGCCGCGAGGCGCGGGTTTCAGAAATATTCTGAAAATCCAAATTTACAAGGGTACTCCACGAGTACTCCTCGAAAATTTAACCGCTCCTCGAAATGCATAGTTATCACGCTAAAATCGTTATCCGAAAAGACCTTCGCAAAGATGGCAAGGGGCTTATCTACCTTCAGGCGTTTATCAATGGTACCAAATGTATTGAAGGGCTTAATATCTATGTACGACCTGAACTGTTTACATCAGCCAACCAGCGCGTATTTGTGCAGCCCGACTTGCTGATGGATAAACGGCAAGCAAAAAAAGAAGCCAACGACCTGAACCTTGAATGTAACAAGGCGTTAGCAAAAGCCAATGAACTATTTACCCGTGCACGGCTTTCGGATATGGTATTAACTCCGAAACAATTCAAGGAAGATTTTTCAAACTCAGCCCTGAATTTTGATTTTTATAAGTTCTGGCAAGAACAAAGCGATAAACTGAAAGAAAGCCGAGCAGCAGCTACTATTGAAGTATATGAAGCTTCATTAGATAAACTGAAAGCGTTTCAGCCAAGCGTAAAGTTTGCAGATTTAACCGTTCAATTTATTGATGATTTTGATAAACATTTGCGCAAACAGGGACTGAGCCAAAACACCGTTATGAAGCATCACATAAGGCTGAAAACATTTATAAACCTTGCAATCCGTTACAACATCCGCATTGATAACCCTTACAAACATTTCCGCATCCGAAATATAAGAAGTGAGCGCGTTTACCTGACAATGGCAGAGCAAATAACGCTGATTGATAAATACAAAGAAAACAGTTTGCTTCCCCATCTGAATGCAATACTTGCACGTTTTCTTTTTTCCTGCTTTACTTCGCTCAGGTGGAGCGATAACAGAGTAATTACTGAAGACAATATAGTAGGCGATTCACTTGTAATTGCACGAAGCAGGAAAACTCAAAACGTTCTACGCATACCACTAACCGCACCGGGAGAATGGTTATTGCGTGACATCATCAAAAAAAATATTCCTGCCCTAAGCTTAGGAAGAATGAACCGGGAACTAAAGACAATTGCAGCGGCTTGCGAAATGAAAAAACAACTCACCACCCACGTAGGCAGGCATACTTATGCAACTACTTACCTGAAGCTGGGCGGCAAAGTTGAAATCTTGCAAAAGATTTTAGACCACGCAAAGATTGAAACTACTATGGTTTACGTGCATATTACTGAAATTGATAAAGCGGAAAGCGGGAAGATGTTTAATGTTTTTATGAGGGCGGCTTAACTATTCAGGATGATAACGTTTTAATCTTATCCCTGCTTTATAAATATTATTGAATGAAACTGCCATTGTAATACTTCCAGCAGCAGAGAGTGCGCCTCCGGCAGCCATCATACCAATAGAAACTTTATTACTTTTATTTAACAAAGCGGCTCCTGATCCCAATACAGCAGCCCCAATAGCAAGTACCGCAAACCCTGCAAACCATGTGCGGGAGGCTCCCATTAATTCTTCCCCGGCAAGATTTATTTCAAGCACCGGATTGTTGAATGTGCTTGATTCCCCCTTTTTATCAATTATTAATGGGTGCGAGTGAATTCGTTTGTCTTTAACATTCGTTAATTCAATCAGCCTGTCACCAGTGGCATCTGAATAAGATATTTTATCAGGTGTAATTGTTTTGATTTTACAGGAAATGGTATCACCCATCACCGTAATTAGAGTATCCTGTGCGCTTACCATCATTGGTAACGCGAGTAATAAGAAAAATAATTTCTTCATGGTTTCTGTTTTATTTTGCGAAACAAATCTAAAACTAATATACAAACCAGCCAAGGTAAAATGGTACGGTACAGCAGTTGATAATATCTTTGCCTTGTGGTTGAAGATGAAAAAGAAACTTTTGCTGATTACTGCCGAAACAACTACGTGCCTGCCCGTGCTCGATTAATTATGTTTATTCTGTGGCTGTTTACGAAACTGATTAAAAAAATAATTAGGTTCATTACCAGTGCTTTGTGATGGCAATGAAAATTATTTTTTGCCAGTTTGTAAAACCTATCATAAATGATATTATCTTTACGCCATAATTAATCACTAAGAGAGCAGGCGGCAACTGCATAATTCGGCAGAAAAACAATGGAAACTAAAAGTTTCATCAACACCCAACCGGCATTAATGACAATGCCAAAAGAATTATTCCAGTTCTGTTTAACTCATGTAAAATCTGCAAGTCCGTACAATCGTAGTACTGGCGGAAGTTTCTACACTGAAAAAGGTAAAACATGGGATTTTACTCCTGAAAATTGTATCCGCATTTCTGATCACTGGAACTTCTATTCACAAGGACAAACACATTGCATCACTGATGTGGATGATAGAAAAATCATTGATAAATGGGTTGTTGCAAAATACAACAGCGAAACTAAAATATGGGAAGTTATTTCAGCCGATGAAAAAGATTTTACAGCACTTTATAAACAGAAGGATCGCATTGCAAACAAAAACTTTACTGATGATTTAATCAAACGTTCACAAACACGCAGAGAGCGTGCGTATCAAATTCGTGAAGTTATTAAAGCAAAAAAACGTGCTGCAAAAATTAAAGCAGGTAAACTTTACATAGAAGTAAACGTGAATGTTTGGTCTGGCTCAGGCAGAAGAGTGAGATTTGCCGGAACTCAAACCTTAGTTGGAAAACTTGTTTGGGAAAGCAAAACCGGAAAATCATTTTGCATCAAAACTGAAAATGGTTCAGTTCGTGAAATCAGGGCTTACAACTCTTACAAAGAACTTCCATCGCTACTCAGTAATGTTGAAACACAAAGATATTTTTGAACGCGAAAAAGGAATGATGCCGGTAGTAGTTATTGAAAAAGATGTTTCAAACAGAATGGCTTCTACTATCAGACACAACAGAGCTCGCGGAAGCCACGATATTGAATTAATGACTAATATTGTGTCGGAACTTACAAAAGCGGGCATGAGCGATGCGTGGATCATGAAGCACATAGGTATGGACGCGGATGAGATTTTAAGATTAAAGCAACTTTCAGGGCTTGCAGAATTATTTAAGGACAAAGAATTTTCAAAAGCAGATATTGATGAATAATAAATACACCAAAAACCCGGAGCAATACAGCAGTTTCTTTCTTGCTGAAAATAAAATTACGCATCCTGAGTATGAATATATCATACACCTGGCAGAGCCGCGCTGCTTTATTAAATATAAAGTTGCACTGGCTATGTTTGCGAGCTTTGAAGAGTTTTATAAACACATAGCTGAGGTGCAGTGGTTAGACGGAAAACATCCTTCAAAGAAAGAACAGGAGCGCTTATTGATTGATGCCTGGAACTACCTTGGTATTGAAGAAAGAATTTTGGAAGATGATATGAACGAAATAGATGAAGATGATGAGTACTAAACCAAAATATGAACCGGAAGCAGACCGGAAAAAAATATGCGCATGGCTGAAAGAGCAGGCTGAATTGCGCGACTTAACCTACGGTGATATTGCCGCAAAAACAGGTTTTATAGAATCTAATATAAGCAGAATGCTCGCAGGTAAATACCCGCCAACGCTTGATAACTTACTTATTCTTGCTGATGCGATTGGGGTGAGGAAGGATATATTTAAGAATATTCTTTAATCTACCTTCCGCTCAGCGTTTTTATTTCTTCGTATTCTTTTTGTTTCTGCTCTAAGCCGGTGCGACCGGTTATGCTTACTTCGGCTTTCAGCGTGTTTTGTTTTTTTGCCACTGTTTTTTTAAGGTCAACTGTTTCTGCAATAAGCCGGTGTAAGAGCGTTTCTACTGATTTATTGTTTTCGCTTTTATTTACTGCTGATGTTGGCTGA
>Ga0172370_10011180_pt1 | contig 10158 bp, 10 predicted proteins | sample LakKiv5m_FD_114538 | JGI IMG/M metagenome (GOLD analysis project Ga0172370, IMG submission 114538) | Freshwater microbial communities from Kabuno Bay, South-Kivu, Congo - kab_022012_11.5m | ecosystem: Environmental > Aquatic > Freshwater > Lake | place: Democratic Republic of the Congo...
AGAACAAAAATTGGGGTATTCTTGCACTCCGGCAAACTTCGCAAAATGCGCAAAGCGGCAATTCCGCCTTGGCGTGGCAACATCAAGTCAAGCATAATAATATCCGGCTTGGCCATAAGCGCCACATCAACCGCCCTCTGACCGTCCGAAGCCTCAAAAACCTGCCAACTAGCTCGACGGAATATCTCCTTATACATCCGCCGTAGCTCTTCATCATCCTCTACCAGCAAAACTTTGTAGCGAGCCATCAGCTACAGTATACACCACAAGGAAAAACTGATGATTCTACTAGTCGCGATCGATACTGACCTCACCGGCTCCCAGATTTACATCAATTGTCAATTTTGTAGCTGCAGTGTCATAGTCTGGCGAGGTGTACTCGCCACTGCCGTGTAGATTAAGCGTGCCAACTGCCACATTGCCGATACCTGTTGAATATTTTACCTTCAAGCCAACTTCCTTGCCGGTTTTTATCTCCAGCGAACCGGCCCCAACCCGCGCCTTAACCTGCTCGCTAGCCACAGCGGCTGGACTTAGGCGCAAAGTGGCTTGTCCGGCACCGACATTAATGTCCATACTTGAAATTTTTTGCTGACGAAAATCGGCCGTTAGCATGCCCGTGCCTAAATCGATATTAAATGCTGTCAGTAAGCTCGGCTGGCCGATCTTGCCGTCCCACTCCCAGTTTGACGACTCGGGAAAGAAAAAGCGGGTTAGGCGTGAAGAGCGCACAGAAATGTCTAGCTGGCCATCGCTAAAGGTTTTTTCCAGAGTTGGCTTCTCGTCGTCGGCGTAGCGCGCCGCCAAAGTCAGGTGGCTATCATCAGCACCATTGTCGGCCAAGGTGAGCTGACCAATGCCGATTTGAAAGTTCATCTGTCGGCTAGTCACGCTGTCATAATCAGCCAGCGAGACAGTAAATGTTTCCCGCGCCGACGCGCTCTGGTTTAGCCCAAATAAATTACTCTGGCGCCAGTGCGGCCATGTGCGATTGAGCCAGCCATCAACCGCGCTGTTGTTTTGAGCTAGGTTGCCTATAACCACCAAACCAACCGCCGCTACCATCACTACTGACAGTATCAGACGAACCAACCAATGACGGCCAAAAACCAGCTGCGCGCCCCAAATAATCAATAATATCGGCCAGAGGCGAGCGATCTCTCCCCAAATATTCCAAGGCAAGACGGCGTAATTGTTCAGCAGAAAAATTACACCAACCAAAATCAGTAATACGGCGCCCATAGGGAAACGGTTTGTTTGGAATCCTGGAGGAGCCACGTCAGTCATGATGCCTAACCAATATCGCTAGTCCGGTTGCTACCAAAATTGCCGGCCAAAGTCGCCACACCCAACTCCAAAAGCCAAAATCCAGCAAATGGTAATTATCTAGCAGAATAAGTGAGCCAAGCGACAAAAGACCCCAACCCAACCACGATCTAAGCGTGTTGCGTCGTTCTACAAATCCCTGTTTAACTTTCTGGGCTGCCTCTCCTACCCTTACCCGATAGTCAACAACATTGTCGCGCACTGTTTTCTCTGGCGTTTGCTCCACTTTCGCCTGGCTAGGTACAATAATCGCCATCACCAGATACGCCAAAAGACCAATCCCGTTCCAAAAAACAAGGATCAAGAAAACTAATCGCACAACGATTGAATCAACCCCAAAATACTCCGCCACTCCACCGCAGACTCCAGCAATTATCTTATCCGACTCGCTTCGATAGAGTTTTTTTGTTTGGCTCATGTTTTTAGTATAAGACCCCTCGTAATAACTGGCAAGAGCCGACTTACGAAGCGTAACGGGCAACTTTATTCCAGCCGAGCTTTTCCCCCGAGCGAAAAGCCCTAAAGAAGCTGTAAATATAGGCGGCGCTGTTGATAAACTGAAACAATGGGAATAGGGGCAGGTATTTTATTGCCCAATACTCTCTTTCGATGATCAGCACCGATAACCCCAATCCAGCGATTAGGGCGCCAGCATAAAACAAAAGTAGTAGAAATATATGCGGCACCAATAGGGCCAATATTAGCGCCCCCAACCAACTAAAACTGTCAATAAGCGACAGAATTATCTCGGCGCTGATCAATGAATTTGGCAAATAACTGCGATGCAGACGAACATTTTGCCAGAAACCGGTGTACCAGCGAACAATCTGCTTCCAATAATCCCGCCAAGTAAAGGGGTCTTGTGTCGCCACTCGCACTTGGTAAGCATAGTCTATTCTACCCAACTTCTTCAGGTGAATTTGTAAGGTAAGATCAAAGTCCTCTGTCAGTGTTCTATCAGAAAAATCAAGCTGCTCGAGCACATCGGTGCGATAGAGTGAGCCACAGCCCGGCGCTACAGTGATAAGAGACGCCGCTCCTTGGGCTCGTTTAAAAACACGATGAGAAAAGCCATATTCAAAAACCCGGAAGGCGCTAATCACTCCACGCCTCTGGCTAGTAACCGTGGCCACCACACAGGCCGGACGATTCTTCAAAGACGGCTTAACTTTCTCAAGAAAATCAGCCGGCAGACGACTATCCGCGTCGGTAAAAAGTAGATAATCATATCGCTTAGTTAGCCTGAAATGATCGATTAAAGTCTTCAGAGCGTTTGCCTTGCCAACATTTTCTTGCAGATCAAGCACATTTGGCGTTAACGAGCCGGCTAAAGTAATTGTCTTATCCTTGGAGCCATCGTTCACCACATAAATGTGAGCGGCATCAAAAACTTGACGTAGACTTGATAGGGAGTCTTCAATAACCCTCTCTTCGTTGTAGGCGGCCATAATTACACCAACAGTGACACGATGGAAATTACTCAACTGGTTTAATTCTAGAGGAGTTACAACAACGGCTTTTTCTTCTGCTCTCGCGGAAGCGGTCCGCGGCAGCGGACCCCAATATTCAGAAATCTTTTCCAGCCTTTTCATCAGGCCAAACATTATCAGATTATTACCCGATTTTCAAGCAGGATACGCCCAAACACCCCATCTCCGTTGACAAATAATCATTTCTTGCTAGAATGCGAGTGTAAAGAAGAAAGGAGATCGATATGTATAAAATCCCCGCCACCGGTCCTAGCTTCGCATTTCATCTGGCAATCCTACTGGCCAGTGCGTTGGCGTGGCCAATTTTTCAGCTGGGCAAATTGATTCTCGCCGAGGAAGAATAGTTAGGCCACAACAGTAAAACGACCTTCGTCAGAAGGTCATTTTTACCATGTGTAAAAGTAAGGGGGCGGCGATCGATGAGATCAAGCCTGCCCCCCGGACGAGATCTCTGGGCCAAGAGACCTCGACTTGCCGAGATACCGAGTCGCGTTCGTTCTCTCGACAATAAGAGTTTAACGCATTTGGATACGAAAAACAATTGACAGGTCCCATAAACTAAACTAGAGTTGACTGGGACAAGGCGCAACCTACCCGCCCGGAGTTGGAGTAGGCTCCTCCAGTCACAGCTCTGGGTCAGCCGCGACGCAGCTCTTTAGCGTCGCGGCTCTCTTTTTCTCTATTGTCGGTACGCTCATAATACTGGCTTATTACTCGAGCAACTTTATCAAAATTACAGAAAATTTCCGTTTTTGTTTGAAGATTCTTCAGTTTATACTCTCCGTTGCTAACCTCCTTCTCACCTACTACCGCGGCAAAGCGGCTGGTGCGCGCCGCATAACCAAGCATCTCGCTCACACTGGCGACCTGTGTGCAAAATGAAACTGTCAGCCCCTGCTGGCGCCATTTTTGCGCCAGCTCCCAAGCAACTTTTTCTTGTCCTACCATCGGCAGTACAGCAACATCTGTCAAATCCAGCTCTTTCGGCAAAAGTCCCTTCTTAGCCATAATCTCCAGCGTTCGATCAACTCCTAGCGAAGCGCCAACGGCCGGTATCTTTCGGTTTGCGAATAAACCGATGACATCGTCGTAACGTCCGCCGCCAATAAAACTGCCCAATGCCGGCTCGTCGAGATCAACTGCTTCAAAAACGATTCCGGTGTAGTAGCTTAGCCCTCGGGCTAATGATGGGTCAAAAACCACTCTATCAGAGTCGGGTAGGACTTTCTTTACTAGTCCAAGAATACTATCTAGCCGCTTCCAGACTCCCCTTCCTTCAGTAGATAAATCGGATACTAGTTTTTCTGGCGACTTTATTAAATCAAGAAGCTTGTTGCCCACCTCCTTCACCAAACCAAGTTTTATTAAATCCACCTTGACTGCTTCGGGGCCGATTTTCTCTAATTTGTCTAAAGCTATCAACACCGGCGCTGACTGACTGTCTGGCACTCCGACTTTTGCCAACACCGCTTCCAGCAACTCCCTTGAGCTTACTTTAATCTGATAGTTAAGCCCTAACTCGCGAGCCAAGGAAGCGGCAACCAGCAATGCTTCACTATCGGCTTCAGCGGTATCCGGTCCGGCTATATCGTAATCGCATTGAGTAAATTCGCGATAGCGGCCGGCTTGCGGGCTTTCCGCCCGAAAAACTGGTTGAACTTGGCTGCGCCGGAACGGCAGTCGCATCTGTTGAGACGCCAACGATCGAGCCACAAAACGAGCAAACGGCACCGTCAGGTCATAGCGCAAACCGACCTCGCGATTACCATTGTCTTTAAACCGATAACGCAGCTTCTCGCCCTCCTGTCCATACTGGCCACGCAGTATCTCTTCTCGCTCAATAGTCGGTGTCTCAATCGGCAGATAACCGAACTGACGGTAAGTTTTTAGAACACGCTCAATCAGCCAGCGCCGCGCCGCGGTGTTAGCTTGGTTAAAATCTCGAAATCCTGACAGTGGTTCAATATTTGTCATAAATGTATTTTAGCGAAAAATTAGGCAGAATAGCCAATCGCCCACCCGCGAGACACCTTTGTCAGCGCTGACATTTAGTCTAGTATTTACTTATGGGCGTCTTTACCTTGGTAGCACTCATTGGCGCGACAACTGCCTATCTGCCGGCACGCCGTGGTGCCAAGATCAACCCGCTTGACGCCTTGCGCTATGAGTAGCTTTTCTAATATCGCCACACGCCATCAGAAAATTAGCCGTCTTCTTCTAGCTGCACTAGGTCTGGAGATTGTTGTTTTGGGATATCTTTTGGCAAATTCTCAACAGACTTCGACAGAAAGCGCCGAGCAGGTAGAGAGTAACAAGCCGACAGTGATTATTTCGGGCGCTCTTATTCCCTATCAAGCAAGTGAGGAACAAACTGTTTTTTTTACGCGCCTAAAAGAAAAATTTACTCCAACGATGATTGTACTCACCCTCCCCTTAGCAGATGGCGCGGAAACCTTGCCGATTATTTTTAATACCGAAGACAGCGCACCTAATAACCTCACGGCAGCCCTAACTGTCAAAGGTTTAGCAGCGAGCAGTAGTGCCACTCTTGATGAGCCGGCAACCAGCATTCTTTCTAACCTGGCAGGCGTCTTTCCAGACGCTCAAGTATTACCACTGGCCCTACCCAACTCATCAACTAAGAGTCAACTAGAGGATCTGGCGAACGAGCTGGAGAGTTTGTGTCCGCGCTGTTTGCTGGTGGTCGCCGACAATTTATCCGCCAGCCCCTCCCCTCAACTAGCCAGCTTGCACAATCAGCTAGCGCTCGATACCCTCTCTACTCAAGACACCGAGTTGCTCTTAAAAAAAGCCGAGACTCAATCGCCACCCTCCCTAGCCCTACTCTCCCTCTGGTCAAGAAAACGCCAAACTAATCAATTTCTACTTGACGATAACGAGAAACGGGGCTGGTTCCAGACCGGTGGACAGAAAACGGTTCTAGATTCTGTTAGTTTCATCATCGGTGGCGATGCCTTTTTTGACCGGATGATCGCCCACACTCATCATGAGCATGGGCTCTGGAGGGCATTTGCCAAAATTGGTGAGCGGATATTTTGGGGAACAGATGCCGGCATTATCAACCTAGAAGGTCCAATCTCTCCTACTCCGGTGGCAATTGATATCAGTCCAAATAATATGTCGTTTAACTTTCTCCCCGAGGCGACCGCCGCCTTGCAGTATCTAAAAATTAACGGCGCCTCGCTGGCCAATAACCACACTAACAACGCGGGACAGACTGTTTTGGAAAATACCCGACAAGTTTTGCAAACAGCGGGAATCTCGCCGTTTGGTGGGCCGGCCGATTCTTCGGTTGATAAGACGGCCAGCTTCCCCGGCCGCGGTCTGACACTTCATTTGATAGGTGTTAACATTCTCGCTGGCACGCCAGACTTGACCGAACAGATTCGTCAGATAAAAACCGATCCAGCCAGTCGGCTAATTATTTTTCCCCACTGGGGCGCCGAGTATCAGCCCAAACACGGCTCCAGCCAACAGAGATTAGCTCACCAATGGATTGACGCCGGTGCCGATATGATTATCGGATCGCACTCGCACGTCATTCAAGATATGGAGATATACCAAAATCGGCCTATTATTTATTCGCTGGGCAACCTTCTATTCGATCAAACCTTTTCCAAGGAAACACAGCAGGGCATTCTGGTGGCCGGCGAGTTCAGCGCTAATTCACTAACAATTTTTGTCCTATCCCACGAGACAGTAAAATATCAGCCGCGGCTGATGAGTCAAGAGAAATCAGCCGCGATCATTGCCACCCTAATCGAATCAGTAAAATCTTACTGGCAGACTGACGAAACAGGCACTTATCTTCGGCTGGTTTACTAGTTGCTAGTCTCAAAAAACAACCTAAGTATTGCTGAAGGTCAGGTCTGTTCAAGCGCGGCCACAATATCGTCCCGACCTAGCCCCTCGGCATATGTCCGCGCATCTTGTAGCTCTGCTTCGGCAGCTTCCGGCATCCCCGCCTCACGGTAAATAAGGGCGCGTTGAACAATCAAACCGATCTGCGCAAGCGAAAAGGCATCCCCCTCAAGCTGACTGATAGTCGCCTCGGCCGCCTCTTGATAGCGAGCCGCGATCTCTCCTGTCTCCGGGGCATCACTTTTTAGCGCTCCAACCAATTGCTGGCGAAGCGCATTCTGCTCGACTGACTCAACAAAACCCAGCCGAGCAGGTAAGTCCTCAAAGGTTACCCGCTCCTGATTGCCCTCGGACTCCCCCGTCGAACGGGCTACAAAATCTCTGGCTTCATTTTGTATTTCTTCCGGCATCGGCTCTCCTTCCATAAACATAATATAGCAAGAAGTGATATCAAGTCTAGTTTCACTTCGTATTTTTTGGTTTTCCCTGTTTGAAAAAGTTCGAACGGAATTTGAAAATATGAAATGAATTTTGCATCCGCTCGCGCGGCCGTGGAGGGGTGTGGGGAGGAAACGGCCGCGCTCGCGTTTGGGCTGGAAGGATTGGGATTTGAAAACTGCCAAAGAAACTTATAAATCATCGGCTCGAACTTCATTTTGAAAGGCAATTTATTCAATTTTGAAGCTGAAACCGGCTGGCGAGCGCTCGTAGAGCGCGAGCACCATACAAATTGGCTCCCGGGCTTGGATTCGAACCAAGATTAATAGATCCAGAGTCTATTGGCCTACCATTAGCCGACCCGGGAAAGACAAAATCACTCAAGGCCATTCCTTTCAACAAGGCGCAACCTAGTATTATTCTACCACAAATACCAGATTGACTTGGAGTTTCACTAAAAGGTCTACCCCTACGGGTAGCCAGCAAAGCGAAAACGATGAGGTTAAGCAACCTAAGCAATGCAAGTAAACCGACCCGTATTGAACAAAAAAATCAAGCACTAAGCAGATGCCGGGCCATCTTTAGCCGTTGGAGCGACTCTTCTCTCCCCAGAGCTTCCAACATCTCAAACGCGCCTGGCGAGGCCTCTTTGCCAGTTAGCGCGGCTCGTACTGTCCACAATAAATCTCCCGCCAGCAGATGCCGTTCGCTGGCCGCTTGGCGCAAAATTTCTTGGCAACTTGCGGCGGAAAAATCCTCCAGCTCCGCCAGCTTCTCCTGCGCCAATTCTAGCGCTTGCTTTGCAATGGCCGAATCCAACTTCTTCCCCATCAACACAGTAGCGCTTGGATCGGGCGCGAAAAAGAAATATTCAATCAGCTCTTCAATTTCATCAAGAGTTTTCAGGCGCTCGGCCGCCAGCGCCAAGGCGCGCTGATACAAAGCCGGATTGTGGGCGATCGCCTGACGCAATTTGTCAGATTTAACAAATTCGCCAGCACGCTTAGCTAGCTCGCCAAGCGGTAATCGACGAATATAGTAACCGTTCATCCATAAAAGCTTGGTTGGATCGAAAATAGATGAACTTTTACCAACTCGCCTAATGTCAAATAGTTTTGTCATTTCCTCCAAATTCATTATTTCCCGATCTTTCCCCGGAGCCCAACCCAAAAGGGCGATGAAGTTCACCAGCGCTTCCGGCAGATATCCTTTGGCGCGATAGTCATCGTTAACGGAAACCGGATCCCGACGTTTGCTCATTTTAGAACGGTCGCAGTTCAAAATCATCGGCAGATGACCAAATTTTGGCAGGGGCAGTTCGAGCGCTCGATAAATAAGAATTTGCTTGAAGGTGTTTGTAAGATGATCCTCCCCGCGCAACACATGGCTAATTTTCATTAGATAATCATCAATAACATTTGTCAGCAGGAACAACGGCATACCATCAGAGCGGGCTAAAACCACATCGCCGAACAGCTCGGCCTGCCACTTAACTTCACCACGCACTAGATCGATAAAGGTAATCTCACCCGGTTCAACCTTCAGCCGGACGGCATAGGGCTTATTCTCCGCCAACGCTTGGCTTATAGCCGCCTCGTCAAGATGACGGCAACGGCCGGAGTAGCGGGGCGGTTGGCCGGATTTCTCCTGCTCCTGCCGCTCGCTAGCCAGCTCTTCGCTCGTGCAGAAACAACGATAGGCCTTGCCCTCTTCTAGAAGCTTTTCTAAATAAGGCTGATAAATATCCAGTCGTTCACGTTGATAATAAGGGCCGTATTCACCGCCCACTCGAGGCCCTTCATCCCAGCGCAGGCCAAGCCATTCCAGTCCGTCCAGAATTTCTTGATCAAACTCATCTTTGGAGCGCTCCCGGTCAGTATCCTCCACTCGCAGGATAAACTTTCCTCCCTGCTGGCGAGCAAACAAATAGTTAAACAGCGCCACCCGGGCCGTGCCGATATGCAACTTACCGGTAGGCGAGGGAGCGATACGAACTCTTACTTCAGCCATTAAACTCCACTGCTCCTTTGTAGTAGCTAATCCGCGGTGCCTCATTGGGCACAGCGATTATTGCTATGACATCAATTCTTACATTATTCGTCTTACACGCTACGGACAACTCATTCGCCAAAAGAATCAGTTTCTTCTGTTTGGCTGGAGTAATCATTTCAAGAGGCGACCCGAGCAGATTAGAGGTTTTGGTCTTTACTTCCACCGCTACCAGTGTCTGGCCGTCTTGAGCTAGTATATCTACCTCACCCAACTTAGTGCGATAATTACGCGCCAGTATCTTTAGCTTCTTCCGAAAAAGAAACTGGCTGGCCAGAGTTTCCCCCATCTGTCCCAGCTCCAATCTTGCTTTGGTCATCAACAATCGGCGTCTCACCGACTTTAGCATCGGCTTTCTCAACCTCATCAGGTTCTACCGATGTTTCAGTGCCTGAGGGAACTTCGGCATCGTCTGTTGCCTCACCCCCCAACTCCGGGGCTATCTCCTCCGAAATAGAATCAGCTTCTTCGGGCGCAATTACACTCTCCCAGACCTCGCGCTTGCCTTCCTTATCCTTTAGACGAAACTGTTTAATCGAGCGAGCGAGTCGGCGGACAAAGTAAAGCTTAGCCCGACGCACTCGTGAACGCTTAATCCGCTCCAACTTAGTTAGCCACGGCGAGTGCAGGGGGAAGGTTCGCTCTATTCCCACGCCTAGAGATATTTTGCGCACGGTAATTGAAGCCTGAAGAGACTTCATTTTTTTAGCGGCAATCACTAGGCCCTCAAAAATCTGAATTCTTTCCTTGCTGCCTTCTTTAATTTTGTAATGGACACGCACTGTATCCCCTGTTCGCAAATCGGGTAAAGATTGCTTGCGCTGGCTGGCCTCAACCGATTTCATCAATTCCATTTTATTCATTACAGTATGTAAATATAGCGAAAATTACCCTGAATAACAAGATCCTGCGATATGAGACGCGCCTCGCGAGATTCGCGAGGCGCTATGTTGAGCCGTTAGTTTCCGGCATA
>Ga0172370_10011184_pt1 | contig 10155 bp, 10 predicted proteins | sample LakKiv5m_FD_114538 | JGI IMG/M metagenome (GOLD analysis project Ga0172370, IMG submission 114538) | Freshwater microbial communities from Kabuno Bay, South-Kivu, Congo - kab_022012_11.5m | ecosystem: Environmental > Aquatic > Freshwater > Lake | place: Democratic Republic of the Congo...
AAAATATGTGATATACTTTAATTGAGAAAGAAATATTTTTTTATTATCATAGTAAATAGATTTAAAAAGTTTTAAGAGGTTAAGATGAAAGAGTTATTATTCAAAGACATAACCTCAGAGAATAAAAAGAGGAAAGATCTCTTTGTTTCTGAAACAGTTAATATAGATGGGATTATCACTACGACTCAGAGGCACTCTATCTATATATTAGGCGATCAGAATAAATTTAAAACTCTGGAAGAGATGGCGGAATGGAAAAAGACTATTGGCCTGAATGCCAATAAAAAGCATATCTTTATTATTAAAAAGCGTGATACAAAACTTGGTAAAGACATGTTTATATGCGATATAGTCGGCAGGTTATACGCAGTATCTGGTTTTGATATTTATTCAGTAGTATTCAAGCATTCTTTTGAAGTGGATTTTACACACACAACCTTAACATAGGGAGGTGATTCTATCGTTCCAAGTTTTTTCCTTGGTAACCCCGGCCTTTTCGATAGCCAAAAGACCGGGGTTTTTTATCGTAAACTTGACAAATCTTACATTGTCACAGTGTCAACTTTATGGCCAGGCGGCATAAACTTGACAAAACTAACATTGTCAATTTGTCAAGTTTATTGACTAGCTTGTTGGTATATGATAAACTTAAATGGATTCAGGAGGTTGTGTGAAGATATCGGTTCTGGGCGATGGCGGTTGGGGTACTGCGTTAGCTATTTTATTGAAAAATAAAGGGCTGGACGTATGGCTCTGGGGCGCTTTCAAAGAAGACATAGAGGCTATAAAAAAAGCCGGAGAGAATAAAAAGTTCCTGCCTGGTTTTAAAGTCCCGAAAACTATTCAGCTTACAAGCGAGATATATACTGCGTGCGAAGACGCTAATATTATAATCCTTGCAATCCCGTCGCGTTTCTTAAGGGATGTGATTACAAAAAATAAAAAAATATTAAAAGAATCGCAGGCAAGTTTCGTAAGCGTTGCAAAAGGCATAGAAGAAAAGTCTCTAAAGAGAATGAGTGAGATAGCCAAAGAAGTTCTGGGGGATATAGAAATAGCTGTTTTATCAGGGCCAAGCATCGCTCCTGAAGTCAGTCGCGGAATCCCGACAGCTGTAGTTGTCGCTTCAGAGAATGAGGATTTTTGCAGAAAGGCCAGCGACATATTCAGGACAGAGCGTTTCAGGGTTTACACCAATAAAGATATGGTAGGCGTAGAGCTTGGCGGAGCTTTTAAAAATGTAATAGCGATTGCTTCAGGTATTTCAGATGGACTGGGTTTCGGGGCGAATACAAAAGCAGCTATACTTACGAGGGGCTTGGCGGAAATGACTCGCCTTGGTTTGACAATGGGCGCATCCAGGGATACTTTTCAGGGCTTGAGCGGGCTTGGAGACATGATTACTACCTGTGTGAGCCTGGAAGGCAGGAATCATAGATTTGGTGAAGAAATCGGGAAAGGCAATAAACCCGGGAGCCTGCTGAATAAAAGCGTTATGGAAATAGAAGGTGCGTGGACTTCCCGCGCCGCAGTAGAACTGGGCAAAAAATATAATATAGAACTGCCTATTACCCGGCAGGTGTATGCGGTTTTATTTGAAAATAAATCTCCGCTTTCGGCAGTCAATGAGTTAATGACGAGAGAACCTAAAGCAGAGTAAGATTTCTATGAATTTTGAAGAAAAAAGAAAAACAGAGAGATTTAAATTCAGACAGCCTATTCAGTATGAAAAGGTTATGGAGGACGGAAGTTTCGATATCCCGTGTACTGTATATGCCAAGGATATCAGCACGACAGGTATTAGTTTTTATTCTTCCGAAAGCATGAAAATAAATTCAAAAGTAAGGATAACCTTTGATCTGGAGAAACGAAACATTTCTTTTATAGGCCAGGTGTTGAGGCTGGAGATTGAAACAGAGGAAGCTCCCGGTTTTATGGTAGGGGCTAAGATAGAAAACATAAACGATGAAACCAAAGAATGGTTTTTGAGCTTTGTCCATAAGGTAAATATTAATAATGTGCTTAAAGACATAACCCTTCAGGATGTAGTTGACATCCATTTGGTAGCAGGCTATCCGCCTATTATAAAAAAGGGCGGAGAGCTTTCTATATTAAAAGGTGAATGTATCACGGAGACTATTTTAAAGACGATGCTTTTTAACTTGCTGGATAATGAGGGATGCAAGGCGTTTATTGAAGAAAAAGAGACAAATTTTGTTTTTCATTATAAGGACGATATACGCTTCAGGGTGAACCTTCATATACAGCAGGGCAAGGTGGAGGCTGCGTTAAGGTTGATTCCAAGTAAGATCCTGCTTCCGCATCAGCTGGATCTGCCAATCTCGGTCGAGCATTTAATAATGGAGAATACAAGCGGATTAATACTGGTGGCAGGCAAGACCGGTTCCGGTAAGAGCACTACTATGGCATCTATGGTAGAATTTTTGAATAATAAAAAAATGAATATGGTCATTACAATAGAAAAGCCTATAGAATACATTTATACTAATAAAACATGCATTATAAAACAAAGAGAAGTAGGCAGGGATACCCTTTCTTTTTCAAATGCCGCTAAAAATGCTTTAAGGCAGAGCCCCGACGTTCTTATAATAGGAGAGATCCTGGATACTGAAACAATGGAAGTGGCTGTTACGGCTGCAGAGACAGGCATGCTTGTAATTTCATCAATTCATGCCGTTGATTCCAGCCAGGTTTTGGACAGGGTTGTTTCTTTTTTTCCCGTAGAGTTTCAGAAGCATATGCTTACCCGGCTGTCATTGATTCTGCGGGGCATAATTACCCAGAGTCTTTTACCCCGAAAAAATGAAAAACGGCTGGCGGTAATCACAGAAATAATGCTTATGAACAATGCGATGAGAAGGGTTATAAGAGACGGTGATTTTAAGCAGATCCCCAACATTATCCAGGTAAGCGGCAATATAGGCATGCAATCTATGAGAATGTCTTTGGAGAAATGTGTTGCAAAAGGCCTTATAGATTCAAAATACCTTCAGGAATAACCGGCATATTTAAACAGCGCCAATCAAAAACCAGTCTTTTTTCTAATTATGAAATATATACTTATTTTTCTGGCATTTATTATTTTAGCCCTGCTTTTGATACGTCCTGTAAATGAAGCTGACACCTGGATGCATATTAAAACCGGCGAGATAATGGTTAGAGATATGCGCATAACGCAGGTGGATGAATATTCTTATACAAAAGCTGGCGAGAAATGGCTCAACCATCAATGGCTGTCGCAGGTGATTTTCTATCTTATTTACAAGTTTTCCGGCATTAATGGCCTTATAATTTTCTCGGCAATAATAATATTTCTTGCGTTTGTCCTTCTATTTATAAATATTTATAGAAAAGACAGCTGGTTATGGGCTGTTTTTTTAACGCTGCTGGTAATGCTTTTTTCACAGAATGTCTTTCTGGCAAGGCCTCTTGTTTTCTCATTATTTTTATTTTCGCTTTTTATATTGATTTTGCATAGGTATAAATACTCGCTGTCCTCTGCAAAGGATAATTTATTGTATGCCTTGATCCCGCTTCAGATACTATGGGTTAATTTACACGGATCTTCTATAATGGGCATTTTTTTAGTATGGGCATTTATCATAGGAGAGTATATAGACAGCAAGATAAGGCATAATTTTAAGAATGAATTTGTTGTAACGGGAGACAGGTATAAAAAGCTTTTATTTATCGGCATAGCGCTTATTATTTCAAGCGGGTTTACTCCTTACGGATATAACGCGATCCTGTTTCCTATAATAGAGTTTAAAGGGATGGGCTTTATAAATGAATGGTCGCCAAGCGTGTATAACGATATCTTTCTCAATTTCGGGATAATGCCTTATTACCGTATTTTTCTCCTTATAAGCGTCCTTGTTTTTATTTTCAGGGGCAGGTTTATTTCTTCATCGCATATTATTATTTTCGGATCGCTGCTGTATCTTTCTTTAAGCGGGAAGAGGCATTTGCCGCTATATGGTTTTGCAATAGCGCCCTGCGTCGTTGAATATTTAAAAGATATTGATTTTAAGGCGGTATTTCCGCGCCTGGGGAAGTTTTTTCTATATTCCGCCTCTATAATATTAGCCTTGTATCTGGTGGTGTTAGGCAAAGATATTGTGACAGGAAAACTTTATGCGGATCAGAACACTTACCGCTGGTTTGGGCTTGGGAGGGTAAATTATCCGGAAGAGGCCATGGATTTTTTGGAGAAATCCGGATTAGAAGGCAATATGTTTAATGATTATTCAAGCGGTTGTTTTCTGATAGAAAGGCTGTATCCTTTGAAAAAAGTCTTTCTTGACGGAAGGAATACCATTTATGGCGCAAAGTTTATAACAGAGAATTACGGAAATTGCCTGAAGGACCCGTCATTATTTGAAGGTCTGGTAAAAAAATACGATATCAACTACGTTTTTCTTTATTACGGCCTCAGCGGCATGGTGAGATTAATACCGCATCTTTATTACAGCCAAAATTGGCAGTTAGTTTTTTTTGACGATAAGGTGTGCATATTTACAAGAAATATTGAAAAAAATGCGGATTTAATAAAAAAATACCAGGTTGATTTAACGAAAAGAAAAAAAGTGGTTAAATTAAACAGGTATAGCTGGCAAAGGGCCTACCCGATGGATTATATCAATAGGGCTATATTTTATGAAACCGTCGGTCTTTTGGATATGGCGATACTAACACTGGAAGATACGCTTGTTATTGCGCCTTACGCGAGAGATGTCCATTATAATTTAGGAGGCCTATATTTAAAAAAAGAAATGTATGAAGACGCTATGAAGGAATTTAAACAGGCTATAAGGATAGACATGATGGATGCGGACGCATATAATAATCTCGGGGTGGCTTATGCGAGGATTGCTAAATATAAAGACGCTGTGGAACAGTTCAAAAAAGCTTTGTTTCTGAATCCGCTGCATGTGGATGCGAAGCGCAATTTAAGTATTGCAAAGATAGATTATGAAACGAAAAAGCGCCGGTAAAATATAAAAGGCTGGAAAGGCCGTTATGGCAGATACCCTGATTGTAATCCCTACATATAACGAAAAGGACAACATAAAAAAACTCATTGAGGAGATTTTTAGATATGCGCCAGGCGTTGAAGCGCTTATAGTTGATGATAATTCTCCTGATGGAACCGGCAATATTGCGGACAGGATAGCATCCGTCGACAAAAGGGTTTCCGTGATCCACAGGATGCGCGATAAAGGCAGAGGCGCCGCAGGAGCAGAAGGTTTTAAAGCCGCGGTTAAAAGAGAAAATATCTCTTATATCATGGAAATGGATGCAGATTTTTCGCATGACCCAAAATACATCCCGGATTTTCTAAAAGAAATAACGCATAACGACATAGTTATAGGCTCCAGGTTTATAAAAGAAGGCGGTGATGCGGAAAGAGATTTCTTGAGAAGGCTGCTTTCAAAGGCAGCGAATTTTTTAATAAGGAGTTATCTTGGCATTGGCGTGCGGGATTGCAGTTCAGGCTATAGATGTTTTAAAAGGGAAGCACTGGCTCATCTCGACCTTGATTTGCTTATATCAAAAGGCCCTGCCATATTAGAAGAAACATTGTACATAGCGTATCTTAAAAAATATAAAATAAAAGAAATACCCATACTTTTTAAGAATAGGTATAAAAATAAGACAAAGCTTAGTTTGATAAAATTATTAAGAGTAGTTGCGGATATGGTATTATTTAAAAAAATACATTTGCCTGAAAATATAAAATAAAATACGGCTTGATGTAAATAAATAAAAAACAATTAATAACTGCTTGGGCATTGAGGACGCTAAAAGGAGAGGCGGGATGAAGAAAAAAATACTAATATTGTCCGGGATAATTGTTGCGGCCTTAGCCGCAGGGTTCTTAGCGACAAAAGCCCGGGCGGAAACTGATGGGCTGTCTAAGACGTATTATCCGGATGGACAGCTGCAAAAAGAAGAGACTTTGAAAGACGACAAGCTGGAGGGGCTGTCTAAGACATATTATCCGGGCGGAGGGCTCCAGGAAGAAATGATTTTTAAAGACGGCAAACCGGAAGGGCCATCCAAGTCATATTACCCGGATGGTAAAGTGCAAACAGAAATGATTTTTAAAGACGGCAAGCCGGAGGGATTATTTAAGTCATATTACCCGAGTGGTCAGCTGCAAACAGAAATGGTCTTTAAAGACGGCAAGCCGGATGGGTTGTCCAAGTCATATTACTCAGATGGCAAGCTGCAGGAAGAAGTGACTCTGAAAGACGACAAGCCGGACGGACTCTTTAAATCATATTATCCAAACGGCCAGCTGCAAGAAGAAGGGGTTTTCAAGGACGGCAAACCGGTGGGGCCGTCTAAGACGTATTCTGAAAACGGTAAACTGAAAGAAGAAGTGACTTACGATAACGATAAGCCGGAGTGATTAGCACCCTTGAATATCCTTGTTTATAGGGCATACTCTATGGCAAATAGATTATAAAATAAAAACGTTGCAATTTTAGGAAAAGGAGAATGATAAGTATGAAAAAGATATTTTTGGCATTCTTGGCTGTTGCCTTTTTTAGTTCTTTATGTTTTGCCGCTCCTAAACTAATAGCGCCGGTTAAAAAAACCGCTCCAAAACAAGCTGTTGTCGCGAAGCAAGCGGCTACAGTTAAAAATACTTCTCCTAAACTAATAGCGCCGGTTAAAAAAGCCGCTCCAAAAGCTATTGTTGTAAAACCAGTGGCGCAAGTTGATCAAATCGCTCCGGCGCAAGCAACGCCAGCTGATCAGGTTACTCCTAATCCGGCAGTGCCGTTAGCTAGCGAAGATACCAAGAAAAAGGCGGAATAGATAAGGTAATGTGTAATCCTGCTGCCAGTCACAATTTTACCTTGTTTTTACCATACAATGGTAGTATCATATCTTAATACGCAAAGGAATTGAGGTTAAAGATTGGAATTGTTTTTTGTTTCATGAAGGAGGAAAGGATGAAAATAAAAAAATATTCAAAGATTATCAAAGATAAAAATAAGAAACATACGCCTTTTGGATTCAAGATAACATTAGGTGTTATATCCGTCGATGAGTCGTCTTCCATAACTAGCGTGGCTAAGATTTTGAAAAAGCATAAAATAGGCGCTGTTATTGTCAAATCAGGCGATATTATGACCGGAATAATATCAGAGCGCGATATCGCATACAAGGTAGTTGCTGAAGGAAAATCAAGCAATATTCTTAAAGCAAAAGATATTATGACAAAACATGTTGTAAGTGTAAATTTAGAAGACGGCCTTAAAGCTATCCACGAAAAGATGAAGGACATCCCCTTCAGGCATTTGCCGGTAAGAAAAGGTAATGAGATTGTAGGCATAGTTTCGAATAGAGATTTGATGTATCTTAGGAGGCTTAGAAATAAGCAATATCAATATAAAATTCGTTAAATAACATAACAGGTAATTCTTGGCTGTTTAAAGCCTGGTAATATCTCTCCTCGCGACTCATAGTATCTTCAGTTCAGGTATTCATTAACTATCTATAAATTGAATCAAGATAAATTGAAGCCCGCTTATTTCTGTGGTATAATATATATTAGTTAAATACAACATTAATACAGCCTAAAAAAGGAAAGGCTATTTTTTTGTTCAGATTATGATAAAGTTTAAAAAAGTATTAAACATAAGAATTATTTCATTGGCTGCAGCTGTATCGTTTCTTTTTAATAACACAGCATATGGGATAGATATAGCTGATAAATCACGCCTGAGAGTTCCTATTGGGGGAGAATCTACTTATAACCGCATAACTGAAACCATAAATATTTGGGAAAATCAAGGGCCAGGAGCCATAGGCAATTTTTCTATTCAATATGCTTCTTATGATCGGGAAAGAAATGCTCTTTCTGTAAAATTAATTGATACAGAAAGGCCTCAGAGAGGAATAGAGAGTATAAATATAAATGCTCAACGCGCACCGTCACGGGAGATAAATGAAATTCTGCAGCAGCTGATGGTAATGAGCGCAAACCCAATGGTAGGCAGGATCATACGTTGGTATACAGATGAATTTGTAAGAAGCGGAAGCGCCCTGATTCTCGAAGATAATAACAGAGGCCTTTTAGGCCTGGGTATGCGGGATATTGTAGCAGTATCCCGATATCTAAAAGATAATCCGATAGCCTGGTTCCATGAAATAGCGCATGCGTATTTCGATGGGCATCCCGGAGAAATATCACGCATAGAATTCCAGCTAGCTGAAGGCAGGGCAAGATGGATAAATATAAAAGACCAGTCGATAAGGGTTCATTATATCTTGAGGGCTTTCCAGAGGCAGATATTCAGAGAACAGGATAAATATCTTACCCAGCTTATAAATAATATATCAGAGGCCAAAGGAGCAGTAGCTTTAAATGCCGGAGACGCTGCTATTGATGCGCAAAAAGTTTTTTCGGACCGCGCCCGGGTAGCGCACCATATCCTGTCATACAAAGGAGAAGCAGGAGTGCTGAAGGGTTTTTCTGAGGACTTATTACCTGTTATGCGCCCTGCTGTTCAACGCCGGGATCAACAAAGGATTGTTTTTGGCAAAAATGTGCCTGTAGCTTTTCAGAAAAAGATAGCGGATTTTAATTATGTGGCTGCATTAGAACTTTTGCTGGGCAAAAGGATTTCTCTGGATGAAATTATTGAAGTTAAAATTGATGTAGTTGAGCATGGTGGTAATTGGGCATTACACCAGTTCGTTGTAAGTTTTGCCGGCTATCCTGATATCAGGATGCGTATCAAGAGATTTAGTTCACCCGAAATTCCCCAGGCTTTACAAGGCTGGTTCGTTGCGCATATTGAACAGGTTTTACTCAGCGATAAACCTTATGCGTCACGATTATTACAGATAATACCAGGTTCTCCTTATGTACTGGAAGAAGAGCTTCAGGGAGTAAGCTTGGCCAGCAGGCTTACGCAGGGTTCTTCCGTAAGATTAATTGGAAGCTTCAGTAATGCTATTGTCGCTATGCTGGCTGTGCCGGTACTCACAGATTATAGGTATTCTTATGAGGGGTCAGGCCCTGACAATGTGGTAAATGATCGGCTGGTGGACTTCAGCGGCAGTTGGCGGAAGCCCGAAACCGATAGATTAGCTCAAAATAAGCGCTTATTGGATGCTATATTCAATCTTTGCTACTATCCCGGCCTTGCTGTAAATGATCCTCATTTCTTGCTTCCTCGGGCTAGCGTAAATCGTATTGCAAACGAATTCGGAGAAACAGAATCCAGGGAATTATTGGAACGATTGCATGAGGCGTTGTCTATAGCGCTTGCGGAGATAGATAAAGGTGATAATTTTTACTTCGTAAGCAGAGATATTTTATCTATTTGGAAACATGAAATTGAAGTTAAGCTCGCAGGACCAGGTGTAGCTGTAAGAACTGTATTACATCCGGCGCTGCCAAGAGGCTCGGTGTTAAATGTGTTTACCGTGCTTACTCTGCCTGAAAACATAAATGTTGCTTTTACAGAAGAAGAGATTGCCGGCTTGGCAGGAAGAACTCCGTCTACTGTAAGATATGATATAAGGGCGCTTCTTACGTTAGGACTTTTGGAGCCAATAGAAATAGGAGCTAACGTCTATAAAATTCCAGAACGGGTAAAATCTCATGTAGGTGAGATTAAGCCATATCTTGCAATGTTTAGAGGAGATTTGCTTCGCCCGACAAGAAAGCAGCTGGAGCCGACAAAACAGGAATTAGACAGGATGAGGGAAGCAGAAGATATTGAAAAAATTATAATGATCATTATTAAGGGAGACACTCTTTATCATTGGATTCACTTGAAGAGCTATTTGTCAGGACTGAGAGGGATAAAGAACAGCATATAAATCCCGGGAAGACATAAGATGAATAAAGAAATTATGATGAAGTTTAATAAGCCCTTTATGCCTGGAACCATAAGAGCAGGCCAGGCCCGCAGAAGCATGACAGAGGCTGCAACAACCATATAATATCCCGCCTGCCATTCTAAGTCTTAAATAATACTATATTTAGGAAATCACTCTTTACAGGGTTGAAAAAATAATGTATACTTAACTTCAGGTTTCGAAACTCTTTGAAAATACTGGTTGCATAAAGACGGGGCGTGGCGCAGTTGGCTAGCGCACCTGAAT